>Ga0194133_10000294_pt1 | contig 108579 bp, 95 predicted proteins | sample TA2KigOf40mmetaG_FD_155448 | JGI IMG/M metagenome (GOLD analysis project Ga0194133, IMG submission 155448) | Freshwater microbial communities from Lake Tanganyika, Tanzania - TA2015055 Kigoma Offshore 40m | ecosystem: Environmental > Aquatic > Freshwater > Lake | place: Tanzania: Lake...
AGTTCGGGGCGTAGCGTAGTCCGGTCATCGCGCCTGGTTTGGGACCAGGAGGTCGCAGGTTCGAATCCTGCCGCCCCGACAAGGGGGATGAGCAGTCATCCCCCTTTTTAATTTGTAAGGTCCCGTAGCTCAGCTGGATAGAGCAACTGCCTTCTAAGCAGTAGGTCTTTGGTTCGAATCCAAACGGGATCACAAAAGGAGTCCACTTCGGTACGAAGCGGACTTTTTTGTTTTAGATGCGTTTGAAATTCATTTCAAAAAGCAGAGAAAACAAAAAAGGACGAGCTTTACGCAGTAAAGTGGACGCTATGGTTGGATTGAGCACAAACCCTGGTTCATGCGCCTCGGCGCATAATCCATCCGAATAATTCTTGCTTTGATGAGGGAAAAGTAAAAAAGGACGGGCTTTACGCAGTAAAGTGGACGCTATGGTTGGATTGAGCCCAATATCCTGGTTCATGCGCCTCGGCGCATAATCCATCCGAATAATTCTTGCTTTGATGAGGGAAAAGTAAAAAAGGACGGGCTTTACGCAGTAAAGTGGACGCTATGGTTGGATTGAGCCCAATATCCTGGTTCATGCGCCTCGGCGCATAATCCATCCGAATAATTCTTGCTTTGATGAGGGAAAAGTAAAAAAGGACGGGCTTTACGCAGTAAAGTGGACGCTATGGTTGGATTGAGCCCAATATCCTGGTTCATGCGCACAAGCGGATAATCCCCTATCTCCTTTTAATAGAAAACAAAAAAGGACGGGCTTTACGCAGTAAAGTGGACGCTATGGTTGGATTGAGCCCAATATCCTGGTTCATGCGCACAAGCGGATAATCCCCTATCTCCTTTTAATAGAAAACAAAAAAGGACGGGCTTTACGCAGTAAAGTGGACGCTATGGTTGGATTGAGCCCAATATCCTGGTTCATGCGCACAAGCGGATAATCCCCTATCTCCTTTTAATAGAAAACAAAAAAGGACGGGCTTTACGCAGTAAAGTGGACGCTATGGTTGGATTGAGCCCAATATCCTGGTTCATGCGCACAAGCGGATAATCCGTCGCCGAAAAAGCATGCTTTGATGGCACAAAAAAGCCCATCTAAACTACGACGGACTTAATCACTTGAATAATCAAAATTTACTGCTTGATCAACTTATTTTGTTGAATGAACTGACCTTCGTTGGAATAGAAATTCAAGAAGTAGGTGCCAGGAGCCAGGGTGTTTTCAAAGTCTATTTGCAGGCGGGTTGATTCCATGGTATACTCCGCAATCAGTTTTGCATTCATGTCTATGAGCTGAAGACGAACCGGGTCTTGTTGTTCCTCGGGGCCCTCCACGATGCTGTAGTCATTAGCAGGGTTAGGATATATCTTAAAGGGCGAATTCGGCTTTTCCAACAAGACCACGCCAGGAGAAACGGCCACGATTTTATCGGGCTGTTCGAACCCATTGTGTATGTAACGCGTTCCAACAAGCCCTCCGTGAATGATGGGTTCGCCTATGGTATAGGTCATTACTTTATTATTGATAAAGTTTAATCCTGATGCAGGCTTGGCCACCCTTCCTGCAGAGGCAAAAACCATCCGCCACGAGGTGGTGTTTTGGGCGAAAGACACGCCGGTTAAAAGAAAGGCGAAAGAAAAAAGTAAAGTTTTCATAATTAGGGGATTATATTGAATTCAATAACGCTTACTTTATTTAAACAGGTTCCTCCAGAAAGGGTGGCGCCCGCAGGAAGCCATAAAGGCAACATGGTGTAGGTATGGGTATAAACCAAATTAGAATACGATGCAGGTTGTGTGCCTTGTCCAACCTTAGTGGGAACCCCTGCCACCTCTATTGCGGTCGATTCATAACAAACTGAGTTGCAACTACCTGCTGTGGACTGATATCCTGTTGCCGTAGGAACAATGTTATAAATTACGCTCTCCACCTTCCAAACCTTGCCTATGGGAACGGTTTCCTGATTGGTCACCAGTTTTACTTGGTTAAATTGCAAATTCCCTTGGGCCAAAAACCCGCCTGAAAAAACCATTAAACCAAAAAACAGGAAAGAGGCTTTCATACAACTAAGGTACAATATTAAATTCAAGAATACTAAACCAGCGGTAGGCTGAACTGTTACTGCTACTATGACCTAAAATAGTCCCTGCGGGAAGCCAAATAGCTCCAGCGTCAGAGCCTCTGTAATACGCGCCGGTAGTATTAGCATAATGACCAACATATTCAAAAGCGCTTGAATTATTAAAATAAACAAACATGTAGGACGCATAACAGCCCATACTTTCTATTTTCCACGTTTTTCCAGCAGGAACGGTCCATTGCGTTGGGTTACTAGCCGAAGCCGACAACAAGAGTACTTGATTAAATTGCAAATTGCCTTGAGCAAAACAAAAATTCAAGCACATAAAAGTGGCTACAAAAAGAATCGTTTTCATGGGATGACGTTAAATTCTACTATGGAAAAGAAATAGTGGGAAGGATAGGAGACACTGGAATTGATTAATTGAATGTAGTCACCGCTTTTCAACCATATTGGTCCTTTAACATGGCCTTGTGTTGGGGGATGACCCGTGCTTCCCAAATATGGATAAGAAGCAACGTTGTTGCATACAAAAGAAATAATGGCAGCGTATCCATTTCGCTCCGACGCGCTATGTTCAATTTTCCAAACCTTACCAGCAGGTACCGTTCCCACAACAACTGGAGAAGTGGTTAGGGTTCCGGTTAGCGTCACCACTTGATTAAATTGCAAGTTGCCTTGGGCGTTGAAAGTGCCCATTAAGAAGAAAAAGACAAGGAAGAGTAGGTTTTTCATGGTATAATGTTGAATTCAAGCACCGAAATAGAACTAACCTTCGTCCCTGCAGCAAGGGTTGTCCCTGCGGGTAACCATAATGGCAATTTAGTAGGTTGGGCCGTTACCTGTACTAAAACCGGTGTAGTGCTATTCACCGCCATGCCCACATTGCTCATCCAGAATCCCCCACCGCAACACCCGTTGAATCCAACACCGGTGGTGGCTACGTGTTCTTCGTGAACGCAAATCGAAGTGCCATTTACTAAGATGAATCGGCTGTTGGAGGCCAAAGTCGTTCCAGAAGTAGGGTAACGCTCCTCACCGGTAAGCGCACTTTCTACTTTCCATACTTTTCCCACGGGAACCGTTTCTGCGGTTGTAACCAATTTTACTTGGTTTAACTGCAAGTTGCCTTGAGCATAATGTGAAATCATGCACCAAAAAACGGCTATGCTTATTAAAGTTCTCATGGTACTACGTTGAATTCCATTACACTGATAAAACCAACATTCGTTGATGCCGCCAAGGTTGTTCCCGCGGGAAACCAAATAGGAGCATCAAATATTTTGAAATCTGAGCTAGTAGCGTATCCGTCTTGATTCCAATAACCGTCGTTTCTACCAACTTCACGGGTGAGGGTAGTTTGTAAATATACAGGCGTGCCATTCACCAAAATCACAAAATTCTTAGCCCCCCCAGCAGTAGCCTGATTCGACAAACGGTTTAAATCGTTAGCTAAAGAAACGGTAGGCAGGTAGTTTTCCAACTTCCAAATTTTTCCCATAGGAACGGTCTCTTGCGTAGAAACCAACTTTACTTGGCTGAATTGCAAATTCCCTTGCGCTTTGAAAACACCCATTAAGAATATAAAGGCAATGAAGAGTAGGGTTTTCATGGTACAATATTGTATTCTAATACACTGATAAAAGAAACGTTGTTGGAAATGGCCAAGGTTGAACCCGCAGGCAACCAAAAAGGTACTGTCGATACCCCCTCTGCGGATGCCCCAAAAGTGTTCCCTGATCCGGTTGCTCTTGCTATCGACAAATCTTGCGTAAAATTTACCGTTATACCATTGATTATTACGTCATGGGTTTGGTGAAAAGTGGTTGTACCACTGACGGACCTTTGACCCAAAACGGCTTCCACCTTCCATACTTTGCCCACCGGAACCGTTTCTACGGTTGTGACCAATTTTACCTGGTTGAATTGCAAGTTGCCTTGGGCCTGCGCAGCATAGCCAATTACTAAGGCCAATGTCGCAATGAGGATTCGTTTCATCCGCTAACTCTTAGAATCCGTCGGTCGTGTAAATAAGGGTGTTGGAAGAGGAGCTTGCGCCACCACCACCTCCAGCTGCTGCTCCAGCAATGGCCGTCCATGCGGATCCGTTGTAATAGTAGAATCCAGCGGTTTGATCTGTTTGGTAAATCAATAATCCCGTTGCAGGAGATGCAATAGCGTTTCGTTGAGCTTGCGTCATGCTTGGCAGTAAAAACCCTTTGGTCGTAGAATTTACCTCCAAAGCAGCAGAGGCATTTGGTGCTACCGTTCCAATTCCGATATTTCCACCGTTATTAAAAATATTCGAACTGTTAGTCATCCATTGCGATCCATTCCAGTACGGGGTATTTCCTGCGGCACTTCCATTGGGCAAACTTCCCGCAGGACCCTGGGGACCAGTAGCTCCTGTTGCCCCCGTGGCTCCAGTTGCACCTGTTGCACCCGCAGGACCTTGAGGACCGGTAGCACCGGTTGCACCTGCAGGACCCGTCAATCCCGTTGCACCTGTTGCACCTGCAGGGCCTTGAAGTCCCGTTGCACCTGTTGCACCCGCAGGACCTTGAGGACCGGTAGCACCGGTTGCTCCTGCAGGACCCGTCAATCCCGTTGCACCTGTTGCACCTGCAGGGCCTTGAAGTCCCGTTGCACCTGTTGCACCCGCAGGACCTGTAGCCCCCGTAAGACCTGTTGCACCTGTTGGACCCGCAGGACCTTGAGGGCCGGTAGCACCGGTTGCTCCCGCAGAACCTTGTGCACCTTGGGGGCCCACCAACGAAACGCCTGTAGGCCATGTTCCGTTGGCCTTAGGTCCGTATATCGTATTGGTTAACGTATTGATATAAAAATCACCGTCGTTTCCTTGAAGGTTACTGGGCACCACGTTCCCGTTTAAGACACCGCTACCGTTGGTTCCTGCTGGGCCTGTAGCACCCGTTAAACCAGCAGGACCCGTCAATCCTGTAGCTCCCGTTGCACCCGCAGGGCCTTGAGGACCGGTAGCACCGGTTGCTCCTGCAGGGCCCGTCAATCCCGTAGCTCCCGTTGCACCCGAAGGACCTTGAGGACCGGTAGCACCGGTTGCTCCTGCAGGACCCGTCAATCCTGTAGCTCCCGTTGCACCCGCAGGGCCTTGAGGACCAGTAGCACCGGTTGCTCCTGCAGGACCCGTCAATCCTGTAGCTCCCGTTGCACCCGCAGGGCCTTGAGGACCGGTAGCACCAACATTTCCCTGTGGTCCTATAATATTTCCCGTTAAGGCCCACGTGGTAGCATTCGTTTTGTAATATACGTCTCCCGTTTGAGTATTCAGGTAAAAATCGCCCATCGCGCCCAAGGCCGCGGCAGGAACCGTGGTTCCATAACGCCATTGGTTGAGTTGCACCCCCGCCGTTTTTGCGTAAAGGGCGTACGGCGTGCTCATTAAGCGCTGAGAACCATAGTCCACGTAGTTGGTTCCGTTGGCAAAGTCCACCGCCAAGCTTACCCAGTAATTTCCAGTAGCCCAGTTAATATTAGCAAAGGTTCCCGATAATACCGTTCCTTGGCCAATAACCATGTTGACAAGACCAAAATTGGAAGTAGCAACCGATTGACGCTCTGCATAAACCACAGTGCCGGACGACGAGTTTTGTTTGATTTGAACTCGAATGGCCACGGTGGAGTTCGTAACCAAGATTCCGGAGGTGGTGCGAATCACCGCTTGGTAATTAATGCCTTCCGGGACTTGCGCCATCAAATTCGAAGAAGCAAAAATGATAAACGCAGCAACCGTGATTTTGAAAAAGGTAGAAGGATTAAATTTCATAGGTTAAATATTAGAAAACGAAAGTAGTAAAATAGTTTTGGAATGCCCAACAAATGGTTTATGAATTAACAATAAGGTAAAAATACAATGGAATAAAACGCATCATTTATGTGCCTCCAAAGCGGCAATTTTTTTCTCAAGTAGGTTCAGTCGTTCTTCTTGCTCTTTGATGATGGAAAGCAAATAAACGGGCAAGCGATCGTAATAAACCGAATAAGGCACCAACTTATCTTTATTCAAGATTTCCTTCCCGTTTTCATCCGTCTTCGCAACACCGGTATTTCCAATCCATTGACGCTCTGGCCCGTAAATCACCAGTTCTGGCAGAGCTTCTTCAACCTCTTCAGCAATTAACCCGATTTCACGATCTCCTCCGAGTGCCGGCTTGAGGTTGTACATTACAGGGCGTAACTTAAATACCTGATCTTTGGAAAACGTCAGGTCAACGATGTTGTCTTTGACAAATTTTGTAGAGGATTGCGGTCTCAATTCTCCCCCTGAGGTACGTATCATGGTAGTACCTGTTCCGCTTGTACTGCTTCCCTGAATAAATCGTGCGTTCGACTCTATAACGCCGTTGGCCATGATGCCCCCCGTAGCAGGTGTTGTGGTTGTTCCAACCCTTAGTCCTGAGGTTAAATAGGCATGGCCATCCACGGTTAAATCATAGGTGCTGCTGCTCGTGGAACCGACCCTTAATTTGCCAGCGATGTTGGACATAGTTGTTGACCCATCGACCAAAAACCCGCCCGAACCTATATTAAGATCGAAGGAGGAAGACGGGGAAGTATTTCCAATTCCAACTTTGCCGGTACTCGTTATAACTAGGGCGTTGGTGCATTCATAAGTTCCACTGCCATCGCCTCGAATTGTGTAATTGGAATTAAAAGCCGTACCACAATTAACGCTCATTCCTCCTCCAGCAGGTCCTGTTGGTCCTTGGGGACCTTGGGGACCCTGAGGTCCTTGCGGACCAGCGGCCCCTTGAAGTCCGTTAGCTCCTGAAGGACCAACCAACGAAATACCTTGTGGCCAAGCTCCGTTGGCTTTGGGACCAAAAAGCTCGTTGGTGGCTGTATTGATGTAAAAATCTCCGTCCATTCCAATAGCCCCAACAGGGTTAACGTTTCCATTTAAAACCGAGGTTCCATTTGCCCCGCTGATTCCTTGAGGGCCCGCCGTTCCAGCAGGACCTTGAGGACCAAGTGCCCCGGGCAAACCCGAGGCGCCTACCAGCGAAACTCCTTGCGGCCAAATACCCGCTGATTTAGGGCCAAACATTTCATTTGTTAAAGTATTAATGTAGAAGTCACCGTCTACTCCTGTTGCACCGTTGGGATTCACCGTGCCGTTTAATACCGAATTGCCATTGGTTCCAGCTACTCCTTGGGGTCCTGCAGGACCACCAGCGGGACCAGAAGGGCCCACCAATGATACTCCAACAGGCCAAGTTCCATTCGCCTTTGGACCAAAAATCTCATTGGTAGTTGTATTGATGTAAAAGTCACCGTTGACACCGAGTGCATTCGAGGGAGCAACAGAACCGTTGAGCACAGCTGTTCCATTGGTCCCGGAAATTCCTTGAGGACCCGTAACACCGGTTGGACCCGCAGGACCTTGGGGACCAGTAACGCCTGCTGCGCCGGCCGGACCTTGGAGGCCGGTTGCGCCCGTAGCACCGGTAGCTCCTGTTGGCCCCGCTAGACCTTGGGGACCAGTAGCACCCGCAGGGCCTGTAGCTCCAGTAGCACCAACATTACCTTGGGGTCCTTTAATATTTCCCGTTAAGGTCCAAGTGGTAGCATTCGTTTTGTAATATACATCTCCCGTTTGAGTATTTAGATAAAAATCTCCTGTGGTTCCCAAACCTGCGGCTGGAACCGTGGTTCCATATCGCCATTGGTTGAGTTGCGCCCCCGCTGTTTTTGCGTAAAGGGCATAAGGCGCGCTCATTAAGCGCTGCGAACCATAGTCCACATAATTGGTGCCGTTGGCAAAGTCCACCGCCAAGCTCACCCAGTAATTTCCAGTAGACCAGTTAATACTAGCAAAGGTTCCCGATAATACCGTTCCTTGGCCAATAACCATGTTGACAAGACCAAAATTGGAAGTAGCAACCGATTGACGCTCTGCATAAACCACAGTGCCGGACGACGAGTTTTGTTTGATTTGAACTCGAATGGCTACCGTAGTATTGGTCACCAAGGAACCCGAAGTGGTGCGAATCACTGCTTGGTAGTTGATGCCCTCAGGGGCTTGGGCCATGAATTTCTGGGATGAAAGAACCATAAAAGCAAGAAAAATGCCTTTGAAGAATGTCGTAGTATAATTTTTCATGTTAAGTTTTTAAAAAATGTTGTTGACTAAAGTATTGAATTTTCGTCAAAGTACAGAATGTTCAATGCCTATGTGCTGAGTTCATTTAAATTTAATCTTTTGCCGAAATAATATTTTTACCTTAGCAAAAATTCAAAGATGTACTTTAGATTACTTTTGTTGTTAGCGTTTATCACGGTGGGCAAGCTTTCAGCCCGCGCCCAGAATTTACAATTCAGCCAAGCGCTTCTGTTCAACGGGACCGCTGTTCAAACCGTTCCTGCGGGTAAGGTTTGGAAAGTTGAACACCAAGCGCAATCGTATACCAGTTCAGGAAGCAGCATACACGCCTCCTTGGTCATAAATGGGTTAAATTGGTATCTGAACGGAACCAGTTCCCTTCCCTCAGGAGCAATATGGTTGCCTGCTGGCGCAACCGTTGCCGGATGGGGGCAATATACGAACTACAACATCCTAGAATTTACCATCGTACCATGAAATATATAGCGCTTTTACCCCTTCTTTTTATCGGAGTTCTAGCAATAGCGCAAGGAAATTTACAGTTCAATCAAGTCTTGCTCATTGATAACAACACCGCCACCGTTCCAGCGGGTAAGGTATGGAAAATTGAAAACATTGTATACGAGGCGGTTCCTTATTTTCAAGCAAGCATTGGAAGTGGTAGCTGTGCCCCCTGCAACGGGTCTTCGCAAATGTGGACAAGTTACACGACACAAACATGTCAAGTGCCTTCCACGAATCCCATGACCATTAATGGCATAAAAGCCAGCGCCGGGAACACGGGGTCTCCGCTCTGGTTACCCGCAGGAAGCACCTTGGCAGGAGAGACAAAAACCTGTACTCCTAACGCAGGGTCCTATGGGAATTCCTGCATCTGCCCCCCGCCCAGTGTTACTGCAAAAACGTATATTAGCGTCATTGAATTTAATATTATACCGTGAGAACGCTACTTATTTTTACCTTCATAATGAGTACAAGTTTTCTTAAAGCCCAAGGAAACTTACAATTCAACCAAGTTAAGTGGGTATTTGCCCAAGAGACGGTCCCCGTAGGAAAAGTATGGAAAATCGAAAGCATCATGTATTCTGCATCGGTTGGCTCAGTTTCGAACTCCTTGACGCAAGACGACCAGATAAAGATTGACGGATCTCCTTACACTGTTCGCTCGGCTCGGTCAGGCAATGGAGGATACAACGCCGCTTCCTATTTTGTTTGGGAGCAAAGATTTCCCATGTGGTTATACGCTGGCCAAACCTTACAAGCTTGGGTTAATGTGGGAAGAATTAATGTCATCGAATTTAATATTGTACCTTGAAACATTTTATTTCCTTTTTCTTTTTCATTGCGATTTCATCGACTTGGGCTCAAGGAAATTTGCAGTTCAACCAAGTTAAAATCATCAGCAATACCGACGCCCCTCAAACCGTTCCAGTAGGTAAGGTTTGGAAAATCGAAAGCGTCTTTGCCAATGATCAAGACGTGTATGCGGCCAGTACTTCGGCAGCTAACCAGTCATTTTTTACTGCGTGTGGGGTTCCGAGCGCTTGGTATTTCTATTACGGAAGGTATTTGGCGATTAACAATATTCCCATCAGTTTTGGGGTGCATTCGTCCGGAGAACAAATGACACAATTGCCCATTTGGGTCCCAGCAGGCTCCACCATTTGCACATGCACCAGTTCCAGTTTTTGCGCCAGAGGATACTCCGCGATTGAATTCAATATTGTTCCATGAAAAAACTTTGTGGGTTCATTTTGTTGATGAGTTCTTCCTTGGCCTTTGCCCAAGACACCACCCTGGTGAAGTCCTGTTATGGGGGAGGGAGTTTAACCGTACCGAAGGGTGTGACATGGGTTGTTGAAAAAGCGTACATCAACAGTGGAGACGGGTACAACATTATGGTAAGTAACTCGAATTTTAAAAAAATATACGGCTCAGAAGAAAAACTTCAAACGCCTTATTACATGGCCGAAATGGAATTATTGGACAAAAAAGACGGGGTGTTCTATATTTTTCACCTTCGACAGTCGAAGGAGTAACCAGATTTTTTTAAACTTGTAAAAACTAATGCTCATGAAATCCATCATTTTCACCCTTTTATTTACCACTATTTCTATTTCATTCACCGCTCAAATCGGTTTGGATATTACCGCAAAAGGACAATTTAATTCCACATGGATGTTTAACCAGAACATCTCCGATGACGGTGCCGAACAAGATTACGCTCCGGGATGGGGAAGCCACTACGGACTTGGATTAGGAATGAGGCTTGGTTTTTTCGGTATTGGGCTAGAAACCAATTTTGGAAAGCATAATGCAGCATATAGTGGGGTGATTGCCAACCAAGATTATGCTTCCACGGTGGCATTAAGCACCTTTCAGCTGCCTTTATTTTTACGATTTCAAAACAAAGGAGGAGTTTACTTCGAAATGGGGGTGCAATACAACCGCATTCGAAAAGCATTGTACACCCGTGAGAATCTTTTCCCGGTAAGCAGTGACGTTTCTGGTGATTATGCCAAAAGTTATTCCACCGCACTGATTGGTTTCGGCATCAACCGCAAAATTTTGAAAAGCGTTCCTTTAGGCTTTGTTTTTGGGGTTCGCTTACAATACGGTATCAAGGATGCCCGAGGGGTAGATGCCTACGGGCTCCCCTTGGACAATTCACTGATTTACCCGAACTATGCGAAAACGCGTGCTGCTTCTGCAGGAATCAATATTGGTTTGATGTATACCATCGATACCAAAGAAAAGGAATCTGGGTATTAATATCGATTCCGAGAGTCTAGCCACAACGTTACTGGACCATCGTTCTGCAAGGCAACCTTCATGTCTGCACCGAATTTCCCTGTTTTCAAGGGGACTTGGGCCGTTTGCTCCAATTGTACAATCGCTTGTTCATATAAGGGTACCGCAATTTCAGGAGGCGCTGCGTCAATGAAACTGGGACGGTTGCCCTTTTTAGTGGAAGCAAATAAGGTAAATTGGCTTACTAAAAGGATGGATCCTTGAACCTCAGTAACGTTTAAATTCATTTTCCCTTCCTCGTCCGAAAAGATGCGCAATCCCGCAATTTTTTTAGATAAATACTCGATGTCGTCTCCCGTATCATGGCTGGAAATCCCCAAAAACACCAACAACCCCCTTCCAATGGAGGCAATTGTTTCTCCTTCTACGGTCACAGCAGCCTCGTTAACCCGTTGTATCAATGCCCTCATGCGTGCTTGTTTCTTCGGTAGGGATCGTCGTCGTTCTCGGCGAGCATGGAAACATAGTGATCATAACGCTGCCGATGGATTTCTCCTGAATGTACTGCTGCAGTTACTGCACAACCCGGCTCCTTTAAGTGCATGCAATTATTGAACTTGCAAGCGGACATTCTTACGCGGAATTCCGGAAAATAGTGCGACAAATGCTCCTTTTCTAAATCAATTAAACCAAAAGAGCGAATACCGGGCGTATCAATCACGTAGGCGCCAAATTCCAACTTGTGCATTTCCGCAAACGTGGTGGTATGTTTGCCTTGACGATGTACTGCGGAAATTTCCCCCGTTCGAAGGTTAAGGGTTGGATCTAAACCATTGACCAAGGAACTTTTTCCCACACCGCTGTTGCCTCCTAACATCACTTGCCGTCCCTTCATGTGGTTGCGCAAAAAAGCTAAATTGCCTGGGTTGTTCGCCTGAATCGCAAAACACGGATACCCTAACGATTCATACAGCGTTTTCCATTCTTGAAAACGCTTATGGTCTTTTTCACGGTACAAATCCGTTTTATTAAATAGCAATACCGAAGGAATTCTAAACGATTCAGCCGCCACTAAAAACCGATCAATGAACAAAGGGTGGGTTTCCGGTAAACGCAAGGTAACTATCAAGTAAAAAGTGTCAATGTTCGCCGCCAATAACTGCATTTCCTTGCTTAAATTGGTGGCTTTCCGGGAAATATAATTGATCCTGGGTACAATGTCCTCAATAGCAAAATTGCCTTCGTCGTCCTTTTCGGAACTCAACACCACGCGATCTCCTGCCGCAATAGGATTCGTTAATTTCTTTTCCAACTGTCGAAGCCTTCCTCGTAAACGAGCCCCATGCACTTCACCGTCCAAGGTCTCAATCATGTACCAACTTCCGGTGGATTTTAATACCCTTGCTTCCAACAATTTACTTTATTATATGGTTTTGAGGAAAATCATAGGGCAGCTCACACCCGCTATCCTGTTGCTTCATGCAAACCTTACGTTGTGCCTTTCCAAGGTAACGGGCAACGCATCGTGTTTGCGAAGAAGAGGCATCTAAAACAAAGGCTTCATAGCGTTTTTTGCCCAAACTTCGGATCAGGATAAACCGATTCGACCCAGCTCCATCCGCTGGGAGGTTCAATGCTTGACGAATTCGCTGATGCAGGGTCTCTTCTTGGTCCACTTGAGCATAAAACGTTCCCAACCATTCAGCACCATACGATGTTACCATGATGCGCTCTACGCTGTCGTTAGCTGCAGCAATGGCGGTTAACCCGAGGGTTTCTGCCACATCATTTCCCGCATAGGATATGTTCAATCCCCATCGAAAACCAACTTCTTTAATGGCATTGTTGCGTTCAAAACCAAAAGGGCGACCGGTTAAATAATAGCTTGCCTGTGCACTCGCATTCAGTACAATGCACAAAACGAAGCCAAGCCAAATAGCTCGCATCAGTATTTCAGAATTTTGGTGATGTGCTGACCTGATAGGTGTCCAAAACGTAAGTAGTAAACCCCGGAAGCCATCGCGGCAGCAGGAATAGTCGCTTGGAACAGCCCTTCGGCACCTTGTTCCCAAACGGTTTTACCCGCGGCATCCAATAATTTTAAGGTTAACACTTGGCCCGTCCAGGTAACCTGAAAATCTTGGGTACTGGGATTCGGCTGTACTGAAAAATCGAGGGAAGCTTCGTCCAATCCGGATTGATCAACGAAAAAACAATCCGAAGTGTCTTGGCAGCCTTCTAGGGTAACAACTACGGCAAAGTTACCCGTAGGTTCGGAAGTGGTGAAGCTCTGATTGATGGCTCCCGGTACTGGCAAATTGGTCGCACAATCAATCCACTGATACGTAGCCCCGTTTTGTTGTGAACTCAAGGTAATACCGTTGACGCTTACCGTATTTAATGGGGCAGGAAGCACCTGAAGTGATTGGCTAACAGAAGTTGCACAAACCCCAAGGGAAGGGCTAAAGGTATAACTCGTTGTTCCCGGAGATTGACTGCTTACTTGAGGAGACCAAGTACCCGACACCCCGTTAACTGAGGTTGTCGGCAAGGTAATCGCAGCGAATTGGCAAATGGGATTCCATGCATCAAACGTTGGAGTTGTGGATGGCTGAACCGTTACTTGTATGGGAGTAGTCGTTGCGCATGCCGTTGCCACAGGAACAAAGTTGTACGTGGTTGTTCCAACATTTGCCAGGTTGAATGCTGGATTCCACGTTCCATTAATGCCGTTGCTTGAGGTGGTAGGTAAGGCAAAAGAGGAGTCGTTTTGACAAACGGATGAAAGCCCATTGAACGTTGGTACATCTTGACCGCTGCACGTAATGGTGAAGTTGTTGTTTGAAATATCAAAAAACGTTCCCGCAGAAGACATGACCATAACACGCGCGGTATTGGTGGTAAAGTTGGGGCACACAACAGTTTCAGAACCATCGTTGGCAGTGGAAGAAGACAGGACGTAGGGATAACTTTGTCCTCCGTTCACCGATAGTAAAATGCGAACGTCGGAACAAGAAATGGGAGCCACATCGGTATTGGCCACCGACCAGGTTACGGTTTGACTGCTTCCTCCGGGCCAGGTGATCCCGGCTGCGCTTGGATAGGTCACCACAAAAGGTCCTGCCGATGCATTGATGGTTACAGTAAGGTCTGTATAGTCGTTGCACGACCCAACGGCGTGATTGTCTCTTACGGAAAGTCGAAAATCCATCACCCTTGCAACAGACGGTAAAACTTCCCAAGTGTACGGGCCGTTGGAAGCTAAAGAGGATAATCTTGGAAAATAACGGTTGGAATCCAACGAAGGGTCAAAACTGCGGAAATTAGGGCCGCCAACAGCCGTTGCAACCGGAGGTTGGGTGGAAGCCTCGTTGTCCATCTGTTCCCATAAAAAAGTCAGGACATCACCCTCTGGATCTGTTGCATGACCTGTCAAAACGAAAGGGGTTGACTTTGGAACTACGATGTTTCCGCTGGTCGAAGTAATGGTTGGCGCTGAATTATTTAACGCAGTAATTACCTCACATTGGTGACCGTTGCTCAAAATTTCATTGCTGATTTCTTGCAGGTTATAACCGTGAAAATAATCATCGCTGTTATTCTGTACATTGGGAGAGCAGATGCCTGCATATCCCATGATAGTGCTCGCACTTCCCGGCTCTCTGCGTGCAGCAGATACGCTGTTGCAGTTGTTATTTTGCGTATGGTTTCCACCAAATTGGTGGCCCATTTCGTGGGCAACGTAATCAATATCAAAGGGATCACCAATTGGAGCTCCGCTTCCCGTTACACCTCTCGCTTTCTGCCCTCCTGAGCAAACCACTCCAAGCCCTGCAAGACCGCCGCTGTTGGTGCCAAAGACATGGCCAATGTCGTAATTGGCGCTACCAATCACATTATCCGTATTCGATTGATTTTGATTAATCATGGAACCGGTATTTCCATTGGTAAAGGGATCGGTAGAGGCATTGGTGTAGATAATGGAATTGTTGTTGGGAATGATCACCATGGTAATGGCAATGTCTTTTTCATAGACGCCGTTTACGCGGTTCATGGTTACCACCTGAGCTGCGGCAGCCTGGGCCACCGTTCCCCCATGGAACGTCGTATATTCGGCAGTTGCTGATAAGGCCAATCGATAGGTTCGAAGTTCGCAAGTGCCGAACATGGTTTTAACCGTCGGATCGGGTTTCATTTCGAAAGCTTCTTGCACGTCACAAAGCACTTGCTTGTCGGTCATAAATTCCTTTTTTCGATACACCACATAATGCGTTGCGTCGCCGTCAAACAAGGGATCGATGAACACGGTGCTATGTCCCGGTATAAAAATCATGGCATGCAAACCGGAGGGCGTGATATCCCATTTTCCGTAGGCTCCTGAGCCGTCAGTGGGATACGCGTCGAAGGTCATGATTTCTGGAAACTTCGCATTGTACTCCGGGTGCATGGTTTGATTTCTTTTAACCGTAAACGTATGCAAACTTCCGTCGGGATAGGGTAATTGTATTTCAGCAACGAACCCGTTTTGTTGGCCTTCTCGGTAAGTAATTCCTTGAAAAGCACCGATCAAATGTTCCGTATTAAGCGAAAAATATCCGGCGTTGTTAGCGTGAATTCGAGGTATTTGAATGCTTGGTACGCTTGCTTCCGCAAGCTCTTTCCAGGGAAGGGCAATATTCTTCGAACTCTGGGCATATAGAGCACTGAAAAACAAAGAAAATGCAGCTATTAAAACGCAGATAATTTTCATGTTTTTTTTCGTAAAATTACGAAAGCTAAGCAATCTAACGAAGGGAATTCTCTACATTTGACTTTAAATTTACACCGATCATGAAAACAGCAATATTGAGCATCTTGCTACTTCTTATTGCCTTTTTAAGCCAAGCACAATCGTTGAAAGACTTCAAGAAAAAAACCGAAACGAACGCCAAAGAGCGAACGCAAATGTTGGATTTGCTGCGCACCGACATCAAAAATTCACTGGAACAAGACGTCGTATTTGTGGTGGACCATTTTAAGGTCTTTGAAAAACACGGATTTATTTGGGGAGGACGCTGGAAACACTACGACACCATGCATTTTGAATACCGCCCAGAATTTTTTGTCCCATGAAAAAATACGGTCTCTTGGGGAAATCCCTTCAACACAGTTTTTCTCCTGCTTTTTTCAAAGATTATTTTCAATCCAATTCCATCGATGCCGAATATCAACTCCTTGAATTAGCCTCTATAGAAGAAGCCCGCCCTTTCTTGGATGGAAGCTTCCAAGGGCTGAATGTTACTGTTCCTTATAAGGAAAGCATCCTTGCCTATTTGGAGGAGCTCACTCACGAAGCACAAGCGATTGGCGCCGTTAATACCATTGCCTTCCGCGGGGGCAAGACCCTGGGTCACAATACCGATGCCTACGGATTTCAGCGGTCCATCAAACCTTTTTTAACCTTCGAACACGAACGCGCGCTACTATTGGGAACAGGAGGAAGCTCCAAGGCTGTAGCCCATGTTTTAAAAACCCTTGGAATTCAAGTTAATTATGTGAGTAGGGAAACCAAAGGGCCGAACATTTTTTCCTACGACGCCGTCAATGAGGCGATGCTGTCCGCTTGTAAACTGATCGTTAATTGCACGCCGGTGGGTATGTATCCACTCTCAGCGGCCTGTCCACTCAAGGACCTCAAGGGGGTAGGTGAACGCCACTTGGTGGTGGATTTAATCTACCATCCCGAAGAAACTTGCTTGCTACACCATGCGAGGGAGCAAGGTGCTGCGGTATTAAACGGACTTCCCATGCTTCATGCTCAAGCGCTCAAGAGTTGGGAGTTTTGGAATCAGTTTGATTGATCCCGTTTGCGCACCATGGTTAATATCGTGGCCAACGCCACGGTTTCTCCCGTTTCATCGTACACATCCACCAAGAATTTTACAATTCCTTTCGCAATGTCGTCCTCGCTGCGTTTTTCTTGATCGATTTTTTCTTTCACGGTAAAACGTACCCCAAGCGTCGCACCTGGGTAAACCGGTTTGGTAAACCGCGCCTCATCCAATCCGTAGTTCAATAATACCGGCCCTTTTTGAGGATCCACGAACAAGCCTGCGGCCTTTGAAAGCACAAAATACCCGTGCGCTACGCGGCGTTCGAAAATGGTTCCTTCCAAGGAGGTGGCGTCCATGTGCGCGTAAAAATTATCGCCGGAAACGTTGGCGAAATTCACAATGTCGGCATCGGTAACGGTATGCTTGTGGGTGAATACCGTTTCCCCGATCACCAATTCCTCGAAGTGTTTTCTAAACACATGCGGGTTCGCTTCGGGCATATCCGCCCCCACTTGAAACTGTTGGGTGATTTTGGTAATGGTGGAAGGATGTCCTTGAATGGCGGTGCGCTGCATGTAGTGCAAAACGCCTCGTTTACCGCCCATTTCTTCACCGCCTCCCGCTCGTCCCGGGCCACCATGGGTAAGCAAAGGCATGGGCGAACCATGGCCCGTACTCTCCTTAGCACAGCGTTCGTTGAGCACCAAAACCCGTCCGTGCATGCTGCCAGCGCCCAACACATAATCCAAGGCTTCCGAATCGTCGGGGGTAACGATGGACGACACCAAGGAACCCTTGCCCATGCGGGCTAAGGTAATTGCTTCGCCCATCGATTGATAGGGCATGAGGGTTGACACCGGACCGAAACACTCCACGTCGTGGACCTCAGTTTGAACTAAGGGATGGTTGTTACGGAACAATACCGGCGAAAAGAAGGCACCACGCCTGGCATCGGCTCCTTGAACCGAAACCTCCTCCAGCGAACCGAATACGATCGATTGGGATTTGGCTAAAAGTTGTGCGTTTTCCCGTACGCTTTCCACTTGTAATTTTGTCGCCAAAGCTCCCATCCGCACCCCTTCCACCGAAGGATCACCAACGGTTGTGGAAGCCAAACGTTTGGTGAGTGCCAACTGCACCTCATCGATGAGAACCTCCGGAACTAAAATCCTACGCACTGCCGTACATTTTTGTCCGGCTTTCACGGTAATTTCCTTACTTACTTCTTTGATGAACAGGTCAAATTCCGCCGTTCCGGGGACCGCTTTTTCCCCAAGTATACAAGCATTCAGCGAGTCTGCCTCCAAATTAAAGGAAACGCTGCGCTCGGTAATCTGAGGTAGTGCTTTTAGGATTTTACCTGTTTTGGCCGAGCCGGTAAAAGTTACCACGTCTTCCGTTTGGACGTCGTCCAAGATACCTCTTCCCAATCCAACAATCAATTGCAAAGATCCTTCGGGAAGTATTTTGGAAGCGACGATGTCGCGGACCACCACTTCGGTCAAGAAGCTGGTATGTTCGGAGGGTTTTACCACAGCGGGCACCCCGGCCATTAAATTGACTGCCATTTTCTCCAGCATGCCCCAGATGGGAAAATTAAAGGCGTTGATATGAACCGCCACACCTTGTTTTGGAAGCATGATGTGATGCCCGATAAAGGTTCCGTTTTTTGATAGGGGGGCGGCAACGCCGTCCACGTAATATGGTAAATCCGGAAACTGACGGCGGAGCGAAGCGTTGGCGAAGAGGTTACCTATGCCTCCTTCAATATCGATCCAAGAATCGATGCGCGTGGCACCGGTCATGGCACTGACCGCATAATAGCGTTCTTTGCGCTCCAATAAATGCAGCGCAAGTGCTTTGAGCATCCGTCCTCGCTCTTGAAAGGTCATTTTTCGCAAAGGATTCCCACCCATCGCTCGTCCATAGTTCAACACTTCCGAAAAATCAATGCCTGCGCTGGAAACTTCGCCAATTTTTTCTCCGGTAATGGCGTGAAATTGTTCGGTTTCTACCCCTTCACCGCTCACCCATTGTCCGAGAATGTAGTTCTGATATGTTTGCATTTGGTTTAGTTTTTCGTAGGTAAATTTAACGAAAGAAACCGCTTAAGCCTCTCCTTTCAACATCGCAAGTTTCTCGTAAGCATCTTTAATATGGGCGATGGGTTCCATGTGCAGGCGAAGTCGGTCGTCTTTTTGCACCAGGCGGTATCCGTTGCCAAGGGCGTTGATGCGGCGAAGGATTTCCGTGAAAAGTTCGGTTTCATAAAACGGGGACTGAGGGTTGGAAATGAAAGACCCCACCAATTTGCCCGACTTGACCACCACGCGTTCCATGCCCAATGCTTGCGCTAACCACCTCAATTGAAAGGAAAACAACAGCTCCTTACCCGCCTTAGGCAGCGGACCAAAACGGTCGATGAGTTCTTTGCGGAAAATTTCCAATTCCTCTTCGGTTTTTAGGTTGTCCATGGCTTGGTAGAGGCTCAAGCGTTCCGAAACGTTGTTTACGTAGGTGTCGGGCAAACGCACCTCAAAATCGGACTCAAAAACGCATTCGTTCACAAAGGCTTGAAAACTGTCCGTAGTACGTTCATCAAACAGCTCTTTGAATTCGGATTCGCGCAATTCTTGCAAGGCTTCGTTGAGGATTTTTTGGTACATCTCAAAACCAATTTCGGAGATGAAGCCGCTTTGTTCTCCTCCCAGCATGTTTCCGGCCCCTCGAATGTCCAAGTCTTTCATGGCGATGTTGAAGCCGCTTCCCAGATCCGAAAACTGCACCAGCGCCTCGAGGCGTTTACGTGCCTCAGAATTCAATACGCTGAACCGCGGCGCGATAAGGTAACAAAATCCTTTCTTATTACTTCTTCCCACCCTACCTCGCAACTGATGTAAATCGCTTAAACCAAAGGAGTGAGCTTCGTTGATAATGATGGTGTTGGCATTGGAAATGTCGATGCCCGATTCGATGATGGTGGTCGCGAGCAAAACATCGTAATTTCCCTCCATAAAATCCAGCATCACTTTTTCCAACGTTTCGCCGTCCATTTGACCGTGGCCAATGCCCACCCTAAGTCCTGGACATAAACGCTGTAATAAACTTGAAATCTCGGCCAAATTCGATACCCGATTGTTGACAAAAAACACTTGCCCTCCACGGCTTACCTCGTAAGAAATAGCATCGCGGATGATCTCTTCGTCAAAGGAAATAATTTCCGTTAAGACAGGTTGGCGGTTAGCGGGAGGCGTATTGATGATGCTCAAATCCCGAGCCCCCATCAGCGAAAATTGCAAGGTTCTCGGAATTGGCGTAGCCGTTAGGGTAAGGGTATCAACCGTTGCTCGAAGGGTCTTCAACTTGTCCTTCACCGCTACACCAAACTTCTGTTCCTCGTCGACGATCATAAGACCGAGGTCTTTGAACTTGACTTTACCCGAAACCATCGCATGGGTTCCTATTAAAATATCAATTTTCCCTTGCTTCAATTTTTCGAGGGTATCTGTTATGGCCTTTGCCGACCTGAACCGATTGATAAAATCGACCGTACAGGGAAAATCGTTCAGCCGTTCTCTAAAAGTCCGAAAATGCTGCATCGATAAAATAGTGGTTGGCACCAAAACAGCCACTTGCTTACCGTCGCAGACGGCTTTAAATGCTGCACGAATAGCCACCTCGGTTTTCCCAAATCCCACGTCACCACAAACCAATCGGTCCATAGGTAAAGAAGACTCCATGTCTTTTTTCACTTCTTGGGTGGCTTTGTATTGGTCTTGGGTATCCTCGTACATGAAAGAGGCTTCTAATTCGTTCTGCAAGTAGGAGTCGGGAGAAAAGGAAAATCCAGATTGCGATTTTCGCTTGGCATATAACTGAATGAGGTCGTAGGCCAATTCTTTGATTTTCTTTTTTGTTTTGTTCTTCAAGGTTGTCCACGCTTGAGTCCCCAGTTTGTTTACTTTCGGAATGGTTCCTTCCTTTCCCGTAAACTTCGAAATGCGATGGAGAGCGTGAATTCCAACATAAAGTACATCACCGTCCTGATAGACCAGGCGTACTGCCTCTTGCGGCCTTCCGTTAACATCAATGGTTTCAAGTCCCGAAAAAACCCCCACTCCGTGGTCAATATGGGTGACGTAATCGCCTTTCTGCAAATTATACAGCTCTTTTAACGTTAATGCTTGACTGGCTTGACGGAAGCCTTCTTTTAATTGAAAACGGTGATAACGCTCAAACACCTGATGGTCGGTATAACAAAGTAATTTCAACGATGGTACAATAAAGCCTTCATGGAGGGCAAAATAGTTTCGGATAAGAGGGATTTCTCCTCCTGTATCCTCAAAAATCTGCTCTAAGCGCTCAAGCTGGCGCGGTTGATTCGAAAAAAAATGGAGCGCATAACCGAGCGTTCGATAATTTTCGAGATCTGCCCTCAACAAGTCAAAATTCTTGTTAAAAACCGGCTGGGGAGTGCAATGAAAATCGATGGTGGAACGGGTGTAAAGTTTTGACCCCTGACCCCAAAGAATCTTGGATCGCTGTTCCAATGCTTTTTGCACTTGTTCTTTATTAAAAAAAAGCATTTCAGGAGGAGCCGTGGAATTAGCCGCTTTTAATTTTTGATAAATACTTTGGGTCTTATCAAACATTTTTTGTAAGGTGTCTTCCAAAACATCTTGGTGGTTTACCCAACATAATGCCTTAGGTCCGAGGTAAGAGAATACATCCGATACCTCTTGCAACAATTGGCTGGATTGAACATTCGGAATGATTTGAAAGAAGGTGTAATTCGCCTGCGACAGCTGTGTGGAAGCATCAAAACTTCGAATGGATTCCACCTCATCCCCAAAAAACTCCACACGAAAAGGCTGTTCAGAAGAGAACGAGAACACGTCTAAAATACCCCCTCGAATGGCAAAATGCCCTGGCTGATATACAAAATCCTCTCGTTCAAAACCGTACTCCAACAATAATTCGTTTAACGAATCCAACGAATATTCTTTTCCAACCTGAATTTTCACAGTGTGATTCGCCAACTTTTTTTGCGTGGGTACTTTTTCAAATAAGGCTTCAGGATAAGTAACCACAAGGGCTGTTTTTTCGGAATTCATCCGCGCTAATACCTCGGCGCGGTAAACAACATTAGCATTATCCGTTTCATTAAATTGATAAGGTGTTCTCATGGTGGCCGGAAAAAACAGGGCCTTATTTTGGTCTCCGCACAAACCTTGAAGATCGTTTAAAAAATAAACAGCCGACTCTTTGTCGTCCAAGATAAATAGATGTTTTCCTCCGTATATTTCCGTTATCGCCAGAGCGAACAAAGCAACCGAAGAACCATGCAATCCTTGCCAACAGATCGCTTTTTCCCCGTTACGCAGTTGATGGAGCGTTGATGCAATTTCAGCCGACTGTTTCGCGAACGATAGCGCGGAAGCTTGTACCATGCGGAATGCAAAGGTAAAGAAACCCGAGTAAGGAGCTTGTAATTAATCTAAAAAAGCCATGGCTTTTTCGACCATATGTTTTGATCCAACGAAATAGGGAACGCGCTGATGAAGGTGAGTTGGGATTACATCCAAAATTCGCTGTCGGCCTGTAGTTGCCAAGCCCCCCGCCTGTTCGGCAATAAACGCCAATGGATTGCACTCGTATAAAAGGCGTAAACGGCCTTCTGGAGCACTGGAAACCACAGGGTAAATGTAAATGCCTCCCTTGATAAGGTTTCTGTGGAAGTCAGCAACCAAGGAGCCAATATATCTTCCCGAGTAAGGCATGCCTGTTTGGTTCTCCCGACTTTGGCAATACTTTATGTAACGAACCAAGCCTTCCTCACACTCCAAAATATTCCCTTCGTTCATAGCGTAGAAACGTCCGTTTTCGGGCATTTGCATGGCGTGGTGGGATAAACAAAATTGACCGGTTGCTGGGTTTAATGTGAACCCGTGCACCCCTTTCCCTACAGAAAAAACCAACATAGTGGAAGACCCGTAAAGAACATAACCGGCCATAACTTGTTCTGTGCCCGGTTGAAGCATATCCTTCAACGTCGGTAGGCTTCCTTTGGCTGAAACCCTTCGGTACACGGAGAAGATGGTGCCAATAGAAACGTTGACATCGATGTTGCTCGAACCATCCAGTGGATCAAACATGACAACAAAATCGCCGTTTCTTGAAACCTCATTATCAAAGGCCACAAATTCATCGTTTTCCTCTGAGGCAATGCCACAAACAATGCCACATCCTAAAAACGTTTGAATGAAAGTCCGGTCGGCAAGCACATCGAGTTTTTGTTGAACTTCTCCTTGAACATTGACACGCCCCTCTTGACCTAAGATGTGGTTGTGTAAGCCGGCACCGCGAATTTGTTGACTAAGCTCCGTGGAAGCCGTGGTAATAGCTTCTAAAATAATGGCTAAATGCTCGCAGGAAGTAAATTCCCTCATAGTTACCTAAACCAATTTCCGTAGACCTCCTGCGTTTGCACAGGATTCAGGATCAATACAGGAATCAACGCATCGTTGGTAATAATTTGTTGTTCATATTTCGCATTGAAAACATCCAGAATGCTGTTGCGATTCAAGTTCATAATGGCAATTAAATCGGCATCGATGCTTCGAGCATGACGAATTACCTCATGATGAAAATCCTTACTCGGAATAATTTCAGCATCTATTTCAATGTTGCGTTCGCTAAAATACCGCGTACAAAAAGCGACGTGATCGTTCAACTCCTCCTTTAGATCATCATCGATTTCTGAGGGTGTTACAATATGAACCTTGGAATTGAAATAGCTTGCTAATTTTGCCACGGTAGATACCTTTTGAAGGGTTTCGCTGTGTAAGTCAAGAGGAACGACAATGGAGTTAAACCCTCCCTCTTTAACCCGTTTTTCCTGTACAATGACAAAAGGGATTTGAGAATTCGTAACAACGCGTAAAGCATGACTCCCAACCACGTTTTGCCAACCTTGAGCGCCGTGAGTTCCCATAAAAATTAATTCTGCCTGATGCTCTTCTGCAAAAAGGGAGATGTCTTTAAAGATATTGCCCACCTTAACATTGTTGGTTAGGGTAACCCCCTCTTTTGCAAATCTTGCAATCACATCATCGATTTTGTTAACGGCATCATCGATTTTATCCGTATCGTCTACCACGTGTAAAATATGTATCGTGGTATGGGATTTTGTAGAGGTTTCGATTGCGTGCATAAGGGCAATGTCTGCCACCGGGGTAAAGTCGTGTGGAACAATGAACGATTTGTGTTTCATATAATGGATAAATTTCAAAACAAAGTTACGGGAAACTTCCTAAATTTAAGCATGGTAAGGCATATAATTTCAACGATTTTAACGGGCTTTCATTAAAATGCATGAGGCATGAAGATTGTAGGAAGATTGATTAAAAAAACAACTGAACTGGGATACCGTAGAATCAATCGCAAGATGCTGGGGTACCAACACCAAGAAATTGTTTTAAAAAATTTAATCTTAAAGGCTAAAATCACGGAAATCGGGCTGTTTCACGGTTTCGCGAGTCTATTGAAAAACAAAGATGTTGTAGCGGCCTTTCAAGCGCAAGTTCCTATCAGCGATTATGAAACGTTCCATGATTTATGGTTGAAATATACCATCAATGGTAGACAGGATTGCACATGGCCAGGGAAAATTAGGCATTTCGCCCTTTCTTCGGGGACTACGGGAAGTCCCAGTAAACGAATACCCGTAAGCATGGAAATGATTCGTTCTTTTCAACGCAGCAGCATACGACAGTATGCCATTTTACATGCCCTGGATCTGGACGAATATTTTTTTGGGGCTTCAGGTTTAGCAGTAGGAGGATCCAGTAAATTGAAAAAAATTGGTGCCCGTTATGAAGGCGACCTTAGCGGAATTCTGAAAAAACACACCTCATTTCTCGTCAAACCCATCACCAAACCCAACAATAAAATTTCGCAAATATCGGATTGGAATGATAAATTGAACGCCATGGTAGAGCATGCACCAAAATGGAACATCGGCATCATTGCCGGGATTCCCAGTTGGTGTCTTATGCTCATGGAGCGAATTGTGGAAAAATATCACGTGCATTCCATTCATGATATTTGGCCGAATTTACGCGTCTATGCGCATGGCGGCGTGTACATGGACCCCTACGTCGATCGATTAAAGAACATCAGCTCCAAACCCATTTTCCTGCTGGATACGTATTTGGCCAGCGAAGGGTACTTTGCTTTTCAAACCAGTCCTGAAGACGTGGGCATGAAGCTCTTACTTAACAACGGTATTTTTTTCGAATTTATCCCCTTCGATTCGCGCTATTTTAGTGAAGAAGGGGAATTAATCTCAGATAAAAAAGCCCTAAATCTTAGCGAGGTTAAAGAGGGCATAGACTATGCCTTGGTTATTTCTACCAACGCAGGACTCTGGCGCTACCTCATTGGCGATTTAGTTCGTTTTGTTGACACGCGTGAACATAAATTGATCATTTCTGGAAGGATCAAACAGTTCTTAAGCCTGTGCGGAGAGCATCTATCCTTGGATAACATCAATCAGGGAATTCGTATGCTCAACGCGCATAAAGCTTTAGTAGGCCCTGAATTTACCATTACGGTTAACAAAATACAGCATTACCACCATTGGTATTTTGAACTGCTTGTTCCGGGGTTAGACCCTCAACAAATCATTCAACAGCTTGACGCATGCTTGTGCGAGGTCAACGATGACTATGCCTCGGCAAGAAAATACAACTTACAACAACCGAAAATTACTGTTGTCCCTACCGGCAGTTTTCACGCGTTTATGGAATCGTTCGCAAAATTTGGTTCTCAAACCAAAATGCCCCGAGTGCTCAATGAAAAACAACATGGTCAATGGCAAGATTTCCTGGCTAATGCTTAACCAAACCGTCGCGAATTGAACATAGACTGCTTCGTAAACGCGTAGGAAAACGTGAACTCTAAAGAACTTCGGTAAGCCCGTGACATGCGCCCCAGCTCGACATCGTAATTAAACCCCAATTGCACCCCGCCAAAATCCAACAAGACGGTTGGTGACAGTGTTCCAGTAGAACTTCCGTAACAGCCTAGGCTTATGAAAGCGTCATTTTTCAATCGAGTGACTTCTGCGGTTCGCTTCAATTTTGTTTTAAGAAATGCGCCATAACGGCCCATGTAATGCTTTCCTTGAAACATCTGCAACATTTTGAGTTCGATGGAGTAAAGCCGATTCAGTGTAAGTTCTGACTCAACATGGCCCCCTGCTTTTGCGTACAAGCGGTCCAATGTAATATCATTATAACGAAGTTTTGGACGATTGAGATGCTGCATAAAAACCCCAATGTTCAAGGCGTTCATTCTCCCGCTTCCAACCCGACTTTCTTTATCGATGAGGGTGAAAGAAAGTCCTACCGACGCATCGAGATAACTATACTTTGCGGCTTGCGTCGGCTCATTAACAGGAATAGAAGGGTCAAAGGCAGTGCCGTTCCATTGAGAATACCATTGCAATTGCGAAAAATTACCGGATCTATTCGTGTAGGAAAGCTGAATTCCGGCTGAAATACGGGTTTTAGGAGAAGTGACTAAATGGCCGCTCAATGTGCTTCCCAAAGCACTCGTACCAAAACGGGCATCGCCTCCTACGTCGCGAATAAAATGCATGCCTGCACTTAGGTACGATCGGTCGTCAAATTTGTTTTTTCCAAAGGTGAGCTCAGCGCTGCCAAGGGTGGACGCAAAAGAAGTTCCGGATCCGACCCATTGGTTTTTGTGCTGTGTCGAGAATCGCTCAAATCCATCAAAGTTACCCGATGATGAGGGATTTATGAGCAACAAACACTTGTCGTACTGCGTGAAGAATAAATCTTGCGAAAAGAAAGAATGAGTAAGCAGGATTAACCCAAATGGAAATAATCGCTTCATAGAGTTAGCGAATAAGGGTAATGTTGCCAGAAAACACTTTTTTCTCCCCGTTCAAGTACACCACATCCGCCATAAAAGCATATACCCCACTGTTGCACGGTAACCCTGCATAGGTTCCATCCCACTTAAAATTTTTGAGAGAAGATTGAAACATCGTATTCCCCCAACGGTCGAAAATATAAAAAACAAATTCTTGAATGTCCTTTCCAACGATGATTGAATAGTTTTCATTGAGGTTATCACCGACACCATCCGGTGAGAATGCCGATGGAAAATGAATTCCATTTGAACAATCGGGTGAACTGTCATCGGGATCGCAAGGATCAAAGGGACTGCTTCCTATGGCAACTTCTTGACCGTCTGAATAACCATCCCCGTCGGTATCCGGGTTATTTGGATCGGTTCCCAGTATTCCTTCTTGCGCATCGGTGAGTCCGTCTCCGTCTGTGTCAATCTGACAGCCTGGAAGGGTGTCGTCAGGGTCGCACGGGTTCAGCGGGTCCGAACCATTAGCTACCTCCGATCCATCGTTGATGCCGTCTCCGTCGGTGTCAGGGTTGTTGGGATTGGTACCCGCGGCAGTTTCTTGACTGTTCGTTAATCCATCTCCGTCTTGGTCACAAGGACCTGCATTTGGATTTGGAATGCATGGATCTCCATTGTCGATGTCCAATTCATCGGTAAGTCCATCCCCATCCGTATCAACCACGGACGATTCTAAGGCGTCGATGATTCCATCCCCGTCGGTATCCGTAGGCGCTGCAGGATTGCCGATTTCCACGCAATCGTTTTCACCGTCTCCGTCCGTATCGGGATTGTTTGGATCTGTTCCTGCGCTTACCTCATCAACGTTTAAACAGCCGTCGTTATCAAGGTCTGGGATATCGAGTACAAAAACCGCAACGATCGTATCCGGGCCCACGATATTCACATAGTTATCCGCTACAGAGTTTGCCAATCCTGTTGATGCATTGGAAACTGCCCAATGGCTAAAAACATATCCGGGTGCGGGGTTGGCGTCAATTAGGGTTTGTATGCCTCCAAAATAAGAAGTGGACCAAGGATATTGAGGCGGGACTATGGAATTTACTTGAAGGGTGCCCCCTACCGCCGGACTCACATCGAACGTAACGGGGAAAGGACCTGTCAGTTGATAGCAATCAATAAGCCCTTGCTCAAGGGCAACACAGCGCTGATTGATGAAATTTCTAAGCTGGGTGACACGGTTTTGCCAACCGTTGTAGGTGCCTCCCCAACGAGCACATTGTGCGGTCATTTCGGGAGCGATTTCATTCACCATACTGTCGAGTAAGGCGATCATGCTAGCGCAACTGAAGGAGGTGTTGATTAAATCCGCATAGCGGGTAATGTAGTATTGCTCCACCACAGGACATTCAGCAATCATTTTGTCGAGGATGTTGGTGTGTCCTTGGCCCCCCGGATTGGGTAAATTTTCCGCATTGCAGGGATCGGCGTTTGCTGAAGGGTCGGGTATCCCGGTGTAGTTGATATAATGCCCAAAGGTCGCATCCATGTCCCAAAGGGCGTAACGCCATTTTCGCTTGTCCTCCGCAGTATCTAAACCCCTCCACCAAGCGGTATTCCAGTTGAGCCAATCTTGATTGACCGTATACGAGTTGATCATGAAATAATCGGCCAAGGATTTCCAGTTCAATAAGGAATCCACATAGTTGAAATTAGCGGGAACACTTAAGTTGTTGTTTTGGACGAAGTTTCTTAAACTGGTCCAATCCGGTTGAGCATTTGGTGCTCCATATTCCTGCCACGTTCCACCCCATGTTTTTAAATAACGAAGGTTGAATTTATTCTGACCATAATAATATTCGGTATAATCGTGGTCGTCGGCCTTTTCACGAATTTCATACACGCCCCAATAATTCCCGTTCACATAAACTACCGCAGGTCTCCAAGTCCTTTCGTCCAAACGCAAACCGGAACGAATGGAAAGGGTATGAATAAAAGCATCTCGGATATGGGCTCCTTGCTCGAAGGGATAGTTATCACTGGCTCCAGGTTTCAAAATAAGCCGTTGAAATTTGGTCCGTGTTTTTTCAGGGAAAATGGGATGCTCTATGTCTCCGTTGTAACCGTATTGGTCTCGGCAGATGTAGTCAAAACCCCTTTGCTGATAGGCCCAAGAATCGTTTCCATGCTTGTTAAAATCCCCTTGTCCTTCATCAATGAAAGTTCCGTTTTCTTCGAACAATTCAAAGGACCCAATGCGGTTTGGCGGGTTTTGACTCCCGGTTTGCAGCATGCTGTAGACTCCACCGCTGCAAACGGAAACCACTGGGATGGTATGGGAAACGTTGATAAAATAGGTGTTTGTTTCGATAAATGACGTCAAATTGTTGTTGCTGAAGGCCCCGGCCCTAAGAACTTTGGTCGTAGCAATGGAGATAGGTCCCGTGTATTGCGTTGAAGCAGGACCAGGGTCTGTTCCATCCAACGTGTAGCGAATTATCGCTGAAGGATCAGCGCACGAAATACTAACCGATTGCGTTCCTGCATAAAAACCCGGTGCAAGGCTGAAGGTTGGCTTTGGCGCGTAAAACGGGATCGCGCCGGCATTGGCAGCATTGGGAGTTGGGGTTGAAAATAAGGAAAACGTTGCGGCACCATTGGTCGTTCTGCCAATCGAGTGATCGGCCTTGGTCATGTGAATAATCTTGAAAGAATCGACGACGACCATGGTGGGGTCGGTTAGGACAATCCATTCTCCTTCGGTCTGCGAGAGGTTGAAGTTCGGGTGGTATTGGTTACCATTAACTAAGTCTCGTTTAGAGCAAAAAATCATTTTATACCCGTTGGCTGCTATGCTACCGCTGGGGATTTGCCACTTGGTAAGATTGGATGGTTGATCGGAAAGGTACCACCCGGTTAAATTTACGGATGCCCCCGTGGTATTAAAAAGTTCTATCCAATCTTCACGTTGTCCGTATGCGTCCGCAATTCCTGAAATATTGGAGCAAGAGTACTCATTAATCTTAATTTGAGTAAAACCCGTATTGAAGGAAAAAAAGTAAAGTATCGTTGCTATTAAAAAGGGTATTCTCTTCATCAGATGAGCAAGTTACGTATTTTTTCAAAAAAGGATGCTATGTTCCTTTCGGTTTATTAACTTTACTCTATTAATATTATCGGAATGTTATGAGAACGTCGCTTGGTGTATTTCTTTTTCTATTCGCAACCCTTTTCCTTTCAGGATGTTCGAAAGAACCGGGTATTGGCGGAAGGGCAAAAATTACAGGGAAATTAATCGGAAAGTTTTACTCCGACGATCAACTAACGCAGTTCGCAGGGTTAGATGTCTTGGGAGACGAACGGGTTTACCTTGTTTACGGAAATGAAAAAACACAATACGACGACGATGTTCGGACAACCTACGATGGAACCTTTGAGTTTAAATATCTGCGTCCGGGGAAATACGTGGTTTTTATGTATGAAAATTGCTATCCCTGTGCCTCTCTGCAACAAGAAAAATTGTTCGAGGTAGAGATTACCGACAAAGATGAGGTAGCGGATTTAGGAGAAATAACCTTAAATAAGAAACAATAGGTGAGGTTTCTTTTTGGCCTTTTGGCAATTGTTCTTACCACCCCTATTTTTTCTCAAAAGTTCGAGCAAGAAGTTTGGTTAGGGACTGGAGTATCCTACCGGCCTACAAAACGTTGTTCTGTTGAAGCCGAACTCAATCAACGCTTCGGAAATTATGGCTTAGAAACCGTTTTTCCGCAGGTAAGCGTTAAGTACAAACTGACCAAATGGCTCAGGCCCTCCTTCGATTATCGTTGGATTTCTTCCCGAGAATTTTTGGAGCCCTACCAATCAAGCCATCGGATCAATGCTAATCTACAGGGGGTTTATAGCAACAAGCGCGTTGATTTTGGGTTGCGGTTAAGATACCAATACTCCTTCAATCAAATCAACAGCAATTACGATGTGGAATTTGACCAAGCCTGGAGAATTAAACCTTCCATCCAATACAACATTAAAGATTTTCCATTGAGTCCGGCCGTGAATGCAGAGTTTTTTTATGATCCTTCCAACCACGCAGAGGGTAAGCAATTCACACGGGTTCGGTATTACGTGGGTTTTGATTTTGGGATTCAACGCGTTCACAAATTCAGTTTCGGTTCCTACCTCGACCAATGGATTAACTCCGTTCCACGCGCGCGACTGATGTATAGTTTAGGTTATTCGTTTACCATTGATGCCGCTAAAAAAAAGGAGGAAACCAGAAAAGGAAAGGATATTCGTTCCCTTTAACGATATCGCGCTTCCTCCAAGCGTTGGCGAACTGCGGCTAAATTCATTTCTTTTTTGGGACCCCTTGAGGCGATAGCTGTTGGCGTAAAATAACGGTGGTTCTCAAGAAAAGGAACTTGCACTTCATCCCAATGCTTATCTGAAGATATTTTCCCTTTTTCCATTAGTTCCCGTTTTAACTTTTGAGAAATGGTCTCAAAACCATCTGTTCCCAAATAGTCAAGGTCGGCATCGCACATGATCTCCTGCATTTTATTCACGGGTTTGTGAGGAACCACGGTAGCAAAAATAAGCTCTGAAACGGTTTGAATGTGCAGGTCGTTGTAGCCAAAATCGGGAAGGATTTTTTGAGCTAATGCAACACCAACCGACTCATTGTTTTCGTATTGTTGCGTAAATCCAAGGTCATGAAATAATGCTGCTGTTTTCAATAAAAATAACCCTTCATCCCTAACTCCTTCCCGCAGCGCTAAATGTTCCACCGCTTGAATTACCAACCTCGTGTGATCTACGCTGTGATAATATAAATTTTTAGGCAGTTGTTCTTCGAGGATCCGGAGAACCTCTGCCTCTACAGAATAGTACTTTATAGGACTGTAAAGGTGTAATTGGGAAATTTCATAAAACATATCATTTGGAACGAATCCTTCTCCCCCAACCGACAAATCCGGTTTAATGCGTAAAAGTTCATACCGGTTGATATAACTGCTGCTCTTCATAGGGGCCTTGCCTTTGAAGCTGACCTCAAAATAAGGTTCAATGGAACGAAAGGTTGTCTCAGAAATAGCAATGGTTCCGGGTTCTGCTAACTGCTCCATCCGCTGCGCCTGATTCACCGCAGAACCCCAAACGTCATAAGCGATTTTAAGATTTCCAATTATACCGGCTGTTACAGGCCCGGTATTCACCCCTATTCGGATGTCCCAAAAATCCTTGCCTTTGGAAAGCGCGGCGACTTTTTGTTTCGACACATATTCTCGAATCAAAAGTGCCGCTAGACACACATCTATGGTGTGGGTTGTGTTCGCCTCAGGTATTCCTCCAACAGCCATATAAGCGTCTCCAATCGTTTTAATTTTTTCTATGTTTCTGCCTTTTACAATGGTGTCAAATTTTTTAAATAGCTCATCCAATTTATTGACCAATCTCGAAGGAGATAAGGTTTCGGATATTTTACTAAATCCAACGACGTCTGTAAACATGATGGTTGCGGATGAATAGGATTTTGGCAATACTTTACCAAGGCGCTGGAGTTCCTTTACGGCTTGCTCCGGCAAGGTATTGTTCAACCATTTTTCGGCATTTATTTTTTCAAGATAAAGCAGTTTTTGTTGAGCAATTACCTTGTTTTTTTCCTCCAAAATCACACTGTTTTTATGTTCTATTTCCTCTTTTTTAAGATGTATTTCTTCGGTTCGTTGCTCCACAATGCTCTCAAGTTGGATTCGCTCTTTTCGTTCTTTTGCTACTTGAAATCTAACATAAGCGTAGGCCAGCAAGGCTCCAAAAATGATACAAGCCCACAAAAACAATTTGCTCCCCCAAAAGGGGGGCTGAATGTGCACGGTTAAAAGCGCAGGAGTTTGCGTCCATAAGGCGTTTTTTCCTGCACGGGAATATATTCTCAAATAATAAGTTCCATAAGCCAAAGCATTAAATGATATATGATTGGTATTGCCTAGATAACTTGTATCCGCAGTTTCTCCAATGATTTCGCATTTATACTCCATCGACCTCGATTTGTACAAAACGTTCGGCTGAAACCAAACTTCAAAATCTCTCCGATGATAGGGCAAACTTATTTCAAAAGCACAAGCTTTCAGTTGTGAAATCAAAATATTAGCCTTCGGCCATTCGGAGGTTGCCTTTTTTAAGCGAATACGATTAATAACAGGTCTTCTCTTAACTTCTCTTGCCGATAAAATGTCGTGGGAAAAAGAGACAAAACCGAAGATTCCTCCAAAATATAGTGTGCCGTTTTCTGTAAAAAATGCGTTCGTATTGTATTCAAAATCCTCTTCGCCAAAGCGGGTGAAATAATGTGTGTCAAACCGTTTGGCTTTGATGTATGCCAACCCTCGGTTCGTGGAAACCCAAACGGTTCCCTCGGCATCTTTTAGGATGCCGTTAATAACATTGTTGGGCAAACCGTTCCGCTTATCCAAAACCTTAACCTGGCCGGTAGCCAAGTTTAACTGTACCATTCCTGATCCAATAGATCCCAAAAGGAGCGTTTTTTCGGTGGGCTCTATTAAACAAGAAAAAGCATCTTTTACCTGCTCATTAAGGAGTTTATTAAAAGGACTTGGCTCAAGGATAAGCGTTGAGGTATTTAAGACCGAAAGACCAGATTTATCGGAAACCGTCCATAGGGTGCCTTCTGAGTCCCTCAAAAAATTCCGAAAAACATCGCGCGGTTTATAATGAACTTCGTCTATTTTACGGCTAGCCTTGCGCATAACTAATAACCCGGAAGATGTGCCGATGAACAGTTCATTACCTACCGTAAAGAGCGCATAAAAATGTTCGTGCCGAGTCCGAAGCTTTTCAGGCAGCGTCAGTTTTTCAAATGTTTGTTGTCGTACATCAAATAACAATAATCCATCGAAGCAGGCCAGTAAAAAACGAGAATCGAGATAGGGCTCAATATCCATAACCGAAACGTCTTGGGTACCCGTTAGGAATTCTTTGCGCTGAACATGATCGAATTTAGCCGTTTGGCTATTGCATAAGGAAATTCCTTGATCGGTACCAAGAAGTAAGGTTGACTCATATTTGGCAAAACTCCAAACATTTTCTGAGATTAATCCCTTTTCGGGGGTAGCAGAGGGAACCACTTTTCTCCAAGCATTTTCCTCTTCCATAAAACAAGATAACCCTCTTTCTGTGCCCACCCATATAACCTTTTCCCCATCTTGATACAGGCAATTTATATTATCGGATTTTAAACCGTTAGCCCCGGAATAATCGGAGGAATATTGAATTATTTGACCAGTCGGACTTACAATAAATAGCCCGCTGCCTTTTACCGCAACCACATACCCCTGGTTAAGGGAGATGAATCCTACCACGCGCGGGTTGATGGTTGTGTTAAAACCATCCAATGAACTATGGGATAGACGATAATTCTCGTCGAGCAACCGAATTTTTTTATCCATGAAGCATACGAGCGACTTACCTGCAGGGAAGGCCGAATAAATGGTTTCGTTTTTAAACGAATACACGTGTTTGAATTCTCCATCATCTCCGACAAGGTATACCGTATTGTTGGCTGAAATAACATGCGTTTTTGAAGGCCCTTGAATCAAATGCCTGACGGGCGAATCCAAGTCAATTTTCTTAAATTTTTTCAATTGAATGGAAAACAAAAAAAGTTGACCATCGTCGTATAAGGTTAACACACCTTGGTTACAAAGCGCTACTTGCCTTACCGCTGAGGTTGTCCTCGAATTTCTGTAGGAATTGAATATTCCATTTTGGGCATTAAAAAAAAGCAGTTCTTTCTTGGTGCCAAACCAAAGATTTCCCTCCTCGTCAGCACCGCTGCAAACAATAAAAGCGCTTCTTATTTGGGGGTAATTTTCTTTCAGGAATGAACGAAATTCGAATCCGTCGAATTGGTTTAATCCATCTTGCGTGCCCGCCCAGACGCTTCCATTAATTTCTGAAACAATCGTATTAACCGAGGACTGAGATAAGCCCTCAGATATCCCATAATGGTTAAATTGAGGGGTTAACTGGCCGTAAAATTCCCCTAATAACCCGATCAAACAGACAAGAAGCCAGCTATTTCGCCGGTTCTGAACCACTTGCATTGGCGATTTCGTGCATTTCCCGGTCGAACAGGTACATTCCCCCTTTTTCGTTTCCGATGAGACTTAGTTTATCCAAAATCGAGCGCGCAAGAGCCTCTTCTTCCATTTGCTCAGATACATACCATTGCATGAAGTTATGCGTTGTGTAATCTTTTTCCTTTAAACAAATGTCCACCACTTCATTGATCGACTGGGTTACCGTTAATTCATGTTTTAGCAATAATTCAAACATACGCTGCACTGTTTCGAAATCCGAGGGCGGTTGTGAAATGGAGGGAACTATGGCACGACCGCCGCGTTCGTTCACAAATTTTACCAATTTCAACATGTGAAACCTCTCCTCATCTGAATGCGCGTACATAAAAAACGCTGTTCCGGACAAGCCCTTGGTTTCGGCCCATGAAGCCATTGATAAATAATATTGAGAGGAGGATGCCTCCTTGCTGATTTGTTCGTTTAAGGCGTTTTCAATGGAACGATTCATTCGTGTGTATTTTAACTCGAAGTTAAGCAAAATTGCTGAAATCGAAAATTCCTTCTACCTCTTTTGATTCCGATTGAGTGCCATGCGCAGGGTTGCAGGAAGGAGCATTTTCAAAAGCCACATCAAGCTACCAGAAAAATCCCCGAATATTTTACGCTTTCTTTTTTCAATAGCCCAAAGTATTTTTGTTGCCGCTCGATCCTTAGAAATTTTTGTTCGAATTTTTCGCTGAGGCACAGGAATTTTATCGCCAACGGTATTTAATGCATATTTTACCTGGTCGTTTTCTACAAACCCCAAATAAACGAGGCCTACATGCACCCCATAGGGCTTCAACTCAAGTTCCAACCCTTCCTGAAGTGGAACCAATGCCGCCTTAGAAATTGAATAACTCAAATAGTTTGGCACCCCGTAAATTGCCGCCAAGGAGGAGATAAAAAAGAGGCTTCCTTGAGCCTTGATTACGCTTGGAAGTGCGGCCTTTGTTAAAGCAACAAGTCCGCTTAAGTTAGTGTCTATTACTTGTCGAAAGGTCGCCGAAGTGGTTTCCATGAAGCTCCCATGGGCGGAGATTCCTGCGTTATGGATTAGTACATCAAGGCCATCAAAATGCTCATCAACGGCCGCCATCAGTTGAAGAGTCTCATCAACCGAACACAAATCGGCACGGATATGAATCGCCTGGCCGTTTTCTATGGCCTTCAACAATAATTCATCGTTGGGTAAAGGTGTTAGGTTCGAATGAATCACGACCCGTGCTTCTTGGGCAAGAAGTTGCCGTGTTAAAACTAATCCCAAACCGCGGCATGCGCCTGTTACCAAAACCCTCTTTCCCTTCCAATATCCCATAATGTTATAAAATTAAGTCGCGGTACATAAAGTAGCCTATAATTCTTCGCAACTTAAGAATTATGGATAAAACCCAAAGTATTCCTTGAAAAATATATGCTTTCGACTTGCATCATCAAACGGTAAATCGAGGTAGAACATTTGTTTTATTTTTTCGGATTGTGCCATTAACCAATAAACAATAAAACTGAATGCCGTTAGCAGTATTACTGTTGTAGAAATCTGATCGTTCGGGTGCATATTAGGTATCGTCATTGGTGCATCATTTTATGTAATCGTTTTCTTTCCACCATGCCAAACACTCCGCCATGGCTTGTTCAATGGGGGTCGATGGCATGTGTAAAATTTCTCTTGCTTTTGCTGGGTTATAGCATTGTTTCATCGTGGCCTGTTGAGCCATATGAAATCCTAATATCGGGGGCTTTTGAGCAATTCTTGCCCAAATTGAACTGAAAAATCCCACTGCATAGATTAATCCATTAGGAAGTCTTTTTAATCGAAAGGGTAGTTGCCGAACTTCGCAGGCCTTTTGAAACATCTGTCCAAAGGTTAAATTTTCATTTCCAGCAATAAAACAGGATCCTGGTGAGCCCATTTTCAATGCATTAACCGCTGCTACCGCAACGTCTTTTGATGCTACAAAGTTTTTCATGCCCGAAGTATAACCCGGGAGCTTCCCTTCGTAAAGTGCCATGATCATTTTTCCGGATGACTGTCCAGAATCGTAAGGACCAATCATGTACGTAGGGTTTACAATCAATGCCGGAAAACCAAGGCCGGCTTCTTTTATGAGAAACTGTTGCGCCTTGTATTTGCTATCAACATAGTCCATTTTATACCGACCCCCCATAAACGCCGACTCTTCCGTACCGGGCTTTTCTCGAGACCCATGGCCAAAAGAATTCGCGGTACCAATTTGCACAAAACGCTTGAGGTTATGTCGTTTACAGATACCCACTAATTTGACAACGGCTTCGTAATTGATTTGATAAATTAAGGGGCTTCGTCTTGGCCAAATTTGGGTAGAAGCAGCAACATTGATCACGGCATCACAACCCTTAACAGCATTTTCAAGAGAGTCCTCGTCCAATAAATTTCCGTGAAAAATTTCGAGCGGGAGATTTTCTAGGGTCGTACAACGGCTGTTGTGCAATACCAAAGCCCGTAGCTCATACCCTTGTTTTAGCGCCTCTCGGCAAATACTCGATCCCAGCATTCCGCCGGCCCCCGTTATCAACACTTTCATCGTGCTATCGTTTTGTAAGAATTTCGCGTCTTGCAGCATTAACCCATGCATTAATTTCTTGAAAATATTTGTGACGGTCGCTTTGATTTACTCCACTAATTAAATTGGCATTGAGCGATTGTCGGTCAATTACGGATTTCGTATCCGCCAAATAACGCTCATTGCTGGTGTGCAAATAATTCAAAATATTATGAATTAAATATACCCTCTTTTTGTGTTCACTTTCATGATAAAACGTTGTATCAGTATTCACCGTATCGTTCAAAAATAACTTGGTCAAAAAGCTTGCTTTGTGTATTGAATGATTCGTTCTTTTTCATGAAAACCACTTCTAAATTACGTTATTCACGTATATAAACCCTGTGCACACGTTCGGATATTCCGGTCATTAACTCGTACGGAATCGTTTGAAGTCGCTCTGCCAATTTCAACATGCTTTCGATGTCATCAAATAAAATGGCTTCATCGCCTTCTTGCACTTCCGGGACTTCCGATACATCCAACATTAGCATGTCCATGCACACTTTGCCAACCGTGGGGCACCAAAATCCCCTAATTTTTACCGATCCAACTCCATTGCTCAATCGTCGAGGAAAGCCGTCCGCATATCCTAAGGGCAGGATAGCAATGGTGGTGTCTTGGGTGGCAACAAAACTTCTTGAGTAGCCTACGCTTTCGCCGGCCCTTACTTGTTTTATTTGGGAAACAAGGCATTTCCAAGAAAGTACGGGTTCCAAAAGCGCCGCGGGAGAATTGGAAAGCCCAAACATGCCAAGCCCAATTCGAACCATATCAAAATGGGCCTTTGGAAAATTAAGAACAGCATCGGAATTTGCCATATGAAAGAGCATTGGGTGTGAAAAGGCTTCCTCTATTGATTCCTTTACCCTTGTAAACGCTTCAATTTGAGCAAAACCCATGGACTTATCCTTCAAATTATCCGATTCAACAAAATGGGTGAAAACCGTTTTCAACCGGACCTCGGGTTGCGCTTTAATAAGCGCTATAAGGGGCTTAATTTCGGAAGGTTCAAATCCCAATCGGCGCATTCCCGTGTCTATTTCAACATGAATGGGGAAATGCTGGACGCCATGAAATATTAGTTCGCGAATCAAGCGATCCAATTGCGCAAAGGTAAAGACCGTGGGTTCCAATTGGTGATTAATGCACTCTCCATAACTAGCAGGGTCGGGATTCAACACTAAAATCGGTAATTTGACTCCGTGATTTCGTAAAGCCACCCCCTCCGTTGTGTAGGCCACTCCCAAATAATCTACTCCTTGCCCTTCGAGAAAACTCGCCATTTGTTCGAGACCAGAACCATAAGATTGAGCCTTTACCATCGCCAGCAATTTCGTTTCTGGAGAGGTTCGTGACTTTAGAAATGCTAGGTTATTGCGCAGGGCTGACAAATTGATTTCTAATACCGTTTGGTGCTGTTTGGCGCGAAATCGAGCGGCGAACCGTTCCATATGAGCCTTTCGAGTCCCCTTGATAAATACCATGGCTCCTTCGGGAAACGCAAACGGCAAAAGTTCCGGTAGGCCAATGTATACGTGCTCTTGGGCAAAGGGCCGAATGATATTCTTAATGTTTTCCTCTAAATGCAGCGTGCTCTCGTCTAAACCAATGTAAAGGCATCGCGGCCGTTGTCCGGCCATTGATACCATATATTGTAACGAAACCGACAAGGTCTCCACATCGAGGTTGTAAGTATCGTTAAGCACCAACGTATTATTCTTCCCGTGAAAAGTCTCAAGCCTCAGCGCTAACCGCGTTAAACAGGGAACTTCGTGTTTCAAGCGCTGTTCAGAAACCCCGAATTCCGCAGCTAAACCGATGGCCAAGCGAGCGCACTGTAAGGAATGGGCATCCGCAAAAGGAATCAAGGAATCATAGGAGCAGCCCTTGCTTAGAAAAGAAGCATTATCCGAGCTGTTTCCGTCATCCGTATAAACGTGCTCCGTTACCTCACTTGCCTCCCTAAGTTGGTTGTCTAACTCTGAATTAAACCAGGATGTTACCAAAAGGTGTGTTGGCTGAACCATCTCCATCAGTCGATTCATTTCTCCCGGCTCAGAAATCCCCATTTCAATCACAGCCATCGAGGCTTGCCCGTGCAACTCCAACAGCGAAAGAGCCACTCCAATTTGAGAGTTATAACTCTTCGGGCTCCGAACAACCGTATAATCGAATTTAAGTAGCTCGTAAAGCCATTCTTTAACCGTGGTTTTACCCGCTTTACCTGAAATTCCAATGATCGGAAAATTGAACTTCTGTCGATGGGCTTTGGCGAAACACTGAAGTGCCGCCAGCGAATCATCAACCAAAAAATACGTTGCATCAGCGTGCAAACGTTGGGGGATTTCGGAAATTATAAAAATATGAATGCCCTTCGAATAGGCTTGATCAAGAAATTCTGTTCCCCTTCTGAAAGGTCCCTGCAGAGCGATAAAACAGGCATTGGGTTCCCCTGAATAAGTGCGCGTATCGGTGGTTAAAAAAGTGATTTCAGGCTTCAAATTCCCAAAAACACGCTTGGGTTGAAGCAACGAAACTACCTCATCGTTGGAAAAATGCAGTTTCAACTTTTAACAGAATTATAACAGAACCGACATAGGGGTTTATAACTTTCCACAGCCCCTACCAAAACCTGGTTAGAATCTTCCGTAATTCGATAAGAAAACTGAGCTAAGTTGCCACAAGAAACACAAATTGCATGGACCTTTGTAACGTATTCAGCAACGGCCAATAAGGAAGGCATTGGCCCAAAGGGGTTGCCCAAATAGTCCATGTCCAACCCCGCACAAATAACCCTTACCCCCCGGCTGGCCAACTCAGTGCAGACGTCCACAATTCCGGAATCAAAAAACTGTACTTCATCGATCGCAACCACAGGTTCGTCCTTGACCAAGGTCAGTATCTCCTGAGAATGTGCCACCAATCGGGCTGGAACGGCACTCCCTTGGTGGCTCACAACATCTTCGTCGCTGTACCTTCGGTCAATATCGGGTTTAAAAAGAATAAGTTTTTGGTTGGCGAATTGCGTCCTCTTCACCCGGCGAATTAATTCTTCCGTTTTTCCGGAAAACATCGATCCGCAAATTACCTCAATCCAACCATTGATTTTATGTTCATTTGGAAATTGTTCTAAAAACATTTAACACTCTTTTTAACAAATGTACTTGAATTAAATTAGCGCACACCACACCTTGGCATTGTTTAAGAGGCTATTTTTGTTCACAATTCTAAAAATATTTGAACAATGGTAGAGGAGCTGACCCACCGATTGAATTCTGAAGTCTTTGCATTCACCAACGGCGAGGGCGACATAGGCTCGCTAGATAGAGCAATTAACATAGCTCAGGAGATCTCAGAAAAATTAATCATTCTTCGTTATAAAGCCTATGAGACAAAATTGTATCCTACGCCCGACGCAGAAGTACCACTTCAAGAATTTGACATGGATTTGACCCCCTCTCCCGAAAAACCAGAACCCCTTCCTGTCGCTGAAGCAATCCAACAAGACGCCCCACCGACAACCGTATTTCCTGCTTCGGAAGAAGAAATACCCCCGCACGGTGAAAGCATAATAGTAAGGGATGTAGTCAATTCTGCGGGCATGAATGAATTGCCTTTTCACGAGGACGTATCGGCGGAAATCCATTCCGCCCCGCTAAATCTGCGCGGGCTAATCAGTGACGCGAAGGGAAAACACGAAAAAATTGATGTGTTCAACGGAAATTATTCGCTGAAAGAAAAAATCACCTTCATCAATACCTTATTTGGAGGATCGAGCGAATCGTTTGGAAGCGCGGTGAAAAAAATCGACGCTACCAAGGGTTTAGATGAAATGCTCCCCGAACTTGATTCCTTTGCGCAAACTTACCGCTGGCAAGATGCAGACCGTCAAATTTTGAATCGGTTTCTGGAAAAACTAGCGGCTAAATATGCCTAGCTATCGCTATTTTTGGTGGCTCTGTTTAGGATTCAGCACTTTCCCTGTTTTTGGGCAAGGATTTAAACCCCCAAGCCCGTCGTCTGTACTTCAATACGGCCGTAACATCGCCTTAATTTTATGTTCCCCTGAATTCGACGGCCGAGGATACGTAAATGACGGCTGTTCCAAAGCAGCAAAATTTATTCAAGAAGAATTTCAAAGGCTCGGATTAAGTCCCTTTAAGGGGAAACACGCACAGCCTTTTTACCTCAATGTGAACACCTTTCCAAATAAATGCATTGTTCGAACGAAGGGTAAAAGAATTGAGCCAGGCATTGATTACTTAGTTCACCCAAGTTCGGGTGATTATCGTGGAATCTTATCCTTAAAGAAAATGTCTGCTGCGGAGATTATGCAGTACCGATTTGGAGGCAGCAGATCGTCGAAAGAGGCGATTGCTTTCGTTGCTGAGCAAAAATTATCCAAAGATAGCTTGAGAATGGTGCGGGTAAAATTGGAAAAAATTGCCCAAACTGATTGCGCGGTCATTGAATTCACGCGGGAAAAACTAACATGGAGTATATCCGATCAGGCTTTCAACTTTCCGTACCTACAATGGCGCGACACGGTTCAACAAAAATTCCCCAAAAGAATTCGCTGCACCTTAGATGCCGAATTGAAAAACCAAATTGAAGTTGCGAATTGTTTGGGCTTCATTCCTTCGATTAACCCAAGCGACAGCCTTATTGTCATTAGTGCGCATTATGATCATTTAGGCCGGATGGGCAAGAAGACCTATTTCCCTGGAGCCAACGATAATGCCAGTGGAGTTGCCATGTTACTAAGCCTGGCACGGGAAATTATGCAAAAACCATTGCAACATCATTCCCTGCTATTTGTCGCTTTTGCCGGAGAAGAAATTGGCTTAAAAGGATCTTTCAACTTAGTAGAATCGGGATTGCTGGACCTCGACAAAATTTCCCTTGTTCTCAATTTAGACATTCTTGGAAGCGGAGAAGAAGGCATCACAGTGGTTAACGGAAGCGTATTTCCCGAATATTTTAAGCAATTGGTGCAACTCAATGAATCCATACCAGCTGTTCCGCTCATTAAGGCTCGAGGAAAGGCCGCAAATTCCGATCATTATCCCTTTTCCGAAAAAGGTGTTCCCTCCCTATTTATTTACACGATGGGTCCTAATAAGCATTATCACGATGTTTTTGACCGCTACGAAAATCTATCGTTCGACCGATTTGAGGCCTTGCATTATTTATTCTTGCGATTTCTCAACCGATTTTAAAAACGCTATTTGCTCCAAAACTTGGAGTACCAGCAATCCGAAAAATACCATTACTGCCCCCAAAAGCCGAGCAAAGGGAAACTCCCAATACCAAAATACGCCCGTAGCGATAAAAAAAACAAGTAATTGCAGGGTAATCAATAACAATGACGGCTTTAATATATCGCTGTTGTTTTCTCGGTAAGGCTTTATGAACAGCAAAAGATAAATTGCGTAAAGGCTGGCGTTTACCCCAAAGGCCGTAAGACCCAGAAAAACGTCATCAAAATAGTACCAAAGAGCGGTGCAGCAACCTGCAATCCAACAAAAACCGGAAATGAATCGACGCTTAGTCATTTTTCTTTGTGAGGTCTCGAATAACGTAAATCATCGATCCAACCACACCGAAAACCAAACCTAGTATTGTCAAATAAGGTGTTTTAAATTTGAAATAGTTGTCTGTTTTAAATCCTAAGTACCCAAAAATGGCCATAAAACCTATAATTTGGAATCCAAGCGAAGAGTAGCGAATGTAGGATTTTAGGTTTCCTTTTTTATCAGTCATCCATTTTAACGTCCGCAGTAAATGTAGTAGGGGTGGTTGGCGACTTCATCACGCACGAACCTTCAAATATTGCCCCTTCTTGAATGACCAATTTTGCCGTTTGAATATCTCCTTTAATTCGTGCTGTCGATGTTAATGTCAGAAGCCCTTCTACCGTTACCTCCCCGTCTATGGAACCTTGAATCTCAGCATTAACGCAAACCAGGTTTCCTTTGATTTTTCCGCCAGAACCAATGATGACTTTGCCAGAACATGAAATATTCCCGTTCATTTCCCCATCAATTAATACGTTCGCATCTGAAACCAGGTCTCCATTGATTTCTGTGCCATTTACAATATGGTTCATAGCGGTACTTTCTTCATATTGTGCCGTACTATTGAAAAAATCTTTTCGCTTCAACATAGTTTAATAATTGAGGTCGTGGAATGTACTATATTCTTCAAAGTTATCGGATTCAATTAACTTTTTCAAATTTTCTTGGGTAATAATGAGGCATGTGTTTTTTTGATATTCGCCCAAATCTTCCCCTGAAGCTTTATAGGTATTCACAAAATCCCTTGCAAGTTTGACGGATTTAAAGTCTGCCACCAAGAGTAAACTTGCTCCCTTGAGGGTAAGGGCTGCGGTAATTTTAAATTTTGACTTCTTGAACAATTTGGTCGTAAAATCGGACACCGCTATTTTAAGGTTATCAAAATCGTCCTCTACCTCTAAATTGGGTAAAATCAATACCAACTGAGTCACCGAGTCGTTGAACGTGAACATCCCGTTAGATTTTGCTTGGTAGGGGGTAAACGCAGAAACTCCCTTGGCAAGAATTTCGAGAAGTTCCTTTGCTTTCATCGCCTGAGTCGATCCGGGTTTCTCTTCTATCAATTGATTCAATCGAGGAATTAAAAGCTTTTTATCGCTGGTAATTTGACCAAAGGACAAAATATTTAACAACAAGTATTCCGCTCTGAAGGCGTTATTCCTATCCGTATTAATTACCTTTTCCGTAAGTTCAAAGGTCTTTTTATAATCCAACATCTCGTATTCGTGAAGGGCCGTCAAGTAATCCTTTTCTGCCTGAATGCTTGCTGCTTTTTGCTTCTCAAAAAAATCAGGATCAAGAAGATAATTAGCAATATCGGATTTTGGATAATGGGTAATAATATGTGTTCTATAAACCTGACTTTGTCCTGACGATTCATTAATCCGATAGAGTTGAAAAGCAGACGACAAATCAGTGATGTTTCGCGTGTTTTCATCCAATACCCGCTTAAATTCCGCGGCAGCTAGAGTGGGCTCGTTCAACAATTCCTTGAACAAATTGCCCGCGGTGTAACGGGCTTCTATCTCTCTTAAAATGGAAGCAGCGTAAGCTGAATCAGAAAGGGGAAGCCGTTTTCGGAGCGTTTCGACATCGAGTGTGTCCGGCCCCTCTTCCGTTTGAGTAAGAGGTAAGGCCAAACTATCATTGGGTTCCTTCGTAAAAGCGTTATCTCCTGAAGATAATTTATTTGACCGGCGCCAATCGTCTTCGTTTTTCCGATCTCCCCACATTTTACGGAACTCATCAAACCCTTGTTGACGAAGTTTCTCATTGTTGAATATCCATTTGCTTCCATTGCCAAACTGAGAGCCCACATTGGCCTGTTCTTGTAAGGCTCGTAATTTGGCCGCCTCCAATTCTTTTTTTCGCTGCGCTTCTTCCTTGAGCTGTTTGATAACGGATTTAATAAAGGCCGTTTGGGGTTTTTCATCCATTTTGGCAATGCGTTGTACGCTGTCCTCGTAGTAGGCAATTTCCACCGCATTGACTAAACTTGCCAATTTTGCGGCTTTACTGATGATCCCTTCGGCATTGGGGTAATTCTTCGGCATGGATTTAGCGCAAGAATCGTAATATTTTTGGGCGCTAACATAGGATTTCTCTTGAAATGAAATATCCCCCAAACGCTCGTAGGACAAAGCCTTCTGTCGCTGATTTTTTGTGCTGTAAAAAGCGGATAATGTGTAGTACGCTTTAGCAATTGGCGTATTTCCTCGGCCCAACTCCATTTGAGCTTTGGTGTAATAAATTTGGTCTTTATACTCCGCATTTTTTTCATCCCGCAACATTTTGTCCAGCAGTTTCTGGTCGTTATCGCTGATTCCGAGTACAGCATAATTTAACTTGCCATTAAAGGCAATGTCATAATCTGCCGCCGAGGAAATGGATTTTTTAAAGGCTATTCGGGCAGAGTCTAACCTATTGTTGGCAAGGTACATTTGTCCAAGAATAAAACTTAAACGTGCACGTTCACGCTTATTTGGGCAACGATTAACTGCTTGCGTTAAGGGAAAAATAACTTCCTCAGGTTGGTTTTTCTGCAGGTAGAGTTCCGCTCTTGTCCTGTATACGTCATACTGAATTTTCGCGTTCATCTCTGGAACGAAATCCTTGTCCGTTTTTGAAACCTTGTTCTTATTGAACAGCCGTGAAAACCCGCTCTTTTTCCTCTGAACCACGGCGGTCTCTTGTAACTCATCCAACAAAACCTTTGCCTCTGTCAAGCGCTTTTGTTCCAAAAAAATTCTGGCGATCCAAAGTTCGGCTACATACTTTGAGGGATCTTTCGCAAAGAAACGTTTTGTGAACTGAAAATTTTTAAACGATTTATCGTAATCGCCCCGATAAAAATACGCTTTACCTACGGTAAGCCAATTTTCGTCAATCCAAGGATTGTACTCGGCCTCTTTATTTCCCTCTGCCGAAGGCATCGCGTGATTTTGAATCACTTTAGTGCACTTCTTAATCGCTGTATCAATGGCTGAATGCATGGATTTACTTTCCTCTTTGGTAGGGGTAAATAAAATCGGCAACCATTCGTAAAAATCTTCCTTACGGTTCTTTTCGTAATTTACAGTTGCCATTGTTAATAGCTCATTAGCGTTAAAATATCCATTGTACTTGGCGGTCATGCCGTGGTAGGTACGGTTCACGAAAGTATTTTTATTGACCGAGCAACGGAAGGCTGTTGCCGCTGTTATGATAAGGGCAAGCGAAAACAACAATCTTTCTCTAGATAACTTCATGGATGCGCGCGAAACGCTAAATTTTTGTTTTTATTGTGTGCTTAGGCAATATTGGTAAATACTTGCTGAATATCGTCGTCGTCTTCAATTTTATCGAGCATTTTTTCTATTTCAACTAACTGATCCTCCGTAAATTCAACCGGTGAGGTTGGAAAGCGCCGTAATCCGGCTTTGAGCACCTCAACTTGCAAGTCCTCCAATGCCTTGGCTAGGGTACCAAAAGAGGTGTAGTCTCCGTAAACCACCAGGGTGACATCATTTTTCTCAATTTCTTCACATCCTGCGTCGATCAATTCAAGCTCTAAATCTTCGATATCTAGCGTTGGCGACGGAACCAATTCGAAGACCGACTTACGAGCAAACATAAATTCCATAGAGCCATTTGGAACCAATCCTCCACCCGCCTTATTAAAGTAGGATTTGACGTTGGCTACCGTTCGCGTAGGGTTATCGGTAGCGCACTCAACATACACCAGTACACCATAAGGCCCCTTCCCTTCGTAATTCACCTCTAAAAAAGAAGCAATATCTTTTTGCGCGGCGCGTTTTATGGCGGCCTCTATATTGTCTTTAGGCATGTTCTCGGCCTTAGCATTTTGAACAGCTGTTCGTAGTTTCGAATTGGTAAGCGGGTCAGTTCCTGCCTCCTTCGCCGCCATAGTAATGGCCTTACCTAGCTTTGGAAACATTTTGGACATTTTATCCCAACGTTTTTCTTTAGCCGCTCTTCGATATTCAAATGCTCTCCCCATGTCAAGAAGTGAATCTGTGTAAAGGTAGTTCAAACTGTCCAAAAATTCAAACCTCGTGCGGGTTATTGAACAAATCGATCAATATAGTCTAATAAGGAATTTCGCCCTTCGCCGCTTAGCGCCGAAGTGGTAAAAATTGGAGGTAATTCCTCCCATGTTTGTAGCAAGGCCTCCTGGAATTTTATCGCGTTACGTTGACTTTCGGACTTCGAAACCTTATCCAATTTTGTGAGTACTAACGAAAACGGAATGTTTTGTTCACCGCACCAATTAATGAATTCAAGATCTATTTTCTGAGGCTCCAAACGAACATCGATTAAAATAAAAACAAGCGTTAGGCTTTTGCGGTGGCGCAAATAACCCGAAATTAATGTTTGCCATTTCTCCCGTAATCCCTTTGACACCTTGGCATAACCGTAACCTGGAAGGTCTACTAAATACCACGAATCGTTAATTATAAAATGATTAATTAGTTGCGTTTTCCCAGGTGCACTGGACGTTTTTGCCAATTTTTTTTTACTTAACAACATATTAATCAAGGAGGACTTTCCGACGTTTGATCTTCCGATAAAGGCAAATTCTGGCAAAATTTGTTGGGGACAAGCACGGTAATCGGAATTGGATATCACAAATTCTGCGGAGAAAATTTTCATAAAACAAAGGTATAGAATTGGTTTCCGTGAACAAAATAGTACCCTGGTTGTTTCGCTTGGGTGGGAGTTTATAAAATTAAAGATATTGAAGTTTTAGTGGGAATTAAAGCCCACACGCTCCGTATTTGGGAACAGCGATATGGAATATTAGTCCCAGAGCGGACTGAAACTAAAATTCGTTTTTACACGGATGAAGAGTTGGTTTACCTGTTGAACGTTCGTATTCTGTTAGATAACGGCTTAAAGATTTCTAAAATATCGGCCTTAAATCCAGAGGAAATTCGCAAGAACGTTGCCGAGATAAAACTGAACACCCCCGCTGGAGCAAGTCAAGAGAAATTAATTCTTGCTTTGGTAGAGATGGATGAGTTTCTCTTCAACCAGACCTTGGACGAAATCATAAAAAATTCCTCTTTAGAGCATGCGTTTAAGGATTGTTTAATCCCGTTTTTTGACCGAATTGGTGTCATGTGGCTAACAAATTCCATCAATCCCGCACAGGAACATTTTATATCTAATTTGATTCGTCAGAAAATTGTTTCTGAAATAAATCATTTACCCGTGCCCGATCGCAATTCTCCCGTGGTAATGCTTTACCTTCCAGAACATGAGTGGCATGAAATAGGAATTTTATTTTATCAATATCTATTGCGCGTAAAAGGGGTTTTTACCATATACCTCGGTCAAAGCTTACCCTACGATTCCTTGCTGATTGCCATTGAGAAAGTCTGCCCCGACATCTTATTAACCTCGTGGTTAACGGCTGTGGAAGAGCACTATGTAAAAAGTTATTTCAAACAATTAAGAGCGGCTCAACCCAACTTAACCATCCTTGCCGGAGGTGCCCAAATTGGGATCTACAAAGACGTTGTTAGTCCATATGCCATTACTGTTCAATCCTCGGAGGCTTTAATGGAATTGATTACAGCACCACATTTACAATTTTCCCCGGGACAACAATAATTTTTTTTGGATTTTTTCCTTCAGTCCATTTCACGTATTCTCCGTGAGCGAGGACGGCAGCTTCAACGTCCTTTGCCCCTAGATCCAATGGAAGGGTGATTTTAAAACGCATCCTACCGTTGAAAGAAATCGGATAATCAAAAGAAGATTCTATTAGATACTCAGCGTTATATTCGGGAAAAGGCGTGTTGTAGAGCGATCCTGAAACGTGCCCAAGTTGATCCCAAATTTCCTCCGTAATGTGCGGCGCATAAGGAGAAAGCAAAACCGTAAGCGGTTCTAAAATTTCGCGGTGGTTGCATTGGCTTTCCGATAACTCATTAACACAAATCATAAAAGACGAAACTCCCGTGTTAAAAGAAAAGCGGTCCAAATCCTCCCGGATTTTCTTAATGGTTTTATGCAGGGTCTTCAGATGCTCCCTCTTCGGGGCTATTTCAGTAACTTCGAAATTACCCCCCTGATGAAACAATTTCCAATACTTTTTTAAAAAGCCGTAAACGCCCGTTATTCCTTTTATATCCCACGGTTTACTTTGTTCCACTGGGCCCAAAAACATCTCATACATGCGCAAGGTATCGGCGCCATAACGTTCGATTAATTCATCGGGTGTTTGCACGTTGTGCTTTGACTTCGACATTTTCTCAATTTCAACCCCGCATAAATATTCTCCTGAGTCTCCCAAAATAAATTCAGCATCCCGAAATTCCGGTCGCCAAGCCTTAAACCCCTCCAAGTTCAGGCGGTCATTATTCACCAACGAGATATCGACATGTATAGGGTTGGTATTATGAGCATCTTTTAATTCACCACTTACAAAGGTGGACGATCCTAAAATCCTGTATACAAAGTTACTTCTACCCAAAATCATGCCTTGATTGATCATTTTTTTAAAAGGTTCTTCAAAAGGAACAATGCCAATATCAAAGAGGAATTTACACCAAAAACGAGCGTACAACAAGTGCCCTGTGGCGTGTTCTGCTCCCCCCATATACAAATCGACATTTCCCCAATAATCCACGGCCTCTTTCGATGCTAAATTCGTGAGGTTATTAGGGTCTAAATAGCGTAAAAAATACCAAGAACTTCCTGCCCATCCGGGCATGGTTGATTGTTCGTAATCAGAGCCGTTCTCGTACACCCAATTTTTGGCCCGACCTAGAGGAGGAGCCCCATCTTCCGTTGGTAGGTATGATTCCACAACGGGCAGTTCCAAGGGCAACTGATCCTCGCGAATTAAGTAAGGAACCCCGTCCTCAAAAAATACAGGAATCGGTTCACCCCAATAGCGCTGTCGACCAAAAACAGCATCCCTGAGCCGAAAATTAAGCTTTTTGACCCCATAAGCTTTATCCTCCATCTCGTTCAGTATTTTGCCTATGGCTTCTTGCACCTCCAATCCGTCTAAAAACAAAGAATTTATTACTTTTCCTTCCTTCAATTCCCATGCGTTATGGTTAAAATCATGCTCCTTATTTGGTTGAATTACCGGCTTAATCGGCAAAGAGAAAAATGTCGCAAACTTAAAATCTCGTTCATCATGCGCTGGTACAGCCATAACGGCCCCTGTTCCATAACTTACAAGAACATAATCTCCAATCCATATAGGTATTTTCTCTTGACTAAAGGGGTGCCATGCGTAGGAACCCGTAAAAACGCCCGATACCGTATTAACGTCAGCCAGCCGTTCGCGCTCGCTGCGGTTTTTTGATAACTGAACGTACGCCTCGACAGTTGCTTTATTTTCAGGAGTTGTTAATTGCGCAACAAGCTCGTGTTCCGGTGCTAGTGTCACAAACGAAACTCCGAATAAGGTGTCGGGGCGAGTGGTAAAAACCTCAATGCTTCCTTGGCCGTTCTCCAGCGGGAAATAAATAGACGCTCCCTCACTTCTCCCAATCCAGTAGCGTTGTGTTTCTTTAATGCTCTCGGACCAATCCAACGAATCCAGTCCCTCGAGTAAGCGCTGACCATAGGCCGTAATCCGCAAATTCCACTGTTTTAGAAGTTTCCGCTCCACGGGATGTCCGCCGCGCTCTGAAGTACCGTTCACGACTTCATCGTTTGCCAGGACTGTTCCGAGCGCAGAGCACCAATTAACATAAGATTCGCCAAGGTAAGCTAAGCGAAAATTCATTAAGATTTCGCTTTGCCTCTTTTTGTCAAACGACAACCATTCTGCGGATGTAAATGATGCTGGGATGGTCTCGACACCTCCATGTAACACGGAATTTGTTGAACGGTCAAACCCCTCTTGTGAGAAATGTAAGATAAGTTCATCGATAGGTTCTGCCCTATTGGTTATCGGGTTATACCAACTGTTGAATAGCTGCATAAAAATCCACTGCGTCCATCGATAATATTTTGGGGACGAAGTCCGAATTTCGCGGCTCCAATCGTAATTAAACCCCAATTTATCCAGCTGTTCGCGGTAGCGCTCAATGTTTTCTTGAGTGGTGATGGCAGGATGTTGTCCAGTTTGAACTGCATATTGTTCTGCAGGTAAGCCAAAGGAGTCATAACCCATTGGGTGGAGAACATTGTAGCCGAGTAACTTTTTATACCTCGCATAAATATCGGAAGCGATGTAGCCCAAAGGATGTCCAACGTGCAACCCTGCACCGGAAGGGTATGGAAACATATCCAGGACGTAGAATTTAGGTTTTTCAGGGTCTATCGTTACCTTGAACATTTCCGTACGCTTCCAAAAGGACTGCCATTTTGCTTCGATCTCGCGCGGATTGTATTCCAATTTATTTTACTTTGTTGGCAAAGATAGTAAAGCCACACGAACCCTAAAGGAATTTAATTGCATTTAAACCTAAGATACGAGCGCTTGAAATATTTGCTCAACCGGGATTTTCTCGATGCATGTACAGGCTGTTTTTTGATCGCATTGTCTGCAGTCCTTATTAAATTCTAAACAGCGTGTTTGAGTTCCGAGGGGGGACCACCTACCGGCATCAATTGGTTTCCTGGAAGAATAAAGCCCCACAAGCCTTACGTTCATGGCTCCCGCAAGGTGTAAGGGTCCCGTTGAACAGGCTACTATGCCTTTGGAATGCTTGATTAATTCCATGAGTTCTTGAAGGGAAAATCTTGCCACACCGTTAATCACCCCAGGCAAATTTTCAAAACGATCCCCAATCCTATCGGATTCTGCCGAAGTTCCTGTCACAACCACCTTGAATCCCTTTTCCACCAAAAGTTTCGCAAGTTCAACATACTTTTCCAAAGGATAGTCAACAGCGCTTCCTTTCGATAACGGGTGTAAAACCACGTAATTCTCCGAAATAGCTTGAATATTTTGAACCCTAAAATCGTCCGATACGTTGAGCAATGAAGAAAATGCGGGAATCTGCGATAAACCCAAAGGTTTGAGTAGGTAAAAGTTTAACTGCGCTTCATTCATGGAAGAATTTTTTCGCGAAAAATCCACCCTGACATTGCAATAAATCCAATGATTCCATCGATGGCTGGTCCCAATTCGTTGAGGAATCTTGGCGCCTTTAGCCCATTGGGCGATTTTTTGATTTGGGAAAACGTGAAGAATAACATCGGCCTCCAAGGCTTTATTACGCTCCTTTTTTGTCATCGCTTCCAAATCCTCCAATAAAATAATTTGATGAATCGGAGAAAAACATTCCACGACGCTCCGGGTATAAGAACTGCATAAATATACCAGAGAAGAGGTGGGAAAATGCTTCCTTAACCAAATGCAAAGGGGAAGGGTCAAGACCACATCACCAATGCTATCTGTTCGAGAGATTATTATTCGTTTAATGGGGGGAGTGTTGGCCATAAAGTCGTTGCACTTCTTGGTATTTGAAATAATTGGATTGCGCACTGATTCGGGCAATGTGAAATCCTGCCTTACCGTCGAGAAATCCGAGCTTAATAAGATACATTTTTAAAAATCTACCAACAGCGCTTAAGAGCGGCTGAAGTACATAGGTTTTTTTTCCGGCGCTCACATATTTTTCAGCCGTTAATTTCGAATAACGGTCTGCCCGCTCGCGGTGCTGAGCATGCGACGTGTAGGAAAAATGTTCCAAGTGACCTTGTAAAAGGGTTGGATGCAATCCCTTGGGGTAGACCAATTCTTCGTGGACCAAACTGCCCTCCCAAAAACAGGTCTTTGGAAACAAGCGCACTTTTATATCAGGGTACCAACCCGAGTGATAAATCCATGTTCCACAATAATTTGTGAGGCGATTTACGGAAAACAACCCAGTTTTCACACCCTTTTTAATAGCTAACACGGACTTTTGCAAAAGCGGCGAAAGGACTTCGTCGGCATCCAAAGAAAGAATCATATCGTGGGTGGCTAAGGCATACAAATCGTTCTTTTGTTTTGCATAGCCTTGCCAGGATTGTTGGTAAAATTTAGCGCCTAATTCCTTGCAAATGCGTTCTGTAGCATCTGTTGATCCTGAGTCCATAATAATGATTTCATCGGCAATTCCGTGAAGACTTGTTAGACAGCGTGCGATGTTTTTTTCTTCGTTAAAGGTTATGATTGCCGCCGTTATAAACATGTCCACCGTTATTTTATGCGAATTCTATCCCCCACCTGAATGATGTTTCCTTTTCCCGGATTTAATTTTTTAAGTTGCCCCAAAGTAAGACGGTATTTACCTGCGATTTTACTCATGGTTTCGCCAGGTTTAACCGTATGGTATTTTTTGGGTTTTGGGATGGGTTTTGGATCAGGATTTTCAATGACAACTGGTTTTAAGGTATTAATTTTTTTTAAGACCAAGCGTTGCCCCTCATAGAGGTTTTCTGTTTGAAGCGCATTCCATTCCAAAATTTGAGCACTGGTTACATGGTATTTCTCCGCGATCGAATTTAACGTCTCGGAAGGTTTAACCTTATGAAAAACCTCGGTGCCCACTATGCTGTCGTCTTCAAATAAAGGATTCGATGTTGAGAGGATACCTAAGTTCGCGGCATTTTGTCCATTCGCTAAATTGTCAAGATGGAATAAGGAATCTTCCATTGCCACCAACAGCAGAATTCTATCCAGTGGCCCTGTTACACAACGCTGGTTTTCTGATGCTGGAATGAATTCGGTTTTATAAATAGGATTTAAATCCTTGATTTCTTGTAACTCCCATGGAAGAGAATTGGCTATTGTTTTCATTGACAACCCCCTTTTCAAACACATGGTATCCAGTTGGGCATTATGGATTTTCGCAGGTGCAGGCATTAGATTGTGCTCTTGGTGGTGAGTCATTAAATAAGCTGCTGCCACGAAGTTCGGAACATACCCTTGAGTTTCAGATGGTAAATATGGGCGAATTGACCAATAAGACCTCTCGCTTCCGGAACGCTGAAGTGCACGGTTAATGGTTCCTGGTCCGGCATTATACGCTGCAAGCGCCAAATTCCAATCACCGTATATGCCGTAAAGTTTCTTTAAGTATCGACACGCTGCATCGGTCGATTTTACCGGATCCATCCTTTCGTCAAGGTATGAAGTTTCCTCAAGGCCATAATACAACCCCGTTCGATACATAAACTGCCATAAGCCAAGTGCTCCAGCACGCGATTTTACTTGAGGACGCAAACCGCTTTCAATGCAGGCAAGATATTTTAATTCTAAGGGGAGTCCGTATTGAGCCAATTTTTCTTCAAATAAATCAAAATACAGGGCGGAACGACCCAAGACAATTTTAACAAAGGAACGGCGGTTTTTCGCGAAAAACCGAACAGTATTCAAGGTAATGCTGTTGCAATCAAAACTTAAAGGACTCCGTTGGTCCATCTCAGCTAAACGCCGACAATACACGTCGTCAGAGAATTCCGGAATCACCTCCGGTTCATAATTTAATGCCGTTTTGATGGAGTCAGAAAAGCTCGATTGAGCATAGTCTGCATAAAAAAACGCCAACGATTGCGCAATCGTATTTAAAAACGGATCGGGATTTAAGGTGTCTTTATACGATATTTTTTGGGCGTTCATTAACTTAATCGAACACAGAACAACAAGGAAAATAACTACCCTAGACAAGCGCATTATTAACAATTCGTGAAGCGTGAAACAAAAGTCCTTCCTCAAAATGATCGGCCATCAACTGAATGCCAAAAGGCATCCCGTTCGAATTATGTGATAACGGAATATTAATAGCCGGATTACCCGTTAAATTGGCGTGAACCGTATAAATGTCTTGAAGGTACATTTGAACAGGGTCTTTGATATCTCCAATTTTAAATGCCGATGACGGTGTGGTTGGCAAAATAATGCAGTCCACCTCGCTAAACATTTCTTTGGTGGCTTTATGAAGAAGTCGACGAATTTTTTGACCTTTCGCATAATAGGCCTCATAGTGTTCATTCGACAGAACAAAGGTTCCTATTATGATTCTTCGTTTCACCTCCAATCCAAATCCCTCCGTTCTGGAATTAATGTAGGTTTGGTCTATTCCCTCTGCGAGCTCAGACCTTTTTCCAAAGTGAACCCCATCGAAGCGCGATAGATTCGAAGACGCCTCGGCGGTAGAGAGCACGTAATAAACCGGGACCACATAATCCAAATAAGGAAAGGAAAATTCCCGCATTTCATGGCCTTGCTGTATGAGTTTTTGAACACGGGAATCAAAAGCAGATTTGACCGACGCATCGAGTCCTGGAAGCTTCATGTAGTCCTTAATCACTCCTAAACGCAATTGGTTGGGATAATTCTGAGGTGCGTCGACCTTTTTTGAGGAGGATGTTGCATCCAGCGGATCTTTTCCAGCCATAATGCTGTAGATTAGTGAAGCGCTGTCAATATCTGACGCGAATACCCCAACTTGATCAAAAGAGGAAGCATAAGCAATTAAACCGTAGCGGCTTATTCTTCCATAAGTGGGCTTCAACCCCACGGTACCCGTCCATGAGGCCGGCTGCCGAACTGAGCCGCCGGTATCACTCCCAAGAGCAACGGTACACAAACTTGCAGCAACGGCTACGGCGGAACCACCTGAGGAACCACCTGGAACAAAATCGGGGTTCAGATAATTCAAAACCGGACCATACGCCGAGGTTTCGTTCGAACTTCCCATGGCGAACTCATCGCAATTCAAGCGACCAATAATAATGGCATCTTCGTCCAATAAACGTTGCACGGACGTGGCAGTATAAAGGGATGTAAAGTTCTCTAATATTCGGGAAGAGGCGCTAACGGTGTGCCCCTTGTAACAAAGATTGTCCTTGATACCAATGACAACCCCTGCGAGCTTACCTGCGATACCTTTGGTTATTTTTTCTTGGATTCGATGAGCATCGGCTCGGGCAGTGGCCTCGAATACTTCAACAAAAGCGTTTAGATGCTCGTGTTTTCGGATTTGAAGTAAGTACTCATCGAGAATCTCCGTAACAGAACATCCCGACTTAATTGCCGATTGAACCTCCTGAACAGTCTTAAACATTGAAAATTACTTTTCCTCCGTTTGATTTTCATCGCCGGTGGAAGATTTGCTTTCCTCGCCCTTAGCAGCATCTTTAAATTCCTTTACCCCGCGGCCAAGCCCTTTCATTAATTCAGGTATTTTTTTACCTCCAAAAAACAACAAAACAATCACCAAGACAATTATCATTACTTGCCCAGGCCCTACTACTCCTAAAATAAACATATCCTTATATTTAGATAGAACAAAGCTAATAATTAATATCCAATTGGATTTGGCAAAGGAAATTATAATTTTCTTGCCACCTCCACTTCTTCATAGGCCTCGACTAAATCGCCAATTTCAATGTCGTTGTATTTATCGATGTTCAACCCACATTCGTAATTATTCTTCACCTCTTTAACGTCGTCTTTGAAGCGCTTCAAGGAACCCAAAACCCCGTTGTGAATAACGATTCCATCACGTATGATCCGCACTTTTGCGCTGCGCTTAATAATTCCATCCACAACATAACAGCCCGCTATAGTCCCGACCTTGGTAATTTCAAACGTTTCGCGTATTTCCGCAATGCCAATAATTTGTTCTTCAATATCCGGTGATAGCATGCCTTCCATCGCCGACTTGATTTCCTCAATAGCTTTGTAGATAACAGAGTAGAGGCGTATGTCGATTTGCTCAGTTTCTGCAAGTTTTCGGGCAGAAAGCGAAGGCCTCACCTGAAAACCCAAGATTATGGCATCTGAGGCAGAGGCAAGATTGATATCGGCCTCAGAAATAGCTCCAACTCCCTTATGTACAATGTTGACCTGAATCTCAGGCGTAGAAAGACCTAATAAAGCGTCGGACAAGGCTTCAATTGACCCGTCCACATCTCCTTTAACAATGATGTTTAATTCTTTAAAGTCGCCGATTGCTAATCTGCGTCCAATTTCGTCGAGGGTAATGTGCTTGTTAGTTCGTAGGCCCTGTTCTCTGTATAATTGTTCTCTTTTCGTGGCTAAATTTTTTGCTTCCCGTTCGTCATCCATTACTCGGAACTTATCCCCGGCGCTCGGAGCGCCGTTAATTCCAAGTATTGCTACAGGCGTCGCGGGTCCTGCCTCTTTTAATGCCTTTCCATGCTCATCTTGCATGGCGCGAACCCGACCGAAATGACGTCCAACCAATACAATGTCGCCAACCCTCATCGTTCCCGCCTGAACGAGCAAATTCGTGACATAGCCTTTTCCTTTATCCAAAGAAGACTCGATCACGGTACCAACTGCAAATTTGTTGGGATTGGCTTTTAAATCCAATATTTCCGCTTCTAGTAACACTTTTTCCAACAACAAATCGATATTTAAGCCCTGTTTTGCAGAAATTTCTTGGCACTGATATTTACCTCCCCACTCTTCTACCAAAATGTTCATTTGCGATAATTGCTCTCGAATCTTTTCCGGGTTTGCCCCGGCCTTATCTATTTTATTTATGGCAAATATCATGGGAACTCCTGCAGCTTGTGCATGCGAAATGGCCTCCTTGGTTTGGGGCATAACATCATCGTCGGCAGCAACTAATATAATCGCTACATCTGTTACCTGAGCTCCTCTTGCCCTCATGGCGGTAAAAGCCTCATGCCCCGGGGTGTCTAAAAAGGTTAATTTTCGGTTGTCAGCCAGCGTAACTGAATATGCGCCAATGTGCTGCGTTATTCCTCCAGCCTCTCCACTCGTTACGTTTGCATTTCGAATTTTATCCAAAAGGGACGTCTTCCCATGATCAACGTGACCCATAACTGTTACTATAGGCGATCTTGCTACAAGGTCTTCCGCTGCATCCTCTTGTACGCTCTCCACATCGTCTAGATCTGCACTTACAAAATGGGTTTCAAATCCAAATTCGTCTGCTACTATCTGAATGGTTTCAGCATCTAAACGTTGATTGATAGAGGCAAAAATCCCCAATGTCATGCACGCTGAAATGACCTGGGTTGGCTGTACGTTCATCATGCTAGCCAGTTCGGAGACCGTAACAAATTCAGTTAATTTTAAAATCTTATCTTCCGCCTCGGCCGCAAGCATTTCCTCCTGTCTGCGCTGAGCAATGTTCTCGCGCTTGAGTTTCCTGTTTTTCGAAGATCTCGATTTACCCCCTTGACCCGATAAACGCGCCAAGGTATCCTTGATTTCCTTTTGAATGTCTTGTTCCGAAATTTCTTTTCTCTCAGGAGAATAGGCTTTTTTATCTCCGGATGTTTTTACGTTGGTTGCAGATGGAGAGGCCTCTATTTTTTTGATCCGCTTTCGCTTCTTTTTGGCGTCCTCGGTATTTGCGCCCGATTCCGTTGGTGGCGTTTTTAGCCGCTCAACCGGCAGATCTATTTTTCCTAATACCGTTAGACCACTTAAAACGGTTCGTTCAGCTTTAATGGTCTCCGGTTCATTCTCCGCAATTGCTTCGGCATCAACTGCAGGAATTGTTTTTTGAATCGTTGGTTCGGGGGGAGTTTCGGTCTTTTTCTTGGGTTTTAATTCATCTAAATTGATTTTTCCAACAACGCTGATGTTTTTTTCAGGTGCCAAAATTTTTCGTTTGATTTCTTCAAGATTTATTTCTTCCTCCGAATCTGCACCTTGTGTCTTTATTTGTTCCTCAGATCGTGCATCTTTTAATGAAATTGATTCTTTTCTTTCTTTGGCAACAATGCTTTTTGCTTGTTCTTTCAAGGACTGATCGGCTGCAAATTCCGCTCTTAAAAGGCCGTAATGCTCTGGATCTAACTTTGAGTTCGGATTGGAATCAATGGAAATACCCTTTGACGACAGGAATTCGATAAGGGTAGGCAAACCTACATTCAATTCGCTAGCCGCTTTACTCAACCTAATGGGCCTGTCAGACATAACTTTTTTTAAAAATAATTACTTTATCATTCAAATTCTGCATTGAGAATCTTAAATACTTCCTCAATGGTTTCTTTTTCTAAATCAGTTCTTTTCACCAACTCCTCAACAGACATGTCTAAAACCGCCTTTGCGGTGTCGCAACCAACGGCTTTCAGTTCGTCAATAATCCAACCGTCAATTTCGTCGACAAACTCTTCTAAATCTACGTCTTCAATGTCCGATTCTCCCTCGCGATACACATCAATCTCGTAACCCACGAGTTTTCCAGCAAGTTTGATGTTATTACCTCCACGTCCAATGGCCAGCGACACTTGATCGGGCTTTAAGAAAACTTTAACCCTTTTATCCTCCTCATGAATTTCCATGGAAGTGATTTTCGCAGGGGAAAGCGCTCTTTGAATAAGTAACTGACGATTTGAGGTATAATTGATCACGTCGATGTTCTCGTTCTTGAGTTCCCTCACAATTCCGTGAATTCTGCTCCCTTTCATTCCAACACAAGCCCCTACAGGATCTATACGGTCATCGTAAGATTCCACAGCAACCTTAGCCCTTTCTCCCGGTTCACGGACAATTTTCTTAATCGTTATCAAGCCATCAAACACTTCAGGGACTTCCAACTCAAACAATCGCTCAAGAAACTCAGGTGCGGTTCTTGAGAGGATAATTACGGGTGTGCTGTTGCGCATATCTACTTTCGAAACGACGGCGCGAATGGTTTCGCCTTTTTTGAAGAAGTCGGCTGGTATTTGTTCTGATTTCGGGAGAATAAGTTCGTTTTGATCATCGTCCATTATCAAAATTTCTTTCTTCCAAACCTGATATACTTCTCCGGTGACAATTTCCCCTACGCGTTCTTTATACTTTTTATAAAGATGATCCTTTTCAAGTTCTAAAATTCTTGAAATTAGGTTTTGTCGCAACGACAAAACGTTTCTTCTACCAAAATCGGAAAATTTAAACTCCTCCGTTACCGATTCTCCAATTTCGAAATCCGGTTCTATTTTTATCGCATCGGAATAAGCAATTTCCAGGTTAGCATCCTCAACCTCCCCATCGTCTACAATGTCTTTATTTAAGAAAATCTGAACATCTCCTTTATCTATGTTTACGATAACATCAATGTGCTGATCGGTGTTAAATTTTCTTTTTAACATGGCTCGAAAAACGTCTTCAAGGACGTGTTGCATGGTTTGCTTGTCAATGTTTTTCAGTTCCTTAAATTCGGAGAACGATTCTACTAAATCCGTACTGTTCATGATTTACTATTTAAAAGATATAACGCGTTTAATTTCTTTAATTTCAATTTTATCAAGGCACAACTCCTCCACAACGATTGATTTTTTCTTTTTTTCATTCCGTACCACCCGTTCAACCGATAACCAAAAGGTTCCTTCCTTATAATTGGCCAAAGTGGCCTCAATCAACTCCCCGTTCGTCTTTAAAACGGTTATTTTTCTTCCCGCATTTTTGAGAAACTGTTTTTCGTGACGCAACGGCCTATCCATTCCCGCAGAAGAAACATTCAACTCAAAATCCTCTATCTCACGATTCAAATTGTGCTCAATGTTCCTCGATACCGAAATGCAATCCTCTATGGAAACTCCTCCCTTCTCCATGTCTAATTCAACATTGATGACGTTCTTGGCGGAAATCGTTAAATCTACGATAAACAAGCCTTTATCCAGTACATCAATGCGCTCTTGGGCCAATTGAATGATTCTATTCTTATCCATGGTTGTAAAAAAAGAGGGGACTTTCGTCCCCTCGTTCTATCCAAATATTTTTACAAAGGTACACCTTTTTGACTTAAAACCAAATAACCAACTATTTAGTTTAATTTTACAGCGATGCTCATTGAGATTGAAGATAAAATCATTTCCGCCGAGGTCTTTCGAAAAAAGTTTGTGTGCGACCTCATTCGATGCAAAGGCGCTTGCTGTGTCGAAGGAGATGCGGGCGCTCCCCTATCGCAAGAAGAAGTCTTCAAACTCACAGAACACCTCGATAACATCGCACCTTACATGAGCAGCGAAGGTTTGGAGGCTATTTCAAAATTTGGCGTTTCCACGACAGACCATGAAGGAGAACCCGTTACCCCCCTGATTAAAGATGGTACATGCGCTTTTGTTTTTTACAACGAAAAACACCAAGCCCTGTGCTCTATTGAAAAGGCTCACCTCGAAGGGGCGATAGAAAATCTAAAACCAATTTCATGTTCCCTCTATCCCATTCGCGTCAAAAAATTCAACGATTTCACGGCACTCCAGTATGACGAATGGTCCATTTGTAAATCGGCATGCAGCCAAGGTGAGCTTTTGGGTGTCCCTGTATACCGGTTCTTAAAGAATGCTCTAACAAGAGCTTTTGGAGCACCGTTTTACAAAGAACTTGAACTCGTCGAAAAAGAATTAGAAAATATTCCCGAGTAGCCGGGCATAAAAAAGCCCCTTGCGGGGCATTTACTAATGGCTTTCTTCCTCGTTCTCTCCCAAGGGGACGTTTTGAGGGATAAAATCTTCTTCCGAAACATAATTTCCGTTTTTATCTTGTTTCGAATAATCATATGGCCACCGATATACCACAGGAAGCGCTCCAGGCCAATTGCCGTGAATGTGCTCAACTGGGGCGGTCCATTCAAGCGTGTTGGACCTCCAGGGATTTTGAGGGGCCTTGGGACCTCGGAAAATGCTGTAGAAAAAGTTGTACAAGAAAATTAACTGGCCCAAAGCTGCAAGGATGGCAAATACGGTAACAATCACATTCAAGTCCATAATCATCGCATACGAATCGGTATCAAATTCGCCATACACTGAATAATTGTAATAGCGGCGCGGAGCTCCTGCAAGACCAACAAAGTGCATTGGAAAGAATACCCCATAAGCGCCGACAATCGTAATCCAAAAATGAACGTAGCCCATTCGCGTGTTCATCATTTTACCATACATTTTAGGGAACCAATGATAAACACCGGCAAACATTCCAAAAACGGCGGACATACCCATTACTATATGAAAGTGAGCAACAACAAAATAAGTGTCGTGGATAGCAATATCGAGCGCCGAGTCTGCTAAAATAATCCCGGTAACCCCTCCTGTGATGAAGGTGGAAACCAAGGCTATTGCAAACATCATTGCCGGAGTAAAAACAATAGATCCTCTCCAAAGCGTTGTAATATAATTGAATACCTTAACCGCTGATGGAATTGCAATTAACAGCGTTGTGAAGACAAATACACTCCCTAGAAAGGGGTTCATTCCGGTAATGAACATATGGTGGCCCCAAACAATGAACGACAAAAATCCAATCGCCAAGATAGATGCAACCATTGCCTTATATCCAAAAATTGGCTTACGCGCATTCGTAGCAATAATTTCCGATGAAAGACCCAGCGCGGGGAGCAAAACGATGTAGACCTCCGGGTGGCCTAAAAACCAGAATAAATGCTGAAAAAGCAATGGAGATCCCCCGTGGTTAGTGAGCATTTCCTGTCCTACCATAATGTCAGAAAGATAAAAGCTGGTGCCTGCCAAGCGATCCATTATCAATAAAAGCGCTGCTGATAGGAGTACCGGGAAGGAAAGAACCCCGAGTATAGCCGTTACAAAAAATGCCCAAATGGTAAGCGGCATTCGCAACATCGTCATTCCGGCTGTTCTCAAGTTCAATACAGTAACGATATAATTTAAGCTTCCAAGAAGAGAGCCGGCGATAAAAATAGCCATAGAAATTAGCCACAGCGTCATCCCAAATCCAGAGCCCGTAACAGACTGAGGAAGTGCTGATAAAGGAGGGTAGACCGTCCATCCGGCCATTGCCGGACCATTGCCTGTGGTTCCCCAATCCCCGGGTATGTCCAACCCGAAAATGGAGCCGTTGAAAACGAACATGGACAAAAACATAATCAAGGAGGAAACAAAGAAAAACCAATAAGATAACATGTTTAAAAAACCAGAAGCCATATCTCTTGCACCCAATTGCAACGGAATTAAGATGTTCGAAAAGGTGCCCGATAAACCTCCTGTCAACAAGAAAAACACCATAATGGTTCCGTGAATCGTCACTAAACCAAGATACATGTCCTCTTTTAGAACGCCCTCAGGAGCCCACTGATCTCCTAAAAAGAAATATAAAAAATCAGAACTTTCACCTGGCCATGCCAATTGAATTCTAAAAAGAATGGACAATAGCATTGCTACTAACCCCATGAAAACTGCAGTTATCAAAAACTGCTTTCCAATCATCTTATGGTCTTGGGAAAAGATATACTTGCTAACAAAACTCTCTTCATGGTGATGACCATGATCCGCGTGTCCGTGTGCGTCGTGTGTTGAAGCCATTGTTTTAAATTATAGTTATTAAATCATTTCGTTTGTTGTAGTATCGGCAGGAACAGCTGGTTGGGTCGCGGGGGCGAAAGAAGACTTGAAATTCTTTGACGATTTGGCTTTCATCCATGCAACATATTCTTTTTCTTCTAAAACCACTACCATCATTTTCATTCCATAATGCGCGCCTCCACAGATCTTGTTACAAAGAAGAACATAATTAAATGTGGAAAGGTTTTTGAGTTTACGCATTTCCTTCGTTGTGTAAATGGGGGTAAATTTCAAGCGCGTTCCGTATCCAGGAACCGTGTTCATTTGCTGCCTGAAATGGGGAAAATAGGCAGAGTGAATTACGTCTTTAGATCGAAAGGTAAATTCGTAGGGCTTATTTTTACACAAATACAACGTGTCTTTTTGGATTACATCGTTCCAAGCAGGCGCGTCATTTTTGGCGTTATGTGTAGCTTTCATTTGATTTAACAACCGCAACAATCTTTCTTTCCTGCCTAAATTCGTGCGCAAGACAGACAGGGTTGAATCCGTTAGTACCGTATCGCGGTTATTAAGTAATTTTTGCAGCCCCACAATCCCTCCGTTTCCAAAGCGCATTGCATGAATCGAGGAATCGATTGTGGCTGAGGTTACTAAGCCTAACTCATTGCTTGCCAAAATCAATTTGTAATCTGTTTTTCCCAATACATTATCTTCTCCTGCGTAGCGCGCGGTCCAATTGAATTGCTGCGCATAAAGTTCAACTCTTAGGGCGTCTTTACTTGAGGGAGAAGTAAGTTCATTCCATGACTGCAACCCTAGTATTATGATTACCGCCAACACAACTGCCGGAACCGAGGTCCAAAGCAGTTCCAATTTGTTGTTGTGCGCAAAAAACGTGGCTTTCACACCCGGTTTTCTTACGTACTTATAAGCAAAGAAGAACAATAAAAAGTTGGTTATAAAGAATACAAAAAGAATAATCGCAAAATTAACGTTAAGAAGCCAATCCGTAGATTCTCCCTCTACAGAGGCCGCCGGACCGATGCCCGTCCAACCATATTCCAACATTAACCAGATTAGCGCTCCAAACTGAAATATGTTAAAAACCAGCATCAACCTTGCATTCAAGTAATTATCCCTGTCTTGAATATCATGTTCGCCATGTTTTCGCATTTTGGAAGCTAATTCGTATAGCCGCGTCAATTGAGCAACGGCAATGGCTCCAATAACAATAATGACTAAAATCAACAATCTGCTTTCCATCTTAATTTTTTATTTGTTTAGAATTCATGATGCATACTTTCATCTAAAAACGGGTGATTTACAGGTGTCAAAGGCGCTTTGCTGAGGTTCTTTAAAAGCACATAAATGAAAAGCCCAGCCATGAGCAGAAGCATTCCTAACTCTAAAATTCCCAATTGCGCATTCGCTCCCAGCGAACCGGCCGATACCATGATGTAAACATCCAGCCAGTGCCCTACGAGGATGACGATTCCAACGAAGGTCAAAATCCCCGCGTCGCGTTTCGCATCTCGGGACATTAAAATCAACATCGGAAAAACAAAATTTATAAAGAACATCCCAAAGTAAAGAAACTTGTAGTTTTCCGTACGCATCACATAATAGGTAACTTCTTCGCCTATATTGGCATACCAAATCAGCATATATTGTGAAAACCACATGTAAGACCAAAGGAAAGAAATAGCAAAAACCCATTTCCCTATATCGTGAATATGGGACTCGTTCACTTGTGGTAAATACCCTTCTTTCTTGAGGTAAATTACAGTAAGGACAATAACGACTAACGCAGAGACCCACATTCCCGAAAAAGTATACCAACCAAAAAGGGTGCTAAACCAGTGCACATCTATGGACATCAACCAGTCCCAGGCGGAGGTAGAACTGAAGACCGCGAAAAAAACCAAAAATGTTGCTCCCTGACGATAATTTTTGAAATGAATATCGGATCCCCCTACGGCGTCCTCTTCCAAGGATCTTTTTCGAAATCCACGAAGAAACCACAAATAAATAGAAAAATAAACCAGCGAACGAATCCAGAAAAACACTACATTCAGGTAGGACGATTTACCCTGAATGATTTTATCTTCAGCAACTACCTCTCCGTCCATCCAAGTATAAATATGGGCTCCGTGTAACACGGTAATAATGAGGAGTACCCCGCCAAAAACAGCAATTCCGTAAGGGAGGTATAAGGCCACGGATTCTATAACTCGTTTCACAGCAACATACCAACCGGCCTCAACGGCATAGTTCAACGCCAGGAAAAACAAGGCCCCAAGTCCAATGGCAAAAAAGAAGAAGGCGTTGATGAGGCCGTTCGTCATAACTCGGGTTAAAAAGTGGTCCTCTCCTATTCCTAAACCAACACCAATCCCCGCCAAAGCCCCTCCGATGCCCATAAGCGTGAAAGCCAACGTCCTTGCATTAGCGCTTACCTGAAAATTATTTTGATTTTGTAATTCCATAGCCAACTAACTTTTTTTTGTCGTATCCGTTACCATGCCCGATTTAAGGTAATCTTTGTATTGCATGCTGCGAACGTAATGCACCAAGGTCCATATTTCACGCTTATTGAGTAAGGAACGATGGGCCCCCATCATTCCTTTGCCATAATAAATTGAGTAAAACATTTGGCCGTTGGAAATTTTCATTCGCGCTTCCTCCATATAGTTTGGAACTCCAGCATAAGCTCCCGAGGTTACCATTGGGCCGTTTCCGTCTCCCTTTTCCCCATGGCAGTGTTGGCACATGGATGAATACAATTTTTTACCTTCTTCGATTATCTTTTCATCCAACATGAGCGGGTTCAATAAATCAGCAGTTGCCAAAGTATATTCGTCGGCTTGTGAAACCCTTTCACCATAAACTCCGTGCGTTGAACGCATCAATTGATTGGGCAATCTATGATAAGGAAGCATCATATCTAAAAGGGCGCTGTCTTTACCAAAGTAAGGGACCGTAAATTGAGGCGGTGTTAAGGCGGTCAACCTGCCCTTTTTCTGTTCATCAATTCTGCCTCTTACCTCGCCGTAATCTACGTAAGCTTCAACCGCCGGCGACCTGTACATATCCGGCATATATTCCAACCCGGGGCTGTCGGGATCAGAGGCGCAAGAAGGCATCGTGAGTACGGCCATCGATAACGCACCTATCCAAATTATGAGGGACTTTTTCATGGTTAATCCTTGTATCTTATTCCGTTATTTTCTTTTCAAGTTCTTCAAAACCCGTATCCTTCAGCAACTCATCTATTTTAGCCTCTGCGATGGTCTGCTCCGACAAGCGAATTTCCAAAACAAATTTATTGTCGGTTGTGCGGGGATCTGGATTTTGCGCAGGCATTCCCGGAAGAGTCCTGTTCAATAATAAATAAGTAATCGCCATTCCGTGAGCCGCACACAACACAGTAAACTCAAAGGACACTGGTATAAAAGCAAGGATGTTCTCTACGTAGCTGAAATTGGGTTTTCCTCCAATGTTCATTTTCCATTCTACCACCATAAAATAACGCATTCCGATGGTCGCTAGCGTTAATCCGGTTAGTCCGTAGAGAAAGGCCATAATGCCCAATCGCGTTCCTTTTACCCCAATAATTGAATCAATACCATGTACGGGGAAAGGGCTGTAGACCTCCGCAATTTTTATGCCCCCTGAGACCAGTTTTTTGGCGCTTGACTTGAGCACCTCGTCGTCTCCATACATCGCATATATTATTTTCTCTGCCATAATCTTAATGGTTTTTATGGTAATCGGGAGACTCCTTGTAGGACTGACCCGATCCCTTTAAAATGGTTTTAACTTCATTCAGCGCAAGCACCGGAAAATAACGTGCGAACAATAAGAAAAATGTAAAAAATATACCAATGGTACCAATGTAAACGGCAATATCGATATGGCTTGGATAATGCATACTCCATGCCGCAGGAATATAATCTCGGTGGATAGAGGTAACAATGATCACATAGCGCTCAAACCACATTCCAATGTTGACAATGATTGAAATAAAGAACGTAAACAGCAAACTTCTGCGCAGTTTGCGAATCCACATGAGTTGCGGCGATATCACATTGCACGTCATCATCGACCAATAGGCCCACCAATATGGGCCCGTTGCTCGGTTCAAGAATGCATATGCCTCATACTCAACGCCTGAGTACCAAGAAATAAATAATTCCGTAATATAAGCAGTCCCAACTATCGAGCCCGTAACCATGATGACGATGTTCATGTATTCAACATGTTTGGTGTGGATATAAGCCTCAAGTTTCATGGCTTTACGCATCACCAGCAGCAGGGTTTGAACCATAGCAAATCCGGAAAAAACTGCCCCTGCAACGAAATAAGGGGGAAATATCGTAGTATGCCATCCCGGAACGATGGACGTGGCGAAGTCGAAAGATACGATGGAGTGTACTGAAAACACCAAAGGAGTCGCCAATCCCGCTAAGACCAAGGAAACCAATTCAAAGCGATTCCAATGCTTGGCTTTCCCTGACCAACCAAATGACAAAATCGAATACATTCGCTTTGCTACAGGTTTTTTGGCCCTGTCGCGAATCGTTGCAAAATCTGGAATTAAGCCAATATACCAAAAGACCAATGACACCGAAAGGTAGGTGGAAATCGCGAAGACATCCCAAAGAAGGGGCGAGTTAAAATTAACCCACAATGAACCAAAGTGATTAGGCAAAGGTAAAACCCAATAACCAACCCATAAGCGCCCCATGTGAATTAAAGGAAAGGTTCCCGCCATAAAAACCGCAAAAATGGTCATGGCCTCTGCGGATCGGTTAATGGCCATTCTCCATTTTTGACGAAACAAGAGTAAAACGGCTGATATCAACGTTCCTGCGTGACCAATTCCAACCCACCACACGAAATTGGTGATGTCCCAAGCCCACCCAATGGTTTTGTTCAAGCCCCAAACACCAATCCCCGTACCTAATAGATAACAAATGGAGCCAACGCCGTACAGACCAATAACCAAAGCAATGGTAAATAGAACATACCACATTCTAGGAGCCTTGTCTTCAATGGGTTTGCAAACGTCTTCGGTAACATCATGATAGGTCTTATGTCCTAAAATGAGGGGTTCCCTAATAACAGCTTCTCTTTGCATAGTTTATTTTTTTCTAAAACACTTTTAACCTTCGTTTCTAACTTTTACCTTGTACCAAACATTTGGCTTAATGCCCACTTCTTCAAGGGCTTGATAAGATCGCTTATCTTCGGCACTTTTGTACACGTTGGAGGAGTTATCGTTCCAATCTCCAACGGTAATTGCTTGAGTGGGACAAGCTTCGGAGCAAGCGGTTTTTAAATCCCCATCTTGCACAGTTCTTGATGCCTTCTTGGCCTCTAGTTTTACACTTTGAATGCGCTGAACGCAAAAAGAGCATTTTTCCATTACCCCCCGAGTTCTTACAGTAACGTCTGGATTTAAAACCATTCGGCCTAAATCATCTTGAGCGGGGTTGATTTCTGTAAACTTCTTGTAAGACGGATAGTTAAACCAGTTGAATCTCCTCACTTTATATGGGCAATTATTTGCGCAATAACGGGTTCCTATACAACGGTTGTAGGTCATTTGGTTTAACCCTTCATTACTATGGGTGGTTGCAGCAACCGGACATACCGTTTCGCATGGAGCATGATTGCAATGATGGCACATTAGCGGCATGTGAACAACCGCAGGATTATCCGCAGCAATTTCTGCTTCAGTGTAACCAAAGGTACCGTCTTCTTTTTTCTCGCCAACGGTGCTTTCTACACCCGAGGCATAATACCTATCTATGCGTAACCAATGCATTTCCCTTCCTCTTCGCACCTCATCTTTGCCCACCACTGGAACGTTATTCTCAGCTTGACAGGCCACCAAACAAGAACCGCAACCAATGCAGGAAGATAAATCTACCGTCATGCCCCAACGATGGCCAACTTTTTCAACAGGGTGCGCATTCCACAAATCAAATTCTTCAATAGCTGCCTCCTCGTGATGTCCGTGTTCATTTAGACGCTGTAATTTGTGCGCTGGATTATAGGTTTCTTTATCCTTACTAAGGTACTCGCCGAGCACCGTTTCTTTCACAATCGACTCTCGCCCCATTACCGTATGGTGGATTTGTGTTGCGGCAATGGGATATTCTCCTTCGGCCTTTTGAATGCTTACTGGAGCGCTGTAAAGGATTTGACTCCCCGCTACCGTAAGGCAAGTGAACGCATTTGAGCCAATGGGTTTTTTGAGCCCGTTAGCGTCTAAGTCCATTCCCCCGTATTCTTTTGTTTGATAGGCTGCCCGACCAATGGCTTCTCCGCTTGATCCTCTACCGTACCCAAGCGCAATACCAATCGTGTTCGCTGCTTGCCCGGGTTGTGGATATACGGGAAGTGTTAGGGACTGGCCGTTCACATTAACCGTTGCCATGTTGAGTCCTGTCTCCTGATCGAAGGTGGTTGCATATCCCATCTCTTCCATCTGGCCTGGGTTCATGGTAATGTAATTATCCCAAGTTACTTTAGAGATTGGATCGGGTAATTCTTGCAGCCACGGGTTACTGGGCATAGCCCCATCACGAATTCCGGTTTTTTGATAAAACACAACTTCCCAATCTCCCGATTTTGTTTGAGAATTCAACCTTTTTTCAGTAAACGCGGGGATAAAAGGCGTTATGTTTAAGGTTTCGCAACTGTTGTGGACCAGGTTTGCAAAATCCAATCTTCCTGCGCTTATCGTATCATAGGCAACCGAAGAGTCTTTTCCGCCTCGTTTCGCTTTTCCCGCCCATACCAGCAAAGATTCCAATGAAGAGTAGGTGTCGCCCAAGGGACGAATTGTCGGTTGCGCCACAGCATAATGGTCTTCTTTGGGTCGATAATCGCACCACCCTTCCAAGGCGTGGTGATCAGGAACGATGTAAGAAGCAGAAGACGACGTTTCATCGGCATAACGCGCAGTTGAAACCACCAAGCCAATCCGCTCCAAGCCCTTTTTCAAGGAAACTCCGTTCGGCGAATTATAGACCGGATTCGTTCCCAAGTTGATCAACACCTCAGGAGGTTTACCGCTTATTATTCGGGAGAATAAAGCGTTTACTTCCTCATCATTTCCCTGAAACAACCTTACCTCGTTGTTTAAGTCAATGGTTACTCCATAAGCCCCTAATTGTTGGTTGATTGCATTGACCAACAGTTGTTCTCCAAGATCATTAGAACCGCATACCACTAAGGATTCGCCTTTCGCTTTTTTTAGTGCTTTAATTGCAGCATCGGCAGTTGCCGTGGCCTCTTTCGACAGGGAAGAAGAACCCGATCCTTCTCCCACTAAACCTTTCAGCAGGTAATTTAAAATTCCGACATACTCAGACGGCTTAGCTTGAGCGCGATAATCAGCATTAGACCCCGTAATCGACATAATCGATTCAAATTGAAAATGCTTGCTCATCCAAGCTCCGTCAGGGTTACGCGTGCTTCCATATTGCACAGCGTATTCGTTGGCCAGTAACCATGTACTTAAAAAATCCGCCCCAACACTCACAACGGTTTTGGCCTTAGAAAAGTCGTAAGAAGGAATCCGCCCTTCACCGAAATTAAGCGCATTGGCTTTACGAATTGCTGAGTAAGATATGGGATCGTATTGCACAACCTTCACAGCGCTTTGTCCGTTAACAGAGTACTTCAAGGTCAAATTTTCCAAGGCATTTTTAATGGACGGGCTAATCACTGTTGGGGTGAGTACAACAACATCTTTCGCTTTGCTTAAGGCGGTAACCACCGCTTTATCCGCCTCGGAAACCAATATGTTTGCGTCGCTTCCTTTTTTTCGGACTCCGTTTAAACGATCGCTGTCGTAAAGCCCGAGCACAGAGGCAATGATTTGAGGATTAGTACCTCCCCGGGTGAACCCAAAGTCGGCGTTTCCTTTAATAAAAATTGGCCTTGCTTCACGCGTTTTTACCAAAATGCTTGCGTACGAGATTCCATCATAATACGTTGAAGCATACCACGTAGCCACTCCTGGCGTCACCTGTTCTGGCTTGACCACATAAGGCACTGCTTTGGTTACCGGTGCCTCACAAGCCACAAGGGTTGCGGCTGCTACTGAAAAACCTAAGAATTTTAAAAAATCTCTGCGGCCGGTTGAAGCCTCGGCTAATTTTTCATCGGATAAAAAAGACGCTAACGATGACGGATAGGGGAATTCATGGTCCCGTTGTTGGATGAAGTCAGGCGTTTGTTTTAATTCCTCAATCCCCTTCCAATATTTTTTTGTAACTCCCATAACCGATCTACGCAAAATAAATTAATAATGACATTTAGCACATTCCCATCCGCCCAATTCGCTGGCGGTCAGTTTTCCATCCTTTAAATATTGTTGATACAACTTTTTGTTGTTTTTCAAGCGTTTGTGAATTTCATCGTAATAAGCATTGCTTCCGTCTCCAATGACCACTTCTTTTTTTCCGTGGCACTCAATACACCACCCCATGGTAAGCGTAGGCTTGGTAAGCGGTAAATTTCCTTCGACGTTGTTCAATTCAGCTACTGGCACTACTTTCGCTGTTTCCTCCATCTGCTTCATATCCCCATGACACTGAGTACAATTTATCTTGCCTGCAACAACGTGTTGGGAATGGTTAAAGTAAACGTGGTCCGGTAAAACGTGAACTTTGTTCCAAACAATGGGTTTGGTTTTGCCGGTGTAAGCCCCCGCAGGCTTGATAGTAGGATCCCAGCCCGCCGCAACATATATTTTTGCAATTTGCTCCTGTTGAGCGGCGTCCTTGCCGTTGATTTGTTTGTGGCAATTCATGCACACGTTCACCGTTGGAAATCCAGCAGACTTGGATTTTTCTACGGAATTATGGCAGTACTTACAATCAATCCCGTTAACCCCAGCATGTTGGCTGTGCGGAAAAGCGATTGGTTGCGATGGCTGATAATCTTCCATCAGATTGATAGAACCCAAGCTTTGAAAGACCAACACCACCGATGCAATGGTTAGCACCAACCCAACAACGCCACTTATTGCTCTGTTTTTCCACGCTAATATTTTGAACTCATCCCAATACGAAAGAGAGTTGTCGGGCGCTTTTTCGGATGTAGCGTATTTTAGCTGTCTGCGGACCCCGCTTACCGAAAGAATAATTACGATAAACACAACGGCTAATAACCACCAAACATTGCTAATGCCCCCATCTTCCTCCACCGGGACATTTGGATCGGTAGCCGGCACTCCTGGTGCTGTGCCTGGAGGCGGCGCCACCGGAGGAGCATCGGCATAATCAAGGATTTGGTTCACTTGTTCCGGTGTAACCTCTGAAAAAATTTGCATCACAGCTCCACCGTACTCCTTGTAAACCGCAGCCGCCCTCTTGGATTTACCACTATTTCTCAACGCCGCATTATTTTGAACCCACTCAACGATTAAATCCCCTTCTCCGGCATCTATCCAGCGTTGGCGGGCTCCTTTCAACATCGGACCAGTACCGTTCTTTTCGATCTGATGGCAACTCGCACACTTTGCTTTGTACAAGGCCTCCCCCTGGGCAAACAACGGAGCGTATTCAACAACCGCAACACAACACAGCAATAAAATGAACTTTTTCAGTGTGATTAAACCCTTTCGATTTTCCGGTATTTTCATGAAAGTTGGTTCTTAATTAAATAAAAATCGTTGATTAATGAACGTTTTTTTGTGCAAATTTAAGGACAATAAAAGGAATTGTGACACTCTTATGACAATCCTGTGTAATTTATAATGATTCTAAATAACAGGGAGTGGAAGCACAAATATCGCCCTTGTCTCGTGAGAAATTTAGCTTAATTTTACAATCCATGAAACATTGCTTATTAGGGTTATTGGTGATTGTTTTTCATTTCGTGAAAATTCCCGTTTCATCCCAAATCATCGTAAAAAGCGATGCCAATTTCCAGGTCTTAACCGACAGCGTAAAAAACTCGAGAATTCAAGTTTTGGGCTACCGCGTTATCTTAGCCTTTGACTCAAATAAACCGTTTCTTGATTCTATCAAACTTCAGTTTCAGGAAAAATATCCCAAAACAGATGCCTACATCTTTTTTGAATCGCCCAATTTCAAGTTAGTCGTCGGCGACTTCCGCACGGAAATTGAAGCCCTCTGGTTTGCTAACAAATTGCCGATAGAATACCCCCTTTCCTTGGTGCAGAAAATGCCGATTAATCTTCCTAGAATTGACTAGAAATGACGCCAACCTTGAGCTTTTAACGGATGCGCCGTCCCCGAATTATCAATGAGATTACACCCCTCGTTCTCGACCGTAAAATGTCCAATTGTCGTAAAATGTGGATTTCCTTGAATTTTAGGGTAGTCTTCTTGGGAAATCGAAAACAAGAGTTCATATTCCTCCCCTCCGTTCATTGCGCAAGTTAAAGGGGTTAAATTAAATTCTGTAGCCATTAACAGGGTTTCCTCGTGGAAGGGAAGTTTGTTTTCGTAAACATTGCAGCCCAATTTGCCCCGGTTGCACAAATGAAGCAACTCAGAGGCCAATCCATCTGAAACGTCTATCATGGATGTTGGGACTATTTCCAACGCACTTAACAATTCGATAATATCCTTGCGCGCCGAAGGCATCAACTGTTTTTTTACTAAAACATCAAACCGGTCTAATTCAGGTTGTATTTGTGGGTTTGATAAAAAAACACTCTTTTCCCTTTCTAAAATTTGGAGGCCCAGGTAGGGTCTTCCCAAATCCCCGCTTAGGATAAGAAGGTCATTGGGCTTTCCTCCGGATCGGTAGCAAATTTTGGACTTATCCACCTTTCCAATGACCGAAACCGAAACCATCAGACCTTGAGCGGCGCTGCTCGTATCGCCCCCCACCAAATCCACATCAAATACAGAACAGGCATGATGAATTCCTTCATACAACTCCTCAAAAGCCTCAAGAGGGAAGCGACTCGATGCAGCAACGGCTATTAAAATTTGCTCTGCCGTTCCATTCATAGCAAAAACATCGGATAATGCCGCCGAAACCGCCTTAAATCCCAGGTGTTTCAATGGAACATACATTAAATCAAAATGAATGTTCTCCATCATTACGTCTTTTGAAACAAGGGTGTAGGACAGTCCATCGCGTTCAATGACTGCACAATCATCCCCAATGGAAAAAATCGTGCTTCCCCCTTTCGCTTTAGAGCTCTGTGTTAAATGTTCTATCAACCCAAATTCCCCGAGGTCTTTTATGGATTTCGCCGCTCTCTTTTCGTGCATAGTACCAAATGAGTTTATAACAGGTTTAAAAAGTTAAAAAAAAATCTCGCTTTCGCAAGATTTTTATTGTTGACCCACTAGGGCTCGAACCTAGACTCTTCTGAACCAAAACCAGACGTGTTGCCAGTTACACCATGGGTCAATCATCGTGCAAATTTAGGAACTTTATTTCATTATTAAAAAGGAACATCCCTGAATTTTATTGCTCCAGCCTTTCAACCTACATTTTATATTTTTATTTTCGCAGTACATTAACTACACCCTTGAATATGAATTTTTCTCGATTGAACGTGTTGATTGGCTGGTCGATTTTTTCCGTTGCCACGCTTGTTTATTTGATGACCATGGAGTCGACTGCCAGCTTGTGGGATTGTGGCGAATACATTACTGCCGCGTATAAACTGGAAGTTGGACATCCGCCGGGAGCGCCGTTATTTATGGTACTTGGCAGGTTATTTTCATTTTTTGCGCAACCGGAATCTGTTGCATTATGGATTAATGGTCTCTCAGCGCTTTCAAGTTCATTCACCATTTTGTTTATGTTTTGGTCGCTCACCCTGTTATTGCGAAAACTTACCAATAGCGCTAATTCCAAAGATCAGGTAATGGTATTGGTTTCAGCAGCCATCGCTTCGCTCGCCTACATGTTTTCGGACTCTTTTTGGTTTTCAGCTGTTGAAGGCGAAGTTTATGCCATGGCCTCGCTCTTCACGGCAATCATTTTTTGGGCAGCGCTTAAATGGGACGAAGAAATGCGCGCAGCGGATCAAATTTCGGCCAGCGCTCCAAACCGTTGGATTTTAATCATTTTCTTCCTGTTAGGACTGGCCGTTGGGGTCCACTTGCTTGGTATTTTAGTTGTCCCAGCAATCGGTTACATCATCTATTTCAACATCACCGAAAAAACTACGTTAAAAGGCCTGGTTTTAACTGGTTTGATTTCAGTTTTATCCCTCGGTTTTATTCAAGAAGGAATTATTCCGGGGTCGATTTCATTGGCCAGTAAATTAGAAGTTGGCTTCGTAAATTCATTGGGTCTTCCTTTTTTTAGCGGCACCGTATTTTTCTTTATCCTGTTAACTGGCGCGTGCGTATTGGCTATTCGTTATGCGCACCGCAAAAACAAAACGCTACTTTACAACGTGGTGATGGGGCTTACCTTGTTGCTAATTGGTTACGGTTCATTCGCTGTTATCGTCATAAGATCCAACGCCAATACCCCTTTGGATGAGAATGACCCTGAAAACTTAGTTACCCTGCATTCCTACTTAAAACGTGAACAGTACGGCTCCAACCCAATTTTATCCGGTCCCTACTGGAATTCATACCGTCTCAATGAAGTTCTTGACGACAACGGTCGGCCAAGAATTACCTCCCGAGATGGTTGGGGAGATTTGTCGCCCTTTTACCTTCGACGATTTGTTGTCCAAGAAGGGGATAGCGACATTAAAGCTTTTATTAGTGAGTCGGATGCGCAGGCTTGGGTAAAAGTTAACCGAGGAGCCTACACCATCACCGAAAAATACTACGAAAGCAATGCCTCCATTCGAACTGGAGCGGAACCCGCTTACGAACAAACCACGCTTTTCCCACGAATGTACGACGCGAACGATCCCAATAAGATTGAGGGCTACAAAAGTTGGAGTGGTTATGATCCCAACGACGGCGCAAACGAAGAAATTGGCCGGGACGGCTTACGCTTACCCTCCATGTCGGAAAATTTAACGTATTTCTTCCGCTATCAAGTAGATTGGATGTACGTCCGTTACCTGCTCTGGAACTTTGCCGGGCGTCAAAATGATATTCAAGGCAACGGCGACAACTTAAGAGGCAACTGGATCAGCGGTATAGAAATGTTGGATGCTCCAAGGGTTGGCCCTTCCGACTCACAACCTTATTTTACCTCTGAAAACGCGGCCCACAACCAATTCTTTCTTATCCCTTTGGCTTTGATTTTATTGGGTATATTTTTTCATTTTCACCGCGCCCCAAAGGACGCGTTCGTGCTATCGTTGGCCTTTCTTTTTACGGGAATTGCCATTTTGGTTTATCTGAACCAAAAACCCTTTGAGCCGAGGGAGCGGGATTATGCTTATTCAGGATCTTTTTATTTTTTCTGCATGTGGATGGCCTTCGGCGTTTACGCGCTTTATGATTTCGCCACGAACTTCGACAAGAAAACCATGCTTAAATTGGGGTATTTTATTGGGGGGGGGTTAGTGCTGTGTTTAATATTCGGATACGGGGGCGCATGGCTTTTCTCGGCGCTGATCATCGCTTTAATGATTGGGATAAGTTACGGCCTAGGTCGAATGAAACAAACAAAGCTCACCCTGGGTGTAATTTCTGCCCTTGGAATGTTTGCCCCTGTGCTAATGGGTTTTCAAGGATGGGATGACCATGATCGAAGTGGGAAAACTTCCGCGAGAGATCTTGCCTATAACTATTTAAATTCGTGCAAAAAGAACGGGATCCTTTTCACCAACGGCGACAACGACACCTTTCCCTTGTGGTATTTGCAAGAAGTGGAGGGAAAACGAACCGATGTGCGCGTTTGCAATCTATCCCTCATGGGAACCGATTGGTACACGAATCAAATGAAGCTGAAAGCCTATGAATCGGATATGCTGCCGATTAAATTTAGAGAAGACCAGATTTTAATGTATTCCGGTAATACGGACCAAGTTTATTTTATTTCATTAGCGGATATGGCATCCGTGGGTGCTTCGGACGATTTGATGAAGCGCGTAATTAACCTGCGCCTAAAAAGAAACCGAACAAAAGCCGTGCAAACCGTGGCTTATTTCAATGCCAATTTAAATTTGTTGCGGCCAGCCCTCACAGCTAGTACCCCTGCGAGCCAAGCGGCGCTGGATAAAACATTCAGCCTGCTTGCAAGCTCAGATACCTCCAATATTACCAATACCATGCTGGAAAAGTTTCGAGGAATCAACCTGCTCTTCGATCGAATCCGAGCCGGAGACATTACCTTAGATAAAAATTCCATAGAAAAAGTCCAACAGCTTATTTCCGATCTGGAAAAACCGTGGTCAACAGTGGATTTGGCGGAAGCCATGGCCTTCGTACGAGAGGACAACAACCAGATTGTTTTAGAAGGGGGAAATGCCACCAGTTTTTTCCCCTCTAACACCTTTAGCCTCAAAGTAAACGAAAAAAATCTAGTTGCCTCAGGCATAGTTGACCAAAAGGCCTTGAATCGTTGTGCCGATGAACTTGTTTTTGCCTTTAAAGAGGACCAAGATCCTTACCTAACCCGCGATGAGCTAATGATGATGGAAATTGTCGCGAATAACGATTGGAAAAGGGGCATATATTTCTCCAGCAATCGAGGGTCTAGTTTTTCTCTCGCGCTGCTTTCCTATGGTTGGGTAAAACAAGTTGGTATGGCCTATGTTTTAACCCCGCTCAACCCGATGACCAAGGGCCAACCCAATTTCTATGACCTGCAAGAAATGTATCGCAATATTACTTCGGTCTATCAATATGGCGCAATGGCAAATCCAAAAGTATTGACCGACTACTACGCCCGAAGGCATACAACGCAATTTCGGGCAAACTTTCTATTGCTTGCCGAACAACTTTATCTCGAAAATAAGCGCGAACAGGCTATTAAGGTACTAAATCAATCGTTAGCGGTTATGCCTGCCGAAATTGTTATTGATATGGGAGAGGTTCACGGATGTGACCCCCTGAATATGTTGAGTTATAATGCCCAGCACCAATCTTACTCATATATGGATCAACAGGTCAGGGCTAAATGCAGTGGAAATTTGAACGAGTATGTTCAATTGTATTATTTGTGTAAATCATTTAACAAGGGGGAACAATTAGGAAACAAGGTACTAGATCAGTACGAAAGCGTCTTAAAATTTTACAAAAACACCTCTGCTCAAATCTGCACAAAACTTGACAATGCGGCCGAACTTTTTGCGGTAACGGACGGGATATTCAAAATGCATTCAACCCTTCAAGATCCCAGCGTCAATGCAGTGAATTCGAAATTTTCTGAACGTTTAATGAAAAACATTAACCAGATATATAAAAGCATCTTGCCCAAATTATCCGCAGAACTTATTCGCTTAGGAAACGAACACGATGAGCCCGTTTCGAGCGGAGCAGGGAATTACAGCCAACAATATGGGTCTTTAAATCAAAACCTAGAGGCTATTGGCCAACATTACGGGTATTTAGAAAGGACTGCACCAGCTCCTTCCCCACCCAATACAAGCGAAACGCCTGTTCCCCTTCCAATGCTACGAGGGCAATAGCGATGAACCGAGTTACCATTCGAATTTTACGCAGTTTATTTCCCAAATGGATTTGGTTTAACGACCATTCAGAAGGGGTCACCGTTACGTTTGACGACGGTCCTCATCCTGATGCAACACCTATAGTTCTTGAGATTTTAAAAAAACACCAAGTTCAAGCGGTTTTTTTTTGCGTAGGTAAGAGTGTAGAAAAATATCCGGCGCTTTTTCAGCAGATTGTTCGGGAAGGGCACCTTGTTGGTAATCATACTTATCATCACGAAAACGGGTGGCTAACAGATGCTCAAACTTACTTGGCCTCTGTGGATCGTTGTGCGAGCGTCTTTGAGAGCCGTTTATTTCGTCCCCCTTACGGAAAACTGCCGGGGTTTACGACTCAAAAAATATTAAGTCGAGGGTATAAAATTGTTCTATGGTCGTGGTTTAGCTACGATTTTCACCCCAAAATGACCTTGAAAAAACTCAATAAACGCATCCAAAACATTTCAGGAGGCGACATCTTAGTTTTTCACGATAACGCTAAAACCGCCGGAAAAATCGGCGATTATTTAGAGCTTACCCTTTCGAATTTGGTTTTGCGAAAAATACCCACACAACCCTTAAATACAACATGAAAACTACGCGCAGTAAAACTCTCCTAATCTTCCTATCGCTTTACATTCTGCTCCAATTTTGTTGGTGGGGATACCTGCTTTTACAGAGCAATTCAACTAAAATGCTGATGGTATTGGGGGAGGGGACCGTTTTTCTTGCGATCCTTTTCTACGGAATTGGGCGTTTGTACAGCAGCATTCAACAGGAATTGGCACTGCATCAAAGACAAAGCAATTTTCTGCTGTCCGTGACTCATGAATTAAAAACGCCTTTGGCAAGCGTGCAGCTGGTTTTGCAAACTATGTTGAAACGCTCGTTTGAAGGAAGGCAATTAAAAGAATTTACCGAAAAGGCCCTAGATGAGAACAAAAAATCCCAACAGCTCATTGAAAACATTTTACAAGCATCGGGCCTCGAGCAAAAGGCCCTCAATGTGCACCTAACCCAGGTTGCGCCTCAGGAATTCCTTCGCGAATTTACCTTGCATTTTCCTGAGTCAAAATATAACATCCTTTGGAAAAGTCAAGACAACACCCCTTTCCAATGCGATATTCATATGTTGACGTTCATTTTAAAAAACCTCATCGAAAATGGATTTAAATATGGAGGCACCCAAATTTGCGTGGAATTTATTGCTCAAAAAACATCCCTTGAAATACACGTAATCGACAACGGCATTGGAGTCTTAGAAATGGATCGCCCTTATATTTTTGATAAATTTTACCGCTCTGGAAACGATCAAATCAGAGAGCGCAGCGGTACGGGATTAGGCCTTTACATTGCTCGCGAAATGGCTGTGCTTCAGGGGGGTGGTTTAAATTACCAAGCCTTGTCCAAGGGTTCGTGCTTCATCGTATCTTTGCCCTATGGCAAATAAAGCGGCGCTCATTATTCTCGATGGATGGGGGATTGGAGATCAGAGCCGCGCTGATGCTATCTACCATGCTCATACGCCTTTCATGGACCATCTTTATGCCAATAATCCCTCCTCAACTCTTACAACGTGTGGCGAGGCAGTAGGCCTTCCAAGCGGGCAGATGGGAAATTCGGAAGTCGGACACCTGAACCTCGGGGCAGGTAGGGTTATTTATCAAGAATTAACCCGCATTAATCGCTCCATTGAGGACGGAAGTTTTTATAACAATCCTGTGCTCTCTGATGCATTATCCTATGCTAACCTAAACGGTAAAAAGGTGCATTTACTCGGCCTGGTTTCAAATGGAGGGGTCCATAGCGCATACCATCACCTGGAAGCCTTAATTCACCTTTGTACCAAGTCCAATGTAAAAAACACGTTCATTCATGCGATTACGGATGGTCGGGATTGCAGTCCCAAAAGTGCACTAAAAGACCTTTCCCGTTTATTAACGTTCGAAAGTGATGCGGTGAGGTTGGCTTCGATCATCGGACGATACTATGCCATGGACCGCGATAACCGATGGGAACGTATTGCTAAGGCCTATGAATTATTCGTTCGCGGTCAAGGTAAAAAAACCAAAACCCCTTTATTGGAAATAACGCGTTACTATAAGCAGGGAGTTACCGACGAATTTTTGCCGGGTTTGGTGGTAGACCCAGCCGGAATCATTGAACAAGGAGACGTGGTGATCAGTTTCAATTTCCGGACCGATCGCCCACGAGAAATTACCAAGGCCTTGACTCAACAAGCTTTTCCTGAACACGGAATGGTTCCTCTCAAGCTGCGATATCTTACAATGACTCCCTACGACGAAACTTTTCAAAACGTTGAGGTAATTTTTGATAAAACGGCATTAAAAAATACGCTAGGGGAAATCCTCTCAAACGAACAAATACGTCAGGTACGAATTGCTGAAACGGAAAAATACCCTCACGTCACGTATTTTTTCAATGGCGGGAGAGAGGTGCCTTTCCCTCTTGAACACCGAATCATGGTGCCTTCACCTAAAGTACCAACCTATGATTTACAACCTGAGATGAGCGCGCCTGAGGTTACTGAACAACTTCTTGCTTATCTGGATAACCACCTTGCCGAATTCATCTGCCTTAATTACGCCAATCCTGATATGGTGGGGCATACGGGAAATTATGCGGCAATTATCAAAGCCGTGGAAACAGTTGACCGCGAGTTGCGTCGTTTGGTGAATGATCTCATGAAAAAGAAGTATAACATCCTCGTCCTTGCTGACCACGGAAATGCTGACCTTGCTGAAAACCCCGACGGCAGTTCCAATACCGCTCACAGCTTAAATCCCGTTCCCTGCATCTTAATCAATAGTTCCTTCCAACGGATGAATGGTGGAATTTTGGCGGATGTGGCTCCTACGCTCTTGGAACTCATGGATGTCCCCATTCCTCCCGAAATGACCGGACGATCCCTTATTATCAAAGAGGCTTAAGCCCTTTAAATTATTTTATCCCCAAAATTTGCTTTGCTTGGGCATCGCTGGGATCTACATCGTATACGATTTGAAAGTATTCTTTCGCCTTTACAGGATCTTTCTCCGAGGAAGCCCCGTAATATCCTCCCATATACCGAGCCGACTCAATCACCATTTTCTTATTGGACTCTTTTTTTCGATCATCGCCTACTACAATCTCCAAAACTTTTGAGTAATAAGGCTTGGCCAACCAAAGAGCATTGGTGGGATCCATTTGAAAATTACATCTTCCTCTCCACATGTAAGCAGGCGCGTAATTAAGTGACATCGCCGCAACCTTAGCAAATAAAGTGTCTGCTTCCTTAAAGTTCTTAGGGCCCGAAAAATAGCACTGACCAAGGTTATAAAGCTCCTGCAGCGTCAACTCAACGACCGATTGGCGCCTCATGTAGGTTTCAATCGCCTTATCGTACTTCTTCATCCTCCAATATTCGCGGGCCATTTCTGACGACAACTCTTTCAACGCGTTTTCGCTTAACAGCATGGCCTTTTCCCATTCCATCAACCCAAGCGAGTCGCTGCCCGTTTTCATTAAAAGGGCACCCCTCGTTTTAAAATCTAAGTAGGTAAGTTCCTTTTCCGGAGCCAGATTAAAAAACCGATTACTGGCGTCGAGACCTAGTTGCATGGCATTACTTAAGTTTTGGCATTCTAGATACGATTTTGCTAAAATTCGCTCCGTATAAAAATTTATCAGCCCTTCTTGATTAACTCCCACAACCATTTCAATAGCCTCACAATATTGTTTCGCTTTATACAAGGCACCGGCATAACGGTAACGAGAATCTCGGTTGTTATTCAAGGCAAGAAACTTTTTCCAATCTTGAATGGCCAAATTCATTTTATCAAAACGCATTAACATTTCCGCCCGTTCTCGATATGCAGGAGCAAAGGTGGAATCAATCGCAATAGCCTCCTTATAAATTCTATTCGCCTCTACTTCGTTTTCCGCTGCTTGGTAAATGTTGGCAACGCGCAATTTACCCCGAGGTGATTTCGGATTTATTTCAAGTACCTTGTTATAACTTTTAATCGCCTCGTTTGCATTGAGGGCTGTGTTGTTGGTTAAGGCAATTTTTTTAGCTTGTTCATATAACGCATCTCCCTGCAATAAATAATTATCCTCGTTGGTAGGATCTTTTTCGATCGCCTCAAGCAATAGAGTAAGCGCTTGATCTAAATCTTTGATTTCAGACTTTATGTATCCTTCAGCTGCACCCCTTAACACTTCAGAACGCTTAGCAACTAATTTTTTTCCTTTAGTTAATTCAAGGGCTTTATTAAGTTCAACCTGAGCGGCAGCCTTATCTCCTTTTATCCAAAGGGATCTTAACTTACCGACCATCGGCATTGGATTGATGTTATCCACCTCGAACCCTTTATTCCAGGTTAAAACTGCAGAGTCTATTTCTCCTTTTTTGAAATAGCAATCGCCAAAATAGTAATAGGCATTTCCGTCATTTGGCGTTGTTGCAACCAATCTTTTAAAGTCTCGGAGCGCTTCAGGATACCGTTCATTGTTCGTTTTCTTAATCGCGTCGCCCAAGGACTGACCCAATAAATTCAAAGTCGCACATACGAATAAGCCGAATAAAATATACTGCTTCATGATGGTGTTTTTATACTTAATATCAATAAGGTTGCCAAAGTTACTTCGGTTTTAGGATAACACAAAAGAAATTGTGACTTAATTCGTTGTAAGTTGAATCAAACGAACAGGAGTCTTTGCAGGGACCAGTTCCGATTTTTGGACCAATAACTGTCCTTTCTCGCCAAGCATAAAAATCACGAATCCCGTATTCAGCCCAGCACGCCTACCCTTGTTAATTAACCACATTTCACGGTGTAAGGGGTATTCTTGCGTCCATATGGTTCCTGCGTAGGGCTGAAAACCAACTGCGCCCTCTACCTTGCTTACATACAACACTCTTAAACTGTCTAAAAAATTCATAACATTAAGGTCTTCTTGGTCTGATATCCAATTCACTCCGATAAACCCTAACGCGTTGGGATTTGCTTTAACATAATTGATCACTTGTTCGTTAGACGACAAAGCATACACGGAATTTGACAACGTTTTCTTTCCCGACAAGTTCGTCAAATAATTAAAATTTGCTGAATTAACTTTATCAAAAACCATTTTAACGGGCTTACCTGAGGCGGGCCACTTAGCACCATCTTCAGATAACCATGTTTTCAAGCGCCCAACGGAAACAGAGGTGTCCTTGTTCGAAGGGTGCACAATAAGCGCTACTGCGTCATAAGCCATTAAATGGCTTTTAACCTCTACATTTTGGGACTTCAAAAAATCTTTTTCCTTTTCGGTAAAATCTCTTGAGATACAAATGGTCTTTACTTTATTGGCAAAGAAACTGTCAATGATTTGCCCTTCGGATAAAAATTTAGGCGTTATCGTCGCTTTCGGAAACTGGCTCTCAAACGTATAGATACTTGTTAAAAAAAGAGGCCGATAGGAATCTTCAATCAATACGCTTGTTTTGCCCCTTCCGTGAGTATCGGTTTGATAGGCAAAAGGATTCTCGTGGGTTTCGCAAGCAACCAACAATACGATAAACAGGAGAAAGACGAAAGAGTGGTAAGTTTTACTCTTTTTCATGTTTGTATGCTTTTATTGCCCTGTAAAGCCTAAACAATCCATAAAAAAATAAGACTGCTATTAAAAAAACTCGGTTCCAACCCAAAAGGCTTGGAACGATATCACTAAAAGCCAAAAACCCTCCCAAAACAAGTGTGGCTAAAAACACACACATTCCTAACCCAAAATTTATTACCCTAAAATCCATACCAAAAAAACCTTGGAAAACAGCTAGGAGATGTTGCTTTTGCAAGCGAATCAATTAATTCACTTCAAATTTAATTGGAAGAGTTACCCAAGTCCTAACGGCTCGACCTCCATTCTTACCGGATTTCCATGCCGGCATTTTTTCAACCACTTTAACCGCAGCCCGATCGCACGCTTTGCAACCTGCCAAAGGACCAGCTACAGAAACGTTAGAAACCTTACCGTCTTTTTCTACAACAAACCTAATTGTAACCCTACCTTTAATTCCCAAATCAATTGCCTCTTGAGGATAATCGATGTTCTCATTGATGAATTTAGCCATTTCCGCAGCGCCTCCTGGAAAATCAGCTTCTTCCTCTACAAAGGTTTCAATTGGCTCGGGCTTTTCTTCAATTTCTTTAGGACCCTCCGATGGAGCTGGAGGATCAAAATTTTCATCGCTCCCGTCTTGCGTCTTATCCCCGGCTTTTGTTTCCTCTAATTCCGCTTGAGTGGGTATGGGATCTGTGACCGGATCGTCTTCGATGACCGGAGGAATAAAGGCCGTCATTTTTTCCAATGGCGGAGGGGGTGGTGTTGTGGGAGGAGGAGGAATGTCCTCGGGAGGAGGCTGCACTGTCCAAGTCTTATCGCTGCTTTTTGGGGCATCAATCTCTTCTTTAGGTAAATTTCGAACAATGAATAGAATTAATGCGCCTAACACAAAAGTTAACACCATACCTGCCATGATTAAGGCCAGACGTTTGTTATAATTTTTGCGCAACTGATAAGCCCCGTAGTCCTTGTTGCGATGTTCAAAAACCAATTCATTTCTCTCGGTAGAAGTCACCAACCATCCCCGAGCTGAAATATAGCTGAACAATGAATAAATCGATACCAAACCGACTACCACCCAAACAAATATTAAATCCATAACCTTACTTGTCTATTTCAGTTTCCAGTAACTTTAACTCGGCAGGAAGCATTGGAACAGGAGCAATTACACCAATTTCAGCAATTTTCACTTCATCAATTAAGTCAATAAAGTTTTTACAAAGGGCTTTGTCATCTGTTTTCACTAACACTTTCAACGCTTCAGGCTTTCCTTTTAATTGTTCCATTTCCCGCGTGTAGGTGGTATCTGCCATTTGCTTAGCTTTCACTTTCTTCACCAATCCTTCCTTTCTCAAAAGAACGTAAGAGTTAAGATCAGCTAACACCTTTCGAAGTCCAGATGCGCTAAAATCTGTTGCGGTCAATTTTGTGGGGCCATCTTTACCTGGCCGATCTGCCGGATAAAACTCACCAGTGTAGTAAAATATTTTATCCTCTGACAACAAGAACGTTATTCCGTTATTTATTTTCGGGGATTCCCCTGGCGGCAGATCATTAATTTTCGCAGGGTACGCCAAGCTCATTACCTTGGGTTTGCTAAAGGTAGAGGTAAGTACAAAAAATGTTAATAATAAAAACGCCAAGTCCACCATGGGGGTCATGTCGACTCTCGTAGAGGTTTTTTTAGCGCGCTTCTTCCCCTTTTTTTCGTGCCCTCCGCCACCTTCTTCTGCTATTTCTGCCATGATTGGTTTTTAATTGTTGGGGTTAATTTCAGAGGAGGTAACAAAGTTTAAATTATTGAGGTTTAATTCCTGAAACACATCAATAACTTCTTCCGCTTTTTTGTAAAGCGCTTTGCCGTCCGCTCGAACAACGAACTTAGGTTTAAAATCATTTGCCACAGGCGATAGCCCTTTTCGCTTGGCCTCGTTATACGCCGTTTGCCCAGAGTTTAGCGCGGCTAGGTTGCTGTATGAAATCCAACTTTTCAGTTGATTGTCCAACGAGTCTAGCGGAATTCCTTTGGTAACAAATTCCTTGCGGTTATCCCCTGGAAGATCAATGTATGAAGGGAGCTCCTTCATGGAACAGCCAAACGTTGACATCAAGGAAAACTTTTCCACCTGCTCTTCCGACAGGGAAACTTTGTATAACCCCATCATATTCGTTAACGCTTCTTTTCGAGCTTCTGCGCCGGTCAAATTGAAATAAACTTTCCCATCCTCTGAAACGGTAACCATGATCATGTTCTCAGGTATTACCTTGTCGCTGATGCTCGAAGGCGTGTTGACAGTAACCGGTTCGCTAGGTCGAAAGGAAGCTGCAAGCATAAAAAAAGTCACCAACAGAAAAGCTAGATCAACCATTGGGGTCATATCAATCGCCGGAGAACTTTTCGGTATTTTTAATTTAGGCATAACTTTCGTTAATTCTTACCTTAATTTTTAGAAGAAAAATCTTGAACAATGGTAAAGCTCGCCTCATCGATGCTGTAGGTCATAGAATCGATTTGCGTAGAAAAAACATTGTACATGATGATGGCAATGGTTGAGGCAGTTATACCAAAGGCAGTATTAATTAGAGCCTCGGAAATCCCTGTTGCCAACGCAGCAGTATCGGGTGACCCGTGAGACATGGCGGCAAAAGCGCGAATCATACCCAATACGGTACCTATAAGGCCGACCAAAGTAGCGATTGTTGCACACGTAGAGAGAACCGTTAGGTTTTTCGAAAGCATCGGTAGTTCCAGCGCTGTTGCTTCCTCAAGCTCTTTTTTCAAGGTCTCCAACTTCTGTTCTTTATCCATGCTATTGTCGGAGGAGATGTCCTGATACTTAACCATTCCCGCCTTGACTACTGCTGCCAAAGAACCTTTTTGGGCATCGCATGCCGTTATTGCCCCTTGTAAATTACCGTTTTTCATAAATCCCTTAATGCTTTCAATAAATTGTGCGGATTTGCCTTTGCCATTTGCCAACAACAAGGTTACCAAGCGCTCGATGGAAAAAATGACGATGATAATATTAATGGCAACCAACCCGGGTACAATGAACCCACCTTTGTAGATAACCCCCAACAAATTGCCTTCCAGTGGCTCTGCACTTGAATCGTTGTCAACAAAATTGCCCGGAGCGCCAAAGATGTATTCATAAATCAAAATACCTGCAACCAAAGCTAACGCCATTGCAAGAAAAGCTACTACGGCCGAGAAGCCACTAAAGGTTCTTTTTAATCCACTATTTTCTGTTTTGCTCATGATAAATGAAATTTAAATTTTAGGTGTGCCAAATATAGCAGATATTCTTGAATCTTCAAAAGGGAACATATATTTCTTATTCCTATGATGAGCCGCTTAAAAAAAGCCCGCAAGGGGCTTTAGAGAGGTCTCGTCCGGATTCGAACCGGAGTATACGGTTTTGCAGACCGGTGCCTAGCCGCTCGGCCACGAGACCCAATCGAACGTAAAAGTACTAAAAACCTTCGATTTTACAAATGCTACTGCTTCACCAGCCTGGCGGAACAGAATTTTCCGTCGCGGTTTACCGAAACATAATAAAGTCCCGGTGTGCAAGGATTATTATCGGCCCCCATGCCATTCCATAACAATTGATGTTCACCAGGAACCAATTGTGGAGTTAGATCGAGAATAAAAGCTCCTTGAGCATTGTAAATCGTTGCCTTCATTCCTTCCGTGAACACTTCCTTAAAGGATAACGCAACGGTCCCTTCTGAGAATGGGTTAGGTGAAACATGTATTTCATCCGATTGAAAACCCTGATATTCCGGCAAACTTGCGCTTACCAATTCGCTTAAATCATAGTTTTCATCGCCTGCCTGATACAGTAAATAATGATAATAAACGATGAACATTTCATCCGTGGTGTTCTCGCCAAACTGCACATTCAAAGGAGGGTTATTGGGGTTGTGCGGATTATTGGAAGTATTGTCGTAAACAGCCTCTCCTTTAACCTTATAACCCGCGGGTATTTTTTGCAAGTGAGAAAACGTATAAAACCCTTGCCAATGAAAATCCCATTCAGGTACGTTAATGTGCTTTAAAGTGTCCATATTGTTGGGCGACAAGGCATAAGATTTAATGCTCTTGCCTAATAGGTGCATGTGGGGAGCAACAGAAAGGGCAGAAATGGCAACGGGTATTCCTCCGTTGTTCGGATACTGTGCCGTTAAGGTCGTAACTTGATTGGCAGGAAGGTTGAAAATGTAATTGCCAATCACCGGATTCGCGGATACTTGCCGAATACCGCTTGCTCCTGGAGGATAAAAATGAAGAATAACCTTGGTGCTATCGAGCATTCCGGCGCTTCCGTTCGGATAATGCATGGCGAAATATATTTTTGATCCCGGACCAATATCTACCCCAACTTTCAAGGGTGGTGTGGAAGGAAAAATGAGCGGCGCTGAACCGGGAACATAGGCCGACAACAACTCAGTGCTTGCAGAACTCGGGCTGGAACAAAACCCATTGATATTGGTGCTTTCAACCCCGTTGTGGTCGATGTAAATCAGGGCATGGTGCACTATTTCCATGTTTCCTGGTACTACTTCAACCGCTTTTATGGTTCGGTTTTGGGTCAAATTCGTTGGAATGGCAAAGCAAACATAGTCGTCCAACTGTGAGGTAGCATTCGAAACATAATTCGGCATTTTCACCATCAAATCTCCGTTGCCTAGTATACTACCAACATTATATATAGGTGGCGGGGGCGTTTGTGCCGGATTGCCCTCCGGAAAACCGTTATTTAACCAATTGAACAACGTGGTTTTTTCGGCTGCAGTTAAAGCGCGGTCGTGCAGGTATTGTTGGTAATTATTGTCCGGCGGCCACGGGGGCATTTGGTGCGTAGCTCCCGGAGAAATGGCCGCATAAATGGCTGCCGCCATGGGAGAAGCTTCTTGATACGTCGTTAAGGGAAATGGCGCTATTCCTCCCGTATGGTGGCACGAAGTGCATTTATTATAAAAAATTTGGGCAACGTCGTTGCTCCATGTTTGTGCCGTTGCATTGAAGCCCACAACAAAAAAAACAAGAGCAAAGAAATGCTTTTTCATGTTTACGGTATTACGTTGTTTTTGTAAAGTTATTGAATTCCCCATTGTTTAACGCCAACCGTTCCGTTTTCCAACTGAAAACGCACCCAATAAGTGCCTTTCTGTAGGTTTTCGATTTCAAGGACTTTCTCCTTAAAAAGACCCGTAATGCTGTAAATTTTCCTGCCCATGGCATCGTAAATGTCTAATTGGTTAACGGCGTTTTCTGCTGCAAAAATGGAAAGCCCATTGCTTGGATTCGGATAAATAATAGCGTTCTCTGATGCCATTAATTCCTCAACTCCCGCGATGCATGTTTCATTCGCCGGTGAACCATCACAATAGGTGGAGGCATACAATATCGCTTGTTGAAGCGGGGCATTCGCAATTTGCAAAGGAACTTCATTGCAGCCCAGTTGATTGACCATAAAATCTCGGATAAAACGCTCTGTGGTGTCCATGTATGCAGCATTACCAATGTAAGGGCAATGGCCGGCGCCCGTGAAAGTATAAAAATCACTCGAAACATTTACTGCACAGGCTCTTTCGTGCAGTATTCTGCTGCCATCTAAATACATTAGTGCTGTTCCCGGATTCACGATTCCGCGGTTGTATTTAACCGTGCCGTCAAGGGTTCCGTGAATGGAAACCAAGGGGACATCCCCTGCTTCTAACCAAACATACTTGGCTAAGGCGCCACACATGTTGATCACCCCCTTCACGCTCGATGAATAGCCGGGATTTCCACTGTTACCATCGAGTCCCCCAAGTTGGTTAATGGCGTTTTGACTCAAATATCCGGATATTTCACACTCGTCATTTAAATATGCAACATGCAATGAGGTTATAGCTCCGGCTGAACTCCCGCCAATGTAGATATGATTTGTGTCAATTCTGTAAGTATTATTATTTTGTTTGTCTTTATAAAAAAACCGTATTGCCGCCTTCAGATCTTGCACTGCTCTCACAACAGCCTTTACCGCGTTTGCAGAATCGATGGGAAAAAACCCCAACCGATAATCCACCGAAGCGCACGCAAAACCCTTTCTCGCGAAGCGCTGAGATAATGCTGTCATGTCGGGATCTGTCTTTGACCCTCCTAGGAAGCTGCCTCCGTGTACCCAAAGAATCAGAGGTCTGTTGGGTTCTACGTCGCCCGTAGGTTCATAAAAATCCAACCTAAGATTGGTTGTGGAGCCCGAAAAGGAGGTATTCGAACCGTAGCTAATGTTACTGGTTAAGGTATAATTAGGGAATACCTCAGAGGCATAGCGCCCATTTAGACATGGCTGAGCAATACTGTAGGTTGCACAAAAAACGAGAAAAGGCAATAGGTAAATTTGTTTCATAGGATAAATTTAAGGAAATAAAACTGCATTGAACATCAATGCATTGATTAAAGGGATATTAGATTTGAACGAATGGTTGATTGACTTAATGAATTCATTGGCCAAAAGGGCATTGCCTCTTGGGTTTAGATGAATGCCGTCTAAAGAAAACACGCCTCCTGAAACAAATTTGGCCGATAGCGTAACTCCGTTGTAGGCAAATCCTGAAGGCAGCTTATTGTAAAAGTTTTGAGCTTCGACCAAAGCAAATCCGTACGCAACCGCTTTCTGTCGAATAATGGCATTGAACTGATCGATTCGGGTTTGAATTTCATTCAGTTCATCCAAGGTAAGTACGAATTCATTTCTAAACGGAAATACGGAGCCCATTTGGTAGCACCTAACCGAATCCAAGGGCGCAGACAACAGAATTTTTTCTCCAGGAAGCGCTGGTCGAACGCCAAACATTCCGGCATTCGGGTCGGCAATCATAAAGGGATTGTCTCCTACCACAAATGAAAAGCCTAAGGGGTTGTAAATTTGATTTAACGAAGCCGCTTTATCTTCGTCCAATTTCAACCCATTGTAGGGAATCGTGTTAAAAAAAGGCCATTCGCTTACATTGGGAATGGTGGCGATCACGGCTTTTACGTTTTGAGCATGCAACTGTTGGCACAATTGCCCCAAGGATTCTTCAAATCCTATTCCAGGCAATCCGGCAACAGGCGACATGGGGTTAGACGTTGCACCACTTTTCGCAAAGGGAAGCACGTCTTCGATTCCTAAATAAATAGAACAAAAAGAGGGATAACCTCCGTCAAACACATTTTCTTGATACGTGCTGAAGGAACCTGATCCCGGAAAATTAAATTGATCTTTTGAAAGACGTGCAAAAAAGGGGTTGTAATTTACAAAGTTGAGGTTGCCCAGTAAAAAGGACACCAAATCAATCGTGCGCAATCCGGGTACACCGAAATTAGAAAATTTACTACTGGGATTGTACGCGCTCGTAGAAAGCGAACTTAATTCGCCTTGAGGGCTTAGGCGTAAAGGGGAAAGGGAGGTGTTGTTCAGGCAATCGGTTTTGTACCCAAGCAACAACCTTGCTTGTCCGTTCCAATTTACTCCGATGTTTCCCGTTTCCATCCATGGAACGGAAACATCGGAGGCTCCCACAAGGGTTAGTTGACGTTGTAAAAGGGTTCCCAAGGAATTTTCTTGCCCGTCTCGGTAAAGCGCATCGTCCATGTAGCCCCCAGTATGCCCATCTCCGATCGCTGTAAAACTTGAAAAGTCGGCTTCGCCTGCGGTATACACGTTTTCCGGCGCTTTGGGTTTACAAGCAACCAACATCACGAACACAATAAGAAAATATACTTGCCGCATAAGATTTACCATTTGTAATTTACACCAAAGCCCGGACAAAAAGCAATAGTGGTGAAAGTTCCACTTAATCCCGTTTCGTAGTTGGTATCAGCTCGCTGGAGTTTTGTTGCATAAAGCGATGCATCTAAGCTGAAATGCTGAGAAAAAACGTAAGATAATCCCGCTGTTCCATACCAACGGTCGGCATCGGGCGTTTCGGGAGTAACATGCCCGCTTTGAACCGGAGAAAAGCCAAATCCACCACCGATCCTCCCGATGAGCTTTGGACCAGATTCGTCGGAAATCGCGGCAAATTGCAGTCCTGCTCGAAAAGCCAAAATACTCTTATACCTTCGGGCAGATTTAGTGTCAAGCAACGAGGACGTGTTCGTGGCATAATCAAAGGATAAGGTATCATACGTTTTCCAACCAACATAATTTACGTCCAACACTGCATTCCAGTTCTTGCAGGGTTTAACATTCAACCCTAAGGTAACAACGGACGGAAGTGGCAAGCTGGAGGTTAGCGATCCATTGGGGAAATTAGCCTCCAAACCACCGGGTACTTGAAACTCGACCGTTCCGGTTTTGACCGCCATGTTGATGCCCGAACGATAAGAAAGTCCTGCGGATAGAAAACCACCGGAATTGTAAAAAACACCCGCATTATACCCGAACCCCCTTGCTGTACCGGAAATCTTAGCATGGCCAAAGGTGCCATCGTTGAACTGCACAGGAAGATCTTTTTCGAGCTCCACCTCACCAGGCGACCAAACGAATCCCGCCCCAACACCAATATTGTCGGTAACTTTAAACGAAACCGTTGGCTGAATGTGAAAAACCTTCATGGCTAATCGGGTAATCGCAAAGCGACCAATCCATGCCTCCTCGTATTGAACAGTGCTTCCGAAGGGCGTCGTAATGGAAATCCCGCATGCTAACCGATGGGACTTCTTTGATTGGATTAATGCATAGGCAGCAAAGGGAGTCCCTACAGGGTTTTTTGTCCGAAATACCTCTTGGGTCGATGAATCAACGTACATGACGTTTGCGAAAATGGGGGTCGAAGCGACATTGACTTCGCTCGCTGAAGCAAAACAAGCTGCTCCGGGGTTGTAAAACAAAGCAGAAGCATCTTGCATCAAAGCGGATCCTGCACAACCCATGCCTTGTTGCTTTTGTCCTTGAAAATTTACCTGAAAGCCTTGAGAAAAAAAGGTGTTAAACAAGCTTAAAGCAAATATAGCCGTCCAGATAAATAAAGGCCTGTTAGGTTGCATTAACCCCAAATATACTTTTTTTTTCAAACTTCCTCGTTGAACCAGGTGGCTCCATCGGTAAATTGGGTAATATCCCTGCGGTCTTTTTTGGTTGGTTTTCCCGTTCCGTAATGCTGGTAGACTTTTTGAGCCTCGATATAATTTCGCCATTTTAACCTTTCTTCTTCAGAAGTGATGTCTAACAGGTACGTTGGCACCAATGCAGCGCCAATGCGCTTTTCGGTTAACTCCAGCACTTTATAAGAAAACCAAGCATTGGCTTTTTGAAATTTAAGGACATCTCCTGGCTTGACTTCTTTGGCGGCCTTCACCGGTTGGCCATTACAAAACACCTTTTTCTTGACAACCAACTCCGTGGAAATTGAACGCGTCTTTGCCAAACGTACAGCCCAAATGTACTTATCGATTCTCAAGGTCTTGTCTTATTTTTTTGGTGAGTCCCTGGTATACCAAATTATACGAAGTTAACATGAGGTTTTCCGCCATGGATTGTGAAGCATGCAGCGATGATAAATTAAGGGTAAGCCAATGCGTTTTATTCATATGAAAACCGCGGGTTATCCAGTCGTATCGTTCCGTCAAGTCTTCCAATTCCGAGGGGCTTGATTTTAGCGTAATGTGCTCTGCTTCATGAACATCAACCAGCAAGAACATTTTACCTCCAACCTTGAACACAAGCGTTGTTTCATTGAATGGGAATCCCTCCGTAACGTAAGGAAATGAAAGACAAAACGACCTGATTTGATCAAGGTTCATTTACACATGAACGTAGTTAGGGCATTCTTTTTGTCCTAAAAGTTTTAGCATTCTAATGTGCGAACGAAGCGCAGACACAAAGGTTCGGTTGCTATGATAAGGCAAGTTAAACTCTTCCGCAGTGGCTTTCACGATGTTGGACAAGGCGCGATAATGAACGTGGCAAATGTTCGGAAAAAGATGATGTTCCACTTGAAAATTCAATCCGCCAACAAACCATGTGAACCAACGTGATTTCATGGAATAATTAGCGGTAGTGTATAATTGATGAACCTTGGAATCGGCTTCGACATCCCCTGAGTCGTTAGGTTGAGTGAAAGCTGTGTCGGGAATTACGTGGGCGGGTTGAAAAACCAGAGAAAGCGTCAAGCCAGCGAGCAATTGCATTAAAACGAATGAAATGATGACAACCTGCCAAGATACCTGGGCGAAATAGAGGGGTAAAAACAAAACCAATATCGCATAGATAACCTTACCAAAAAGGATATAAGCCATATGTTGAGCGTAAGTTAACCCTTGGGTTTTTGTCAGGCCCTTGCGGTTGTAGCGATGGGCTTGTTGAAAATCTTTGGTTAGGAACCACATGATGGTCATTAAAGAATAAAAAAACCATACGTAAATGTGTTGGTACTTATGGATCGGTTTCCAAGCGGAATAAGGGGAAAATCGCAGGATTGGAACAGGAGGGTCGATGTCCTCGTCGTATCCATCAATGTTGGTAAAGGTATGGTGTAAAACATTGTGTTGAATTTTCCAATTGGTTGGGTTACCCCCAATAAAATACATAATGCTTCCCACGAAATAATTTACCTTCTTACTGTTGGAATACGCCCCATGGTTTGCGTCGTGCATTACCGAGAGCCCAAGACCCGCCATACCAAGTCCTGCCAATGTCCACAAAGCAATATATGCCAGAGGGGATTCCGTGTAAAAAGAAAAAACGATGGGGATGAAATAAAGCAATAACATAAAGATTGTTTTGACAATCATTCCTCCATTCGCATGCCGTGAAATGTTTTTTTCAGCGAAATAAGCATTAACCCGTTGGGTCAGTGTTCTGTGGAAAGCTAAATTAGGACTCCGCAAAAACGATGGTGCAATAAATTTATCTTTCATTTGGTAAAAATAAGTTTAATTTTTATCTAATCAATTACTTTTTTTTTGCCAGCAATTCCGCAAAAACCAGTACCTCATCGCTCACAACATCTATATCGCCTATTCCAAAATCAGAGCGTTTAATCGAAAACGCAGCCTCCAATTTCACAACATTCTTTGGCATAAACAAAACGGTGAAAGGAATGTTTTTTTCGATCTCCACGCCTTTTGCCCTCATCATTCCATCAACGCTTGTTGTAGAGTCGGTTAAAACCATGTCTTTTCCAAAAAATGTTATTGTAGGATAATTACCCGCATCAAAAAAATCTGCTGACTTGGCATGTTGAGCCATTCCCTCCATGTTGAATGTTAATGAGTTCACGTCAATTACCAAATCAAAACACGTCACTTGTGAGGAATCGTTCGTCGATATTCGCCCTTGAACCCTGGTAAAATAACCGAAGAAATCATTCGATTGCAATCTTACTTTTGAGTTTTTTGTCAAAACATAGTTCGATTCGTTGGACATAAGGGTCTGCTCGGTTTGGGCAAAAACTTCCGGGTGCCACAACATGAACAACAAGAGAATAAAATTCTTAAACACCCACTAATTTTTAATTACTTCAATATCAGCAACTAACTTTATTTCATTCGATACCACCAATTCAGGAGTATTTTTTCCAATTCCAAAATCCAAACGATTGAACTTTCCTGTAATTTTAAATCCGGCAACATCAATTCCCGCCCTATTTTTAGCGTTGCCGTTGTGGGTAGCTGTTAACTTGACCTCTTGGGTAATGCCGTGCATTGATAAATTACCGGTGAGGGCATATTTTTTACCCTTTAATTTAGTGCATGAGGTGGATTTGAATTGAATCCTTGGGTATTGACTGATCGCAAAAAAATCTTCGGACTGAAGGTGGGTGTCTCGGCCTTTGTGTCCTGTGTTGATGGATGAGGCATCGGCAACTAGATCAAAGGTGGCGTCCGAAAAGTCTTTGTCGTTGGTAGTGGTTACCGTGCATTCAACCTTCTCAAAACAGCCGTTGGCGTCAGAAATGCCCATGTGAACGGCTGTAAATCCGAGGCGATAATGTGCCGTGTCTAAGGTCCAAGAACCTTGAGTAACAACAACAAAAGATAAAGCGATAAGGGATACGGCAATTAAGCATAATTTTTTCATAATGTAAAAGTTGGTTTGCAAAAATGTTAACGGATAAGCAACAACCTAATGAAAGATTTGTTGAAGGATGCTGACCGTTTGATGGACATTAAAATGGGGAACTTGAGCGTTTAGGTAGTTGAGCATTAAATAAAACGCCTCCCTCAATTCCTCTTTGTCAGCCACATCTTGTTTGAGCAAAAGGCGATTCCAAGCGGTGGCCCCCGCTGTTTTTTTATGCGTGTGGTAGGAGAAAACTCCCTCTTGCACTTCAAAATCGTTCGCGTTATCAATGGCCTCCGGCAAATACCCCAACACCTCCATCCATTGGCACAAAAAATCCAGAGGAATAATAAACAGGTTATTGGAATGCATGAGTTTTTGTTCTGTTGCCAAAAGGACCGCATTCGCTTGAGCGTCAAAGTTTTTCTGTAAGCAGGTTTGTTGAATTACTTCGCACACAAAAAAAGCGATGGCTAATCGCTGGGGATTTGCGCACCACGAAGTGTTCAAACTGACCATTTCCAGGCGCTTAATAATGTTAGCGCTTTGATTTGCTTTATATTCCAATTCATACCGAACAAAGGGAATTAAGGGCGTTTGATTTTTTGCAGGAAACAACAAAAAAGAGCTTAGCCCTTCATTTTCGATGTAGAAACCCAAGATTTTTGCTCGGGTTGAAAAGATGTTGCGTTGTACAAAGAATCCCGTTGCGGTAGTATTCACCCGCCTAAGATAATTAACCTTTTTTTACCACTACCGAAACATTGCTTTGATTTTGTTCGGTTTTCCATTGGTTCAATTTAGATTTTAGTTTATTTTCTTTCGGTGCGGGGGTGACTGCTTTTGTTTTTTCCGCTTTATTTTCAACTTTAGGCGAATGGAAGTTGACTCTTACCACCTCTTTTGTTTCCTTCGTTTCCTTAATTTCTTTTACGGTAGAATCGTTTTTGAAAACCCCGAATTCGGTTTTAAGAATGGATTTAATGGTTTCTTTTTCCTGAACTAACTGCTCCTTTAAATCCTGTTTTTTGGAAAATTTATCCCATTCAATGACGGGGTCATCCAAATGCCCGTACATTCTTAAGTAAATTTTAGGTCCTGTTCCGTCGTCCATTACCAATCCAAATTCGGCATCTCGATCTTCGCCTAAAAGTTCTCTGAAATCGAATTTAATGCGGTAGTCAATTTGTTGTTCAAAAGAATGGGTTCCCGAAAGTTCAAGATTCATAGCGCTGGACTCTATGCGCATGTTGGGAATGGTTAGGACGCCTCGCTCAATGACCAAGGTGTTCTCAAGGGTGCGAAATGCAATGTTGTTAAGGTTGCGTTCAAAATTTTCTAAGTTCTTTTTACCAATGAGTAACTTTCCCGTATTGGTTTTCAAACTCGACGCAACTTCTTCTAAGGCCTTGACATTCCTTAAAGATCCGTTCAAAACTTTAATACGAGCATTCACTTTAATTTCATGAAGTTCTATTCCCCCAATCAAATCGAACGGCGCAAAAAAATCCAACTCTGTTTGAGCAATCCCCGATATTTGTTGGGCGGTAATCACCTCTTGGTCAAAGTTGTTCCACTCCCGAAAAAAGGGAGCAAAATGAATATTGCCGGAATGCAGTTTAGCGCTAATTAACAAATGCTCTGGAGCGTCTTCGCGAATGTTTACACTTCCGAGGATATCTGCACCGCCGTTACGAAACGATAAAGAAGGAAAATTAAGCACCCCTTCGCCAAGGCTGATGTTTCCACCTAATTGATAGAATGAATGATTCTCATAGGATATGTGCTGTGCTTTGAGTGCAATGATTCCATCAATATTTTTAGGTAAAACAAATTGCTTTCCTACATTTTCTCGTTTTTCCTCTCGCGTGGTTTTTCCCAAGTCCTCAACGAATAGGTTTTGACTTTCCAGTTTACAATCCACCTGTAAATTCCCGGAATTGGACAAGTAGTTGTAAACATTTCCAAAACGCCCGTCCAAGGCAACATCGCTCCGATTTATGGAAAGGGTAGCTCCTTCAATGCCAACCTCGCTACCCCGCAACGTAAAAATTCCGTTAATGCGCTCGAAAGTTCTATGATCGTTCAGGGCTTTAAACCCTACATTGTTAAGTTGTAATGTTCCGTTTACCCTATGAACCCTGACGTTACGAGCCAAGTCAAGGTCAAAGTCAGCCTTCAATTTTGCCAAGCCTGTAACCTGATTCAAATAATCGTTTTTGAACAACTTATTTACGATTTCCAAATCCAATGCTCCATGTGCGCTTCCCTTAAGATTAGGATTGATGAAGTTATGGATGGTTAAATTGGCTTTGAAGAGCCCGGCCACACTTTTAAATTTTAAATTTGACAAGCGGATTTGGTCCTTTTCGGGTTCGCCGTTGCTTGTGTAGCTCCCCTTCATGGACAAACCTGTTATGTGAGTGTGTTTAATGGGTTCTTGTAAATGGCCCTTGTTCACCTCGAACCTACAATCGATAGCAGTTTTAGGATGGGAAGGATTGGAAGATAGCCTTAAACGGAAGTCGACCGTTCCCCTCCCTTTATAGGTCTGAACCTCTTTTTGCGCCGATTCCAGCGATAACTTATTGACCACATCGGTCAAGGGTAAGGAAAAGGCACTGAGCAATATGTTCATGCTGTCTGGAGAGTAAATGCCTCCCAGATTTAGCGGTATCCCCGCTATGAGCACCTTGGACGTGGGAAACTGAATTCTTCCCTGAGAAGCGTCAATATCTAGGGAGAGATTGACCTTTACCGGTTTATTTCGAATCATTACAACAGATCCCGATTGAATTTCATTCAAATTGAAATCCCCTCTGGCCATCAGGGCAAAATTAAGATTGTTCATGGCGCCTGAAAACGTCATTTCTTGTAAGGTAGTTTTCGCAATTTGATTGTCTGCGGCATTCAGGTAATTGACTTTGAAATCAAGGGTTCTGAAGCTGCTTATTTTTACCGTCAGAGGACTGCTGTTCGCATTTGGTGATGGGCGAAAAATATGATAATTAGTTGCTCCGTTTTTTGAAATTCTGAGGTTAAGTTCTCCCTTCTTCAATTCGACAACTTTAATGTGGTAATTTTCGTTCCACAAATCCCATGGGTTAAATATCAGGCGAATTCTTTTGGCGGATAACAGTTTTCCTTGTTTTTTAGGGTTCGGAAAAGCGTCGTTAATTCGAACCTCGTTAATATTCACAGCTAGATTTGGGAAGGTCGCCCAAAAGGCAAGGTCTGCGTTCTTAAAATATACGGGTTCTTTAAATTGCTTGCCGACCTCGTTTAATACAGCGTTGCAAATGCGATCTTGGAATACATACAGCGACAAAGAAAGACCTACGATAAGCAGTAATGCCCCTGCAAGCGCCCATTTAAAGGCGGTTAGGATTCTGTTTTTTGGCGTCATTGTTGCGAATTCTAAGCAACGTAACGCAAAATGACCTTCAAAGGTTACTTATTTCACGTATTTTCCTCTAGGAATGCAAGTAACGGTTGCCCGTTGCACCGAGCGCTGCCTCTTTAACTGCCTCCGAATAGGTGGGGTGCGGATGACAAATCCGAGCGATATCTTCTGCCGAGGCTCGATATTCCATAGCAACCGCCGCTTCCATAATTAAATCAGCAGCCCTTGCTGAAATCATGTGGACCCCAAGAACTTCATCTGTTTTCTTGTCGGAAATGATTTTTATAAATCCCCCTGTATCCATGGATGCGCGAGCGCGTCCTAAGGCTTTAATTGGAAAACTCCCTACGTTAATTTCAGCACCACTCGCCCTGAGTTCTTCTTCTGTTTTTCCTACGCTTGCGACTTCTGGCCAAGTATAAATTACCCCGGGAATGAGGTTATAATTGATATGGGGTTTTTGCCCCGCAATCCATTCCGCCACGAAAACCCCTTCCTCTTCTGCCTTGTGAGCTAACATTGCACCGCGTACCACATCTCCAACTGCATAAATATTGGGTACGTTTGTTTGCAAATGGTCATTCACTTCCACTTGACCACGCGCATTGGTAGTTATCCCAACCTTATCCAATCCTAAGCCGTTAGTGTAAGCCTTTCTTCCGACTGCGACAAGGCAATAATCTGCTTCGAAAATGATTTCAGCGCCTTTTTTATCCAACGCGACCACTACCGTTTGATTTCCCAAATTGCTTACTTTTTGAACTTGATGATCAAAATAAAATTTAAGCCCCTCTTTCTTTAAAATTTTGGTGAGTTCTTTTCCAATCATGCCATCCATGGTCCCTAACAACGTGGGTAAATTTTCCACAACCTCTACCTCTGTTCCAAGTCGGGCGTAAACAGATCCTAACTCCAATCCAATAACGCCGCCCCCTATTATGACCATTTTTTTGGGGATTTCCGAAAGAGAAAGGGCTTCCGTTGAGGTTATGATTCGTTTCTTGTCTGGCTCCATGCCTGGAAAAAAATTAGGCTTTGAACCTGTCGCAATAATTGTATTTTTAGTCTGAAGGGTTTTTACGCCTTCATCAGATGTAACCGCAACGGTAGTAGCATCGATGAAAGATCCTGTGCCATGATGTACTTCAATTTTATTTTTATCCATCAAAAATTTGACCCCCGTGCACGTTTGGCTAACAACATCATTTTTTCGTTGAATCATTTGCCTAAAGTTGGCCTTAACCTCTTTAACTTCGATGCCGTGCTCTGCAAAATGATGTGTGGCGTTGTAAAAATGTTCCGACGAATCGAGCAAGGCTTTGGAGGGAATACACCCAACATTAAGACACGTACCCCCTAAGGTCGCGTATTTTTCCACCAAGGCCGTTTTGAGACCTAATTGAGCGCAACGGATGGCCGAAACATATCCTCCCGGACCCGAACCGATAACTACAACGTCGTACATAATGATAATTTTTGTACAAAATTACGATTTAGACGGTAGATATTCCCTAAAAAACATCGTAAATAAGCAACCTAATGAGGCTAATTGTGTTTAACCAAGTATGTTGAAAGAAGAAATCCTTCTGGCCGGAGCGGGTTGGCTGGGCAAACCTTTAGCTCTTGGATTAAAAGAAATCGGATATTCCGTAGAAGTCATTGGAAGGTCTCCTGAAAAACAAGCTACATTCAAGCGCCTTGGTCTTGCATACCATTGCGTGGATTATAACCAACTCCCCGCTATCCAGCGCCAAAAATTGATCATTTGCCTTCCGCCAACGGAGCATTACACCACCATTATCCAAAATCTACTGCACGCGGTGCAACCTTCTTTCACCCTGTTCACGAGTTCTACGAGCGTTTATGCCCAGACTACAGGAACGGTTGACGAGACCTCTGTCTGCGACGGAAACCCGATTCTTCTCGAGGCGGAACAAGTTATCTTGAACCAACAACGACCGGGCACTGTTTTAAGGCTGGGCGGTTTAATTGGTTCAAATCGAAATCCCGCAAAGCATTTCAGTGGTAAAACGAATCTCGTGAACGGTCTTGCCCCGGTGAATTTAATCCACTTATGGGATATCCTTCGTTTCGTGGAGCTGATCTTGCAACAAAATCTCACGGGTATTTATAATATCGTTCACCCCTTTCACCCAGACCGAAAGCGATACTACGAACAAGAATGTGTCGCTTTAGGGCTGGCTCCCTGCCATTTTTTACCCGAGGGAACTGGGAAAATTGTTGATGGATCAAAAATAACAAGGGCTCTGCAAACGGAGTACCTTCACCCTATTGTTTCACAAGGTCGTTTTGGCTAACTTTGGGGTAAGAAACATGCCGAGATTTCTTCTCTTACTGGTTTTTGCTTTTCTCGTCCTGAAAGGAAATGCCGCGCACATTATTGGGGGCGATATTTATTACGATTATTTAGGAAATAACCAATACCGTTTTTATATTACCCTTTACCGTGATTGCGCATCCTCGGGAGCCGCTTACGATGATCCTTTGCAATTAGCCATTCACCTTGGCAACGGGAATTTGTACCAAAATGTTTCCATTCCGTTTCCTGGCAGCACGCCTGTCCCATTGGATTTTAACAATCCTTGCGCAACCCCACCCGGAGGAATCTGTGTTGAAAAAGCAACCTACATTACCGTCGTCACCTTGGCCCCAACTCCTTTAGGCTATGATATTTCTTATCAGCGTTGTTGTAGAGGACCCAATGTTACTAACCTCATAACCCCGGATGACACGGGCATTACCCTTACCACACACATCCCAGGCTCGAATGTTGGTAATGGCACCTATTACCAGAACAGTTCTCCCCGATTTGTGAACTATCCCCCGATATTGCTTTGTAATACTGAAGCAAAAATATTTAACCACGGAGCTACCGATCCCGATGGCGATGTATTGAGTTACTCTTTAGTTACGCCTAATGCGGGAGCTAGTTCGATTACACCTCTCCCACCACAAACTCCACCTCCACCTTTCCCACCTGTGGTTTGGGCCCCTGGCTACAATGCCAATACCCCCTTGGGCGCAGGGTCAACGATTACCATTAATGCTTCCACGGGAATTATGCAAGTGATCCCACAAAACATTGGGTTATTCGTCGTGGGTGTAAAAGTTACAGAAACCAGAAACGGGGTGGTGATTGGCTCAACCGTTCGTGATTTTTTGTTCCGCATTTTCAATTGCAACATCACCCTTCAAGCTCTTTTACCAACTCAAGAACAACTTCCCACCTTCGTTTCCTATTGCCAAGGACTTACGGTTAATTTTGTAAATAACTCCTACGGAGGCAGTTCCTATGCGTGGGATTTTGGCGTTGCAGGAACCAATTCCGACGTAAGTACCTCTTTTCAACCCAGTTTCACCTATCCCGCCCCCGGAACCTATACCGCTTCGCTCATTGTCAACCCCGGTCAGGCCTGTACGGATACCGCTTTTATGACCGTGATCGTAAACAACCCCTTTTCCGTTTATTGGACGAGTGCCGACTCTCTGTGTGTGGTTGGAAACGCCTTCAACTTTACCGGAATAAGTAGTTCCCCCCCGGGGATCGGGACCTACAGCTGGGCATTCAGTAACGCGGCGAATGTAAACACCGCGAACGGTCTAACCGCAAATAACATCTCTTTTAACGCTCCGGGATTTCACGAGGTAACCTTGAATGGGAACAACGGCGATTGCACAACTTCCTACACGGATTCCGTTTACCTTTTTGATGTTCCACTGGCCAGTGCTTCAGTGCCTCCGAATTTGAATTGTTTAGGTTTAACGGCGAGCTTTGGAAATTCTTCCACCAATGCGGCGTTTACGCATTGGGATTTTGGTGTACAAGGAACCAACAGCGATACGAGCAATTTGTTTGCGCCAACCTATACCTATTCCTCTGCGGGGACCTACCTAGTCGTACTCAGCGTATCCTCGGGAATCAATTGCAACGACGCCGATACACTTACTGTGACGATCAATGAACCCCTGATTTTAGCCTTTACGAATAATGATTCACTCTGCATTAATGGCGGCCTTTACAATTTTGACGCAACAGTTAGCGGCCCGCCTAATACCACCTATTGGTGGGACTTTGGGCCCCACGGAAATCCCTCAACCGCCAATTCAATTGACGTGCTCGGCGTTGCGTTTTTAAATCCCGGAATTCAACCTATTACCCTATATGGTTCATTTGACAACTGCATGGATTCCTTACAAAGCCAAGTTTATGTTTACGCCCAACCGGAAATTGGATTCAGCATGATTCCAGGCTTGCAATGCACTCCATACCCGGCGGTATTTATAAACACCTCGGTCACGGACGGCCCAACCCACTATTTATGGGATTTCGGAGATGGAACAACTGCCAGCAGTTACAACGGATTTCACACCTATTACCAAGTTGGAAATTACAGTGTTGGGTTAACCGTAATCACTTTACTCGGGTGTGTTGATACCCTTTATTTACTGCAACAAGATATCATCAATGTAAATCCTTCTCCCACAGCAATGTTCAGCGTTAGTCCTCAAGAGGTAAATATTTGTGATAACCAAGTCACTTTCACCAATGAATCCTCCGGGGCAACCTCATATTGGTACATTTACGACCAAAATGGATTTGTATCTCAAGAACCGAATTTTACCCACGAGTATGTCAATGTAGGAAACGATTATCCGCAATTAATCGTTGCTAACCAATACGGTTGTACGGATTCTATTCGTCAAACCCTCACGGTGCTTCCCTTCTCCATTTATATCCCCAACACCTTCATCCCTGACAAGGACGGAAAGAACGATGCGTTTTTACCCGTTTGTTCTTATGAAATCTACGAATGGGATTTTCACATTTACAACCGTTGGGGGCAAACCGTATATTTTACCGATCATCTTGAACAAGGGTGGGACGGAACATACCGGGGGATTGATTCTCCCGATGGCGTTTATGCCTATACCCTTCGATACAGGGGCTGTGAACATCCTAGCGCATGGCAATTCATCACCGGTTCGGTCAGGTTGCTTCGATGAATTATTTGCGCAGGACAAAGTTTTGTCCTAAATAAACTTTTCGAACCTGCTCGTCGCCAGCCAGATCTTCCGCTGTACCGCTTTTTAATATTTTTCCCTCAAATAACAGATAGGCTCGATCGGTAATGGATAAGGTCTCTTGAACGTTGTGGTCGGTAATTAATACGCCAATATTGCGTTTTTTAAGGCTGGCAATAATTGACTGAATATCTTCGACAGCTATAGGGTCAACGCCGGCAAAAGGTTCGTCTAACAAAACAAACTTAGGGTCTGTAGCCAGGGCTCGAGCTATTTCTGTCCTTCGCTTCTCACCGCCTGAAAGGCGATTTCCAAGCGTTTTTCTGACTTTTGACAAAGACAATTCATCGATTAATAATTCGAGCTTTTTAACTCGCTCGTGTTGACTTAGCGGCGTCATTTCCAAAATTGCTAAAATATTATCTTCAACACTCAATTTTCGAAATACGGACACTTCCTGGGGTAAGTAACCAATGCCTAATTGAGCACGCTTGTACATGGGGAGGCGCGTTATTTCTTGCGCATCTAAGTAAACCCTCCCAGTGTCGGGTCGAACTAAACCAACTATCATGTAAAACGAAGTGGTTTTTCCTGCACCATTGGGCCCAAGCAACCCCACAATTTCGCCCTGATCAACTTCGATAGAAACGCCATTAACTACTTTTCTTCCGCGATACGTTTTCTCAATTAATTGCGTGTGCAGTTTCATTCAACGAAAGTATTAAAATTGGAGGAAAATTTAGATAAATTTCTATTTTTGTGGGTGCTGAGAGCCCTTATCTTTTCCGTTTTTATTCTGTTGGCTCATCTTGCCTCATTATCGCAACAAGGGAACCCTAATTTTGTGAAAAGGTACCTTCGTAAATTTACCAGTGATACTACCGAAAAATCAAGGCCTCAGAATCTTATTTACCCCACCATTTCGTACACTCCAGAAACTAAATGGGAATTTGGTTTCAGCACTGTTTTAATTGGATACGCAAAAAAGGACACCAATAATCGCTTGAGTGAATTACGTACTTTTTCTTTTATAACCTCCCTTAAGCAATACGGGTTCTTGCTGGACCACGCGTTCTACTCGCACAAGAATCGTTGGTTCATCCTCGGCTTATTGAAAATGCAAAGTTTTCCGCTTGCCTATCATGGGATAGGTTACAACAGCCCAAAAGAAAAAATAGCCATTGTTGAAGCGTTTACGTTCAATTGGAGAGAACGATTTCTTCACAAAATCTTCGGGAACTTATACATGGGGTTGGAATTGGATTATCAGCAATTAAGCGGAGTCCATTTTAAAGCGAACACCAACGATGTGAGCGTGCTTCATCCAACAGGTTACACCGGATATCATAATTTCGGCGCTGGCATAGGTCTTTTATACGACACGCGGCACAATGTGCTGAATGTTCGCAAAGGTTTATTTGTTGAAATGGCCTATCTCAATTATCCCAAAACCTTTGGAGGCATCAACAATTTTAGTTCCGTTTTTAGCGATCTGCGGTTTTTTTATCCTGTTCGCAAAAGAAATGTAATCGCACTACAAGCGATCGGCCAATTTACCCTTGGCAATGCCCCGTTTAGTCAGTTAGCGCTCATGGGTGGTGAAATGATGATGCGCGGTTACTATTTGGGGCGTTTCCGGGATAAAAATTACCTTAGCATACAAGCGGAATATAGAATGTTGCCCTTAAATTTTGCCAAAAAATTTGGGTTAGCCATTTTTGCCTCCCTAGGAGGAGTATACGATAAGGTAATCGATGTTACTCCCAAATACCTAAAATACGCTAGCGGCGCAGGTTTGCATTACTTACTGTTTCCGGGGAAAGATGTTTGGACACGCTTGGACTTTGCAATAAACAACGAAGGCGGGGGAGGGATTTACCTGTATATTGGCTGTGCTTTTTAAGGCTTTTGCTGTTGATATTACGCTGCAGTCGAAAAATGATGCGCAACCTTATGATTCAATTTCGTTTTTTTTGGACACCCTTTTGGCAATAAGAATGGCCGTCTCGTAAAGGCCTATGATTGGAATGGAAACTACTATTTGAGACAGAATATCAGGAGGCGTGATAACCGCTGAAAGAATCAGAATCACTACAATCGCATGCCGCCGATATTTTTTCAAAAAAGAAGCATCAATAAGTCCGATTTTAGTGAGGATAAAACTGGCAATGGGTAATAAAAATAATACTCCAGTATAAAAAACAGTCGAAATTATTGTGCCCATGTAAGAGCTGATGGTGAAGTTATTCTCTATTGACTTGGTGATTTGAAACGAAGAGAAGAATTGAACAGTAAGCGGAGCCACAACAAAATATCCGAATAAAATTCCGCAAAAAAAACATAAACTGACGTAAAAAACCAATCCTCTGGCGGCTTTAAGTTCATGTTGCTTCAGCCCTGGTTTTACAAAAGCCCAAAAGAAAATTTAGTTATACTTGTGCTTAATTAAATGCATAAAAGAACGCTCTTTTTACTTTTCATGGGCATAAGCCTTGGCATAATCGGTCAAGAAAAAAAGCCCAATTTCATGGTCAGATACGTGAATAAATTTACCCGTGATACGACCGCTAAAGAAAAACCTCAAAATCTTTTTTGTCCAAGTATTAATTACGCTCCGGAAACTAAATTAGGATTTGGGGCGGCTAATGTCGTTGTAGGATTCGCAAAAAGGGATACCAATAATCGCCTCAGCGAAATACGCGCTTTTGGTTTTGCCACCTTATTAAAACAGTACGGATTATTGATCGATCAGGCAATCTTTTCAAATAAAAATCGATGGTTCTTTTTGGGTTTATTAAAAATCCAAAGTTTTCCGCTTGCTTATCATGGAATCGGTTACAAGAGCCCCAAAAACAAAATAGCGTTAATTGAGGGCTTTACCTTTAACTTCAGAGAGCGATTTCTTCGCAATGTTTGGGGTCCCTTTTATTTGGGATTAGAGCTGGATTTTCAACATTTAAGTCGCGTATCATTCCAATCTTTCACCAACAATACCGCTTTACTCAACCCATTAGGCAAAAACGGATCCAATAATTTAGGCGTAGGTTTGGGCTTTCTTTACGATACTCGACATAATGTTCTAAATGTCCGTAAAGGCGTATTTTTTGAAACAGCCGTTCTCAATTATCGGAAAAGCCTGGGGAGTATCAATAATTTCAGCAGCCTTTTTACAGACTTTCGATATTTTTTTCCTCTTCGAAATAGAAATGTGTTGGCCTTTCAGTATGCAGGTCAATTCACCTTCGGGGATGCTCCATTCAATCAATATTCATTGTTGGGGGGAGAGATGATTATGCGAGGTTATTATTTAGGCCGCTACAGGGATAAAAATTGCCTAAGCATACAAACCGAGTATAGAATGTTACCACTAAAGTTTTCAAAAAAATTTGGACTGGCTGTTTTCGCTGGTTTAGGCGGGGTGTATAACAAGGTAGAATCCATTACTGTTCGCCACCTAAAATATGCTGGTGGAGTTGGATTACATTATTTACTGTTCCCTAAAAAAGATGTTTGGGCGCGACTGGATTATGCCTTAAACAACGAATTAGGCCGAGGAATTTACCTAACCCTTGGCTGTGCTTTTTAAGGCTTTTGCTGTTGATATTACGCTGCAGTCGAAAAATGATGCGCAACCTTATGATTCAATTTCGTTTTTTTTGGACACCCTTTTGGCAATAAGAATGGCCGTCTCGTAAA
>Ga0194133_10000296_pt1 | contig 108446 bp, 99 predicted proteins | sample TA2KigOf40mmetaG_FD_155448 | JGI IMG/M metagenome (GOLD analysis project Ga0194133, IMG submission 155448) | Freshwater microbial communities from Lake Tanganyika, Tanzania - TA2015055 Kigoma Offshore 40m | ecosystem: Environmental > Aquatic > Freshwater > Lake | place: Tanzania: Lake...
CCGATGCGGGCTTTGATGAGCTTCTGTGTGTCGCTCATGAGTGGTGTCCTTTCGGGGGTGATTTAGGGTTTTGGAAGATTCCAAATCTATCACCGCAAGGATCCGCTCGGAGCGGTTTGGGGCCTCCGGCTATGGTCGGGCTAAACCCTCCCTTCGCCTACGTCCCCAAACCGCTGTTCCCCATCAATGTGTCCGCTCATCGTCCGCTAACTTCAGGTGTCATCTCGTCGAGGACATGGGCTTCTGGGAAGGGCTTCTGCTACAGCCTCGTCAGATAACTCCCTCACGCCACTTCCCTCAACCCTAAAGGCCCGGATAGATTCTCGAAAAATCCACACCGATCGCCTGATACAGTTGCTTCATCTCCGCAAGCGTCGTGGCCCGAACAATCTGGCCATCGGGGAGAATCGCGGTGATCGTTTTCCCATTGCCGATCTGCGGTCCATAATTCGGCCCCGCCTTGGCAAGATTGTTTCGATCCGGCCATACATCGTGCGGTCCATGGACAACGCCGCGGTCAAAGAGGTCGCAGTCGAGTTCGGCCTGTAACTCCGCTGACCAACCCGATGTGCCGTCCCGATTGTAAACGCCGTGCAGATCAATATCACTGTACAGCGCGTTACCATCGGGATCCCGAATCACCTCAAACTCCTCAGGCGACCCGATGCTGAACTCTCTGTCCGTCAGCAATTTACGTTCCGCCGCACTCAGTCCCCTTGCGGAAGCGAGGCCCTCGTATTGCCCCACGCTGCCGGGCGGCAGTTCCGCTCTCGTCAGGGACTTCCCCTTCACATCAAGCAGCTTGGCTCGGTATCCCGGCCGGCCCACCCAACGCAGCGCCCCCGGATTTGCGTCTCGGATGATAAAGGTCTGCTGCCGCGTCGCAGCCAATCGTTCAAAGAGCTTCTGATCCACCAGCGACAATCCACGCTGCAACGGCGACGGCGGACGAGGCAAGTTTAACTTCGGTACATAAGAATTCGCCTCCTGAATCACGGCGACCTCGTCCGCGGCACAAACCGGCCCTCCGTCCCCTGGCTTTCTGGGGCGAGCAACGCATTTGCCGACCGTAATCGCGCACTCGGCGGCGTCCGGAATCAGGGCCCAGGGTAAAGATCCGCAAAGCATGCCGCCGGCCTTTCTCGAAGCCCGTCACGGGCCGCCCCGTTTGATCCAGAACCTGAGTCTCCGCAAGATCGGCCCACAGCGCCTGGAGCGCACTCCCAATGAATCGAACGCCTGCATCCGAACGATTCCCGCCCAGGATATTTGCCGCTGACACCGCGTCGCCTCTCTCCAGGGCCTGATAGGCCCGCCACATCGTTTCAAACGGTTTGCCACACAGATGGAACCCATCCCGGATGCCGTCCAGATAGCCGGGGTTAGCGGGCGGTGGACGCCGGACACTCCCCGGAGGAAGGCGAGGTCCGGAAGGGGGCACAGTTCCAGAAGGAGGGCGAGTTCTCGAAGGAGGCCGCGTTCCTGGCCAGGTGGGAGGAACTCGATTCGATGGCCCCGGCGGAACGGTCGTGATCACCTCACCGCTAAGCGGCGGCCCCTCTTCATCGCACAGCTGCTTGTCGAGGTTCCAGGGATGCGATCCGCACCGCGCACGGCCTCCTTGCATACGCCGCCGCTGCGCCTCCTCCACCGTCACCACCACGGCCGGCAACGGATTGGGGAACGGCACAAAGTAGTAGCAGGTGGACGGTGTCTCGCGCACCAAAGCCCAGGATCGATCCGGCGGAATGCACCTGCGCACCCGCCCTTCAAGCGCAGGGGGCAGAATCGCGGGCTTGCCTCGCAACGGATCCTGATCCGCATAAATCTCCTCCAGCGACGCTTCGCCCCTTGCCGATACTCCGCCACGCAGTTGGGTATCGGCATGCAGCGCTGCCCCCAGGGACAAGACCACAAGAAATAGATTCATCTGCATTAAGTGTTCCGCTGACGGGAAACATCACGAGCCTGCCTCTGGTTGAACTTTATCGTTCCCACTCGATCCAACCTTATTTCTCTCCTCAAATCAACTACTTACGATTCACTCGCCCCAAGTCCACCCTACCTCCGTGCGAAAACCAATTCCGGAGGGGCTCCCACGCCTCCTCCACTCGATACAACAATTCAGGGGAAACCCCTCCCATGGCTTCCGACAAACAGATTGCGGCCAACCGCCGTAACGCTCTCAATTCCACTGGCCCGCGCACTCGCGCCGGCAAACTGAAAACCAGCCTCAACGCGCTCCGTCATGGCATGTACTCCGAAAAGTACATCGTCAAAACGGAAGACGAATCCGCATTCCAATCCTTCGCTCAAGGCTTCCTTGCCGAGTTCGATCCCCAGACACCCTCCGAGTTCGAACTCGTCGACACACTGATCCAGACCGCGTGGCGGCGTCGCCGGGTCTCCGCCCTCATCGCTTCCAAAATCAACGAAGCCCTCGATGAGATCGCCCCCGCTCCCCCGGCCACTCCCGCCGAAGCCGAATCCCTCACGCTTCAGGCCTGTGCGCTCGCCGAAAGTACAGACCCCAGCCTCGCTCGCCTCGAATCCCACGAACTCCGCCTCGTCTCCCTCTTCATCCGCACCCTGCAACGCCTGCACAAAATCGTGGAACAGAGGAACAAAGCCAATTTGCGCCAAAACCCATTGCTTTCAGCCGCTTGACATGTTCAATCGATCAGCGCGTCCGGTCCACAACAAACGCAAAAAACCCCGCCGGCCTTGCGGCCAACGGGGTTTCCTGCAATCCATATCAAGTCAATTACTCGACGTCGCCCATCCCGATCGGGTCGTCGTCGTCGAGGCCACCAGCAAACAGGCTCTTGGCATCGTCGTCGTAAGCCGACAACGAATCCATGATGTTCTCTGGTTCCTGCTCCACGGTATCCACCACGTCCTCGCCCGCAATCTTGGCGCGGCGGTAGTGTTCCATACCGGTGCCGGCCGGGATCAGGCGACCCATGATGACGTTTTCCTTGAGACCACGCAGGTAGTCCACCTTGCCGTTGATCGCGGCTTCGGTCAACACACGCGTCGTTTCCTGGAAGCTCGCCGCCGAGATAAAGCTATCGGTCGACAGCGATGCCTTCGTGATACCGAGCAGGATCGCGTTGCCGCGAGCCGGACGGCCGCCGCTCTCAATGGCGCGGGTATTCTCTTCCTTGAACTTGAAGCGGTCAACAACCTCTTCAGGCAGGAATTCCGTATCGCCGATCTCGTCGATCTTCACCCAGCGCAACATCTGCCGCACAATCACCTCAAGGTGCTTGTCGTTGATGTTCACACCCTGCAGCCGGTACACTTCCTGAATTTCGTTCACCATGTACTTCTGCAGTTCCGTTTCGCCGAGTACCGCCAGAATGTCATGCGGGTTGCGCGGGCCATCCATCAAAGGATCGCCAGCCTTGATCCGCTCGCCTTCCTGGAAGTTGATGTGCACACCGCGAGGAATCGAGTATTCCTTCACCGTGCCGTCATCGCCCGTGATCGAAACCTTCCGGTAACCCTTCACGAGTTCCCCGAAGTGGATCGAGCCATTGATCTCGGCGATGATCGCCGGGTCATGCGGCTTGCGGGCTTCGAACAGTTCGACAACGCGCGGCAAACCGCCGGTGATGTCTTTCGTCTTCGTCGTTGCGCGAGGCAGCTTCGCCAGCACGTCGCCGGCGTGAACTTCTTCGCCGTCGCGAACCAGCATGTGCGCGTGGGTCGGCATCAGGTAGCGCCGTTCGTCGGCCTTCGATCCGCCCACCTGCTTGATCACCAGCGCGGGAACCCGCTTGTCGTCGGTCGAATCGATCACGACAAACTGGCTCATACCCGTGATTTCGTCCACCTGTTCGGTGATCGTCACCTGGTCGATCATGTCCTTGAAGTGGACCACGCCCGACACTTCCGTGAGGATCGAGAACGAGTACGGGTCCCACTCGAGGATGATCTGGTTCTGCTTCACAGCAGCCCCGTCCTCAAGCAACACCTTCGCACCGTAGACCACCGGGTAGCGTTCCTTTTCGCGGCCCTTGTCGTCGACGATCACGATGATGCCCGAACGGTTCATCGAGATCATGTTGCCGGTCTTGTCCTTAACCAGGAGGATGCCATCGTACTTGATGTATCCATCGGTCTTGGCGTCCTGCGTCGACTGCTCGCTCTGCGAGCTCGCCGTACCACCGACGTGGAACGTACGCATCGTCAACTGCGTGCCAGGTTCACCGATCGACTGCGCCGAGATGATACCCACGGCTTCGCCGCGTTCCACCATCCGGCCCGTCGCCAGGTTGCGACCGTAGCAGAGTTGGCAAACGCCGCGCTTCGATTCGCAGGTCAGCACCGAGCGGATCTTCACACGCTCGATACCCGCGGCCTGAATCGCCGAGGCCTTCTCTTCGGTGATCTCTTCGTTGGCACGGACGATCGTCTTGCCTTCGAAGTCCATCTGGTCTTCCTGCGCCACGCGACCGATGATACGGTCACGCAACGGTTCGATGATTTCGCCGGCTTCGATGATCGGCTCAACGTAAATGCCTTCGAGCGTTCCGCAATCGAGTTCGGTGATGATCACGTCCTGCGCCACGTCGCAAAGGCGGCGGGTCAGGTAACCCGAGTCGGCCGTCTTCAGCGCCGTATCGGCCAAGCCCTTGCGCGCGCCGTGCGTCGAGATGAAGTACTGCAGCACGTTCAACCCTTCGCGGAAGTTCGCCGTGATCGGGGTTTCGATGATTTCGCCGTTCGGCTTCGCCATCAGTCCGCGCATACCGGACAGCTGACGGATCTGCTGTTTCGATCCACGAGCGCCCGAGTCGGCCATGATGTAAATCGGGTTCAGGTAGCGGCCCGTCCGGTCGTCTTCTTCCATGAGTTTGAACATGGCGTCGGAGACCTGATCGTTGGCGCGCTGCCAGATTTCGATCGTCTTGTTGTAGCGTTCGCCGTTCGTGATCGCGCCGTCGTTGTACTGCTGCTGCACTTCGATCACGTTCTTTTCGGCCTCGGCCACCAGCTTCGGCTTCACGCTCGGCACCACCATGTCGTCGATGCCGATCGACACACCGCCGCGCGTCGCGTACTGGAAGCCCAGTGCCTTAACGTCGTCGAGCATCGCCACGGTCGCCTGCAGGCCAAACCGCAGGTAGCAATAATGCACCATCTGCGTCAGACCCTTCTTCTTCAGCAGGCCGTTGATGTAAGCAATCGGTTCGGTGGTCAACGGCGCAATCGCCCGCTGGATCACATCGTTCAGAATCACGCGACCCACCGTCGTGTCCATGTACTGCTTCGCGTACTCGATCGGTTCGGTGTGCATCACGTTCTGCGAGTCGAACGCCTTGGTCAGGTCGATCACCTTGCCCGTGTAGCGCAAGCGGATCGGCGTCAGCGTTTCCACTTCGCTCATTTCGAGTGCGATCAGCACGTCATCGACGCTGGCAAAGGTTCGGCCTTCGCCCTTGGTTCCCGGCCGCAGCTTGGTCAGGTAGTACAACCCGAGCACCATGTCCTGCGTCGGCGTCGCAATCGGCGCACCGTGCGCCGGCGACAGAATGTTGTTCGAAGCCAGCATCAAAGTCGAAGCTTCGATCTGCGCTTCCGGCGACAACGGAATGTGCACGGCCATCTGGTCGCCGTCAAAGTCGGCGTTAAAGGCGGTACAAACCAGCGGGTGCAGCTTCAGCGCCTTGCCTTCCACCAGCACCGGCTCGAAGGCCTGGATGCCAAGACGGTGAAGGGTTGGGGCGCGGTTCAGCAACACCGGGTGATCCTTGATCACCTCTTCGAGGATGTCCCACACCACCGGATCCTGCTGTTCCACAAGTTCCTTGGCCTGTTTGATCGTGGTGCAATGTCCACGCTGTTCGAGGCGATGGTAGATGAACGGCTTGAACAACTCGAGCGCCATCTTCTTCGGCAAACCGCACTGGTGCAACCGGAGTTCCGGGCCCACCACGATAACCGAACGGCCCGAGTAGTCAACGCGCTTACCGAGCAGGTTCTGACGGAACCGGCCCTGCTTGCCCTTGAGCGTATCGGAAAGCGACTTCAGCGGACGGTTGTTGGCGCCACGCAGCACTCGGCCACGACGGCCGTTGTCGAACAATGCGTCGACAGCTTCCTGCAGCATGCGCTTTTCGTTGCGTACGATCACGTCCGGCGCATGCAGCTCGATGAGCTTCTTCAACCGGTTGTTGCGGTTGATCACGCGGCGATACAGGTCGTTCAAATCCGACGTCGCAAAGCGGCCGCCATCGAGCGGCACCAGCGGACGCAGATCCGGCGGAATCACAGGCAGCACATCGAGAATCATCCACTCGGGCTTGTTGCCCGACTTGCGGAAGCTCTCGGTCACACGCAAACGCTTGGCAAACTTCAGCTTCTTCTGCGCCGACTGCTCGGTCTTCATCCGCTCGCGGATTTCGACAGACAGCGTATCGACGTCAATCTTCTTCAGCAGTTCCTTAATGCCTTCGGCGCCCATCATGGCGACGAACCCACCGGGGAATTCCTGATCGAGCTGACGCTTCCGCTCGTCGGAGATCACTTCGCCACGCGACACGGAACCATGGGCTTCGCCCGGTTCCACAATCACGTAGGCTTCGAAATACAGCACGCGCTCGAGTTCGCGCAGCGTGATGTCGAGCAGGTATCCAATACGCGACGGCAGGCCTTTGAAGAACCAGACGTGCGAGCAGGGGCTGGCCAGCTCAATGTGGCCGAGCCGTTCGCGGCGCACACGGGACAGCGTCACTTCGACGCCGCACTTGTCGCAGATCACTCCGCGATGCTTCATGCGCTTGTATTTGCCGCAAAGACATTCCCAGTCCGCCACCGGTCCGAAGATCCGGGCGCAGAACAGGCCGTCGCGCTCAGGCTTGAACGTACGGTAGTTGATCGTCTCTGGCTTGGTGACCTCACCATGGGACCAGTTGATGATCTTCTCGGGAGAGGCCAGTGAGATGCGGATGGAATCAAAGTCCGCAATCAGATTGGCGCGATCGTATGGGGATGAACGATACATATTGTGTGTCTCCTTTCGCTTTCAACTAGTCCGCCGCGAGGGCGGTATCCACGGGCGCTTCTTCGTCGTCCGTAGCCTTCTTCATCTTCATGAGTTCAACGTCCAGACACAGCGATTGCAGCTCGTGGATCAAAACGTTGAAGCTTTCCGGAACGCCTGGCTCAGCCGCGGCTTCGCCCTTCACGATCGCCTCGTAAATCTTGGCGCGACCGTAAACGTCGTCCGACTTGGCCGTCAGCAATTCCTGCAGAATGTAAGCTGCGCCGTATGCTTCAAGGGCCCAGACTTCCATTTCGCCGAAGCGCTGTCCGCCGAACTGCGCCTTGCCGCCCAGCGGCTGCTGGGTGATCAGCGAGTACGGTCCAATGCTGCGAGCGTGGATCTTATCGTCGACCAAGTGGCTCAACTTGAGCATGTAGATATAGCCAACCGTCACCGGTTGCTCAAACACCATGCCGGTCATACCGTCGACGAGCTTGATCTTGCCCGAGCTCGGCAATCCGGCCTTTTCGAGCTGTGCCTTGATGTCCTTCTCGGTGGCGCCGTCGAATACCGGCGTTGCGAACTTCACGCCGAGAGCGCGAGCCGCCCAACCCAAGTGGGTTTCAAGGATCTGTCCGACGTTCATACGGGAAGGCACACCGAGCGGGTTGAGAACGATCTCAACCGGCGTGCCATCCGGCAGATACGGCATATCTTCCTCGGGAACGATGCGAGCGATAACGCCCTTGTTACCGTGGCGGCCGGCCATCTTGTCACCAACGCTGAGCTTGCGCTTCATCGCGATGTAGCACTTCACCAGCTTGATCACGCCCGGCGGCAGTTCGTCGCCCTTCTTGAGCTTCGCCTTCTTCTCTTCGGTGATCTTCTCGAGCACCGCGATCTGACGCGAAGTCATGTCTTCGATCTCATCGAGCTTCTCGTTCAGAAGGGGATCCTTCTTGTCGAGCTTCATGCGCTTGAGATCGCGCGAGCGCATCTTTTCCAGCAACTCGCGAGTCACTTCCTGGCCCTTGCCAAGCAGCTTCTTGTTGGTCTTTTCGTCATGCAGGTCGGCTTGGATAATCCGGCCACCCAGCATCGCTTCAAGACGCTTGGCGCGTTCGTCGTTCAGAATGCGCTTTTCGTCGGCGAGGTTGCGATCGAGACGCTGAATCTCTTCTTCCTGAATCAGCTTCGAGCGCTCATCGAGATCCGCGCCCTTGCGCGAGAACACCTTCGCGTCAACCACCACGCCTTCAATACCAGGCGGGCAGTAGAGCGATGCGTCCTTCACGTCTCCGGCCTTTTCGCCGAAGATCGCGCGGAGCAGCTTTTCTTCCGGCGTCAACTGGGTTTCACCCTTTGGCGTTACCTTGCCGACCAGGATGTCGCCCGGCTTCACCGTGGCACCGATGCGGATGATGCCCGACTCATCGAGGTTGCGCAGGAACGATTCCGAGATATTCGGAATGTCGCGCGTGATTTCTTCCGGTCCCAGCTTCGTGTCGCGCGCTTCGATTTCAAACTCCTCGATGTGGATCGAGGTGTAGTAATCCTCTTTCACCATCTTCTCGGAGATCACGATCGCGTCTTCGAAGTTGTAACCGCGCCAGGGCATAAACGCGACCAGCACGTTACGGCCGAGTGCGAGCTCGCCGGCATCCGTGCAAGGACCATCGGCCAGCACATCGCCTTTCTTCACACGTTGCCCCACATAGGCAATCGGCTTCTGGTTGATACAGGTGTTTTGGTTCGAACGCTTGAACTTCGTCAGCGGATAGATGTCAGCGCCGACTTCGCGCGACATCTGGCCTTCGGCCACGCCGCCGCCGTCCACGCGGACGATGATGCGCTCGGAGTCAACCGAATCCACCACGCCCGAACGCTTACAGATCACAACCGCGCCAGAGTCACGCGCCGTCACCTTTTCCATACCGGTGCCGACCACGGGAGAATCGGCGCGCAACAGCGGCACAGCCTGCCGTTGCATGTTCGATCCCATCAGCGCGCGGTTGGCGTCGTCGTTTTCAAGGAACGGAATCAGCGAGGCGGCCACCGACACAAGCTGCTTCGGCGACACGTCCATGTACTGAACTTCATCTACGTTCTTCAACACGAAGTTGCCAGCCTGACGAGCGTTGACCAGCTCTGAGGTGATCTTGCCCTTTTCATCGAGCGGAATGTTGGCCTGCGCGACGATGTACTTGTCTTCTTCCCAAGCGCTCAGATAGTCGGAGTGTGATTCGTACTCGGCAAGCTGTTTGTCCTTGCCCAGTGCCTTATTCGCCTTCTCCATTTCGCTGCGCTTGATCACGTCGTTCACCTTGTAAGAGGTGTCGCCGGGATTCAGCACGCGGATTTCATCGATGACGTGGCCGTTGTCGACGCGCCGATAGGGCGATTCGATGAAGCCGTAGTCGTTGATGCGGGCGAAGCAGGACAGCGAGGAGATCAGACCGATGTTCGGACCTTCCGGTGTTTCAATCGGGCAGATACGACCGTAGTGCGTCGTGTGAACGTCGCGGACTTCGAAGCCAGCGCGTTCGCGAGACAGACCGCCCGGTCCAAGGGCCGACAGGCGGCGCTTGTGAGTGATTTCCGACAACGGGTTCGTCTGGTCCATGAACTGCGACAACTGCGAGCTACCGAAGAACTCGCGGATCGCCGCCATTACGGGCTTGGCGTTGACGAGATCGTGCGGCATGGCCGTCGACATTTCCTGGTACACGGACATCTTTTCCTTGATCGCGCGTTCCATACGGACAAGGCCGATGCGGAACTGGTTTTCAAGCAACTCACCCACCGCGCGGACGCGGCGATTGCCCAAGTGATCGATGTCGTCGACCGCGCCGATACCGCGGCGCAGCTTCAACAGGTACTTGATGGTGACGATGAAATCGTTGATGTCGAGCACGCGACGGTCGAGCGGATTGGTGAAGCTCGGCTTGCCTTCCTTCTTGAGGGCTTCCTGCTGTTCAGCCCAACCAGCGGGCGCGTACTTTTCGTCGTCGTGAACCTTGATATTGAACTTCATGCGACCGACGCGCGAGAAATCATACTTGCGCGGATCGAAGAACATCCCCTGGAACAACTGGGTTGCCGTGTCGAGCGTCGGCGGGTCGCCCGGCCGAAGCTTACGGTAGATTTCAAGCAAGCTTTCGCCCTGGCTCTTCTTTTCGTCCTTGCGGATCGTTTCGCTGATCACGATGCCTACTTCGTCCCGCTCGGGGAAGAAGATCTCGATGCCTTCGATGCCAGCATCGAGGAACTTCGAGTAGTGAGTTTCGGTCAGCTTATGGTTCGCTTCGGCCAGGATTTCGCCGGTCTCCATGTCGATGACGTCAGCTGCGAAATGCGCGCCGTCGAGATCGTTCGGAGCCACTTCGACTTCATGGATCTTGTTGTCCTTGAGCGCCTTGAACAGTGAGGACGTGATCTTCTTGCCTTGGGCGACAACCGTTTCGCCGGCCTTGTTGACGATCGCGTAGCTCAGCTTCTGGCCCTTGAGCGAATCGCCGACGCCGAGCATCAGCTTGCCCTTCTTCAGGCTCAGCTTCGAGAGCGTATCGGTGTAGAAGGCCTTGATGATCTGCTCATCGCTCTTGAAGCCAAGAGCGCGGAGGAACACGGTGCCGTAGAACTTACGCTTGCGGTCGATACGAACGAACAGGTAGTTCTTGGTGTCGTACTCAAACTCGACCCACGAGCCGCGATACGGGATGATCTTGCCCAAGTGGTAGCCCTGCGCCGGGATGCGTTCAAAGAACACGCCGGGCGAGCGGTGCAACTGGCTGACGATCACGCGCTCGGTGCCGTTGATCACGAACGTGCCGTTCGGCGTCATCAGCGGGATTTCGCCAAAGAACACTTCCTGCTCTTTGATGTCGCGCACGGTCTTTGCCTTCGGATCGGGATTGTCCGGATCCTTGTCGTAAACCGTTAAGCGGATGGTCACCTTCAGCGGAGCCGAGAAGGTCATGCCGCGCTCTTCACACTCAGGGATGTCGTACTTGAGCTGCAGACCAACCGGGTCACCGCAACGGTTACAGAAGGTCACGATGTTCTTGTTGAACGTGCCGCAAGCGTGGCAGAGGATGTCGCCGGCGTGGAACGGGTCGGTCTGGATCGTCGCACCGCAGTGGCGGCAGACGCTACGCAAGTGGTTCAGACCTTTCAGCGCCGAGCACTTACATTCCCAGTTTCCGATCGCATAGTCGACAAAGTCGAGCTGCGAAAGACCACGGAAGTCCGTGATCGGGAACACACTCTTAAACACGCTCTGCAGACCGATTTCGTCGCGTTCATCGGGTAGCAAGTCCATCTGCAGGAATCGCTCATAGCTGAGCTTCTGCACTTCGATCAGGTTCGGGATCGGAATAGAGGACTTGATTCGGGAAAAATCAACACGGGTGATCGGCTGATTCGGCCGGTAGACCGGCGGGGAACTCTGTTGCATTCGTTCAAACCTCGCGACGGCCGCAGGCCGCCGTACAGTGTACAGTTCAAATGGAAGGAAAAAGGTACTGCGCGGAACAGCCGCCGACCCCGGGGGCTAAAACCCCGGCTCTTCGGATCAGGCTGTCAGAATCAATAGCATCAGGTAGAAAAATTTGGGGCGGAAACAGCAAAACGAGACAACAGAGTCCCTGCCGTCTCAAAAGCGGTCCAACATTTAGGATTTAGTTCAAAAAATGTGCCTAGTCCAGCCCTATGTTTTGCATGGTAACTGAAAATGACAGCAACGTCAAGCCACATTACATGCAATGATCTCGCTATGTGCACATGGATACTGCCCCTTCTCGCGCTTGCCGCATCTGACGACTTCATGGCTCGCATCAAGGAGAGCAAAACCGAAGCGTTGGTTGTATTGAAGGAAGGCAAGGCAATCGAGAGTTAAAAGCCCGGCAACCGGGTTCACATTCAGTCGATCACCAAAACCTTCACGAGCCTGGCGACTGGATTATTGCTCAAGCAGGGGAAGCTCTCCTCCATTGATGTTCCAATTTCTACGCTTCTCCCACAGCTGGCCTCGGACCCCAAGGGTGCCATCACTTTGCGCCATTTGCTCACCCACTCCTCCGGCATGAAGGACGCGCGAACCGAAAAGGACAAGACGCTCGACGAGTATAAGCGCAATGACGATTACCTCGCCTATACCCTGCGTCTGCCGATGATCTCGGTGCTGGGTGAAAAGTTTTACTACAACAACGCACGCATCATGTTGCATTCTGCGGCTCTCGAGAAGGCGGCGGGGAAACCCCTGCATCTCTACCTGAACCAAAACCTGTTTGCTCAGTTGGACATTCGCTCGGCCAAGTGGATGCTCGACAAAACGCGCCGAAGACCTTGCCAAAATTGGACAGTTGATTCTCGAGGGGGCAAGGGCATTCTTACGCCGGATTGGATCGAGCAATCGACGTCACTGCCTGGTAATCCAAAGAGCAATGAACGCACGGGCCTGGTGTGGTTCTTCCAGCCATCCGCACAACCCGGCAAGCCAGTGATGATCCAGCACTCGGGGGATGGGGGAAACTGGCTGATTGTCTTTCCGAAACAAAACATAGTTGTCGGTCGCTTGCGGACTTACTCGCCGAAAGAAGACATCCTTCAAGACTTCCCTAGCCTGGCTTATCAGTCCTTCGCCAAGTAAGGCACGTTCACCTGCAACTGCGAGTTCTCGCCGACCTCCACCTTCAACCCCTTGCCTTCCCGCAAAGCGAGGGCGGCATCCACATATGAGAGTCCTTTGGTTGCGATGAAGTGATAAGTGCTAGGCGGAAGAGACTCGAAGCGAAACTGCTTTCCTTCTCGACGCTGGAGCCTTCTGTTGACTGGTTCGCCAGCGAGTGGCTCCATCAATGCATAGATCAGTGCCCCTTCTGTCTTGACCTCGCCTGAGACGCTGTTGTTGACCTGCGATACGAAAAGCTCGCAATCGTGCTCCGCGCGGCCTGGATCGAGCCGGAAGTTAAATCGGTCAAACTCAATGCTGTTACAAGTGCCTCGGCGCAATGCCCATCCTTTGGGTAGACCCATGACGTGAATCCACATCAGGTCACCGAATTGACCGCCGATCTCGGCACCTTCGCCAGATTCGACAACTTGAGGCCGGTCGCTCGAGAAATTCGCGCGTGTTTGAGGATTGAAGCTCAGGGTAATTTTGGGTTTTAGCTGCGTCCAAAGCGGATCGCCATCAATCGGATGGTCGCCCAAGCTGCGTACTTTGAAGCGAACTTTGAACGCTCCTTGAAGGTTTAGATCAAGGTCCTTCACGTCGCTATCCACCATCAGCTCTACTACCGCTTGCTTTCGTTTCAAGCTGTCCCGATCTTTCGTAAAGAACATGAGGGAAAATCGTCCAGCCGGTACGTTTTGAATTTGAAATGGCCCTGGCCCGGTGAGATCACCGATCCCGCTAAACGAGATCCCTTCCTGGCCAAACTTCGTTGTTGACGTTGTGGCTGCGGCACCGTCTGAGCCCTGAATCGTTCCGCTGAGGGTGTAGAGCCGTTCTTTGCGGATCTTGAAGTCAAAGTACTCAAGTTGCGCACCCTGCCGAAGGGTAATGGTTTGTCCGTCGGCGAAGTTCGGAACGCCGGGAAAGTAGAGCGGCGGATAGGTCATCGCTGGAGCAGAGTCCGCGGGAAGGCCCGGAAAAATCTTTGGCCTCAGTTGAGTTTGGATTTGCAGCTTGTACTCGCCTGGCATCATGCCCGTGATGCGGAAACGGCCATCGGCGTCGGTACGCGAGCGAGGGCCAAAGCCAAAGTAGTTGCCTTCTGTCTTGCGATGAGAAATCACCTCAACATCCGCGATCGGCTTTTCCGTATCAGCGTCGATGAGCCGCCCGCCGAGCACGCTCTCGGGGTCCAGTTTGACGACCACCCCGGTCCGGTTGCCTGTCAGAGTGTATGTCTCCAATGACTTGCCGACACCGAACAGCCTTCCAATCGTGACGTAGCCTTCCCGCTCGACGCCAAAGTGAAACGGCACTCCCTCCACAGCTTCAAGACGAAAGGAGCCATCCTCACCGGAGGTAGTTGTGTTTCCTTTTGCGTTCGCGGAAGTCAGAGCGGAAGAACCATCGGGCGCCTTTTCATATTGGATGGTGATTTTCGCTTTGGCCAATGTGCCCGAACCATCGGAGCCAACGACCGTTCCTTCAATGAAGGCGGTCTTTTGAGCGAGTAGGAGTAGCAGCAGGGGTGTCAGGGACATACCGTAAGCCTCTTCGTGAGTTGGACTCGGCTCCCTTCCGATGGGTTCCCGCGAAATCCATTCGCGAGGAAAAATTCGATTTCCGATGCGTCCGCCAATACGTGGACATAGCCGATGGGGCCCAAATTTGAAATCTGTTTCAGAAGAAACATCAATCCGTAACGACCCAGGCCCTGGTGACGCCAGGTTGGGTGAATCGCGCAGCCATGCAACATCGCCTCAGAAGGGGAAGTCAGCTGATACCCACCGCAGCCGAGGATTGCGCCTTCATGCTCCATCACGAAGTAGTTTTCGGCGGGGCTTAAAGACGGAATTAGCGTCTGACAAGCGGCAAGATCCGACGGGGCGAAGGGGCGAACATCCATAGGCTGATTGTAAAGTGGGGAAATCACAATGCAAAACCAACTCAGCCGCCGGGAACTGTTTGCCCTAGCCGCAATTGAGCTCAACACGAAAGGCTTCTGCGGCTGGCCCACGATGATCCGCAATTCGAAAGGCGAATTGCTGGTGGTTTACTCCGGTTCGCGTGAGGCGCATGTGTGCCCTTTCGGCCGAGTGGAATTGATCCGGTCGAACGACGAAGGTGCAAGCTGGTCACATCCCCAAGTAGTTCTCGATACGCCGATTGACGACCGCGACGCCGGCATCCTTGAAACTAACAAAGGCACGTTGCTGGTAACCACCTTCACATCGCTTGTTTATCAGAAGAATAAAGGCTATTCGCAGGCGCATTGGCAGGCGATGGAACGGGGCTTGACACAGGCGCAGCGGGAGTCGCTATTGGGCGCCTGGATGTTGCGATCGACCAATGGTGGCCTGACCTGGTCGCAGCCCTATCGGGTTCCCGTGACCAGCCCGCATGGGCCCATCCAACTGCGGGATGGAAGACAGCTGTATCCGGGCAAGAGATATCCGGAAGCTTCTGGAGAGATCGGCGTTGCGGTATCAGGCAACGATGGCGTGAGTTGGAAGTGGTTGGCAACAATTCCGTCGCGGCCCGGTGACCGGCACGAGGACTACCATGAGCTCCACGGGGTGGAGACTGCTGATGGTCGAATCGTCGTGCACATACGCAATCACAACAAGGTAAATGCGCAAGAGACGCTCCAGTCGGAATCGAAGGATGGCGGCAAGAGCTGGTCGGTGCCTGTGGCGATTGGGGTTTGGGGTTTGCCAAGCCACTTGCTCAGGCTTAAGAACAACTGGCTCGTGATGAGCTATGGATACCGGCGTACACCGCGAGGGAACCATTTGCGGGTGAGTCGTGACCATGGCCGAACCTGGTCGGAGCCAATTGTGCTCAGTGAGGATGGCACGGGCGATCTGGGTTATCCCTCGTCTGTGGAGTTGGCAAGCGGAGAGTTACTGGCGCTTTGGTATGAGGTGATGAAACCGGGCACACCGGCTGTGCTCAGGACGGGCCGACACCGTCTCGCCTGATTGATCCCGCCAGCGCACCGCCGGCGATGCTGAGCAGGCCGGTGAGTCCGTGCCAGAAGGCGATGTGGGCCCCCTCGTGATCGGGACAGACCCACTGCAAAATCATGATCCCGGTGATGCCGCCGAGAGCTCCAGTGATTGCTCCGGACAGCGTTCGATGAATGACGTAGCCTCGCCGACCGAGCACCCAGATCAGAGAACTGGCAAAGAACGAGGTAATCAAGCCGAACAATAGACACACGACACCTTCTGCAAAAAAGGATTCCCGAACCGGTTGCAGCGGGAATAGAAGTGAAGCAAGTGCGGGATAACCAACAGCAACGCTGCGCAACAAGATGGTGGGCGAGATAGGGCGCGGGACCGCTGGGCGGAGGAGCCTGGCCAAGGAGATGGAGAGCAGAACAAGGAGCACAAACGAATACACGGTCAACGCCAGCCGACGCATGTGATCCAGGAGATTGAAGCCCGGGATGCCCATGATTGCGGTCCACAAGCCGAAGCTGACAGCGGCGGAGGCTACGATCGCGACAGCGATCTAACCAGTGCTGGCCAGTGGTTTGGCCGGTGCCAGGTTGCTGGTAAGACGAGCCGCAATCTTGCGGCTGGAATCGTTCTCGTCGTGGGGCGCCTCAATCGATTCGGCGATGAACTCGACCAGTGGGCGGCAACGTGGACAGTTTCGAATGTGTGGGCCGGCGCGCACTTGCAGTTCGCGCAATTCGATTCCTTCGCTGAGGAGGCGGTCGACATCACTGCAGTTCGTTTTAGATCTCCATCGAGGATACCCATCGCGTTGCGAATGGTCTGATAAGCGCGGTATGCCTTTTGCTTCACCGCGGCGGGTGTTGAACCCGTGGCAAGGGCTACCTCCTGTACTGACATGCCGGTGACTTTCAGCATGACAACGACTTCGCGTTGCGAATCCAGGAGAATTTGCATGAGCTTGAGCAGGCGGCCAGCAGCGGTGGCAGTATTCCATTACTGCTGAGGGTTTGCACTGATCTCTTCAAGCCTGGTCTCGATGTCGAGTTCGCGTCCGTTAGTGCCCCGCCATTTCCGATAGGAATCGATGCGGACGTGCCGCGCAATGGCAAGCACCCAAGGCATGACAGGTTCTCCGAGACGATAGCTGGCTCGGGCTTTGTGAATTCGGAGCCAGCACTCTTGAAGCAGGTCCTCGAAGTTGGGAGCCCCGAGAGAAGTCGCATAGAGGTAACGGGCCAGAGTACGGTTGAGGAGTCTTACCAACTCGTTTGCGGCATTGCCATCGCCTTGCTGATAGCGAAGCATGATTTGTTTGAGGAGTTGGGGATCTGTTTCGAGGGGACTGAACGGGTAACGGCCTGCCTAGAGCGATTCGCTACAAGAGCCGCAGAGGTTACGGTGCCGAGGAAATTCATTTGCACCGTTACTTTTGCGGAACTAGAGGCGAACTGCATCGTGAACGTATGGCTGACACACAACCCACGCACGAAGAGATCGCGGCGCTCGCCTACAAATACTGACAGGAACACGGCGAAGAAGAAGGCTCTGCGGAAGCCGATTGGTTCAAGGCCGAACAGGACCTGAATGATACAGGTTCATTGCGCTGAGATCTGGGGCGGCATCCAGCCCGCCAATGATGATGTATGTACCTCCGGAGTAACGGCAACCTTATACTCCAGTGCAGCGGGAGCGCCCGGTGGTGGTGACATTCATTACTTCAGCGTTTGCAGCTATGACATTTTGACTCGGGTGGTAATTGCGGATGTCAGAGGCCATGGGGCGGCGGCGGCCGAGCTAAGCCAATGGCTGTATTTGTCGCTACTCGAACACATGAATTCTGAGGATGGCGCAGCAATTCTCGACGAGTTGAATCAGAAGGTGTGCGAGATTGGGCACAGCGCACTCACCACAGCGGCGGTGCTGAGCTACAACCGGGACGATGGTCAACTGTATTACGCCAACGCAGGGCATCCACCACCCTACTTGTTTCGCCAGCAACAAGGTTGGAGCCGATTGCTTGTGGATGATGCGCCGGGAGCGGCAAACCTGCCACTGGGTATTTTGAAGAAGACGCGTTATGACCAGCAACCGCATGCACTTGGGGCGGGAGACCGACTGTTTCTCTACACCGATGGGCTGACCGAGTGCCCTGGCGCGGACGGAAATGTTTTTGATGAGGCGAGACTGGAAGACTCGCTGTCGCTGAGTGCGCTCGAATCGCTGCATAGCGTCAAGACCAATCTGCTGAAAGAGCTATGTCAGTTCTCGTCGGGAGCGCTGCTGCATGATGACTGCACTTTTCTCTGTTTTGAACCAAGGCCGAAGGATTCGATAGACTCCAGTTCATGACGAGACGTGAGTTGCTGGCGGCTGCATCGATCACATTGCAGCCCACTGCGGAGCAGGCGCTGCGCAAGCCTGAGGCGGCGGTGCTGTTGGTGCGAAAGGGGAAGGAGATCACGCTCAAAGCGTTCGGGGCCGCGAAGACAGATTCAAAGTTTCTCATCGCATCGATCACCAAGCCCTTCACGGTTGCGGCGTTTCTCTGGGTGGCTGAGCGGAATCGGATCCCGCTGACGGATCCGGTGGTGAAATACCTGCCTGGCTTCTCCTCACCCACAATGCAGCTGTCGCATCTGCTGAATCACACCTCGGGTTTGCCAGACATGCTGCCCGAGAATGCAGAGTTGAGAAGGCGTCATGCTCCGCTCAGCGAGTTTCAAAAACTGACGCTGACAACGCTGCGGCTTTTTGAGGCGGGGCAAAAATATAGCTACTCAAGCATGGCGATTCTGCTGGCAAGTGCGATTGCCTCAAAAGTGGACTCAAGGCCGTTTGCAAAGCTCATCGACGAGGTTGTGTTTCGCCCATTGGGGATGAACGCGACCATGCTGGGCAAGGTGCCTGGGGCGGTGCGAAGCCAGACCGAGTTTGCCACAGGCCAGGAGCCTGCGTGGGATTGGAATAGCGATTACTGGCGTGGGCTCGGAGCGCCGTGGGGAGGAGCGCACTCAACGGCCGAGGACATTGCGAAATTCCTTCAAGCGTTCTTGAATCCGGCATCGAATCCCTTGGGAGAGACGCTGGCGAAATCGATGGTGCGCCCCGGGGGATTTGGATTCAAGCACGGCAAGAGCCTAAGCGCGAAATTGCCGGAGAGAGCCTTTGGCCATGGAGGATCGACCGGGACCCTTTGCTGGGCTAACCCTGAGAAGGATCAGATTTTCGTGCTTTTGACTTCTTTGCCGGACGAGGTGTCGCGGAAGACGGTGATTCAGCCGGTTTCCGACTCGGTGATCGCTTCTTTGCAGCCTTGAGGCGCCAAGCGGCCTCAAGGGCACCAGTGAGCATGTCACGGTTGGCGGCCTTGAGCACGATATGGGTCATCCCCATCCGGCCCCAGCCGCCGTGGATCGGCAGGAAAAGATCTGGTGCGTTTTCGACAAACTCAGATTGAAGCTCTGGGGTGAGCATGAGGTTGCCATAGCCTTCTTTAACGGAGGCAAGTGTGGCAAAGATACGGCCGTTGACACGGAAGTCAACCGCCCCCATGGGCGAACCTTCAACGGCGCCTTCGAAAGAAAGGGCAATGCGGCGGAAATCTTCAGGCTTCATGCCGGGCATGAAGGCAGTTTAGCTCTTCAGGCAGGCCTCAAGGCGTTGGTAGGCATCGGTAGCGCCAGAAATCATGTCGGCAACCGCGCTGGAGCGGCTCTGGCCGACGCGTTCAAGAAAGTCCTGACAATTGCGCCACATCAAACCGGCCCGGTCGCCGTAGGAATTGAGAAATGCACCACCGGTATCCGAGCCAATCCCAAGCTTGCGGCTCAGGATGCGGAACTGGTTCTGGCCAAACATGGTGGCACTTTCGATGACATAGAGATAGCCGCAAACGAAGCCAAAGGTGGCATCGTCGAGAGGGAGATCGAGATCGGACTTACCGGCCATTGGAACCACAAAGTAGGTAAGATCGCGCTCGATGCGATCGGCCTTCTCCCGTTCGGAAAACTCGAAGCCGAAGCCTTCCCACTCGCGACGACCGCGCACCCTGCGCTCGAAGCCGCTCTGGAATGCCCACATTTTCTCGAGAAGTTCGACGTAGCCCTCACGAGTGGCTTTGCCCTCGGCAATGGCCCGGTGCAATGGGGTCGCCTGGATCTTGTTCGGCCAATGACTTACCTGACGGCGAAGCCGATCCATCACTTCATTTCCAATTTCTACCGGCATTTCTGTCTCCGCTGCTGAATTCGTAGGGTCTAGGCGGATTACCTGACCGTTATGCGGCTTATCGGACAGCCAGGAGATTGTTAGAGAAAAATATGCCCCTCTTTTGTACCATGTGAGGAATTATGAATCGAGGGGTTGAAACCACAATGATCTTGCGGGATGCCTGGAAGGAAATGACCTGCAAATTCCCAGATGCAAAGCTGGATCTGGAGGGTACCCTAGCCACCACGTTTGCGAATTTGCCCTTGTTTTTCTTCAACATGAATCTGGCGGTGGAGCCGGTAAAGACTCTGGGTGAGTTTGATCAGAGTCTTGCGCTGTCGTTCAGCCGGGCTGAGGGGGCACCCTATGGGTGGTTTCACGCAATCTGCCATGAATTGACAGTGGAAGGCTGGGAAGAAACCGCGGCAGCCCGGGGGCTGATGCCCATCATGAAGCTGACGGGGATGTCAGCGGATCAGCTGAATGAGCCGAAGCGTGAGTTGCCTAGCCTTGATTTCCGGGCTGTGAGCGAAGCGCGAACCTTTGAAGATATCGCCACAGTGAATGGACTGGCTTATGAAATGCCTTCAGAGATGTCCAGTTGCATCGCGAACGACTTGCTATGAAAGGGCACAATCTACGGAACGGTTGGCGATGTGAAAGACAAACCGGTGACGGCGGCGGCGGCATTTCCCGTGGATGGCACGATCTATTTGGCGCTTTTGGCAACGATGCCGGGGAACCGCGGCAAAGGCTATGCCGAAGCGGCAATCCGACATGTGGCGAAGCAGTGTGCGGAGGCGACCGGGTGGACCCGGTTGACGTTGCATGGAACGGATGCGGGCAGGCCGCTCTATCAACAAATGGGGTTTGAAACCGATGGGTCGTTCTCGGTGTTGATGGCCCACCCGTAGGCTGCCGCAGCGAGAGTGCTAGGCGATGCCCATGCGTTCGAGTTTGCGGTAGAGCGTCTTGCGCTCGATGCCAAGGATCTTGGCGGCGCGACTCTTGTTGTTGCTGGTGGCTTCCAGGACCTTGAGGATCTGTTCGCGCTCGGTGTCCCTGAGGCTTTCTGAAGTCGTTGGGTCTTCGCTGGACGATTCCACCAAAGCGTCAGCAACGGCCTCGGCATCGATACGCCCGTGGGGGCTGAGAATCACGAGGCGCTCGATCAGGTGTTGGAGCTGGCGGACATTGCCGGGCCAGGGTTGTTCTTCAAGAAGTTTTAGCCCGCTGGTGGTGATGACGGCGCTCAGTTCATACCGCTCGTTGTACTTGCGGAGGAAGAAGTGAGACAGCAGGGGGATGTCCGTGCGGCGGTCCCGCAAGGCGGGAAGCGGAATGCGGACGACGTTCAGGCGGAACCAGAGGTCTTCGCGGAACTTGCCTTCTTCGACGAGCTTCTGAAGGTCTTTGTTGGTTGCGGCAACGATGCGCACGTCGACCGGCTTGGCGCGGTTCGCCCCGACGGGACGGATTTCGCGTTCTTGTAGGAAGCGCAAGAGTTTGAGCTGGAAAGCGCCATCGATCTCGCCGATTTCGTCGAGAAACACTGTGCCGCGATTGGCGGTTTCAAAGACGCCAGTGCGGTCGCGATCAGCACCGGTGTAGCTGCCCTTGAGGGCGCCGAAGAGTTCGGCTTCGAGAAGCGAAGGAGCGATCGAACCGCAATCGACTGGAACGAAGGGTCCGATGAGGCGCTTCGAGTTGGAATGGATCATGCGGGCGACCAGCTCTTTGCCGGTGCCGGTTTCGCCAGTGATGAGAACCGTAGCGTCGGTGGGGGCAACTTGACTGAGGGTCTTATAGATCTCGATCATGCGCGTCGAGCTGCCGATCATTTCCGTCTCAGGCAGATCGTCGATATCGGTTTCGCGATCGGAATTCCCTGCCCCTTCGATCTCGGCTTCAGCCTTCTGGATGGCACTGAGAAGATCGTCAAGCTCGAAGGGTTTGGCCAGGTATTCGAAAGCGCCGCCGCGGGTGGCAGCCATCACCGTCTCCATGCTGCCGCGAGCACTCATGAGGATGACGCGGCAATCGGAATGAGCTTCCTTGGCCGCTTTGAGGACATCGAGGCCGGTGCGCTCATCAAGGTAAATGTCGCTGATTACGATGGGATAGCTGGAGGCGGCCAGTTTTTCCATCGCCGCTCGGGTGCTCGACACCGCCTCGACCGTATAACCTTCGAGATCGAGGAAAGTGGTGAGTGTGCTGCGGACGCTGTTGTCGTCTTCAACGAGCAGTAGTGGTGCGCTGATTGGCATTGCCTATATCCGAGTCTAGCGAAGGACCCTGGGCAAACGGCAGAATGACTGTAAAAACACTGCCCTTGCCGAGTTCGCTTTCCACTTCGATTCGCCCCTGGTGCTGCTTCACGATTTCGTTGACGATGCTGAGGCCGATGCCGGTGCCGGAGATTCCGCTCTCTTCGGCGCGCTTGGATCGATAGAAACGGTCGAAGATCTTTTTGAGGTCATTTGAATCCATGCCCATGCCGTAGTCGCGGATTGCGACGTGGACTTTGCCGTCGTTCAGTGAGCAATGACATTCGATGCCGGTGCGTTCGGGAGAGTACTTTACCGCGTTGTTGAGGAGGTTGTAGAAGGCGTACTCGAGGAGTTCCTTATCACCGGTGATCTGGCTGGTGGGGATCGCGCCGACATCGAGCGTCATCTCTTTGCGCTCGGCGAGGACGCGGGCTCTGTCGAGGGAAGCAAGCAGCACCGAGGCCAGTGCGAAGTTGTCCTGCTTGAGATTCATTTCGCCTTCGGCAAGGCGTTCCACATCGAGGAAGGTCTGGATCATCGAGGCGAGACGTTTTGATTCGCTATGAATCATCTGGGCGAATTGCTTCTGTTTGTCCTCGTTGAGCTTGTAGCGGGTCATCAGTTCGCTGGAGCCCTGAATGGCTGTGAGGGGAGTTTTCATTTCGTGAGTGACGAAGTGAATGGCCTGCTGATAGCGCGTCTTGTCGGCTTCGCTCTTCTGCCACTGCTTGCGGATGACGAAGTAGTGGAAGCTGGCTGAGACGATGGTCGCGAGCCACACGCCGGAGAGCAGCATGGAAGGGCCGAGGAAGATCTGGTTGCTGAAGAGCAGTCGCGGGGCGAGGTGGACCAGGATGAGCCAGAGTGCGGCCGCAGCCCAGGCGAGTGAGCCGCTGAGAAAGACGAAGATGAGGCCAGCGCCCGCGACGGCAACCAGCGTAAAAAGCACGGGCAGGGTGACGGCGGCGTCGGTGACGAAGATGCCCTGGTGAAGGGTCTCAAACAGGTTGGCGTGGATTTCGACGCCCGTCATGAGCGAACCCATTGGGGTCATCAAACGGTCTCGTGCAGCGCTTTGATCGGTGTAGCCGAGAAAGACGACTTTGTTGCTGAATTGGAGGGCGGCTTCGGGTTGGTGACGAATCTGTTTGATCGTGACCTGAGGGATCGAAGAGGGAACGTAGTTGATGTAGATGCTGCGGGCTGTGGCCCTGGCGGCGGGAATGCGTGTGAGGCCAACGTTGAGATCGTCGGGAGACTCGAGAATCGGGCCCGCTTGTTTTGAGAGGCGGAAGGCTTCAAGAGCGAGGGCCCAATAGCGCTTCTGATTGACCGCCTTCTCGAGGGGGATGCGGCGGCTGACCGGGTCGGGGTCAGCGTGGACATGAGCGAGAGCGGCAGAGGTTTGGCGGAATGCGGCGATGGGTTCTTCCCAGATGCTGTCCTTGCGGACGATGTCGGCACCAAGGACCACGCTGGGACATTGAGCAAAGGCCTTGGCGAGGTCTGCATCCGTCTGCGGGTCTTCAATCGTGGAGAGCATCAAGTCGACGGCGACGGCCGTGGGCTTGGCAGCGCAGACACGCGGGAGAACCTCGGCGAGAGTCTTGCGAAGGTTGCGCGGCCCACCCATCTCGATCAGACTGGCTTCGTCGATGGCAAGCAGTGCGGAGTGGGCTTGCCAGCCTGGAGTTTGACTGGTGGCGAAAAGCCAGTCGTAAGCTTGGCCGTCGAGCTGTGCGGCAGGCTTGGACCAGCCGAAGAATAGTGCGGCGGCAAAGCCGAGCACGAGCAGTCCGGCGAGCGTGGCGAACTGGCGGGCGCGAAGGCTCAGGGGCGCATCCCCCGTTCGACTTCAGCGGCGGTGCGCGGGAGAGCCGAGGTGAGCAGCCGGGAACCATCCTTGGTGATGACGATCATATCTTCGATGCGAATTCCGAGTTGCTCAGCGGCGATGTAGAGGCCGGGCTCGATGGTGATGACGTTGCCTTCGGCAAGCGGAATCGTCGGATCGAAAGGATCGTGAACATCGAGGCCGATGTGGTGGCTGACCCCGTGGAGGAGATAGTCGCCCCATGGCAGATCGTTGGGGCCCTTGCCTTGGGCATTGAGATAATCGCGTGCCGCCTTGGTGACGTCAGGCAGCATGACGCCGGGTTTGGCCGCAGCAATGGCGGCGTTCTGTGCGCCGAGCACCATGTTGTAAATCTGCAGCTGGCGCAGTGTCCATTTGCCATTGACCGGGATGGACCGTGTGATGTCAGCTGCGTACATCGAGTACTCACCACCAACGTCCATAAGTAAGACGTCGCCGGAGTCCATCTTGCGGCGGTTGCTGTTGTAGTGAAGGATGACGCTATTGGGACCGCTGCCGACAATGGGCGGATAGGCGTTGCGCTCACAGCCGAGAGCATAGTAGGTCTGCTGCATAATGGCCGAGATTTCGTATTCGTGAAGGCTAGGCTTAGTAGCGCGCCAACTGGCAAAATGTGCGGCGATGGAGGCGTCGATCGCCTTTTGCATGACCGCGAGTTCTGTGGTGCTCTTGCGGAGGCGTAGCTGCGTGATGGAGAGCTTGGCATCTTTGACGCTTCGTAGAGGAGCCAGTTTGTTGAGGGCCTGCTCGTGGCCGTCGAAGAGAGTGTAGAGATCACGGGCATGGGCCAGAGAAGCGGTAATCGATTGCTCCAGCTGCTCCACAGGGAGGACCTTCTTAAAGCCGGTGCGATCGGTGGCATCCTTATCGCCAGGGGCTACCATGGGGCCGTCATAACGCTCCCGGCGGGCGTTGCGCACGGGCAAGAAAAAGATTTCACGTTTGTCCTCAGGGCAGGCGGCGCACAGGAGAAGAGCTGCTCCGGGCTGCATCCAGCCCGTGAGGTAGTAGAAATTGGGCTCCTGGAAGACGCCATTGCGATCATGAATATCCGGCCTGAGCGGGTTGGCCCAGAGGACCACAACGGATTCGTTGAGGGAGGTGCGCAGCTGTTCTCGGCGCTTGGCGTACTCCGAAAGTGGAATCGTCTGCGCTGTGGCGATGAGGGCAGCTAGCGTAAGGATGAGAGTTCGCAGCATTGTCCATATCATCCCAGAATTCACGTCATTGCCTGAGGACCTTGTTAAGCGAATTGCCTTTAGCCAGTTCGTCTACAAGCTTGTTGAGGTACCGGATTTGCTGCATGAGTTTGTCTTCGATTTCTTCCACGCGATAGCCGCAGATCAGGCCAGTGATTTTGGAAGCGTTGGGATTGAGTTGCGGAGCCTCGGCAAAGAATATTTCGAAGTCGGTGTTGCCGGTAAGGATGCGCTGAAGTGCGCGATCGTCGTAGCCGGTGAGCCATTGGAGACGGTATCGAGTTCCTGCCTGGTGCGCCCCTTTTTTTCTACTTTGGCCAGGTAGAGCGAGTAGACGCGGGCGAAGACCATTTTGAAGACTTTGGTGTTTTGCATGAGGGATTGTTGGGTTTTGGCGATCGGTACAGGGTGCCGCTATCAAAAGAGAAGACAAGATCGTGCTGTCGAAAAAGCCTTCCCTTATGGGCTTCAAGAGTCCTCAACGTGCGCAATCCTTACGCTTGCCTGTGAGGCGAAAACGAAATCTGAACGAAAATGAGGATGTGGAGCGAAACAGCAAAGTTCTGATGATCCCGATCTTGCCGGGGTGGCAGGGGATGGAGTGCGGGCAGTTGGTTGGTCTCTCAGAAGACCTGGATCAGATCGATGTGGCGCGGGCATTGGCTGAGGATCTCGGACGAGTGGATGCGATGTTCATGGTGGGAAATGCAAGCGAAATCCCCTGGCGTGACGGTTATTTTGACGTGGCCTACGTTGGAACGGCATCCACAGAGGAGGTGAAGCGAGTGTTGAAAGCCGGAGGGGTGGTGCACGAATGGCAAAGCGAGTTCTGATCGCGACGGTTGGGTCGTTCGGAGATTTGCATCCCTATCTGGCGATTGCCCTTGGGCTGAAGCAGCGTGGGCATACGGTCACGCTGGCCAGCAGCGGAATGTACCAGGAAAAAGTGGAGAGCGAAGGCATTCGCTTTGTAGCGATCCCTCCGCATCTGGCAGATCTTGAGCACAATGCCGAAGTGCGGCGCAAGGCGATGGCGACCTTCGATGGCACTCGTTATGTGGTGCAGGAGATCTTTTTGCCTCCGATTGAAGAGGCGTATCGAATTCTGCTGGAAGAAGTGAAGCAAGCCGATGTCGCGGTCGGCTCGACGTTTGCGATGGGGTTGCCGTTGGCGGCTAGCAAGATGGGAGTTCCCTACCTGACAACCGCGTTGCAACCGGCGGCCCTGTTGTCGGCCTATGACCCACCACTGGTGCCAGCAATGCCGTTCTTGCCGATGATGCCGCTGTGGATGCTGCGTGTGGTTTATCAAGGGCTGGACAAGATGAACGGCTTTCTTCTTGAGAAAGCTTACGCGCTGGCGGCCAGGGAGGGCTTACCGGCAACGGCGGTGCCGAAGTTGTTCGGGCAGTGTTCGCCAGATGGCAACCTGATTCTTTTCTCGAAGCATTTCATGGCAGAACAACCAGACTTCCCGCAACCGGCGACTGTCTGCGGGTTTCCTTTTTACGACAAGCTCGATGCGGCGAATGCGGGGTTGGAAGAGGGCCTGGAGAAGTTCCTGCGTGATGGGGATGCGCCCTATGTCTTTACGCTTGGAACCTCGGCGGTGCTCGACCCGGGACATTTTTATGAGGAAGCGAGTATTGCCGTGAACCGCATGAGGAAGCGGGCCGTGTTTCTCGTTGGTCGGACCAACTACGACCAGTATCGATCACTGGGTAATGATCGGATCTATATTGCGCAGTACGCGCCGCACTCGCTGCTCATGCCTCGTGGCGCGGTGACGGTTCATCAGGGTGGCGTGGGCACAACGGCACAAGCCCTTCGGGCCGGTAAGCCGATGATCGTTGTGCCTTATTCGCATGATCAGCCAGACAATGCGCGGCGCTGCGTGAATTTGGGAGTGGGCTTGAGCATTGCACGCAATCGGTTTAACGCTTCAGGCCTGGAGGAAGCTCTGATAGCAGCAGCAAGTAAAGTTGAAGCAGCGCGCAAAATGGGTGCGTTGATTCAGTCTGAAGACGCCGTGGCACGAGCGTGCGAGAAGATCGAAGCCACCCAGCCATCTCCAAGCAGAATCTGATCGCGCTTGGAAAATTCAGGTAGGGCGGCTTCTATGCGCTCGGCCTGCCATTCGTAGTAGCCAGACAGGATCAGTGTGGCGTTGGGCTTGGCAAGGCGAGAGTATTCGGGTGCAAGATCCAGATGAACATAGCCGGGGATATTGACGAGCAGAATATCGAACCGCCCATCGGGTAGGGCAGAACTCGGACCTTGAAAGGTGGCAATGCCGCGGTCATGAGCCATGCGGGAGGCGTCAGCTTCGACATCGCAGGCAATCACACTCGCTGCGCCCAGAACCTTGGCAGCCTCTGAAAGGATGCCCGTGCCGGTGCCAAGATCGAAGACGGATTGGCCAATAAAACTAACCCGCTCCATCATTTCCAAAGTGCCGCAGGTAGTGTCGTGATCACCGGCACCGAAGACCAGGCCGGGTCGCATGGTGAGGCGATGACGACCCTCAGGTGCGGGTTCAGGATCTGTTTCCGGTGCGATCCACCAGCGGGTTCCGACAGGCTTTGCAGTCCAGGAGCGCTGGTAGTCGAGATTGACCTCCCAGCGCGCGCGCTCGAGCTTACCACCATTGGCTTTCGCGAAACTACGGGCTACGACCTGATTCGAGAAATAGACCCAGGATTCACCGTCGCGTTCTTCTGCGCCGTCAATGGGCCAGTCGCCAAAGTCGTCCAAAATGCCCGAAACACGAACCATATACATAGTTTTGATGTCTCTGTAACATTTTCAGGCGAAACTAGAGTTTTGTGCAAAAGCAAGTTGTAATTATCGGCGCCGGGATCAGCGGCCTCATGGCGGCGCAGCATCTGCGTCAGGTGGGAATCGCGGTGACGGTTCTCGATAAGGGAAACCGCCCTGGTGGACGGATGGCGACGCGGCCCTTTGAAGGAGCCATCTTCGACTATGGCGCTCAATTCTTCACGGTGCGGCATGAGCGCTTTGCGAGCTTTCAACGCGCTTGGCAGGCCAAAGGACTCGTCAAGATCTGGAGCCAAGGCTTTAACGGCCAGAGCGATGGGCACCCCCGCTTCATCGGTAGCGGCGGGATGAATTCGATTCCAGCTCACTTGGCTCAAGGGATCGAGGTGCGGTGCGCCGTCAAGGTGAGCCGCATTCTGGCTTCAGGAAAACAATGGTCACTCGAAACCGACTTCGACGAAACTCTGACAGCCGATGCACTGATCGTCACGACACCGGTGCCGCAGACGCTCAATTTGATGGACTTCGAGATTGCGGACACAGAGCGGGCTGCGCTTGAACGAATTGAGTATGACCGTTGCCTGGCCTTGATGGCCATCCTCGAAGAGCGGGAAGATCTGCCCGAGCCAGGTGTGAAACAAATGCTCGAAGGCGAACCTGTGACCTGGATTGCCGACAATCAGCGTAAGGGGATCTCCCTTCTTTCCAATGCAATCACGATTCACGCCGGACCGAAGTTCAGTCTCGAAAATTGGGACAAGAGTGCTGAAGATGTAGCCGCACAACTGCTAGATGGACGCCGGGCGACCGCCTGGAAGTTGCACCGCTGGAAGTATTCCAAGCCAAGCGTGATGCACCCGGAACGATGCTTTACGGTCACTGCGCCAAGCCCGCTTGTACTAGCCGGAGATGCATTTGGCGAAGCGCGAATTGAAGGCGCTGCGCTTAGCGGTTTGTCTGCTGCGGAGCGGCTTCAAGGGCTGCTGCTGCCCTAGCAGCCTTGAATTGCAGCAGGCCCTGATATTCCTGCCAGAGGGTGCTGAATCCCGCCCAGTAGTAACCGCTGACGAAGATCATCAGGAACGGGATGCTGAGTAGATTGAGCGACTCAATGCAGTAGTAAACCATGGCGGCGAAAGCCGTGCCCATGGCGATCTCGGCGAAGGGAAGCCAGCCGGACTTGCGGCGGTATTCCACCTGTTCGAGCTTTACCTTCTTGTCGCTCAAGTTGTACTTGGCGGTGCGGGCGAAACTGGTCTGAACACCGAAGATCGCTTCGAGGAAGGCTTTGGTGTTAGAGATTGTGAGTGCGACGCCTGCGGCCATCAGTGCCGGGAGAAACCAGATGGTGCGCCTCCAGCCCTGGGGATCGAGTTCGCGTTGAGCGATCAGATAGAAGGCAGAGAGGCTGACGAAGTTCGCGATGATGAGCGGAAAATCGAGCAGCAGCATTTCCAGCGGGCCCATATAGAAGCGCACAATCATCACAGGCAGCATCAGCGCCGAAACGATGATCATCATCGGGTAGGAAACGTTCGGGGTTAAGTGGCAGATTGCTTCGAGCTTCACGCGCCAGGAGACATTGCTGTCGAGGACGGTGCGCATCAGCTTCTTGGCAACCTGTGTGAGGCCCTTGGCCCAGCGGGATTGCTGCACCTGGAAGCTATAGGTTTCAACCGGGAGTTCCGACGGGCACTCGACGTGCGGCAGATAGAGGAACTTCCAGCCTTTGAGCTGGGCGCGATAGCTGAGGTCGCTATCTTCGGTGAGGGTGTCGTGCTGCCAGCCACCGGCGTCTTCGATCATCGTCTTGCGCATGATACCGGCCGTGCCATTGAAGTTGAAGAACAGGTCGTTGCCGGCGCGAGCGCCGTGCTCAAGCACAAAATGGCCATCGAGCAACATGGTCTGGACTTCGGTGAGCAGGTTGAAGTGGCGATTGAGATAGGTCCAGCGGGTTTGCACCACGCCAATGGATTCGTCGGTGAAGTAATCGACGGTTTGCTCAAGGAAGTCTTCGGGCAGAACGAAGTCGGCGTCAAAGATGGCGATCAGGTCACCGGTCGCGGTGGGAATGCCCGCCTGGAGTGCACCGGCCTTGTAGCCAGAGCGATTCTTGCGGTGACGGTATTCCATGTTGAAACCGCGTTCGACGTAGGAGGCAACCAGCGCTTCGGTAAAGGGAGCTGTATCGTCGGTCGAGTCGTCGAGGATCTGGATCTGCAGGAGTTCCTTCGGATAACGAACTTTGCTCGCGCTCTCGAGAAGGCGCTCGACCACGTAGCGCTCGTTGAAGAGAGGGAGCTGGATTGTAACCGGCGGAAGTTGAGTAAAGCGGCGGGCCGGTTCTTTGGGCATGTTCTTGCGGCCCTTGAAGTAGCCGCGGATCATCTCAAAGCGGTGGCAGCCATAGAAGCTGAGTACAGCCAGCAGCAAGAAATATGGAATGAGGATGAAGTAATCAAAAGCCGCCAGGGAATGGACCCCGGCGAATGTATCATCGAAAAGCGCGTCAATCAGCTTTTCAGTGGTGGTTGGAGAGCCGGTTAGCATACTGTGAGACTTGGTCCACAACTCCATTTCTGTCCTAACCCTGCTGGCGTTTGCCTATGCGGCGATGCTGGCGATGGGCGTTTGGTGGACAAGCGACGAAGCGGCGCGGATTACGTCAGTTGTTATCGCCAACAGTATAGCTTATCTTCCCTATCTTTTCGCCATCTGGGTGGCACGGGGTGTGCCAGAGACGCCACAGTTGCGTCGAGTGGCATTAACCGGAGCAATTTCGTTTCGTTTGTTGGGGTTTGCGGCGCCTGCTTTGTTGAGCGACGACGTGATTCGCTATGAATGGGAAGCGAGGATGGTGAATGAGGGGGTGAACCCATACCGCACGAGTCCGGCGGCGATGGCAGAGAGCGACCGCAGGGTGCCGGGCTATGACTTCTCGGCCGTTTATGGCCCGGTGCTTGAGATTGCTCATGCCGCCGTTTATTGGGCCGGGTTGCCGTTGAAGGCGTCGGCGGCAATTGCAGAAGGTCTGATGATCTGGCTGCTGTGGCGACGCGGCGGTCCGCTATGGCGGTGGATGCTGGTTGGCTGGTGTCCACTTTGCGTGTTTGAGTACTGGATGAACGGACACAACGATGCCTGGTTGCTGCTGACTCTCTATCTGGCGCTGGCGGCCGAGGGTGTGGCGAGTTGGGCTTGGCTGGGGCTAGCGACGCTAACGAAGTGGTGGCCACTGTTTCTCGCGCCAATTTGGCTTAGGACCGGACCCTCGCTTGGCGGGGTTGCTGTTTATGGCGCGATGCTGGCGGCTTGCCTTGGGCTGATGCCCTTGGGGGAATGGGTAACCAAAGTTCGATTCACGACAGGATTTTTAGGGGGCTGGCAGAATAACGCCTACCTATACCGCTTTTTGACCGATAAGATGCAAGCGATCGGGATTGTTGCCGTGAGTAGCGTGGCGGTGCCGTGGCTGCAGTTGCCACGTGTAGATCTGGTGTTAGCTCTGGTAACTTGCCTTCTCGCCTTTTCGGCAAATCTGCATCCGTGGTATCTCGGTTGGCTGCTGCCGTCTCTGGCATTCAGCAGGGTGAATCCATTGCCGTGGTTGCTGCCGATGGCGATATTACCGCTTGCCTACGATCCGATTTTTGGCTGGCGGTTGAATGGGATGTGGATCGAAGACCCTCAGACTAGAAACTGGATCTGGTCTGCAATTACCTTATTTGCGGGTATCTCGATATGGCGCAAGCGGAATGGTTAGAATGGATCAGGCATGGCACTTCACCTCAGAACGCTCTCGATGCTGTTGATCGCAATGGGCATCGGCGGCGGTCTGTTTTCACTCATCTGGCTGATCGCCAACGGCGGGCCTTCGGGTCTCTCGATGGCATTTGACGAAGCGTCTTCGGTGCTGGGTCCAATCGTGGTTGGCATCGTGTTTTTGAACATCATCCTTGCGGTGCCAATGGTGATGACCGGCATGGGGTTATTGAGAATTCAGGGATGGGCACGAACCATGGGGATGGTTGTTTGTGCCCTGGCGATCATCAGCATTCCGCTGGGAAGCATGCTGGGAGCTTATGGAATGTGGGTGCTCACTAGCGAAGAAGTTGAACCGCTGTTTGAGAATCGCGGCGACGGCTACCATCTGCGGTAGCGCGACAACCCCCAACCTTACTGGGTGATATGCCCCAACAAGCTGGCCCCAAGCCAGTTTTTTCCATGAGAGTCAACAGCTTTCAAATTGGCCCATAGCGTGCCTCAAGAGTGCCCACGAGGTAGCTATGTTCTACGTGTTTGTATTCATCTGGGCCTTCGCGATCGTAGCTGGAATCACGATGGTCTGGTTATTGGCCTGGGCCATCCGCCAAGGCGAGTTCAAAAATCTCCGCGCAGGAGCGCGATCGATTTTCGACGAAAACGAGCCAGAAGGAAAAGTGACGGATTACTTTCCCGGCGAAGCACCGCTCATGCGGCAACTGGAGGTGCGCCGATGAGCGCGGCTGTTGAAACCAACCCACAAGTAGAAGTTGTATCGCGCATTGAAGTCGACCGCAGCGCCGAAGGGGCCGTGACGATCTATTGGGCAAGCGCGCTGTTCTGGTTGACGATCGCGACCATCGCCGGGCTGATCAGCTCGGCAAAACTGCATTCGCCAGACTTTCTCGGCAACATTGAATGGCTGACGTTTGGCCGGATCCGGCCAGTGCATTGGGATACGGCAATTTATGGATTTGGCGGCACGGCGGCCTCAGGCACGCTGCTGTGGCTGCAAGCGCGGTTGTGCCAGACGCGAATTCCCTTCCCCGCGCTACTGATTGCTGGCGGTGTGATCTTCAATGTCGGCATTTTGCTCGGCTCGATCGGGGTGTTGATGGGCCAATCGACTGGCGTTGAAACGCTTGAGCTTCCCTTGTACGCGATGCCGCTGTTGGTGATTCCTTACGTGTTTATCGTCATCGCCAATTTCAAGATGTACTTCACGCGCAAGACTTCTCACACTTACGTATCGCAGTGGTACCTGATGGCAGTCACCGTGTGGTTCCCGATCCTCGTGCTCAGCGCTGAGGCCTGCACGAACCTGGGTGCCGTGGATGGTGTGGCTCAAGCCATCGCTAACTGGTGGTACGGACATAACGTGGTGGGCTTGTTCGCCACGCCAACCGGCATCGCCGCCGCCTACTACCTGATTCCGAAGGTGATCGGCAAACCGATTCACAGCTACCATCTCTCGCTGCTCGGCTTCTGGTCGAATGCAATCTTCTACAACTGGGCGGGCACACACCACCTCACCGGCGGCCCCCTCCCGGCCTGGACGATCACGATTGGCGTCGTCGGCAGCCTCATGATGTTCATCCCGGTGATCACCATCGGTATCAACCACCACATGACGATGCTGGGTTCGTTCCATCATCTGAAGACCAGCCCAACGCTGCGCTTCGCCGTGATGGGTTCGATGATCTACACGCTGTCGAGCTTCCAGGGTTCTCTCGAATCGCTGCGCAGCCATCAGGAAATCACACACTTTACTCACTACACGATTGGGCACGTCCACTTCGGCATGTACGGGTTCTTCGCGCCGTTAATGTTCGCCATGATGTACTACGCGATGCCCCGGCTGACGGGCAACGAATGGAGTTCGGCGCGCCTGATTCGCATCCACTTCTGGTGCACGCTGATCGGCATGTTGGTCTATGCGATCTCGATGTGTTACGCCGGCATCCGCCAAGGCATGATGATGAACGACCCGACAGCGCCGTTCCTCGACATCGTCCGGTTCACCGTGCCCTTCTTGTGGATCCGCACTCTGGGTGGCCTGATCCTCTTCGCTGGAACGATCGCCTTCCTGATCAACTTCTGGCGGATCGTGCAGCCACACCGTCTGCGCTTTGTCACCCCGACGTTGATGACAACAGAGCGCGACTACAACATGCTGCTCAACAAGGAAAAGGAGCTCGAACAAAATGACAAGTAGAAAAATTGGTTTGACTCTTGGAGTGTTCCTCACGATCACCGCTTCGGTGACCGGGTTGGTGATCGTGCCGAACTGGCAGTTCCGCGAACTGCAACCGGTGAAGAAGGCTGATGGGTCGCAATATCCAATGCCTCTTTTCGGTGAGCAGGCCAAAGGCCGCGAGGTATACATCGACCAAGGCTGTATTTACTGCCACTCGCAGCAGATTCGCATGAAGGGCTACGGAGCTGACATCCGCCGCAACTGGGGCACTCGCCGCAGCGTGCCGCGCGATTACATCCACGAAAAGCCGCACCAACTTGGCACAATGCGCACTGGGCCTGACCTGGCCAGCATCGGCTCAAGGCAGCCATCGACGGTGTGGCATGCACTTCACCTCTATGACCCGCAGATCACCTCGCCGGGGTCGATCATGCCCAGGTTCCAATACCTGTACACGGAACTCAGAGACGGAGAGGCACTGCCGCCTGGCACCTTTGAAGCGGATGTAGTGAAAATTCCGCCGCAGTTTCAAAAGAATGGTGTCACACGGCTGATGCCGACCGACCGCGGCAAGGCGCTCGTCGAATACCTGAAAGGTCTGAACAAGACGTTCCCATTACCGGAGGCCGCACAATGAAGTCCGATCAACCGAATCCCGAGTTTCGCCGCGCACCAGAGCTGCAGGATCGCATTCTTGAAATGCACAGTGCGGCCATGCGCGAGATGAGTGAACCGCGTGACGGCATTCGGCCGACGCCGGTGACGTTCCTGATCCTCTGCTTCTTTTTCACGATGTGGGGTGGCTATTACATCGGCGCCTACGGAGGAGACTGGACCGGCACGGGAATGAATGAAAAGGCTGGCGCAGCAGCGCCGGTAGCCTCTGCTCCGCAGAACCCGATGGCGCTGGGCGCAGAAGTTTACAACGCCTGCACGCAGTGTCATCAGGCCGATGGCAAGGGCTTGGCAGGGCAATTTCCGCCCCTGGCCGCATCCGAGTATGTGACTGGCGATGAACGGCGCTTTGCAGCCATTCTGCTGAACGGCATCAATGGCGACTTCGTCGTAAATGGCCAGAAGTACAACTCGCAGATGCCGGCATGGAAGGACAACTACAACGACGAGGAGATCGCCGCAGTAATGACCTACGTGCGCAACTCGTTTGGCAATAAAGCGGCCCCGGTGTCAAAGCAGGTGGTCGAAGCAGTACGCAAAGAAGTCGGCGCGAACGGGCCCTGGTCTGAATCCTCGCTGGCTGAATTTGCAGCAAAGAAGTAAGTCATGACGAAGCAGAGAATCGAATGCGATTGCGGTGATGAAGCCCCGGCCTCGGTCTGGTGGCGGATTGGTGCAGGAGCATTTCTGGCAATGAACGCGATGGTGCTGGGCGTAGCCGTCAACGGCTCCGACGTCACCCGTGAAGAGCGCTTGTCGCTGGAACTTTCGATTCTCTGCGTCGCCGTGGCGGTGTTTGGTCTGCTGGCCAAGGAGTTTGTCGAAGCGATCTGGCAGGCTGTGAAGTTACGCCGGCTCGGCATTGAATTGCTGCTCCTCTTAGGAATTGCAGCAAGTCTTGGTGCTTCGGGCGTGTCGCTGGCAACTGGCAAGGGCGGAACCTATTCTGATGTGGCCGGGTTGCTGCTGGTGATTTACTCCCTGGGTCGGCAGGTCGGGGCCTACGGCAAGGCCCGCGTGTTCAAATCCCTCGGGGACTGGGCTCCAGAACGGCGCATGGCACGGAGGCTCGACGGCACGCGTACGAATGCAGCTGAAATCAAACAAGGCGAATCGTTCCGCGTACTGCCCGGTGAACCCGTACCGGTCGACGCGAAAATCGTGGCTGGCCCGGCTTACTTTCACGAAGCGACTCTCACCGGTGAGAGCTTCGCGCGAAGCCGTGGTGTCGGGGAGACGGTCGAAGCGGGTGCTTACCTGATCGATGCCTCAGTCGATTGTGTCGCCCTTAAAGATGGCGGCGAAGCCCGCCTCGATCAGATTCGCGATCTCGTATCGGCTGGCCTTGCCGTGCCTGGCCGCGAGCAGAGTCTTGCGATTGCGGCAATGCGCTGGTTTGGCCCCGTCGTGATCGCCATTAGCGTGGCTACCTTCTGGTGGCATTCTCATTCGGGAGACTGGGCCTCCGCATTGTTTGCGGCCCTCTCGGTGCTGGTGATCGCCTGCCCTTGCGCTCTTGGCTTTGCAACGCCTCTGGCTGTCTGGTCAGCGATTGCGCGATTGCGCGAACTTGGAATCCTTGCGCGCTCTGGCGAAGCTGTCGAGAAGCTCGCCGAAACTGACACCATCGTGTTTGACAAGACTGGCACACTCACGCTGCCTGAGGAATACGAAGCCAGCTGGACTGTCAATGCCTCATGGCAGGGCCGCGAATCCGAGCTTCGCTTTCTCCTCAGAGAGGCTGAAACAGCCAGCCGCCATCCGATCGCAACCGCCCTCGGAGGGTTGTGGGAAGGCAAACCAGTCGACGAAACGACGCAGCTCGAACAGATCCGACTGATTCCCGGTGAAGGGATTGAAGCGCGATTCAGCGATGGCCGACTCCTGTTCGCCGGAGCCCGTGGTGGCAGCCGCAACCTCGAAGTGAAGATCGATGGCAAGCTGGCCGCTTCGATTACCCTGCGTGAAATTTGCGAGCAGAGCGTCCCTGACACGGTACTCGCGCTGGAGTCTGCCGGATTGAAGGTGATGCTCTCCACTGGCGACGCAGCCGAGCGCGCGTCTGCCATCCCGATCGGGCGGCAACTGGTGAGGCAGTCGCCGCTCGACAAACATAGCGCCGTGGCGAGTCTTGAAAAGGCTGGCGGCAAGGTTCTATTCGTTGGAGACGGCCTGAACGATGTAGCAGCGATGGCATGGAGTTCCGCGAGCCTGACGTTGTCGACCAGCGTCGAGCTGGTACGTGACGTCAGCGGCTTCGTGATGCTGCATCAGGACTGGCGCGCGCTTCCCCAAGCCATTGCGATCGCCCGCGCCGCGCGGCAGACCGTGCGACGCAACATCGCCTTCTCGCTTGGCTACAACGCGATCGGCATCGGCTTCGCCGCCTGCGGGTGGTTACATCCCGTCGCCGCCGCGCTGTTGATGCTGGCATCCAGCATGACGGTAATTCTCGATTCGATGCGGTTGATGGATTGGGAAGCCAATGAGGTGAACAAGACCGCGGAGAGTGCATTGTGAACCCCGATCTGATTCTTTTGACCTGCCTTGCGCAGGTGGCAATTCTCGAATGGCAGTCCCCCTGGGACACGGGGCTAATGAGCGCTCTGGGGACGGTTGCCGTTGTCGCGATGTTCGCCTTCACACGGCTGCGTTGGGGAGCCCATCTCGACATGTATCTCGCGATGATCGGCTGGGGTGGCCTGGGAATGTTGCTGCCTTCTCTTGGCACCGGATCGCTTTGCCATCACTCGTTTCACTGGTCTCATTACGGCATGATGAGCGTTGGCATGTGGGTGTTCTCGTTGATCCCGATCTGGCGCGAGGCCCGCTGCATCGAAGCAGCGCGAGCTGAGGGCCGCGGGTGGAATCTACTGCTTCTCGATGGCCTCGGCATGCGGATTGGCATGGGCCTTGCTCATCTTCCCTTGCTGTGGCTGCCGATGGGCGATGCGCGCGTGGCGTGGTTCGCTCAAGGGTCGATGCTTGCCGGTATGGGCCTCGGCATGATGGTTGCCCAGTGGTGCGTGAGTGTGTGGGAACGGCAGGATGTCGCGGCAATGGGATGATAGCGGAACAGGGATATGAATCAGCGATTTGAACTCCTGCTCGAAGCCGCGCCCGATGGCGTGATGGAAGTCGACTCGAGCGGGCGAATTCTGCTCGTGAACCCAGGGTGCGAACGCCTGTTCGGTTATCGAAGAGAAGAACTGCTTACGATGTCCGTGGATGAGCTCATCCCACATGGGCAGCGGGGCCATCATGCAGCGCAACGCGCCAGCTTTGCTAGCGCACCCGCCAGCCGCCCTATGGGGCAATCTCGCCGCCTGCGGGCACTTCGTAAAGATGGTTCTCAATTCCCGGTTCAGATCAGCATCAGCCCGATGCGTGTCGATGGTGATTTGCATACCGTCGCCATCATCCGGGATGTGAGCGAGGCCGAAACGATGAGTGAAGCACTCAAGGAGAGTGCGGAGCAAAATCGGCAGTTGTTCGAATCGAATCCCGTTGCTTGTTGCGTTTACGATACTGAGTCGTTGCGGTTTCTCGATGTCAATCGGCAGGCGATTGAAACCTACGGCTACACGCGCGAAGAGTTCCTCGAAATGACTGTGCGCGACACACGCTGCCCCGAGACACACCACGAACTGGAAACCGAAGATGGGCTGCGGTGTCATCGCCGCAAAAACGGCGAGAGGATCGAGATTGAGGCGCAACGTCACGCCATGCAATACGCGGGTCGCGAAGCCCAATTGGTGGTGCTGCGCGATATCACCGAACGTCGGCGGTTTGAGGAAACGCTGGAGGAAGCACGGACCCGCGCCGAGAGCGCCTCGAAAGCAAAGAGTGAATTCCTGGCCAGCATGAGCCATGAGCTGCGCTCGCCTCTACACACCATTATTGGGTTCTCTGAGTTGCTCGGCGAAGGGATGGAAGGTCCGCTCAACGAGAAGCAAAAGCGGTTTGTGCAGCACATCCAGAAGGATTCGCTGCACCTTCTCACTTTAATCAACGACATTCTCGACCTGAGCAAGATCGAAGCTGGCCGGCTTGAATTCCACATCGAAGTGATTGGCCTTGAACCCTTGATCGAAGAGACCGTAAGCGGGGTCAGAAACCAGGCAGAAGCCAAGGGCTTGACGTTGAAGACAAGAGTCAAAAAAGGGTTGGAAGCTTGGGCCGACCGCGTCCGCGTGCACCAACTGCTGGTCAATCTTTTGAGTAATGCGATCAAGTTCACGCCGAGTGGTGGCACGATACTCGTCGAAGCCTTCGAAGAAGACCAGAGCATTGTGCTCCGCGTCACCGACACTGGCATTGGCGTCCCTCCGGAACACCACGAATCCATCTTTGACGTTTTCAATCAGGTGTCAGCAACTACCAAAGGCGTGAGAGAAGGCACCGGATTGGGCCTGGCCATCTGCCGCCGCCTGATTGAACAAATGGGTGGGCGGATCTGGGTGGAGAGTACGGCAGGCGAGGGTAGCAAGTTCTCCTTTACGTTGCCGCCGGTGGGCGGGGAGGCGGGCCAGCCGCGCCGCGATCGGCCCGTGGTGCTCGCACTCGAAGACGATATGGCCGCGCGGGAATTGCTGCGCGAATACCTCGAAATGGAAGGCTTTGATATCGTGTTTGTCGGTTCGATTCGCGAGACGCTGGTAAAGGCTCTTGAGGTACGACCCGATCTGGTGATGCTTGATTTGTTGCCGCCAGGCGAAAGCGGCCTTGAGGCTCTGCGGTCGCTGAAGGGCTTGCGGGAAACGAGAGTCATCCCGGTGGCTGTGGTGTCAGTGGTGGCCGACGAAACCGCCCTGAAACTGGGTGCAGCGGCTTACCTCACCAAACCCGTAGCCCGCGAAAGGCTGGTTGCGATGGTCAAGCGGCTGGTACCCAAGGTGAGGGCCAACTGAGATGGCGCTCGTGCTCGTGGTGGACGACAAAGCGAGCAATCGCGAATTGCTCCGCACGGCTCTCGAACACGCGGGGCATGAAGTGATCGAAGCGGGTGATGGCGAAAGCGCACTCGAAGTGATGCGGCAATCCCGCCCCAAATTGGTGCTGCTCGATATCCAGATGCCTGGGCTGGACGGCTACGCTGTGCTCGAAGGTGTCCTGGCCGACGAAGAATTGAAGCGGATACCCGTGGTCGCCGTCACGGCTTACGCCATGGCGGGAGACAGCGCGCGCGGCAAAGCAGCCGGGTTCAGTGAGTACATCACCAAGCCGGTTCCGCTGAAACAATTGCTTGCAATCGTCAGCAATCAGCTCAAGGCCGTATAAGCTGTTAGCAATGACGCCAATCACCCTGACGCTGATCGACGACAACGCCGCCTCTCTCGAATTGCTCGCCGCATCGCTTAAGTCAGAAGAAATTGCTGTCACGACGTTCGACAACCCGGAGGTAGCGCTCGACCACATCCTGAGCGAGCACCCTCAAATTGTTGTCACCGATTTGATGATGCCTGGCATGAGCGGCATGGAGTTGCTGGAGCGCGTCATGGAGTTTGACCCGGCCATCGACGTCATGCTCGTTACGGCTCATTACACAACGGAATCGGCCGTCGAGGCCATCCGCAAAGGGGCCGCCGATTACGTCAACAAACCTGTTAGCCCCGCCCTTTTGCGCCAGAAGGTGGGCGTGCTCGTCGACAAGCATCGAGCCTCGCAAAGGGCGCAGGAGATTGAAGCGTCGCTCGCCGCCAGCGCTGAATTTGAGGGGATGGTCGGCAACAGTCCCGCCATGTGGGAGTTGTTTTCAAAGATCCGCCGCGTCGCTCCGCACTTTCGCAGTATTCTGGTCACCGGCGAAACCGGCACCGGCAAGGAGCTGGTGGCGCGCGCTCTACATCAATTGAGCCCGGCCAAGCGCGGCAACTTCGTCGCGCTCAACTGCTCCGCCGTGGTCGAGACACTATTTGAAAGCGAGCTGTTCGGCCATGTCCGCGGTTCGTTCACCGGTGCCACCGCTGACAAGATGGGCCTGTTTGAACATGCTCACGAGGGTGTGTTGTTTCTCGACGAAATCGGCGACATGCCGATGTCGACGCAGGCCAAGCTGCTGCGCGCACTGCAGAATCAGGAAGTGCAGCGGCTAGGCAGTCTCCAGGCCCGCAAGGTCAATGTCCGGGTGATCGCAGCCACGCATTAGAATCTGCGCGAGAAGATCGCCAAAGGCACCTTCCGCGAAGATCTGTTCTATCGTCTGGGCATGGTGGAGCTCGAATCCCCCGCCCTGCGCGATCGCGAAGGCGATCTGCGGCTGTTGATCCGCAACTTCGTCGACAAGTACGCGCGCATGTACGATAAGAAGATTATCGGCATCACCAATCGGGCGCAGATGGTGTTGTCCCGCCACAATTGGCCCGGCAATGTACGCGAGCTGGAAAACGTCATCGGGCATGCCGCCATGATGGCCCCCGCCACGATGATTGACGTCCCCGATTTGCCCGCTCATCTCATGCATGCCGGGCACACGACCCAACTGGCTTCGGCCAACCAGCTGCCCGCCCTCGAGGATCAGGAAAAGGCGTTACTCGTCTCGGCTCTCGCCAAGGCCGGCGACAATCAGAGCGAAGCAGCGCGCATGTTGAGAATCAGCAGAGACACGCTGCGCTATCGCTTGAAGAAGCATGGCATCAAGTCAAGCCATTAACCAGCGCGTTGCGTTTCACGGCGCTACAATCGAGGCTCTTTGGTTTCTGGTGGCCGTCGGAGTTGCTCAAATCACGATAAATCAGATCCCAATCCTGATTCATTGGGCCAATCCACTCTGAAGTGGCTGCGAATTCCCGAGGCTTCAGCGTCCGCCCGTGAACAGAGGCGTCCCAGAAACGACCCCCAAGAAAAGAGCGTATCTGCTCAAGCAAGGCCTAAGCTGTTTGTTTTCAGTGCGGCCACAAAAATGCTTTACTTTCCTTATGCACTTGCCGCAAGCGTTCCGCCAGTTCCGCCGTAGCCCGGGGTTCTTCACGGTTTGCGTCCTCACCCTCGCCCTCGGCATCGGCCTCAGCACCACGGTCTTCAGCGTCGTCGACGGGGTGCTACTGCGCAATCTGCCCTACCCCGATTCTTCCCGCATCGTTCAGATCGGCACCAGAATGCAAGATCGTGGCCGCAATCATCCTCGCCTTACGGGCGGAGATTGGCTCGAGATCCAGAAATCTGCGCAGTTCATTGAGGCGGCCACAACCTACGGCGGTGGTTCGATTGGCGTGGAAGTAGCCGGCAAAGCGGAATTCACCGAGCTTCAGCTTGTGAGCGGCAGCTATTCTCAAGTCTTCGGGATTGAGCCCTTGGCCGGCCGCTGGTTCCGCCAGGGAGAGCCATCCTCGTTAGCCATAGTCAGTTCTGGCTTCGCCCTGAGCCACTTTGGGTCAATCCCCGCTGCCATCGGCAAGATGCTCACGGTGGAGGCGACTCTTTATGAGATCACCGGCGTGATACCGCACGGCTACCCGGCCGCCGCCCGAGTCTGATTGCTTGGACCGGAAAATCTGCGCAGCACGAATCGCACTGCCTACAACCACCGTGTGATCGCGAAGCTGAAGCCTGGGGTGACGATCGAGCAAGCGCAGAGTGAGCTGAGCACCATCGGCGCCCAACTCGCCTCAGCACACACGGAGAATCGCAAGAAGGGCTTTTACGTGGAAAGGCTGCAAGATGCCTTGACCGGACCCGCACGCTACACTCTCTGGCTTCTACTGGCCACCGTGACACTGGTGCTTCTGATCGCCTGCGCGAACGTCGCAAACCTGCTGCTGGCGCGGTTTGGGACACGCATTGCCGAGTTCGCCGTGCGCTCGGCGCCAGCCGATCCACCATCGTGATTCAACTGCTCACCGAGTGCATCGCGATGGGCTTGCTGGCAGGGGTCGTGGGCTTGTTCATGGCTCAAGTTGGAGTGGAAGCAATGTCGCGCCTCGCGGCAATGGCCCTGCCTCGTTGGGAGGACGTCCAAGTGGACTGGCGAATCTTCGTTTATGCCGCCGCAGTTTCGCTTGCTGCCGCAGTAATTGCGGGGCTCTATCCGGCGTGGCGCGTCGGCGGAGTGGACGTTTCGACCGGCTTGCGCGTGGGCGGCTCGCGCGGAGTTTTGGGCAGGCGCTCCGGGCGCTTTCGCTCGGCCCTCATCGTTGGGCAGATTGCAGTCGCAGTGGCACTCACGATTTCTTCCGGCCTGATCTTGCGAAGCTTCCTCAAGCTCAACGCGGTAGAACTCGGCCACCGGCCCGATTCCATTCTGGTGATGTACGCCCACATTCCGGCCCGGACCGAAGCCGAATACCTTGCCGTTCAAGCACGGGCCGAGCGTATTTATGCTGAGATCGCCGCCTTGCCCGGCGTGGCTTCCGTCTCGGCCGCAATGGGCCTGCCCGCAGGCAAATATGGATCGAATGGCTCATATGCCGTCGAAGGGAGACTCGACTGGGGCAATCCCAATATCAAGCTCCCGCAAGCGGGCTTTCGCTTGGCGCAACCCTACTACTTTGCCACCCTTGGGATCCCTTTGCTGAAAGGGCGGGATTTCAATAGCCGCGATCAGTTTCCCGCTGAGCCCGTTGCCATCATCAGTGCGTCGCTCGCCCGCCAGACTTTTGACGGGGTAGATCCGCTCGGCCAGCGCATCAAATGTGGTCTCGACCGCGATGTTTGGATGCGAGTCGTGGGAGTGGTTGGAGATGTGCGGAGCGGCACTCTATCGCAACCCATGGAGCCCGAGCTCTACATGCCCTTGTCCCAGCATCCCAGCACCGCCAACGAACAACAGATTGTGATCCGCGCGCTGGTACCTCCGGCATCGTTGATCCCGGCCGCCCGCCAGGCCCTGGTTCGGCTCGAGCCGCTCGTGCCCGCTCGCTTCGAAATCTTCCGTGAGAGCATTGGGGACTCTGCCAGCGCGGAGCGCTTCCGCACTCAGCTGTTTCTCGTGTTCGCCGCGGCGGCCCTGCTGGTCGCGCTCGCCGGCGTCTACAGCGTAACTTCTTACTTGGTCGAAAAGCGTCTGCCGGAGTTCGGCCTGCGGATGGCGCTCGGCGCCAGTTCCTCGCAGATTACGCAATCGGTTCTTTCCGGCACCGGTCGCCTCTTGGTGGCCGGCTTGGCACTGGGAGCCGCGATTGCCCTCGCGGCCAGCCGTTACCTCGAAAGCCTGCTATTCGGCATCACAACTACGGATCTCGTCACGTATGCTGTCACGCTGGTGCTGATACCCTTAGCAACTCTCGCTGCTGCGTGGTGGCCGGCTTTCCGCGCCGGGCGGGCCAACCCTCAGACTCTCCTTCGCTAGAGAGGAATTGAGTGATTCGCAAGCCAAGCTAAACTAGCCGATCATGCAAGACCTGTTGTTTGTCAAGAATCTTGAATTGATGGCTGCATTTTACGCGCAGGCGCTCGGCGCGGAAGCCATCCGCGATCTCAAGCTGCACCCCATCCCACCCTCGATCGCGGCCACCATCGAGATTGCGAGCCCACCCGTACCCCGTGAAGACACGCCTATCAAGCTGATCTTCGCCGTCCCCGACATCGATGCGGCGCGCCGCAACCTCGAACAACTCGGAGCGGAGATCCTCGTCCGGCCCTGGGGCTCCATCGATGCGGTCGATCCTGAAGGCAATATCTTCAGCCTCACGATAGACGAATTTGCGGCGAAACCCTGATTCAGGTATACTTAAGGTTTTGTGGCTCGCCATCGAGCGAGGAGGTTTGAATGTTTCTGCACGTGCGGGACATGGAATTGCGTCCCATACGCATTTCCCGTGAATACGCTGTCGGAGAAATCGATTTTTTCGACAAAGTTTTGCGGCAGACTTCTCCTCTTAAGGTGGAAGGCCAAGCGGAATTGAAGCAGGTTCTCGACGAGATCCGAGTGAAGGGTCACCTTACGGTGGAACTGGAGCTGGATTGTGATCGGTGCCTAGCCCCCCTCAAGTGGCCCGTTTCGACGGATTTTGACCTCTTGTACGCCCCGGAAGACCGGGCAGCGGCACCAGAGGAAGCCAATCTGAACGACGAGGAAGCCAACCTGGGTTTCTATCAGGGCGCCGGTCTTGAGCTGGTTGATGTTTTGCGGGAGCAGGTGCTGCTGGCCTTGCCGATGCAAAGGACATGCCGTGAGATTTGTCCGGGCGTATGTCCGGGTCAAGCTGAGAATTTGATCGACCTCGAGGGTGCCCCCCTTCAGGTGATGACCGATCCCCGGTGGAGTGCCCTCCAGGGATTGAAACTGAAGAAATAGTAGAAGGAAGAACACGATGCCGAATCCGAAACGCCGCCACTCCAAGCGCCGCACCTCCACCCGCCGGTCCCATGATGGCCTGGCCCGCGCCATTGGCAGCGAATGCTCCAACTGTGGTGCCACCAAGCTGCCCCATCGCGCCTGCCCCGCTTGCGGTTTCTACAAAGGCCGCGCTGTTGTTGAAGTTGAGAAGTACTAAGCCGCTTCAATACGGCCGATGATCACCATTGCCGTTGACGCCATGGGCGGCGACCATGCCCCCAAAAGCGAAGTTGAAGGCGCACTCCGTGCAGTAAGAAGTCTCAATGTCCGGGTGTTGCTCGTGGGTCGCGAACAAATCGTTCGCGAAGAACTTGAGCAACACGGCAAATGGGAGCATCTCCCCATTGAAATCGTTCACGCCAGTGAAGTGATTACGATGGAGGATTCCGCCGCCAAGGCGATGCGAACCAAGAAAGACTCTTCGATTCGCGTGGCTGCCCGGCTGGTACGTGATGGTCAAGCCGCTGGTGTAGTTTCAGCTGGCAATACCGGTGCCGTCATGGCCACCGCCAAAACCACCCAAGGGATGATTCGTGGCGTGGAACGGCCGGCTTTGGCAACCGCATTCCCCACCCTCAAAGGTTCTCCCACCATTGTTGTCGACGTTGGAGCCAACGTCGATGCCAGCCCCGAAATGTTGGCCCAATTCGCCTTCATGGGCAACATTTACAGCCGGGCGATTTTCGATATCCATCGTCCCCGCGTTGGTTTACTCTCGATTGGCGAAGAAGAACACAAGGGCAACGCCCTGACGCACGCCACCACTCCTCTGCTCAAGGCGCTCCCTATCCATTTCATCGGTAACGTGGAAGGCCGCGATCTTTATACAGGCATCGCCGACGTGATCGTCTGCGATGGGTTTATCGGCAACGTCGCGCTCAAAGTGAGCGAAGGTCTGGTCGAAGTTTTTAAGCACATCCTTAAGGAGAGCCTGAGTTCGACAATCACTCGCCAGGTCGGCGCGGTCCTCGCCAAGAATGGCTTTATGGAGCTCAAAAAGCGCACCGACTACTCCGAGTATGGTGGCGCTCCGCTGATCGGCGTTAAAGGCGTCTGCATCATCTGCCACGGCCGCTCGAACCCGAACGCGATAAAAAATGCGATTCGTGTTGCTGCTGAGTATGCATCCAATCGAGTGAATGAAAAAATCGAAGAAGGCCTCGCCGCCCTCAGCGACCGCACGTAACTTTTTCGCCTTGGGCGACAATCAGAGATATATGCTCCGCGCCGTCATGTTGGTCTTGCTTGCCACAGCAAGCCTGTTCGCTCAAAAGCTCGATCCGATCCATTGGGCCCTCGGACCGATCCCGGAGACCAAAGCCGGGGCTGAATGCAAGATCCCCGTGCGCGCGAAACTGGATGAACACTGGCACCTCTACTCGCTCACCACGCCGCCCCCGCCCAGGCCCACCAAGATCCAGGCCGTCGAAGGCGCACCCTATGAAGTCATACGAGTCGACCAACCCACCCCGAATCGGAAACTCGACGTAAATTTTGGCAGCGAAACGGAGACCTTCGACGATGCTGTTGAATTTACGCTGGTCGCCAAAGCGCTGAAAGACATCCCTGCCAATGCCGCGGACCTGGTGGTTGAAGTGCGCTTCCAGGCCTGCGACGACAAACAATGCCTGCCGCCGAAGAAGAAACAGGTTACCTACGACGCGAATTTCGCCTTCACTCCAGCGCCGGCCAAGGCAGCCGCACAGCCCGCTGCCGCCAAACCCACCAACGCCAAGCCCGCCGCCGCGCAGCAAACATTGAGCGAGTTTTTGCTGCTGGCCTTTGGCTTCGGCCTCGCCTCGGTCTTGACGCCCTGCGTCTTCCCGATGATCCCCATCACGATGAGCTTCTTCCTCACCAAGCAGGGCGCATCGAAGGGCCGCATTTTGTTTGATGCCGTTACATTCTGCCTCGGAATCGTAGTGCTGTTCACGGGTATCGGCTTTGCGCTCACAGCCGCGCTCGGCACCGCCGGCGTTACCTCGATCGGCTCCAACGTCTACGTCAACAGCTTCATCTGCCTCATCTTCTTCGCGCTCGCCCTCAGCTTGCTGGGCGCCTACGAGATCACACTCCCCTCGGGCCTCCTGACGAAACTGAATTCCGCCAGTGAAGGCGGCGGCATTGCTGGCACGCTGCTGATGGGCCTCACCTTCTCGCTGACCAGCTTCGCTTGCGTCGGCCCCTTCGTTGGCACGCTTCTTGCCGCATCGATCACCGGCGACCGGCTCCAGCCCACGCTCGGCATGATGGCATTCAGCTTCGGGCTCTCGCTGCCCTTCTTCTTTCTCGCCCTGTTCCCCGGCGTCTTGAAGGGTCTGCCCCGCGCGGGCAACTGGATGATCCGCATCAAGGTCGTCATGGGCTTCCTGATCTTGGCGGCGATGCTCAAATACTTCAGCAATGTCGACGCCGTCATGGGCTGGGACTTCCTCACGCGCGAGCGCTTCCTGTCTCTCTGGGTGGTCTTATTCGCCCTGCCAGGCCTTTATCTGCTGGGCAAGCTGCCGATGGATGGCATTCAGGTTGGCGAGCAGCTTGGCGTGGGCCGAGCCTTGGCTGGAACCGTCTTCATCGCCTTTGCACTCTCACTGGTACCCGGTATGTTTGGCGCAAACCTGGGTGAGCTTGAGGCTTACATTCCGCTCGTCAAGGAGAACGCGAGCCTGTTCAACAAAGGCGATGCCAACAAACCGAAGCTCGCCTGGATGAAGAACGATCTCGAAGGAGCCCTGGCCCGCGCCAAAGCCGAAAATAAGCTCGTTTTCGTAAACTTCACCGGCGTCGCCTGCACCAATTGCCACTGGATGAAAGCCAACATGTTCCCCAAGCAGGAAGTGCGTGCGGCCATGGAGAAGTTCATCCTTGTCGAGCTCTACACGGACGAACTCGACGATCCCAAGAGCCAGGAATTCCAGAAAATGCAGGAGAAGCTCTTTGAGACCGTGGGCATCCCCTACTATGCTGTGGTTAATGCCGACCAAAAAGTCGTGAGCAGCTTTCCCGGCCTGACCAAGGACGTGAAGGAGTTTGCTGGCTTTCTGAACGCGGCCTTGAGCAAAGCATGAAGTCTCTCTCTCTCTCGTTGACGCTCCTGCTTGCAGGAAACAACATTGGGTTTTCGGCCGAGCCAATCCGGGGCTTCCCCGAAGATGAAGCCAAAGCGCGCGCGCCTTTTGAGCAGCGCCTGCGCGCCACTGCCGAATCGAACAAGATCCGCGAGTATATGTCGCGCATGGCCGGCGAGCCCCACCACGCCGGCTCTCCCGCCTCCCGCGCCGTGGCGGAGTACGCCTTAGCGAAGTTCAAAGAGTTTGGCCTTGAGGCTCGCATCGAGACCTTTGACGCCCTGATTCCCCACCCCACCCAAAGGCTACTCGAGCTGGTCAGCCCCGTCCGCTACACGGCGAAACTGCGCGAGCCGATCGTCAAAGAAGACCCCGATTCGAGCGACCTGAACCAGTTGCCGACGTTCAACGCTTACTCTGGCAACGGCGACGTAACCGCACCCGTTGTCTACGCAAACTACGGCCTGCCTGAGGATTACGCATTCCTCAAGTCGCGCGGAATCGATGTCCGTGGCAAGATCGCCCTCGTGCGCTATGGCCGCAGCTTTCGCGGTATCAAGCCGAAGGTCGCAGCAGAGAATGGTGCGGTCGGCTGCCTGATTTATTCAGACCCCAAAGACGATGGCTACTTCCAGGGCGACATTTATCCCAAGGGGCCGTTTCGTCCACCGCCCGGCGTGCAGCGCGGCAGCGTCATGGACTTGCCTCTCTACCCCGGCGACCCACTCACTCCAGGCAAACCCAGCATCGCCGGCACGCCACGTCTGAAGATCGAAGAAGCGCGCACCATGCAGAAGATTCCTGTGATGCCCATCTCGTGGGAGGACGCGCGACCGATTCTGGAACACATCGAGGGCGAAGTAGCCCCAGTCGAATGGCGCGGCTCAATCCCGGTTACCTACCACATCGGTGCTGGCCCTTCCACGGTTCACCTGAAGGTGCAGGCCGACAACGCCACGCGCCAGGTACATGATGTCGTGGCTCGAATGCGGGGCAGCATGTTCCCCGATCAATATGTCATCTACGGCAATCATCATGACGCCTGGGTAAACGGCGCGGCTGATCCGATCAGTGGCGCGGCGAGCGTAATCGAAGCTGCGCGCATCCTCACCCGTGCGATGCAACAGGGCTGGAAGCCGAAACGTTCGATCGTCTTTACACTCTGGGACGCTGAAGAATACGGTCTGGTGGGCTCAACCGAATGGGCCGAAAAGCATCGGGACAATCTGCTTCAGAACGCGGTTGCTTACTTTAACTCCGACACCACCTTGCGCGGCCCAATGAGTATCCAGGCCTCACCCTCGCTTGAAAAATTCATCGAAGAATGGTTGCGCGATTACCCGGATCCCGGCAGTGAACGCAGCCTGCTCGATGCGAGTGGCCGCCGCAACTTCCGCGTTGGGCCGCTCGGCAGCGGCAGCGACTACACCGCGTTCGCCCATCACGTGGGAATCGCCAGCCTCAACGCGGGCTTCGATGGCAACATGAGTGGCGTCTATCACTCGGTTTATGACTCGATGCGCTGGTTTCAATACTTTGGCGACCCGGACTATGTCTTCACCACCGCCTTTGCAGGCTTCATGGCCACCGGCCTGTCCCGGATGGCCGACGCTTACGTCGTCCAATTCGACTTCGGCCGCGTCGCCCGCTTCCTGCGTGAAACCGTGGAAGATCTAAAGAAAAACTCGAAGGTGAAGGGTCTGGCCTGGGACTCACTCGAGCGTGAGATTGAAAAGGTCGGGCTCTCCTCGCGCGGATATGGCCAGGTGATGCAATCCCTCGAGTCTCGCTTCGCCACCCTCGACAAGACGAAACTCAAAAAACTGAACAAAGCCATATTTCAAACCGAGCGCGCCCTCACTCGCCCCGAAGGTCTCCCTGGCCGCGAGTGGTACAAGAATCAACTCTCCGCCCCAGGACGCTACACCGGCTACGGAGCCAAGACGCTTCCCGGCATCCGCGAAGCGATTGAAGCTGGCCGCGGCGAAGAAGCTCAAACTCAGATGCGAGCTCTCACCGAGGCGCTGGCCGCTTACTCAGAACGCATCCGCACGTGCACCCGGCTGGCCCAGGAATTCTAAACTTCCTACTGTTTCCAGCGCGCCAGATACGAATCCATCGCGAGGGAGTCGAGCTCTTTTTGCAGCTCTTTCTCCCAGCTCTTCTTTTGTTTGTCTCTCACTTTGACAAGTACTTCGGCCGCTTGATTGGCTTGAATGTAAACCTGCTTCTGGCGTTCCACTTGTACCTGCTTTTCGCGGATACGCTGCTCAAGCCGAATCGATTGAGTTTCCACCACCATCCGGTAGCGGCCCAGTTCCGCGCGATCGACCGGGTTTGGCCGCACGTTGCGAACTTCTTCGGCAAAGCTGGCTTGTAGTCCGTTGAAGTCTTCGCGGAGCTTCTGGATTTCGCCTTCGAGACTCACAAGCTTGGCCTGCTCCAGATCCGCCTGGTTGCGGCGATAAGTCAGCACACGCTCGAGTGGAAACGCAAAACGCTTCATCGCGGAACCGGCATGTGGTTACTCAGAATCGCGGAGAGACTTTGCAACTGGCCGAGCGTATCTTCCATCTTCGAGGTCTCTTCCGCGTCCTGACGAAGGAACTGGTCGATCTGGCCGCGGTTGCGCAAGACGTTATCCAGCAGTGAATTCGAGCCCGGCACGTAGGCGCCGAGCTGAATCAGATCCGAGCTTCTCTCAAGACTCGCCAACGCCTCCCGGATTGAGCGGGCCGCCTCTTTGTGATTCGGCGTGGCCAACTTCGATTGCAGACGGCTCACGCTCTCCAGCACGTTGATCGCCGGATAGTGCCCCATCGCCCCCAATTGCCTCGACAGAATGATGTGGCCATCGAGAATGGCACGCACCGTATCGCAAACAGGCTCGTTAAAGTCATCGCCCTCAACCAGTACCGTGAAGAAGCCCGTAATGGAACCCTTCGGGAACTTCCCTGCCCTTTCGAAGATCTTCGGCAAGAGCTGAAAGGCGCTGGGTGGATAACCCTTTTGTCCCGGAGGTTCCCCTGCCGCAAGGCCAATCTCACGTTGCGCCATGGCGAGGCGAGTGGCGGAATCGATCACCAGCAGCACATCCTTGCCCTGATCCCGGAAGAACTCAGCCACCGCCAGCGCCACAAAGCAGGCCCGCAACCGTAGAGGAGCCGGCTGGTCGCTGGTAGCAGCGATCATCACACTTCGCTCGCGCCCCTCTGGGCCAAGCTCGTGCTCAAGAAAACTCTTTACCTCTCGGTTGCGCTCCCCAATCAAAGCCACCACCGCCACATCGGCAAAGTGATGCTTACACATCGAACCGAGCAAGGTGGATTTGCCTACGCCCGAGCCGCCAAACAACCCAATGCGCTGGCCCTTGCCACAGGTGAGCATGCTGTCGATCACACGGATCCCGGTCACCAGCGGCTCTGAAATGTTCTCGCGAGCGAGTGGCCCTGGCGGTGGCGAGTACAAGTCATAGTGGGCCTCGGGAGTGATCGGCGGACCGCCATCCATCGGCTGCCCAAACCCATCCAGCACGCGCCCGAGCAGTTCTGCCCCAACCGCGACTTTGCCCGCCTCAGGCCGGGCAAGAATCGAGGCTCCCTGCGACAGGCCTCCGGTGTCCTCAAGCGGCATCGAAAGCACCTTGCCATTGCGGAAGCCAATCACCTGCGCGCGGATACGCCGGTTGCCCGGCATGCGGACCTCACAGAAGTCACCAATGGCCGCCGCCGGCCCTTCACTCTCCAGCAGCATACCGGCAACTTCGGTCACACGGCCCCGCAACTGAAAGAAGTTCCCGGCAGAGAGGTACTGTTCAAATCGCTGAATATTCAAGCCACTCATTAGCGTCTCCCCAACAAGTCGATAAATCCGCGTTCCACCTCATCGAGCTGCGCCTGGATCGAAGCATCGAGAATGCCACTCGTGCTTTCGAGCAAAAGGGCTCCGCGCTCGAGAGCCGCATCAGAAACGATCTCCACCCGCGGTGGAAGCTGCAGCCGCTCGAGATGAGGCAGCAGAGCCTGGTGGTCCTTCGGATTGAGCAGAATGCGATTCAACTCGCGTAGTTCTGAGCGCTGCGTCGCCGCGTGAATCAGACCAAACAAGGCTTCGGTATCGACTTGAATTTCGCGATAGAGAATTCGTCGCGCCACCGCCACGGCAAGACGCACCAACTGGTCTTCGCTCTCGGCAAGATAGCGTTGCTTCACGGTGGCGATGTCTTCAATCGACTGGGCCATGCGCTTCAACCATGGCTCGATCTCGTTTTGCGATAAAGACTGTGCGCGGGCCTCGCACTCCACCCGGGTGCGCTGGATGGAGTCTTCGAGCTCACGACGGTGCCGGCCCTGCATCTCAGCCAGGCGTGCCTCGTAGTCGACCTGAGGCTGTAGAGCAGGCGCCTGCGCCATTGGCGTTTCCGGCTGAAAGACCGGAAAGCTCTGCGGCGCGCCATCCTGGAACTCCTCGACACGCCAGGGAGCGAGCCCGACCTTCACGGCTTCCTCGGCGGCGAAGACGCGTGACATGCTGCCAGCTGGCGAGGGAGTGCGTCCGTTCTGCGTGGCCTCGCTAGTTGACATACTGCTCGCCAACGGCACCCTTCAGATTGATGACGCCTTCATTTTCAAGCTGTCGCAGCACTGTAATGATTTGCTGCTGCGAACCTTCCACTTCGCGGATCTTGACTGGCCCCAATGCGTCCATGTCTTCCCGCAGCATCTCGGCACCGCGCTGGCTCATCGAGCTCAGGAAGTGATCGCGCAACTTGTCGCTGGTTCCTTTCAGTGCAACCGTCAGCAGCTTGCGATCAATTCGCGACAGTAGTTCCTTGATGCCGATCTCGTCGATCTGCAACATGTCTTCAAACACGAACATCAACTGGCGAATGCCCTGCGTCAGTTGCGGGTTGATGACTTCGAGCGACTCGAGAATTTCCTTGCTCGTGCCCGAGTCGAGACGGTTGAACATCTCCGCCACGGCCTGAATGCCGCCGGTGGATTCGCGGCTGAAATCGCCGATTTCTTTCAGCTTGAGCCCGATGATGTTGGCAATCTTTCCGATGATGTCGGGTGAAATCTGCTCAAGGCACGCCATGCGATGCGCCACATCGGCCCGAATTTCGGCGGGCAGCGCATAGAGCAACCCGCCTGCCTGGGTTGGGTTGAGATGCGACAAAATTAGCGCGATCGTCTGCGGGTGCTCGTTGTGGATGAACTTGGCGAGCTGCGTCGGGTCGGCCTTTTGCAGTGCGTCGAAGCTGAGGTTTTCGCCGCCAAGTTGCTTGAGTAACCGGTCGAGAATCCGCTTGGCCTCTTCTGGCCCAAAAGCTTGAACGAGGACCTTTTTGGCGTAGTCGACACCGCCTTTCAGCACGTACTGATGGGCGATCGACATCTGGTAAAACTCTTCAAGCACGCCTTCGGCCTGTTCCGCAGTCACAGAACTAGCACGCGCCAATTCCTGCCCGATCTTTTGTACTTCGTTTTCATCCATCTGCCGAAGTACTTCCGCCGTCACTTCTGGGCCCAGAATGATGAGCAGAATCGCGCATTTCTTCGAGCCCGGGATGTTGATCCGGAATGCGGGTTCTTCCGGGATGATGTCGGAGATCTTTTGCGGTTTTTCAGCAACTGGTGCTTCGGGCATTATCGTTCTTTCTCCCGTTCGGCATGCAGCCAGCTACGGAGGATTTGTGCAATCATCTGCGGGTCTTTCTGCGCTTCTTCGGTGATGTGCTTCTGCAGAATCTTGCCTTTTTGCGTGGTGACCTCGGGCATCTTGAGGCGCGCCAGTTCATGCTGTTCGAGCCGCTTTTGCAGGTTCTGCTGTTCGGCGAGCCGTTCTTCGAATGTGCGGCCATCGTCGGGTCCCAGCGCTGCGATCGCTGCCGCGGTCGGATCCATACCGGCTTCGACGGCGGCCACGGCGGTGGCTTCAGCGACTGCGGCGGCGATCTTCATCTTCTTCTGTTTGCGTTTCTTCAGGAACCAGAAGACCGCAAGGCCCAGGCTGGCCACCAGCACTCCTGCCGCAATGATCACTGCAAGCAGAACTGCAGGGTCGCGCAGCGGAGGCGGCAACAATTTCAGGATGAAGTCTGGAATCACGAATAGGGGCTTTGGGGCTGGCGGCGGGATCGGCGCCGCCGGGGCTGGAATCCGCAGCGTCGCGTCAAAGGGCAGACTCTCCACAATGACCTGATCACCCCGTTCCGGCACCAGGCCCACCGAGGCGGAAACGACGTCTTTGATGGCCTTGATCTTCTCGGGCGACGGAATCTCGAAAATCCGTTTGGCTTTCGGCCCCGCACCTTCCCAGCGCATCCCTTGATCAAGCAACACGGAGAGCGACACACGCTTGATCTGTCCTTGCGGAATCTTGGTGCGGCGAATCGATCGGCTCGCCTGGTAGTTGGTACTTTCTGTTTTGCGTTGGGTGCTCGTGGGCGTAGATACGGGCCGCGAAACCGGGCGCGGCAGGCTGCTGGGCGTACCCGGTACGCCGGAAGCGAGCGGCACCCCGCTCATGTCTTCAGTCTTTTGCTCCGAGGTAACTACGGCCTTCTCGGGATCGTAAATCTCTTCGCTCGCCTCAGCGCTCGTCATGTCGCAATCGATCGTCACCCCGGCCCGGAATTTCTCTTCACCTAAAAGCGGCGTCAGTGTCGCGTTCACTTTGGCGAGCAAGTCCCGTTCGAGCTTCAAAAGGTACTCAAGCAGGATCTCTGGAAATTCTTCTTCGGGTGTGTGCGATTTCCGCGGCTTGCTCAGCAGGATGCCGTTATGGTCGATCAGAGAGACATTCTCAGGGGACAACCCCTCAACCGCACTCGAAAGCAGGAAGACCACGGCCTGCACCGAAGTGGGAGCCAGCCTCGCGCCGGTGCGCAGCTTCAAGACCACACTTGCTTTGGCGGGCTGTCGGTTGGATTCGAAAATCGACTGCTTTGCAAAGGTCAAATGAACTCGGGCTTGCTCTACTTCGCGAATCCCTGAGACGGTTCGCTCAAGTTCTCCCTCAAGTGCCCGCTGGTAGTTCACCTGTTCTGCAAACTCGGTCAACGCAAAGTTCGTCTTATCGAAGATCTCAAAGCCAATCCGGCCCGTTCGTGGCAATCCCTCTCCCGCCAGCTCAAGCCTCAACTCGCTCAGCTTGGCGCTACGCACATAAATACTCGCCCCATCCTCACCAATCTTGTAATCGACGCTTTTCTCCCGCAAGCGCGCCGTCAGCTGGCCTGCGTCCTCGGCTGCCATGTCCTTGAACAGCAGCTTATAGTCCTTCTCCTTCTGAGCCTGTATGAACCAGAACATGCCTCCCAGCGCGACCGCAATGGCCACGCCGATCGAGATCTTCTGACGAAGACTGAGGCGGTTAATGAGTTCACGCAATTGGTTCAAGGTTGGGGATTCTCCTGAGGATCTAGATGGTCAACGCAGATCAGATCTGCATCCGCATCACTTCCTGATAGGCCTGCATCATCTTGTTGCGAACTTCAATCGCAAGCTCAAAGGTCATCTCCGCCTTTTGAATACTCGTCGCCACCTGATGAATATCGATCTGCTCGCCATTCAAGAACGAAGCCAGTTGCCGGTCGGCCGTCCCCTTGGTCGAATTCACTTGCCCAATCATGCCGCCGAGGATGTTCTGAAACTCTCCATTGGCACCACTTGAACCTGCCGTTGGAGACAAGGGCTCGAGCGGCTTCACCATCTCAATTGCCGAAGAAAGCGGCTTACTCAAACTGAATTCCATCCATTACCCCCTCACCAGGTCGATCGACTTCGAGATCATGTCTTTCACTGCATTCATCGCGGTGACGTTGGCACCAAAAGACCGGCTGGCGTTCATCAAATCGACCATTTCTTCAACAGGGCTGAAATTGGGGAAGCTCACGTACCCCTTCTCATCCGCATCCGGGTGCCCCGGCATGTAGCGCCGGATTGGGTCTTTGTCGTCGATCAACACTTCGCTCACGCCAACCCCGGTGTTGGGAGCCTCCAGTGAGGTCTGAAAAGCCGAAGCGAAGGGATTCGACACCGATTGCGGCTGAAACACCGCATCCTGGTGCCGATAAGGCCCACCTTCTTCGGTCCGGGTCGTCTCGGAATTGGCGATATTCTGCGCCAACAGTTCCGTTCTGAAACGCTGCGCACTCATTCCCGAGGCGCTGACACTCAAACTTTGAAACAGGCTCATTATCCGCGTGCATCCTTAATGGCCAGCCGGAAATTGCGGGACTCGCTCTTGAGTACCTGGCTGACAAAATTGAACCGCAGGGCGTTTTCACTCAGCAGGCGCATCTCGCGGTCCATGCTGACGTTGTTGCCGTCGTTCTTGGTTTTCAGCCCTTCCGGCTCAATCACATTGGGCTTTTCGCCCTCAACCAAAGACTGAAACTCGAAGTTGAAATCGATGTCCTTGGTGCGGTAGCCCGGGGTATCTGCATTCGCAATGTTGGCGGAAACCAGCTTTTGCCGATCCGAGAGCAGATCGAGGTAATGCGACATGCGGCCAGAGATGGGATCAAACATACGCCCACTTCTATGCAAGCGCGATGCCAAATGCTCAAGAAGCCGCGAAACCCACTGAAAATGGCAATTTATTGGCGATTGAAGCCAATTTCTGGACTAACCTACTCTCCCGTTTCGGGATAGTACCGCCGCATCTGGTTGGCCAGCTCGAGCGCTGTTCCAATCTGAATCAGCGGCCCTTGTCCGATTCCCGGACACCACTTCGAGGTTTGCTTCCAGGCCTTGCGGTCTTCCACCAATTCCGGCCAGAACGGAAACAGCCGGCACTGCAATGGTTTCACCGGGTGAATCGAACATCCGCCGTCCACCAGAAACGGGCATTGTTTCGATTTTTGCCGGGGCTTGCGAATGCGGCGCGTGTGGCGGGTGCGATATATGTAGCGAGCCTCGAACTCAACCTGCGAAAGACCGAGATGGCGTGCCACGTTCGTGACGTCCTCCTCGGTGAGATAAACGTAGCCGCTTACCTCGCAGCACTTGCTGCAACCGGGCTGGCAGGCGAACTGCAACGTCGATGATGTGGCGGTAGTCACGCAACTTTAGCGTACCAATGGAGTTTAATAGGGTTATGCAACATCCTGGTCTGAAGTTGTGTGGTCTCGGCCTGCTTTCGATTCTGCAGGCTCAAGTGCCCACCGCGCCGGTGATTCAGCCGCGTGGCGTTGTCAACGCCTACACACAATTGCCTGCCCCTGCGGTGGCTGGCCAGGGTGGATTGATCCACATACGAGGCATCAACCTCGGTCCGGTGGAAGGCTGGAAGGCTGAAGGCCTGCCGTTACCCACCAGCTTCGGCACGCCGCCTCTGCAAGTACTCATCAACAACCGCCCGGCCCCGCTGCTCGAAGCCACTTCCTCGCGTATCGTCGCGCAAGTCCCTTTTGAAACGCCCAACGGCCTGGCCACCCTGATCGTGCGCCGAGGCGAACAGTCCTCGCGCCCGGCCCGCATTCAGATCCAGGGCACGGCACCTGGTATCGCAGCAAGCAACGGCAATGGTTTCGGAGCAGCGGCCAACGGCGGCACAGACGGCAGTATGAAGTTGAGAGCAAGTTCTCTCGGGCAGACCGACCCCACAGCCCGCAGTGGTGAAGCCGCCGAGGGTGCGGTGGCGCGCGCTGCCATCCGCGTCTTTGTCGGTGGCATGGCGGCCGAGGCTACCGCGACGATGTCGCCAACCCGCCCCGGCGAATTCATCCTGGACGTCAAGACTCCCGAAGGTGCTAAGCCCGGCGACCCCATTCTGGTTGGAGTTAACGCAGGCGAAGCAAATCTGCTTACCATGGATCGCGGCAAGCGTGAATCCGAAATCTCCTACATTCCCTATCCTGCCGGGACCCCCGATCTTCGAAACATCCGGTCTAGCGACGTCAACGGCATGTTTCTGAATGCGAATGCCGTGCGCGGTGCCGATAGCTGCTACCCAGCCTTTACCGTCGACGCTCGCAAGCTTGCGATCGCCAAGGTGGAAGGATGCCTGACCACGGCACAGGCCCAGGCACCCACCCCATTCGTCGACGGCTTCAGCTCTCCCTACTTCGCCGCCTTTGAGGGCCCGTTCACCGGCACGCCGCAACCGGGGCAGCCGACATTAGTGAGTGACAAGATTCGAATCTTCACTCCAGGCGCGGCGGAATCGAAGTTAGCGACCCTACCTGAACCCGTGGCGAACATCACCAGCCAGGCCGGCGGTGGATTCCTGGCTAACGCCCCTGGAAAAGCATTCCGCATCGATGCCCAAACTGCGGAAGTCCAGGAGGTCACAGGTGGCGGAGGCGGTGGCGCTCAACAGGTGAACCTGCAAGCATTACTGCAGCGCTTCCAAAACGTCGACCTTGGCGACGGCATCAATCGGCTGCTCAGCCCCGTGATGCCACTGCAGAATCAATTCGTGCTCACCGCTGGGGATGACATCGGAAACCCCACCAAGGCCAGAGTTGCCATTGTTTCGGCACAAGGCGAAATCACCGCCCAGCGCAACTTCCCCGAAGGATGGCTACCCATCGTTGCACCTGCCCCGCCCCTGCCTCCAGGCGGCCAGCAGCCACCCCAGAATTTGCAGCAACTTCGCACCCCCACTCCCGTATACATGGATGCCCAAACCAGGAATTACTATGTCGCTGCCCGTAACAGCGAAGGCAAACACGGCTGGGCTTACTTTCCGCCAGAAGGCGACGCGCAACCCATGGCCCTGCCCGACGGCTGGTTCTTTACGGCCTGCACTGCCAACATCCCGGTCTTCAACCTGGAACTCACGCGAGCGGTCGCTCTGATGGCCGCGACCACGGATGATCGTGCGTTCAAGAACCCCTGCCCAGCCGAAGGCTTCGTTCTCTTCGATCTTGCCGCTCGGCGTTTTCAAGCGATCGGCTTGCCAGGTTCCGGCAAATTCAATGCCTCTGGCGGCGCGGCCGAAATCAACGACTTTCTCGTTGGTTCGAACTTCGACCCCGCCACGCGCAACACCTCCGATACCTTCTATGCGCTGGATGGGGCTAACGGTACGCCCTTCCGCTTCGATCTGCCTACCGGCGTCAACGGCTTCTCGGGAACGAATCCAGTGCCTTCGCTAAACCTGGTCATCGCCTCCGCCAATAACCGCATCGCAGGTGACGCAGGCCTTGTGCTGTTCGATCTGGAACGAACCGAAGCTCGCTTGCTGCCCACTCCCGAAGGCTTTGCCAATGTCAATGTTCTCGGCGTGCTGCCATCCATCCGGCGGCTGGTCGGCCGCGGAGTTCGGGCTGGCAATGCGGGGACTCAGATCCTGGTTTACAACCTCGAAACCGGCGATCTCGAAGTCGTGCCCAACCCCGAAGGCATCGCGTGGATCGGCTCGCCGATTCAACAGGCTCAACCTGGGCAGCCCGGTCAGCCAGGCCAACCGGGTCAAGCCGTAGTCAATATCCTGCCTCGCATCAATCAAAAGGCCAACACCGTCGAAGCCATCGCCTTCGGTGAAGATCGCAGACAGAAGGGAGTAATTGTGATACGCGTGAATTAATGCGTCTCGCACTTGCTCTCGCACTTACAGCACTCGCGGCCTGGCCGCAAACCGATTCATTTCTCCACAAGTTGCACGATTCGCCGCATGATTCGCCCACGCAACAGCGCTGGCGTGCTCTCGCGCCGATGCCCTTCGGCGTAGTCTTTCTCCCTTGGCATGGAATGACCGAGGATCAAATGCGCGATCACTTTCTCTCGATGAAGCGGCTCGGCTTTCAAAACCTCAAGCAGGCGATGGGAACGCCCGAGTGGCAGCATGAGAAGGTGCTTGAGATCGCACTCGAAGAAGGTGTGATTCCTTTCCGGTACGGCGAGGCGGGCTTCGAACCGATCACACCAGCACTGCTTCGCCAGCTCGGCCTGCCGGAATCGATGCCAGTGCGCGAGGCCCGGAGCCACCCCAAAATGTGGGCCTATCAGAAGGAAGTACTGCGCAAGCAGATTCCCGTGATGGTGCGCGGCGAAGCAAAGCCCAGCAAGGCAACGCTCACCTTCAAACACACCCCCCGACCCGATGCTCTATCCCGCCGACGTCCCGTTGTTTCAACAGTGGCTGCGGCGCAACTACAAAGCACCAGCGGAAATTGCTGAGGCCTGGAACCAATACGGGGTCGGCTTTTTCGAAGAGCCCGTGAAGACTTGGCCTGAGGTGTACGCGCTCGTGGCGAAGCTCGCAATGCAGGAGAACCACCTGGGAGGCTAGGGCCGCGAGTATGGCCGCGTGCGCGATGTCCTGCGATACAAAGCTGATTCGCACAGCGATGATCTCGCTCGCCGCTTCACTGCTTTCCATGAAGAATACCCGTTGATTCCAACACGCACGGGCGGCGAGATGGGTCTGTTTCTTCCGTTCGCCTGGCGCGCCACCAAGATGGAAGATCTCGCCCAAACGCAATTGCACACAGGCAGCTTCTACCCTTCGATTCATCTCGCCTGGCACTACGGCGAAGTCCGCTACGAGGTGGCGAGAACGGTCTACATGCAGGCCAGCTTTGCTCACGACCTCTTCAAGGGCGGCTGGTCCGCTCCCTGGGAATCGACCGGCGGCCCACAACAATTCACGGGAGCCAAAGGCTGAGACGAACCCGAGAAGTCGACCACAGCTGGCTACACCGTCAACGTCGGCACGATGACACAACTCGTCTTGAGCTATCTCGCCAGAGGATTCAAAGGCGCGGGCTTCTGGAGTTGGAACTATCGCCCGGCCGGCTTCGAGGCAGGCGAATACGCCCTGCTGGACCGGACCCTCAAACCCACTGCACGCGCCATCCAGACCAGCAAGCTAGCCCAGGCCGCCAACAAGTACCGCGATGAGCTCTGGCTCGCACACAAAGAGCCAAGCGTTGGTGTGTTGATCAATTGGGATTCCGACGCCATCTGGGCCGCAATGGCCGTGCGGCAGCGCGATCACTTCAAGCACTACCCCATGCAGGCCCGTGTCGGCATCTCGCGCGCGCTCAGCAACGCCAACGTCCCTTGGGAGTATGTAACTGTCGACGACCTTAAGGCCGGCCTCGCCCCGCGCTACAAGGCGATCTATCTGCCTGCCCAGCTCGCCATCTCAAACGATGTCCTTAAGCTACTGCTTGCTGATGCGCAACAAGGCGGTCGCGTGGTTCTCGATGCCCCCGGCGCGGCCTACGACGAGCACGGCAAAGTTCTCGACACCCGCAAGGGCTCTGTGTTCGAACAACTCTTGGGCGTCGAGCTCAGTGACCTTGCCTATTCGAACAACGTCAAGTTCCGCCTCGCGGGTCGTGAGCTGAAAGGCTTCGTTCACGAGTTGCGCACCACGACAGCGCAAAAGGTCTTTGGCTTCGAAGCCACAGCGCTCCCCGCGGCAACGCGCAACAAGACGGGCCGAGGCGAGGGCATGATTCTGGCCTGGGACGCGAGCTTCGAATTATTCTTACCCGGCAACGAAGTGGCCGAGCAACAGTTGATCTCACAGTTGGCCGAAGGGATCGAACGCCGCTACAGCTGCAATTGAGCAATCGCCTATCGTATCGCCGCCCCCGAGGCGGACCACTACTTCCTCCTCAACGATGGCCCCACGAAGCAGGTACGTCTGAACACCCCCGGCTATCGCTACAGCGCTATCGAAGATCCGGTTGAGGGCAAGGCCCTGACGCTCAGCGAACCGATCACGCTCGAAGCTTACTCCGGCCGCTGGCTGCGTCTCAAGCGCTCTGGTATGGGCCAAACCGCGCCGTAACCCGGTCGGACTCATCGGCGTTCGTCGTAATCAAAACCTCATAGCTCGCCCCACCAGGTTGAACGCGCACCACCACATGGCCCAGTGCACTCTTCAGCTGGTTCAACCTTCGAATCGCGACCTTCGCCTCCGCCTTGAGCGCGGTGGCAAAGATATCGCGTGGCCCCGGATACAGTTCCTCGCTCAGCATGTTGTGCAAGGCCGGCATCGTCGGATGAGCCGAATCCCAGGAATGGATGATGAACGCCCGCGGTCGCAAGGCACGCACGACTGCAGGCGCGGTGGAATCGCTATAGCCGTGATGACTCGCGAGTGCGACATCGACCGGGCCCACCACACGAGCCGCCGCCGATTCAATATTGCGCCACGCCGGCAACCCGTAGTTGCTCCCATCGCACAAGTCGCCGCCATGGAAGTAATCAAAGGCTCCATAGCGAATGCGGATCCCGCCGGAACACATGTTCTCGCTGGGATAATCCTTGGGCTTCAAGCCCGCGAGACTCGGGAACGTCTGCCGCGTCGCAGTCCCCTGCCCAGTCCACAATTCCCCATTGGCCACAATGTTTCGCACCTCGAAGTTGGCGAACTCCTGCGGCTTCTGCACGGCACCAAGCTGAGTGTTCGAGCCAGAGCGGAAAGCTTCCAACTTGAGGCCCGAATCCTTCGCGAAAGCCTGATAGTTCATCATCGTGGCATCGTTCAAGGGTGCGGGGTAGCTGTAGTTGGGATACCCACGATCGACAATCTTCCCAATCCGGAGTTGCTCAGCGATGTCCATCACCCCGGTCAGCTTCCAGCTTCCCTTCTTCGATTGCGGCAAATCCGACTTGCACTCACCCATGTGGTCGCTATGAAAATGCGTGACCCAAAGATGATCGATCCCCTCAAGGCCAGCCTTGGCTAAATGCCTTTGCGCATAGCGTGCCATCCATTCCCCGGGCCGTCGCGTCAGATCCGGATACGCCGGCACGTAGTACACAAGCTGCTGCTCGGTCGGCATCTGCGCCCCAGCATCGATCATTAAGACCGTGCCATCGGGCGCGATCGTCAGCGTACAATTGCCGCGCCCCGTCGAAATGTGATGGATATCAAGCGTGCCGGGCTTCCAGGGCGGCAGGCTCTCCTGGGATTGAGCAAGCATCGGAGCGGCAAGCCCCGCGAGAAAATGGCGTCGGTGGATCTTCATGCGGATTCCCATTATCGCGAACGGCTAAACTGAAAGTTCCCGCATGTCCGAAAACATTAACCTCTGGGTGGCCGCACACCGCCAGCGACTTCTCGACGAACTGTTCGAGTTCATTCGAATCCCCAGCGTTTCGACCCTCCCCGAGCACGCGCCAGACGTGCGCCGCGCCGCCGAATTCACAGCCGATCAATTGCGCAAGGCGGGCCTCGAAAACGTCGAGATCATCGAGACCGAAGGCCATCCGCTCGTTTATGCCGACTGGCTCCACGCTGAAGGCCAACCCACCGTGCTCTGCTACGGCCATTACGATGTACAGCCCGCGGATCCGCTCGAGCTCTGGCTCACTCCCCCGTTCGAACCGACGCTTCGCGATGGCAACATCTATGCCCGCGGCGCAGTCGACGACAAGGGCCAGATCTACATGCACGTCAAGGCGCTCGAAGCGCTGATGGCGGTTCATGGCAAGCTCCCGGTGAACATCAAAGTGCTGATCGAAGGAGAGGAAGAAATCGGCGGCAAGTCCATTTCAAAATTCGTTCCGGCCCACCGCGACAAGCTGAAGGCTGACGTGGCGCTTGTCAGCGATACGGCCCTTTACGCCGAAGGCCTGCCCACGCTGTGCATTGGCCTGCGCGGGCTCGCGTACATGGAAATCGTCGCTCAGGGTCCTATGCGCGATTTGCACTCAGGCCTCTACGGCGGCGCGGCTCCCAATGCCGTCTTCGGCCTTGTCGAATTGCTCGCCAAGATGAAAGACGCCGATGGCCGCATCCTCATCCCCGGCGTCTACGACGACGTTGCTGAGCCTGCCGCAGAAGAACTTGCTTCTTGGAAGTCGCTGCCATTCTCAGAGGCAGCCATGCTGAAGGACGAAGTCGGCTCCACGTCTCTGACGGGCGAGCCGGACCGCACGGTTCTTGAGCGTGTGTGGTCACGGCCAACGCTCGAGGTGCACGGCATCGCGGGCGGTTTTACAGGGGCTGGCGCCAAGACCGTTATCCCGGCCACCGCCACGGCCAAAGTCTCCTTACGTCTGGTGCCGAATCAAGACCCCGCCAAAGTAGTCGAAGCCGTGAAACAATTCGTCGCTGCCAATTCTCCGAAAGGCGTCGTGTGCGAAGTGAAGGTACTCTCCTTTGGCCCCGGGCTTCTGGTTGACCCCAACCACCCTGCCATGGACATCGCCGCAAAAGCCTTCGCCGACACGATGGGCCGTGAGACCGTATTCATTCGTGGCGGAGGCTCGATCCCGATCGTGGGCGAGTTTCATCAATACCTCGGGATCCCCACGATTCTGATGGGCTTCGGTCTCCCCGACGACGGCCTGCATTCGCCGAACGAGAAATACAAACTCGATAACTACTATCTCGGCATTCGCACGGTGGCTCACTTTCTCGAACTTTACGGAGCCGAACAAAACTGACCCCTTTTGAATCACAGAGCGCCGCCGAGTCGTCGGCCACGGTATCAAAAGGAGTTGTCCGCTCGGCATCGATCATGAGCTTCGCGGTGGCCCTCAGCCGCGTTTCGGGCCTGGTGCGGGAAATGGTGATGAGCCGCCTGTTCGGCTCCACAATGCCCTTTGATGCCTTCCGCATCGGCTTTCAGATCCCCAACCTGACGCGAGACCTCTTCGCCGAGGGGGCACTATCGAGCGCCTTCGTGCCGGCTTTTACCGAGTCACTGCAAAACAAAGGCAAAGCGGACGCAGCGCGCCTCGCCAACCTCGTCGCGACTACGCTCATTCTCGTCGTGGGCGTCATCTGCGCCCTCGGAGCAATCTACAGCGAGCAACTGGTTCGGCTAGCCGCTCCAGGCTTTTCCAACACACCAGGCAAATCAGAACTTGCGGCACATCTGACTCGCATCATGTTCCCGTTCTTGTTGCTGGTAGCGCTGGCAGCGCAGGCCATGGGCATTCTGAACTCCCTCAAGCAGTTCGCCGTGCCTGCTCTGTCGTCTACCTGCTTCAACATCGGCAGCGTGATCGTCGGCCTCACCGTTGGCATGTGGGCAGGGCCGAGTCTCGGCATCACCGCTATTGAAGGCATGGCCTGGGGCGTGCTGGCTGGCGGCGCGTTGCAACTCGGCTTTCAGCTTCCGGCGCTCTTCCGCGCGGGCTTCGTCTTCAGGCCAACGATCGACTTCTCAAACCCCGGACTGCGCCGCATCCTGATCATGATGGGGCCCGCAATTCTAGGTAATGCCGCAACGCAGATCAATGTCCTCGTCAACTCAAATCTGGCATCGGAAATCATCGACCCCATGCGCGGCGCCAATGGCTCAGTAAGCTGGCTGAACTACGCCTTCCGTTTCATGCAACTTCCTCTTGGCCTGTTTGGCGTGGCCATCGCCAGCGCCACGCTCCCCGCAGTATCAAGAAGCGCAGCCACCGAAAACTGGGACGAGTTTCGCCGCACACTTTCACGATCGCTCGGTCTCGTGTTTCTACTCACCATCCCCAGTTCGGTCGGTCTGGTTTTGGTGGGCAAGGCAATGATCGGAGCCGTCTATCAGGGCGGCAAGTTCGACAGCTACGACACACAGCAAACCGGCCTTGCGCTGTCCTGCTTCGCGGCCGGGCTGTGCGGCTATTCCGCACTCAAAGTCTTAAGCCCTGCCTTTTACGCTCTCAAGGATTCGCGCACGCCGATGATGGTCTCCCTCGGCAGTGTCATCGTGAATTACGCTCTCGCCCGCACCATGGTCGATGTCTTTCACCTCGGACACGCCGGCCTCGCCGTCTCAACTTCAGGCATCGCAATCTTCAGCTCGGTGACGCTGTTTCTTCTCATGCGAGCCAAGATCGGCGGGCTCTACGGACGCATGCTCTGGTCAAGCCTCTCGCGCGCCTGTCTGGCAAGCATCGCGATGGCCGCCGTTGTGTGGTTCCTCCAGTGTTGGGTGGCCGCCTGGCCTTTCATCGTGCAGTTGGCAATAGCGATCCCGGCAGGCGCGATCGTGTTCTATCTGGCAGCCCGCGCCCTCGGCGTAGAGGAACTCACCATGGCCACCGATGCGATCGCCGGACCCCTCAAACGCCGTTTGCCCTTTTTGCGTGGTAACTTGTAGCTACTCCATGGCTCAGGACGTACAACTCGCTCTCCAACTGCAAAGAATGGACCTTCAACTCACTCAGCTAGAAGCCGAGATACGAGGTCTTCCCAAAAAGATTGCCGAACTTGAGAAAGTACTCGAGACCCACTCCAGACGTCTTGAAGCCGATCAAGCCGCCCTGGCGTCAAACCAGTCGGAAGTGCGTCGCCTGCAAGGCCTCAACTCGGATCATCGCGAAAAGATCGCCAAGCTGAAGAAGCAGTTGATGCAGGCCACCACGCAGGAACAGCTCACTGCCTTCCAGCATGAAATCGCTTTTTGCGAAACCGAAACCGAGAAAAACGAAGCGAATTCGCTCAAGCTTCTCGAAGCCGGAGAATCACTTGCCGCCACTGTGACGCAAGCCGAAGAATCGTTGGCCGCTGAGCGCATCGCCGTCGAGAAGCGCAAAGAGGAAGCCAAAGCTCTCAGCGAAACAGACCGCAAGAAGGGCATGCGCATCTATCGCGAACGCCAGCAACTCGGCAAAGAAGTTCCGCCCAAACTGCTGGAGCATTACGAGAGACTTCGCAAGAAGCACAAGGATGGCGTTGTCGTAGCAGAATGCACCGGCGGGCTGTGCTCGGGCTGCATGATGAGCATCCGCCCTGCCTTGATGCAACAGATTCGACAGTTCCCCGACAAGGTACACACTTGCGAATCCTGCCTTCGCATGCTCTACTACAACCCACCCCGCTCGGTCGACGGCACCACCGTCGACAGCTAGAGCATGTTCATCGACCGCTCGGCGCTACTGGCCGACAATCCTGCGCAATGGTTTGCGGGGATGGCCATCGCGGACCTTGACGGTGACGGGCAATTTGAGTGCTACGTAGCAGCACAAGGCGGCCGCAACCTGGTTTTGAAGTGGGGCGGCGATTCGTTCTTTGACGTCGGCATCACGCCGCTTACTGCCGATCGCGAAACCTCAATGGGCGTCGCTGCGGGGGACGCCGACGGCGATGGCCGCGAAGAACTCTTCGTGTCAAGCGGCGAAGGCTCACCAGACCGACTCTTCGCCTGGCGCAATGGGCACTACATCGATCTGCTCCACGATCGCATTCGCCAATCCAGCCAATCTGCCCTCGCTCTCGATCGCTTTGGCATGGGTCGCTACGGCTTCCTGGTCGCCCACGAAGGAGGTCCCTTTCGCTATTACGAAGTTCTGGGTGGCGATCGCATTGCAGAGCTCGGCGCGGAGTTGGGGCTAGCACGGATTGCCGGGGGGCGCGGTTTGGTCGCAGCACCACTATCGGGCAGCAAGCTGGAAATCTATGCAGCGAACGAAGGCATCTCAAGCATGCTGTTTCGCGCTGCAACGGCGGGCACATACCAGGAGGTCGCCGCCAATCATGGCCTCGCTGCCAGCGGCCGAGGTGTGGCGGTGATTGATGCCAATCACGATGGCCGACTCGATTTGATTGTGGGGAGCCAGATACGGCTGCAGGGTGCCCAGGGCATGTTCAGCGCAATTGAACTCGATCCCCCATCCAACTCCCGCTCAGTCGTCGTCGCCGACTTCGACAACGATGGCCACGAAGAGATCTTCGTCGCAAACCAGAACAGCGAAAGTTCCCTCTATGGCTGGCGCGATTGGAACTGGAAGCGCCTGCCCTGCCCCATCGAGGGTTCTCTCGTGGGTGCAGTCGTAGGTGATTGGGATCAAGACGGCTGCCTCGAGCTACTCGTCACCGAGGGCGAGCGACAACCTGGGCCCTTGAGGCTATTCCACACAGAATCGAATCGCAACCATTGGCTCCGCATCGCCCCACTTACTGCTGCTGGCGCACCCGCTCGCGGAGCTACCGTTCGCATCGCCGCAGGCGGTCGCGAACAAATCCGCGTCATCGACAGTGGCAGCGGTTACCTTTGCCAGAACGAACCCGTGGCCCACTTTGGTCTCGGCGATTGCTCCACAATCGATTGGCTCGAGGTGCAATGGCCAGACGGAACCTTGCGTCGCTTCCCCTCCATGCCCGGGGATCGATTGCTGTCCGTCAGATGGGGCTAAACGCGCCCCGCAGCTTCGAGCGCAGCATACTCGTCGTCATTGAACATGCGCGATCGAGTGAGAAACCGCAACCCTTCCGGTCCTTCGAGCGAGAACATTCCCCCTCGCCCCGGCACCACATCAATCGTCAACTGCGTGTGCTTCCAATACTCAAACTGGCTCTTGCTCATATAGAACGGAGCCCCACCAATCTCGCCCAGTTGCACGTCGCTATCGCCGACTAAAAACTCGCCTAACTGGAAACACATCGGAGAGCTGCCATCACAGCAGCCCCCCGATTGGTGAAACATCAACTCGCCATGTTTGGCTCTCAACTTGTCAATCAGCTCCAGTGCCGAATCGGAAGCGAGAACCTGCAAAGGAATCGACATACGCTTTAAAAGAACCCAAGCGCGTTCGGGCTGTAGCTAACCAGCTGGTTCTTGGTCTGCTGGTAGTGATTCAGCATCATCGAGTGGTTCTCGCGACCCACACCCGATTGCTTGTAACCACCAAACGCAGCATGAGCCGGATAGAGGTGATAGCAGTTCGTCCACACGCGGCCCGCCTGAATTTCACGGCCAAACTGGTAGGCACGATTCAGATCACGCGTCCAAACGCCCGCGCCAAGCCCGTAGAGCGTATCGTTAGCCAGATGCAGCGCCTCTTCTTCATCCTTAAAGGTCGTGACGCTCACCACAGGGCCGAAGATTTCCTCCTGGAAGATCCTCATCTTGTTGTGGCCCTTGAAGACCGTGGGCTGGACGTAGTAGCCGCCTGCCATTTCGCCTTCAAACACCGCACGGCCGCCGCCAGTCAACACCTCGGCGCCTTCCTTTTGGCCAATATCGATATAGGAAAGGATCTTCTCCAGCTGTTCGCTCGAAGCCTGCGCACCCAGCATGGTGTTCGACGAAAGGGGGTTGCCCTGCCGGATCGCCTTCACACGCGGCAACACTCGCTCCATGAATCGTTCGTAGATCGATTCCTGAATCAGTGCTCGCGACGGGCAGGTGCAAACTTCACCCTGATTCAGAGCAAACAGCACAAAGCCCTCGATAGCCTTATCGAGAAACGCATCGTCCTTGGCCATAACATCTTCAAAGAAAATGTTCGGGCTCTTGCCGCCCAACTCAAGCGTCACGGGGATCAGGTTCTGCGATGCATATTGCATGATCAGACGGCCTGTGGTGGTCTCACCCGTGAACGCAATCTTGGCAACGCGCGAGCTCGATGCCAGCGGCTTACCGGCCTCCAATCCAAACCCATTCACGACATTCAACACTCCGGGCGGCAGCAGATCGCCAATCAGCTCAAGCAGCATCAAAATGCCCAGTGGCGTTTGTTCAGCCGGCTTCAACACAACGCAATTGCCAGCCGCCAGCGCCGGGGCCAGCTTCCAGGTGGCCATCAGCAGCGGAAAGTTCCAGGGGATGATCTGCCCCACCACACCGAGCGGCTCGTGATAGTGATACGCGATCGTGTTCGCATCGATTTCCGAAATCGAACCTTCCTGCGATCGAATGATACCGGCGAAGTAGCGGAAGTGATCCACCGCCAGCGGCAGGTCGGCCGCCATGGTTTCACGAATCGGTTTGCCGTTGTCCCATGTCTCCGCCGTGGCCAGCAACTCGAGGTTCTGTTCGATGCGGTCGGCGATCTTGTTCAGAATGTTGGCGCGCTCGGTGGTTGAGGTCTTGCCCCAAGAGCGGCGAGCGGCATGCGCCGCATCGAGAGCTCGCTCGATATCCGCCGCATTCGAGCGCGGCACCTCACAAAGCACCTTGCCGTTCACCGGCGACAGGTTCTCAAAATAGCTTTGTGACAGGGGGCTCATCCATTCGCCGGCGATGTAGTTTTCGTAGCGGGATTTCAGCTTGAGCGGCATGCCGCCGAGAGAAGTTTCAAAGGTTGTCATAGAGTTCGTTCTTCAGGGAATTCCGGCGGTGCGAAAACACAAGTCCCGCCGTCGCTGCTAATTCTATACGCATTGCATCCCGCTTTGTGGTCATGCCTCGACAAAGGTAGAATTCTCGGGATGCGATGGATTCTTCTGTTGTCACTCATGGCCTCCACGCTGGCGGCTCAAGAGTTTGATTTGTTATTGCGCGAGGGCCGCGTGATCGACCCTCAGAACCGGCGCGATGGCGTCTTTGACATTGCGATCAGCAAGGGACGCATCGCAGCAATCGAACCAACGATCGACCCAAAACGCGCCCGCGAGACCGTCCAATTGAAGGGCTTGCTTGTCACGCCCGGCTTGATCGATCTGCATGTCCACGTCTTCTTCACGGCGGGCAATCCCGGCGCCTGGGCCGGCGACTTCAGCGTTCAGCCCGATGCCTTCAGCTTTCGCAGCGGTGTCACCACCATGGTCGATGCCGGCTCGGCGGGTTGGCGCAACTTTGAGCTGTTCAAGACGACGGTCATCGATCGCGCGAAAACCCGCGTGCTCGCGATGGTCAACATCGCCGGCTTCGGCATGATCTCCGATGCGACCGAGCAGGGCGACTTCGATCCCGACGCAGTCGCAAAACTCGCGGCCAAACACAAAGATTTCATTGTCGGCGTGAAATCCGCCCACTACCAGAAGCCCGATTGGGATAGCGTCGATGACGCCGTGCTGGCCGGCACCAAGGCGAACATTCCGGTCATGGTCGACTTCGGCTACTTCCTGCCCGAGCGCCCCTACTATGAGTTGGTCGGCAAGCATTTGCGGCCGGGTGACATCTCAACGCACATGTTCCGCGCTCCGGTTCCTTTTGTCGATCGCGAAGGCAAGTTGTATCCATATCTGGTGGAGGCGCGCAAGCGCGGCGTCAAGTTCGACGTCGGCCATGGCGGCGGCAGCTTTGTTCTGCGCAACGCATCCGCAGCAATCCGCAATGGGTTTTATCCGGACACGATTTCTTCTGACCTCCATACTGGCAGCATGAACGGCTCCTTCATGGATCTGCCAGCGCTGATGTCCAAGCTCATGGCGCTCGGCCTCCCGCTCGGCGAGGCGATACGCGCCACCACTGCCAATCCGGCTCAGATTATCAAGCGCCCCGAACTCGGCCACTTAAGCGTGGGTGCCGTCGCCGATGTGGCAATCCTCCGCGTGATGCAGGGAGAGTTTGGATACTGGGACAACAACAAGGGCCGCGTTACGGCCAACGAGCGGCTCTTTTGTGAGATGACCCTCAAGGGCGGCGAAGTGGTTTGGGATTGGAACGGCCGCATGGGTGTCGACTTCAAAACCCTTGGCGAGCGTTATGGAATCCGGCCCCGCGTCGATCAGATCATCGCCCCGCCACAACCCTAAACAGCTATTCGACTCGTTTGGCGGGCAGGTCCCTGCCATTCTGGTGCAACACCAAACCAGTCACTTCGCCGCCAGCCCCCTTTTGAAAGCTGATCGCGGCCTCGACCACCTTCAGAAAGAACCTCGAATCCGACTCGGCATAGACCTGAAACTTCGGCTGCCCCGTCAGTTGAACCTATAAGGAGCCTTTCTCCTCCGTCACGGTCATGATGGCTTGCGGCGCCAGCTCATACTTGCCCACGTACCCTCGCATCACATCCGCGCTGACTGACACTTCCTTTTTCGGAGCCCCCAGCGTCTGTGCAGGCCAGGCACCCTCGATTGCATGCAACCCAATATCGTCCACACCAAAGCTGGTGTTGCATAAGACGACCACCGCGGTCTTCTTGCCCGGCGCGAAGCCCGCCCAGGTTCGATACCCGCCAGTGCCGCCGTTGTGCCAAACGATTCGCGTCTGAAAGCGGTCGAATACGTGCCAGCCCATTGCGATTGAAAGCTCTGGGGTACCCGTCGCTTTGCGGATCTCGTGGCTCATCTCCATCGCTTTGCGAAGCGGTGTTTCGGTGAGCCCAGCATTGGCCGCAAGAAACTTCAACATGTCCTTGGCGGTGGAGCGCATAGCACCCGCGCCTGCGAGTGTCGGGCTCTCCCAGGTCCAACTGTCGGTCTCGTTAAGATCTGCACCGTGTCCGCTGGCAAAGTTCAATTTCTGATCTTCCGTGAGAACGATGGAACTGCGTGACATCCCAAGCGGCTTCAGAATTCTCGCAGTCACCAGCGCTTCATACGACATACCGGCACGGCGAGCCAGCGCATGTCCCAGCAACCCCACACCAAGATTTGAGTAATCGTATTTCTCCCCAGGTGCTCGAGTTAGTTTGATATTGGCCAGTTCAGCGTAGAGTTGCTCCACAGAGTAATCCGCATATGGATTCATCATGTTCTTGGGCTTGAGGTTTGCGGGCAGCCGGGGCAACGCCGAGCTTTGTGTGGTGAGGTCCAGCAGCGTGATCGCCCGGCCCTCAAATTCCGGCACCTTCACGGTTTCCGGCAAGTACTTCGACACCGGATCCTCCAGCTTCACCTCCCCGCGCAGGGCCATATCGGCCAGCAGGATCCCGGTAAAGGCCTTCGTAATCGATCCAATCTCAAAGACAGTATCGCCATCGGGGGCTTGCTTGCGAGTCGCCGAAGATTCGCCCGCCGCGACAAATCGAGTGCCCTTTTCGTCGAGAATTCCGACAACAATTCCAGATGCTTTCTTTGCTGTTTGCACCCGATTCTCGACCAGCCTGCCCACTTCGGCGTCGTCAACGGCGCCAAATGCCGCAATCGCAAGCAGAAACAAGTTCATATGGTCACGTTACAACAGGAATGCATTTCGAATAAATCTCCCCGTCCCATTACTAAAGAAATAAGTCGTGCTATAACTGCGGGGATCATGCTGTATCTCCGCTTCGCCGTTCTTTTCACTTTGATTGCATTCACTGCGCTGGCCGAAGAAAAATGGATCCGGCTGAAGACTCCAAACTTTGAGATTTTCACCCCGCAAAGCGAAAAGAAAGCCAAAGAGACCGCTCTGTACTTCGAGCAACTCCGCGATTTCTTTTTGCGCTATTGGGGCACTAAAGCGGAACCGGGAACGCCGGTACGAATCGTACTCTTCGGCAACGAAAAGCAATATCAGCCGTATCGTCCATATGAAAAGGCCGCAGGATATTTCTCGCATGGTATCGACCGCGACTGGATCGTACTCAGTGGCTACCTTGACGGTTGGGAGCGCATCGTTTGCCATGAGTATACGCACCTGATGGTGAAGCAGGCTGGGCTTGCTGTTCCCGTTTGGCTCAATGAGGGTCTCGCAGAAATCTATTCCACATTTAAGCCGCAGGGAGCCAAGGTGCAGGTCGGCGATTTGATCCCCGGGCATTTTTACGCAGTGCAAACGGATTGGATTCCGCTGGAGCGAGTATTCGAGGTGAAGCACGACAGCCCTGAATACGGCGGCAAAAAGACGCATCAGTTTTATGCCGAATCCTGGGGCCTCACCCACATGCTGATGCTGGAGCAACAGAATCGGAAAACTTATGCCCCGATCCTCGCGAAACTGATTCGCGGGGCCACCTGGCAGGATGCGCTCGCAGGCACGAATCTAACCGCCAAGACACTGGATCTCGATTTGCAGAATTACATGAAGCGAAACGATCGCTTCTTCGCCTCGCTGATTCCCTACAAGAGCACTCGCCCCGATGTGGAGTGGAAGTCTGAACGCCTTGGCCCTGCCGAAGTGAATGCAAATCTCGCCCTGCTTCAGCTCAACCTGGGCAAGAAACAAAGCGAGTCCGGAATCCGTATCGATCAAGTGGACCCGAACGTCTGGCAGGGCCAGGAGGCTTTGGCCTATGCGGCGTGGCGGAAGGGAGAATTGAAGTCTGCACACGAACACTTCGACAAGGCCATCGCTCTCGGGGCCACCAGCTCCAAGCTTTATTACGATGCGGCCCGCGCAGCGATGTACTCTCGCGACCGTGCCTCCGAATCGGTTAGCTACCTCGAAAAGGCAGTTCAGTTGTATCCAGAATGGACCGACGCAAAACTACAACTGCTTGAGCAATACCTGTTTGTCGGCAATTACGCGAAGTCGCTCGCATTCACACAGGAGTTCAAGAAAATTGGTTCGGCTCAAGCCAGCCGGCTCTTCCGCGCAGTAGCTTACTCAGAAGCCATGAGCAATGCGCAACCGCAAGCGGAGGTAAGTGCAAAGAGAGCAACTGAATTTGCCCGCACCGAGTTCGACAAGGCAGAGTGTAAGCGACTCGCTGACTTTCTCAATTTGCAAAAGCAGGGCTCGCAGGTTTCTCTAAGGGACCGGATGCGAGAACTCCGCCAGCGCGCAGACCAGGAAGATGCCATTGGCTTCGGAGATACAGCTGAAGACGAAGCTACCAGCACCCAGCCCTATTTGAGGCGCTCTGAACTTGCCGCTGTAGAGACGGCACCAGGCCGCGAATCCATCATGCGGGTTACCGATAGCGTGAAACTTGAGGCAGTCCTGACGCACATCGAGTGTGGAGGGGCATTTCCCGTTCTGCGCTTGGAAACCGCAGAGGGAACCACGCTGGAGCTTGATCTCCGCGACCCCAGCAAAATCAATCTTGAAGTCTTGCAGCCTGGGGAATCGCCAAAGTCGCTTGAGCTCAACTGTGGCGATCAAAAGCGCAAAGTGAGGCTGAGCTACGGCAAGCCAACGGCAGATCAAACCCGAGGACAGTTGCGCACTATCCAATACGTGGACTAGAGCCCGAGCTTGCGGTGCTCCACCATAATGCACCGGTCCATCACAACATCGAGCCCGCCCTCGCTCGCGATTTGTTCAGCTTCTTCGCTGAGGATGCCCGATTGCAGCCAGAGTGCCTTGGCACCGATCTCGACGGCCTCCAGCGCGATCGGCGGCGTCTGTTCGGCGCGACGAAATACGTTGACGACATCGACTTTTTCCGGGATCTCTTGCAAGCTCGCGTATGACTTCTCGCCCAGCACTTCCTGCTCCACAGGATTTACGGGAATGACACGATAGCCATATTGCTGGAGAGCCTTGGCAATCCCGTAGCTGGGACGATCCGGCTTCGAGCTGAGTCCCACCACTGCGATCGTCTTCGATTCGGCGAGGATTTCCTTAATCGTCCGCATCTTCGGGCTTCTCCATCTTCAGCAGATACTTGAACTTTGAAATCTCGGCCGGGGTGAGATACCTCGTCTGGCCTGGCTTCAGCGTCGCCAGTTCAAGAAATCCGATCTTTACGCGCTTCAGCTTTTCAACCAACAAGCCGAAATGCTTGAACATGATGCGGATCTGATTCTGCCGCCCTTCGGTCAATTGGATCTCGTACCAGGGGTTCGCAGCGCGGCTCAACGGCTTGATCTGCGCAGGCTTGGTCTTCTTGCCAAACAGGGGAATGCCGGCGCGAAAGTCTTCCATCTGCTTCTCGGTCAGAGTTCCATTCGCCTTCACCACGTAGGTCTTGACGATGTTCTGCCGCTTGCTCATGATGCGGTTGGCAAACTCACCATCGTTGGTGAAGAGCAGCAGTCCTTCAGAATGATAATCGAGCCGCCCGACAGGATAGACGCGTTCCTTGATCCCGCGCAAAAACTCAGTGACCGTTTTGCGCTCCTGCGGATCGCTCATCGTCGTCACCACGCTATGCGGCTTGTTCATTGCGATGTAAAGCAGATTCTTCGGCGCATGGATCAGCTTGTTGTCGACTTTGATGTGGTCGACGGCAAGATCGGCTTTGGTCCCCAGTTCGGTCACAATGTGGCCGTTCACGCGCACCCGGCCTTCGGTGATCATCTCCTCAGCCTTGCGTCGGCTGGCCACACCGGCTTGCGAAATGATCTTCTGCAGTCGCTCCTGGGGCAAGGGGTTAGGCGCTTTCCGTTCCGGTTTCAGCTTCGACGGGAGCAGGCACTTCGGCTGGCTCTGCCGTCACCGGTTCCGTCTCTGGCTGAGGCGCTTTGGCTTCTGCCGGCGGCAAGAGATCATCATCCATCGCCAGGCGGCGCAGCTCCTCAAATTCCTTGAGGGTGGGCAGTTCTTTCAGGTCTTTCAGTCCAAACTGGATCAGGAACTCCGGAGTGGTCTTGTAGAGAACCGGCTTGCCCACGACGTCTTTGCGACCAGCCGTCGTGATCAGCTTTCGATCGAGCAGCGGCTTCAAAGATCCGACACCCTGCGTGCCACGGATCTGCGCGATTTCGGGGGCCGTCACTGGCTGCTTGTAAGCAATGATGCAGAGCGTTTCTACAGCAGCCGCCGAAAGCTTGAGCGGTTGCTTCTGCGATTGGAAGAACTGGCGCAGGGCTTCGTCAAATTCTGGCTTGGTGCCGAAGTAATAGCCGCCCGCTTTGGTGTGGATCTGAAAACCATACTGCGGCAGCTCGTATTCTTTGGCGAGTTCGCTGATCAGCCGCTCAATCTGCTCTGGCTCGCGACCAAGCCCACGGGCGATTTCTACTGCGGCAATGGGATTCGGCGTCGCGAAGAGAATCGCGGCGATCATCGGCTTCAATTGCTCCTCTTCGGTGAGGACATGCTTCTCTTCGACGAACTGGCTAACGTCTAGCGATACTTCTTCGAGCGGTTGAGTTTGTTCTTCCATCGTATTGATTTTTCAAATTCTTATTTGTATTCTTGCTCAACGGCGGCGAGGTCGGCTTCGGCCGGAAACGCCTCCTCAAAGCTAGCACTGCGGGCGAGAACAATCTCGCCGAAAATTTCATCCTGGGCCAGTTCGAGCGCCTGGCGCTTCACCATTTCAAGGATCGCCAGAAACAGGCAGATCATCGCCCGGCGCGACTTCTGCTTTTCAAACAGTTCGCGGGCGGAAAACCGTTGGCCGGATTGAACCCGATCAAAAACAGAGCGCAGTTGCTGGATCATCTCCGGCACTGTCACTTCTTCGCCGGTCACTTCATAAATGGGCCGGTTCTTGGCGCGCTCAAGCACAGCCTCAAGCGTCTTCACCAAATCAAACAAGGTGACCGAGAGGCCTGGGTCGTCAGTCTCTTCGAGATGCCTTCCCGCATTCGGGTTGGTCCAAATCGCTTCTTCAATAATCCGCTTTTGCTCCAGCATCTGGGCGGCACCCTTGAATCGCTCATGCTCAAGGAGACGATCCACAAGTTCCTTGCGGGGGTCTTCTTCGGGCATGATCTTCTCAAGCTCGGGGTCGCGCGGCAGCAGCAACTTGCTCTTGATGTGGATCAGCGTCGCGGCCATATACACGAATTCCGATCCAAGCTCGATATCCATCGCCATTGCCTTTTGCATGTAGTCAAGGTATTGGGAGGTGATCTTGGCGATCGGGATGTCGTAGATGTTGATCTGCTGTTTGCGGATCAGGTCCAGCAGGAGGTCCAGGGGGCCCTCGTACTGCTGGAGTTGAATTTGAAACGAGGACACTACTCCGTAAAGTAGCACGATGGAGTGCAGTGGAGCTAAGGGACGGTCACAAGAGATTCCGACCGCTCGAATGCCGCGAGAATTTCCCGCAGCAAATCGAGGGTCGAGCGGCTGGAGAGAACCGAATCCAGGTTAGCCTCAGGCTGCCTTTCGGCCTTGCGAAGCCAACCCCAGAAGCCAGATTCAAATTCCCACGCATGACGTTGATAAATATGATTTTATTTAATAACCTTCAAGCGGGCTGAGCGCTTTAAACCTGCCTGCAATTGTCATTAGAAGGGAGAACGCTTTCGTTCGTCTTTCTTGGGAGGTGCACCCTTGAACGTAAGGGTAACGGCAACAGTTCTGTTCTCGCGATCAACATCGGCCTTACTTTTGGTTTCGCCGAGGTTGTCAAATACGCCGTCCTCACGCAATTTGTTGAGGAAGAAATCCGGGTAGTCGGGATTGAACGACGCACCCTTTTTCATGCTCCAGATCTTGCGAACCTCAGGCTCTGAGATCAGGTCGAGCCCTTTGATTTCCAGCTTGTCGAACGTGTACTTTGCGCCGGGGATAAAAGTGAAGTCCATGTCGACAGTCTTGCGTTCGTCGTTGATGGTGCGTTTCGATTCGATCTTGGCATCTAGGTAGCCATTGCGCTTGATGGCCATTTCCATCTTGCGGCGTCCTTCGTCCACCTCGCCCATATTGGCGGTGACTCCCTGTCGAAAGGCTCCGATCCGGAGCCAGTCTTCGGTGCGGCCAGACTCGCCTTCAAACCGGATTTCGCCCAGGTTGTACTCTTCTCCTTCGCTGACCTCGACCATCAGATTGATGCCCTGAATCTCATCGGCTTTCACCGTCGTGATCTTCGGAAAGGAGACCTTCAGCCGGCCACGAGCTTCGTACATGGGGCGGATCTTGATGTCGAGAATGTCGCGGAAATCCTGTTCCTTGAAAACTACTCCGGTAGAGGCAGCTGAAATGATTGGCCGCAGTTCTTCCGAGCGGATCAGCTGGTTGCCCTTGAAATCAACCTGATAAATCGAAGGCGGTGTTCGGCGGGGACGAAACAGAGCTACGAGATTGCCTTTGTCGTCCGAAGCCAGTTGTCCGCGGATGCGGTCCTCCGGGGTCGCGGGCTTGATCGTTTCATTGAGTTTGTCCTCATAGCGTTTGAGAACTTCCTGTGTGGCGGGGATCTTGTCGCCGAACAGCGGGTCAAGTTGCAACAGCAGGACTTTGGCATCAGCAGCCTTCAGCGGCATCTCTTCAAAAGCAACCGGATAGAAGACAGTGACCTCGGTGACATCCCACTCGATGGCGTAGCCTTGATCGCGAGGTTCGTAGCGGTAGCTGACGCGGTCGAAGTAACCGCAACTGAGCAGCTTTTGCATGGCGCGATCCATGTCAGCCGGACGGACGCTCGTGCCAGGCTGAATTCCCGCCGCCGCGACAACCTGGGCTGACTTTAGAATCCGGTTCCCTTTGACGAGCACAGCCTTGACCGGAAACGGTCCATTGGAGGTTTGAGCGGCTATCGCCAGAAAAGCAAGGATTGGAGCGAGCATGCCAGTGTCACTATTGTCGCTGACGAAATTGAAGTCGCTTCCGTTGCAGCAACCTCAGCGGCCTATTTGCTGAGTAGCCGGTCGGCGACCGCTTTCATTTCCATGTACTTCGCTTCATCCATGGCGCCCTCCCAGAACCACTGCGCAAGGCCCTCGCGATCGCAGAGAACGATCACCGCGTTCTTATCGTTCTTTGCACTGAAGGCCTTGCGCAGTGACCCCGCGCCACCGTAGACGGTGAGGACGTTTTCGTGGAATTTCTGGGGCGTGCCCCGGCGCATGCCACTGTCAATAAACGGCTTGCCCAACATGCCCATACCGCCAATGATGGGCACTTCGAAGAATGTCATGTTGGGGTTTTGAGCCAGATCCTTCTTGTAGCGCTCGGCCCAGGCTTCGACGGCGTAGCGGGAATCGTAGGAAAACCCGATCAGATAGAGAGCAACTTTTCCCTTGCCGGCATCGGGAAGCACAGCCTTTTTGCCTGACAGAAATTCCCCTTTGAGTGTTGGCATCGGCTGGCCTGGCGTCAGCATCATAGTAGTAGCGAGCAATAAAGTGAACATTGTTTGTTTATATCGATGTCATCGAAATGCCGCTTGATACACTGAAATTGTTCCCATGTCCTACGATGTCGTAATTATCGGTAGTGGCCCTGGCGGCTACTCAGCGGCGGTGCGCGCTGGCCAATTCGGCTTGAAAACTGCATTGATTGAAAAGGCTCCGAAGCTGGGTGGCACCTGCCTTCACGTCGGTTGCGTGCCAACCAAGGCGCTTCTTCACACCGCCGGTGTGTGGGAGTACTTTATGCACCCCGAAGAGCAGGGCATTTCCTGCCAGACCCCGGTGCTGCACTTCCCCAATGTGATCGACCGCAAAGACAAGATCGTCTCGAAGCACGCCAAAGGCGTGGAATTCCTGATGAAGAAGAACAAGGTCGAAGTTATCCCCGGCTACGGGCGTCTGCTCGGTGGCGGCAAGGTGGAAGTGGACAACAATGGCGCCAAGAGTGTCATTGAGGCAAAGAACATTGTCATTGCCACCGGCTCTGAGGCACGCATGATTCCTGGTCTGAAGCCGCAATCCCCCCGGCTGCTCACCAACGTAGAAACACTGAACCTGCCTTCGGTACCCAAGACGATGGGCATCATTGGCGCAGGCGCAGTGGGTGTTGAGTTCGCCAGCATCTTCCGCCGCTTCGGCAGCGAAGTGACGATCTTCGAAATGCTGCCACGGCTGGTCGCTGTCGAAGATGAAGAAGTTTCGAAAGAATTGGAACGGTCCTTCAAGAAGGCGGGAATCCGCTGCGAGACTGGCGCCAAGGTCGAAAACATTAACGTCGGGGCGAATAGCGTCACCTTCCAGGCAACGCTGTCGAACGGCAAGGTGGAGAACTTCGAAATGGAGAGTCTCCTTGTGGCCGTGGGCCGCAAGCCGAACACCGAAAACATCGGTATCGAAAACACGAAGGTAGAAGTCGATCGCGGCTTCATCAAGGTGAACGGCTTCCAGCAAACCGGAGAACCGGGCGTTTACGCGATCGGTGACGTTGTTTTGGGTACCCCTCAGTTGGCACACGTTGCCACGGCAGAAGGCATGGTGGCCATTGGCCACATCGCCGGCACCGAAGTGGTACCGATCAAGAAGAATCGCATCCCTGGCGCCACCTACACCGATCCGGGTATCGGCAGCGTTGGGCTGACCGAAGCACAGGCCAAGGCCGCTGGCTACAAAGTGAAAGTGGGCAAGTTCCCCTTCGCAGCGAACTCGAAGGCTTCGATTGTGGGCAGCCACGACGGCTTTGTGAAGGTAGTCGCCGACGAGACCTACGGGGAAATTCTGGGCGTCCACATCATTGGCCACCATGGCTATGAATTGATCGCCGAGGCAGTCGTGGCGATGGAAGCGGAAGCGACCGTCGAGACACTGATGAACACGATCCATGCACACCCGACGCAGTATGAAGCAGTAGGCGAAGCGTTCAACGCTGTCTACGGAATGGCGATTAATGCGTAATTTTCAAGTCATCGACCTGGGCCGCCTCGATTGGCAGTCGGCCTGGTCGGTGCAGCGGGAGTTTGTCGAAAAGCGCAAGGCGGGCCTGGTGCCCGATACCTTGCTGTTTGTCGAGCACCCGCATGTAATTACGCTGGGCCGTAACGCGCAAGAGTCGAACATTCTGGCAGGCCGCGAATTCCTGACTGGGCTGGGTGTGAGCATCGAAGAAACCAACCGGGGCGGAGATGTGACCTACCATGGTCCCGGGCAGCTCGTCGGTTATCCGATCTTCGATTTGTCGGAATGGAAAAAAGATGTGCGGGCCTTCGTCCAGGCTCTCGAACAGGCCGTGATTCGGACTCTGGCCGGATACGGGATCGAGGCAGGAACCCGCGAGGGAAAAGAAACGGGCGTCTATGTTGGCAATGCCAAAATTTGCGCCCTCGGTATCCATATCAGCCGTTGGGTAAGTTGCCACGGCTTTGCTTTGAATTTAAATCCGGATCTTCGTTACTTTGAGTACATTGTTCCGTGTGGGCTGACACTGCCGGTCACGTCGATGGCCGCGCAGGGAGTGCCGGCGGAACGAGGCGAGGTGATGCGCATGCTCGCGCGGCATCTGGCGGAGATCTTCGAATTAGACTATTCCACTTGTATTGAACAATTAGAGGAGACGCTTCCATGACTGATGTCGTGATGCCCCAAATGGGCGAGAGCATTGTTGAAGGTACGCTGACGCGTTGGCTGAAGAAGCCTGGCGAAAAGGTGGAGCGCGACGAGCCATTGTTTGAGATTTCGACCGATAAGGTCGACACCGAGATTCCGTCGCCCGCCGCTGGCACACTCATGGAAGTGCTGGTCACCGAAGGGTCGACCGTCGGCATCAATACCGTTGTGGCCCGCATTGGCGAAGGTGGGGCTGCAGCAGCACCGGCACCGCCGCCAGTAGCCGCCGCTCCGCCCCCACCGCCGCCTCCTCCCGCTCCCGCTCCTGTTCCTGTCGCTCCCCCTCCCCCGCCGGCACCTGCACCCGCTCCCGTCGTCGAAGTGGAATCGGCGAATGGCCCTCTCTCCCCGCTGGTGCGCAAGATGGCGCGCGAGTACAACATTGATCTGGCTCATGTGCCCGGCACTGGTGCCGGCGGCCGGATCACCAAGCAGGACATCGAAAGCTACATTGAGGCCCAGGCAGCTCGCACCGTTGCCAGCGCAGCCCCGGCCGCTGCTGCGCCTACTCCTGCTGCCGCGACGATCGCCCCGCCGGCAGCCGCCGTGCCCGCCAAGACTCGCGTCGAGCCGATGAGCATCATGCGCAAGAAGATCGCCGAGCACATGATCAAGTCCAAGGCCACCTCGGCCCATGTCACCACGGTGCACAAGGTGGACATGACAAAGATCGCCAAGCTCCGCGCCAAGCACAAGGACGAGTTCCAGGCTCGCTACGGCTTTGGTCTCACCTTCCTGCCGTTCATCGCCCGCGCGGCTTCTGAAGCATTGCGTGCCTTCCCGCTCCTTAACGCCTCGATCGAAGGCGACAACATCATCTATCACAACGAAGTGAACATGGGCATCGCCGTCGCCCTCGACGGTGGCCTGGGTTTGATCGTCCCTGTCATCAAGCGCGCCGACGAAATGAACATCGTTGGCTTGCAGCGCTCGATTGTCGATCTGGCAAACCGCGCCCGCGGCAAGCAGTTGAAGCCCGATGACATCTCCGGCGGCACCTTCGCCCTGACGAACTTCGGCAGCTTCGGCAGCATCTTCGCAACCCCGGTCATCAACCAGCCCAATGTCGCCATCCTCGGCATCGGCTCGATCGAAAAGGTCCCCGTTGTGATCGACGACGCGATCGCGATCCGCAGCCAGGCGCATCTCGCGCTCACCTTCGACCATCGCCTGATCGACGGAGCACTGGCCGACCAGTTCTGCCAGAAGATCAAGTCGATCCTCGAAGGATTTAGCGAACAGGTTCTCTAATCAGTTGACTTCTGGCATACTAGTTCATATTCTGAACTAGTATGCCAGAAGTGAAAGATTTATCCCCCCTCGCGTTCCACATCCTGCTTTCCCTGCTTGATGGAGAACGTCATGGGTACGCATTAAAGCGTGAAATCTCGGCCCGCACCGGCAACAAACTGGTGCCTGGGCCGAGTTTGCTTTATGGCAACCTGAATCGCCTTTTAGAGCAAGGCCTGATCGTCGAGAGCGGAGACCGGCCCGATGCTCACCTCGACGACGAGCGGCGGCGCTACTACGCGATCACCCCTGAAGGCATCGACGCGGTGCAGGCTGAAGCGCGGAAGATGAAAGAGCTGGTCCGCCTGGCAGGTGCCTATGTGGCTCTTTGAGGTTCTGCTGCGGCTTTATCCGGCGGGCTTTCGCGCAGAGTATGGCGATAGCATGCGGCTCGCGGCGCGGGAGGATTTGGCCGAGAGCGGCTGGCTTATTTTCGCTTGGCGGATGCTAACTGATTTCGCCATGAACTGGCCCAACCTGCTCCTTACAGAGCTCTGGCAAGACTCGCGAGACGCCTGCCGCAATTGGGCCCGGCACCGGCTCACTACCCTGATCGCAGTGCTATCTCTCGCAGTTGCGATTGGCACTTCGACAGCTGTCTTCAGCTCTGTGAACGCCATGCTGTTTCGCGACCTGCCGTTTGCAAAGGTCGACGAACTGGTCATGCTCAATTACCACTTCGCTCCGATCTTTAAGGGCAAGTCCGCCGTGGAGGACTGGGTGCGAAAAAGTCAGTACTTGAGTTCTTCCTTGAGCTATTCGACAGGCAGCTTTCAATTCGGTGAGCCAGGTAGTTCCCTACAAGTAAAGGGAGCGGAGACTACGGCCAACTTCTTCACCGTCCTTGGGACACCGGTCTGGCTGGGTCGCGGATTTCTACCCGACGAAGACGTTCCTGGCAAGACTGATGTAGCCGTGATCTCCCATGGGCTTTTTGAACAAGCCTTCGGGGGCGACCGGAGCATTCTTGGGCGCACTGTCACGATCCAGCACCGCAAGTTACTCGTGATCGGCGTCGCTCCCCCGACCTTTGACTACCCTTCTGGAGCCTCCTTTTGGCCCCCCAAGATGTTTGACTGGGACAGCTTGCCGAAAACGGGAGTGACCTTCCAGATGACGGTCGGAAGACTCAAGCCAGGGCTCAATATTGATTCTGCGCAGAGTGCGTTCTGGGCTGAAGCAAGCCAAACGATGTACGGGCAATCGGCAACGATGAAGCCGAATTTGATGCTGTTACGCGAGGCCATAGCGGGCACGGCATTGCAATCGTCGTTGCTGCTCTTCGCCTCGGTATTGGCCATTCTCTGGATCGCCTGCGGGAACCTGGCTGGTTTTCTACTGAGCAACTTCGCAAGCCGGGAGCGGGAGTTTCGAACTCGAATTTTCCTTGGTGCCAGACGCGGCCGTATCTGGCAGCAGATCCTCACTGAGTGCACACTGCTTGGCCTGCTGGCTGGCTCGTTCGGCTTTGCGCTCGCGATTGTGGCCACGCGCTGGCTTGCCGCCTACCAGTCGCCAGAGGCTGCTTTCATGCAGTTCGAGTTACTCGACTGGAGAGTGCTTGGATTCGGCGTTGGATCGGCCATTCTTTGCGGGCTTGGTTGCGGTGCAATCGTCTGCCTGTCTGGCGGTTGGCGGTGGCGGCATGCGATGACCATAGCGCAGGTTGCCTTGGCCGGGGTGCTGCTTGGGCTTTCTTCGCGCATGACCGAGAGCCTGCTTCACTTGCAGCGGGTCCAGCCAGGCTTCGATACGCAAGGCGTGTGGACCGCGTCCATCTCTCTGGCTGGAACCGATCTGGAACGCACCGACTATCTCAAAAGAAGCCTTGAGCGCGCCCGTCAACTTCCTGGAGTGGTGGACGTGACGGCAGTCGACTACCTTCCTCTCAGCAAGGGGGGCTTCGCCGGAAACAGTTACCGCGTACCCTCGCGGCATGAACCGGTATTTGCGATTGTAGTGGACACCGCTCCGGGTTATTTCCAGACAGTCCAAACCAAACTGCTTGCGGGAAGAGACTTCAACGAAAGCGATGCGCGGGTCGCGATCGTCACTCAAGATTTCGCCGATCTGTATGGGGGAGTTCAGCAGGTGCTGGGCAGAAAGCTCGAGACTGTTCCGGCGGATCCCGACTCACCTACAGTAATCGGAGTTGTCGAATCCACACGATTTGTGAAGCTCAGTGCGAAGGCCTCTCCGATCGTTTACAAGCCAATACTGAAGCGAGACCGCAGTTTTTTCGCACTGCTGGTTCGTGGATCGATCCAGCCCAACGACTTGGGGGCCGCGCTGCGGGCGATCGATCCCTCGGTGCCGGTATACGACATCAAACCGCTTAAGGACCGCATCACGGATCAACTGAAGAGGCCAACCTATCTCGCGGCCATCATGAGTTTCTTCGGGATCTTCTCGGTGGTCTTGACTCTGATTCAGGTCTTCGGTGCCTGTCTTCTGCAACTGGAGCAGAGGCGCAAGGAATTGGCGATTCGAATCTCGCTGGGAGCGACGGTGAGTCTGCTGCGCCGCTTCATTGCAGGCAAACTGGCTTACCCGATTTGGATCGGGCTGATTGCGGGTTTCGTGCTTCGTTGGCCCGCGGATCAACTTCTTGAGAAGATGCTGACGGAAGAGTTCCTTGCCGCTGGCGGGATTGATTGGGTCTCGCCGTCGCTGATGGGCTTGATGGTGGCGCTGGTGCTGATGCTGGCAACGAGGGGCATTGCATTGCTCGATCCTTGGAAGCACTTGAAGGCGGAATAGTATGTGGCTTTTTGAATGGTTGTTACGGCTTTATCCGACGGGCTTCCGCGCCGAATATGGGGACAGCATGCGGCTCTCGGCGCGCGAGGATTTGGCTGAAAGTAGTTGGCTTGCTTTTGCGTTCCGGTTGCTAACTGATTTCGCTTTGAGCTGGCCGGCGGTGGTCGGAGCGGAGTTGCGGCAGGATGCGATCTACTGCTGGAGAAGCTGGCGGAAGCGGACGGCTGTGACGGCGATGGCGGTGCTCTCGCTCGGGATGGCGCTTGGGATTTCGACTGGGGTTTTCAGCGTGCTGAACGCGATGCTGTACCGGTCGTTGCCGTTCAAAGAGCCGGATCGACTGGTTCAGTTTGAAGCTTACTTCGCGCCCCACTTTAAGGGTGTGGCAGGGTTTATCGACTGGAAGAAGGATCATGAGTTTCTGAGCGACGCGGGGGTCTTTACCGTTAACGATTACAACCTGGAGCGGAAGCCAAGCTCGATCCGGGTGAAGGGGGCAGAGACGACGGCCAACTTCTTTCAATTGATGGGGGCACCGCTGTTTCTCGGGCGGAGCTTTGCTGCCGGGGAGGATACGCCGGGTAAGGGTGGTGTGGTGGTTTTGTCCCATGCGCTTTATGAGCAGGCGTTTGGAGGGGATGCGCGGATTCTTGGACAGACCATTCATCTGAATCGACAGCCGCTCACTGTGATCGGAGTGGCAGCGCCGGGATTCGATTTCCCTCAAAACGCGACGCTTTGGACTCCGTTGGCTTTCGACTACGAGAAGATCAAGAAGTCTGGAGTGAGTTCCACGATCACGGTGGGAAGGCTGGTGGATGGATTGACGCCGGAACAAGCGCAGGCGGCGTTTGTGACTGTGGCGAAGCGAAAGCCGGATCCAAATTTTCCCAAGGCGATGGGAGAGATGAAGGCGAAGATGCTTCCACTGCGGGATCAGCTTGTTGGCCCGGTGAAACGGGCGATCTGGGTTTTGTTTGCCGGGGTTTGCGTTGTACTGCTGATTGCTTGCGCGAATCTGTCGCATCTGCTCTTGAGCCGGTTTGCGGAGAGGGGGGATGAGTTCAAGATTCGGAGTTGGCTCGGCGCGGGATCGGGTCGGATTTCACAACAGATCCTCACTGAGTGCGTTCTGTTGGCGTTGGCGTCTTGTGTTGTAGGACTGGGGTTTGCCGAACTGACGGCGCGCATTGGGGCGCACTACTTCCCTCCCCTGTTCGCGTTTCAACGCTATGAGGTGCTCGACTTCAAGGTGCTATTGTTTGCCTTTGGGCTGGCGCTGTTGTGTGGTTTCGGGTTTGGGATGACGCCGCCTTTTCTGAATTGAAAACTGACGCGGGTGAGGCACTTATTGCTTGGAGTACAGGTGTGCCTGACGGCGGTGCTGCTGGTGAGTTCTCTCACGCCGGGCCGTGGGTTGCTTGCGCTCTACAAAGAGGACATGGGCTACAAGACGAGCGGCATCGAGACAGCAACGATCTCACTGGCGGGTTCGACTTATGAAACGCCGGCAAGGGAGCGAGAGTATCTGAACCACAGCCTGAAGGCGTTGCAGAGTATTCCCGGGGTGAAGAAGTTTGGTGCGATCGACTATATGCCGCTGGTGGTGAATACCTTCATGGCCCAGTTCTACGAAGTGCAGACCAAGCGAGACCCGGAGATGGCTCTCTTGTTGCGGATGTCACCCGGGCTGATCGATGCGATGGAGGGCAAGTTTCTGGCAGGCCGGGACTTCAAGGAGACCGATAGGCAAGGCAGCGAGCCGGTGGCGATTGTCAACGAGTCGTTCGCCAAGCTGAACGGCGGAGTGCGGGAAATGCTGGGGCGCAAGTTGATGTCGAGCGTGAAGGAAGCCCCGTGGAGTTGGCGCGTGGCGGCGCTGGCTGCAGTCGGATTGGTGGCCGGAATCAGCGTGTGGTGGAAGACGCGCGGAGTATTGCGGATGACACCCGCTGAGACGCTGCGTGCGGACTGAGAATTCGATTAGAAGGCCGGATCTTTGGCAGTCATCTGAGGGAACTTCTGCCACCAGCCACTGGTTTGTTTGTCGATGGATACCGAGCTTGCGATCTCATTGCAGGATTTAGTGAGCGACAGGTTGTTGAGGGCCAACAGGTATTTTGAATTGGTAGGAGGGCCCTTGCGAAAATCTGAGATCCAGAAGCCGCTGCCGGGCAAGAGCTTGAATCCTGAGCCCTTCATCTGGGGAGAATCTGATTCGGAGCGGACATGCCAGACCGCGCTCCAATTGAAGTTGCGGAGATGGGAGATGCCGGCCGGGGACTGACAGGTGAGCGTAGTGAGAAAGCCCATCGAAAGGCGGGCTTCGTAAAAGTAGTTGCGGCGCTGGGTATCGGCATTGCTGACAGCGGACGGAAAATCGTTCTTCGGATTGTCGCCGAAGTAGAATTCGAGCTTCCAGGGAGAAGGCTTTTTGGTATCTGGAATGCCATAGCTATCGACAGGATTGTCTGTAGCCTCATACCAGGGTGTGCCGCTCATCCGATCATAGTCGCGGCAGATTGTGGTGTCGCGTTTGGCAGAGAAGTCGTTGAGAACGCAACCTTCAGAACTTTGCAAGCCACGGTAGTAGACCCACTGGACCTCCATCAACTGCAACTGCATGAAGCCAAGTTTCCAGGGGGCATTGCGGGGATTCAATCGCGCCTCCGTGGCCAGTTCACTTTCAGCACCCGTGACATCGCACTTTGCCGTCACTTGGAGGGGACTGGCGACGAGAGAGACCCTATCCCCGTTGACCTCGACGCGGAAAGAGCTGGGACGTTGAACGAGGCTGAGCCTGATGCTGGAGTCGATTACTTGCATCGCGGTTGTGTTTACTTCGCGAAGAGTTGGGTGATGTCGGCGAAGGCCTTGAACTCGAGCGCGTTACCGGAAGGGTCGAGGAAGAACATGGTGGCTTGCTCGCCGACTTGGCCCTGGAAGCGGATGTAGGGTTCGATGATGAATTTCTGGTTGGCGGCCTTGAGCTTGTCTGCGAGTGAGTGCCATTGGTCCATGGGGAGGACGACGCCGAAGTGGGGGACGGGGACGGCGTGGCTGTCGACGGCGTTGTGGTGGAGCTCGGGGGTAAAGCCGGCTTTGAGATGGGCGACGATCTGGTGGCCGTAGAGGTCGAAGTCGATCCACTCGTCTGAGGAGCGTCCTTCGGGGCAGCCGAGGAGGCCGCCGTAGAAGTCGCGGGCGAGCTTGAGGTCGTGGACAGGGAAAGCGATGTGGAATGGAGAGACGGAAGCCATTTCCATGATTGTAGCTGGGAGGTGAGTTGAGCGATATTAGTAGCTATGAGCCTGATCAAGTTATCGGTGTTGGTGGCGCTGGCTGGCGCGGCCTTTGGACAGACGAATGTGGGGGCGACGAAGCCCGAGGCGACGCTGCCGTTTCAGATGAAGACGACGGCGACGTTCTCACTGCCTTGGCGCATTGCGTTTCTGCCCGATGGACGAATGCTGGTGACCGAGAAGATCGGGCCGATCTGGCTGGTGTCGGCCGAGGGCGAGAAGATTGCGCCGCTGGGTGGGACGCCGCCGGTGTATTGGCAGGGTCAGAACGGGATGCTGGGCATCTATGTGTCGCCGAAGTTTGCCACCGATGAGACGGTGTATGTGACGTACATCGAGCCGGGTGAATATGGCGGCAGCCAGGTGTTGGCGAAGGCGAAGCTGAACGCGGGCCGTGCGCCGCGGTTGCTCGACTTCCAAGTGATCTGGCGGCAGATGCCACGCGGCAAGGGCGGCCAGGCAGGCGGACAGATTGCGTTCTCGCCCGATGGGGAGTTCATCTACATGACCGTGGGTGACCGGCAGCGCATGACGCCGGCGCAGGACCCGAGCCAGCCGGTGGGGAAGATTCTGCGATTGACGCTGGATGGCAAGCCCGCGCCGGGGAACCCTTATCAGGGCAAGACCGGGGCATCGACGATCAACCTGATTGACCCGCCGCGCGATACCGAGGCGGCGAAGACGGCGAAGGTGGTGAGCACTTATACGTTCCCGAGCGAAAATTTGACGCCGGCAGAGACTTGGGCGAGCGGGTTCCGCGCGCCGTATGGGATGGCCTTTTCGCCGTCGGGCGAGTTGTGGGAAGTGGAGCATGGACCGAGGGGCGGCGATGAGTTGAACCTGATCGAGAAGGGTAAGAACTATGGCTGGCCGTTGGTGAGCTATGGGATGAACTATAACGAGGTGCCGATCCCGAGCCATGACTCGAGTTCGCAGTTCACCAAGCCGGTGCTGTATTGGGTGCCTGTGGTGGCGCCGGGCAGCCTGATGTTCTACAAGGGCAAGAAGATGTTTCCGCAGTGGGACGGCAATGGGTTCGTGACCGGGCTGGGGACACATTCGATCAACCGCATTGTGTTCGATGGCAAGGGCGGCGCCAAGGCGGCTGAGCGTTGGGATGTTGTGAAGCGCGTGCGCGATCTGGCGCAGGCTCCGGATGGTTCGCTGTGGATGATTGAGGATGCGAATCCGGGGGCGCTGGTGCATCTCACGCCCAAGCAATGACACTGCGGGCTTCCGCTGGCCGGGGTTGGTATTCAGTTGTCGGAGATCTGTGAGGGATTGGGTGCCCTCGCGGGTGATTGGCTTCGTTTTTTAGGCGGCTTCGAGTTGCGGTGCGGGGTGGATTGAGTTCGTTTTTTCGCTTTGCAGATTGAGGCCGTGATGGATGGCGAGGCCGAAAAAGAGGGCTTCTTCCTGCTTGAGTTCGTGGGCGCGGAGCTTGGCTGTGGGGAGAGCTGGGGAGATGTTTTCGTCGAGCTCGACGTCTTGTAGCTCGGCGTGAATCTCGACGGCGGCGAGGCGGTCGAGCTGGAGTTGGGAGAGCTGCTTGAAGGCTTTGAGTGCGCGGCGCTCGAAGAGGGCGCCTTGTTTGACGAGGCGTTCCATTTGGATGAAGAGGTTCTGGTTTTCAGGGTTTTGTGCCCAGCGGTCTTGGGCTTCGGATTCGAAGCGTTGGGCTCTTAGGGCCTGGAAGGTGGAGTAAGCGTATTGCTCGAAGACGACTTCTTCAGCGGGGCCGAATGGGACGATTTGCTGGAAGAGCTGTTCGCGGAGAGCTTTGAATTGGGTTTGTTCTTGGGGGTTTGCGGCGAAGAGCGCGTCGGCCGAGGCGTTGAGGCCGTGGCGGAGGGAGTTCTTGGCGGATTGCTGTTTGCCCTGGTCGGTGCGGGGACCGGTGGACTTTTGTGCATTTTGCAGGTTGGCGAGAATTTGAGCTTTTGAAGCCATGACGTTGAGATCCTCTCGGAGGTGAATTTTTGTGGAATCGCTTCCGGGTACAGGATACGGCACGTGGGTGAAGGGTGCGAGGTGGAATTTGGGGTGATGTTGTTGAAAAGAAGAGAGAAAATTTCGCGAAAAAACATGTGAACGGGATTTCCCGTATTTGCGGTAAGACTAAGGAGTGAAGATGACGATTGAGATTCCGGACGATCTGGATATCGGACGTTGAAAAGCTTGCAAGCATGAATGCACGACTCGGCTATCGAAGACTACTGTCGGCCTCCGGTTGGATTTCTCAGCCGGTAGATACAGCCAAAGATGGTTGCCACGCCGAGCGCGCAGAGTGCGAGGGCTGCTTCGAACGCTCCTTCTCCGCCACGCCTATTCCACAGGATCATGACGAAGAGCGCCTCAAACCACAGACCTATAGCGATGCCGAGCCGCAACAACCAGCGCGGGCTCCCCGGCCCCCAAATACCCATGGACCAACCAATCAAATAAGGCAGGATCAGCAATCCCAACCACATGGAGCGTCCAGTATCGCCCCCAATGCCGCCGAAGGCGCTCAGGCCCCATACTGCACCCACTCCAATCGCGACCAGAACGAAAACCAACAATCTGTAAGTGACAAGACTCCGTTTGTTCTGGCCGATGAAGGTGCCGAGAGCGACCAGTCCGCTCCCGGGCAGGATGACCAGGGACCCCTCTAACGGATCAATCGCACCGACGAGCATGGCGATGCCGCCGACCATGACCAGAATTTGCGACCAACGCTCACGTTTGTTCATAGGGCACACCGCTTTCGATGCGACGAAATGACGATCATACGGTGGTGAGCACTCTAGTGCAGAGGTGTGATGGCGTCAACCCTGAAGATACCGCCATGGATCGTTCCGGCAAAGACTTCACCGCGCCCACCTGCGGCGGGGAATGCGCCGTTTGGATTGTGTTTACACTTGACTTCTGTCTATCGTGGAAGTTCCCGCCGCCTTACCGCTCCCAGTAGCCGCCGTTGCTCCAGTCAATCCGCTTGCCGTTCGCACTGATCTTCCCGGTAACGTTCTCTCCGGGCTCAAAGATGGTGAAGTCGTCTTTCCAATACGCGGTCGCGACCTTGCCATCCGGAGTGAGCAGGGAGAGGTTGGAGCCGTTCTGGACGAACCTGTAGCCGCCGCACTCCGTTCATCGTCTTGATAAACCCACTGGACTCATCGTCAGCATGGCCGCGTCACCATGCCTGGTTCCTCATGGTGCCGCTTCCATTTGGCCCGGCAGCACCACTCTAGCGCAGCTGACGGAGCGGCCAACTGTCGCGGTAGGGACGGCCATCACTGACCGCCCCCCGCACAGATCCGTACGTGCGCGTTTACGCATACGGCTCTTACTGAGGATGAGTGGCGTCAAAGCGCTCACCGGGATGAGGATGCAGAATGCGGGGTCGAGGAATCCATCGGTCCATCAACGGGACGAGCCGCTCCCAACGAACCTGCGCACGTTGGCTGCGGCGGATCAAAATACTCCGGCTAGAGCCGGCAGACGCGACGCCGGAAGCGTTGCAGCGGAATCGAGTTTCCGGGCACAGCATGATATTGGTAATAACCAGTTTGACCTTGCGAAGCCACTCGCCGACCTCGCTTGTACGGTGGTGCTTGCGGCGTTGAAGCTCGGCCTTGATGGCTTTCAGCTTCGCAACCATTCGCTTCGTTGCCGTAATGCGCCAGACGGTAAAGGCCCCACTACTCCTGAGATGCCCACAGTAATGGGTGAACCCCAGAAAGATGAAAGTCTCTGGTTTTCCCTCGCCACGCCGCTTCCGGTCCCGGAAGGCGAACCTCCCGAACTCGATCAACCGCGTCTTGTCCGGATGCAATTCCAAACCGAACTTGCCCAGCCGCTCCTGAAACTCGCGCAGGAACCGCTCGGCGTCAGCCCGGTGCTGAAAGCCGAGCACAAGGTCGTCGGCATAACGGACGATCACTACATCGCCGCTCGCGACTTTCCTGCGCCAGACTTCCGCCCACAGGTCGAAGACATAATGCAGGTAGACGTTGGCAAGCAATGGTGAAACCCCCGCCCCCTGCGGCGTACCTACGGTCGTCTCGGACCATTGGCCGTCTTCCGACACTCCGGCCCTTAACCATTTCTGGATCAGGCGGAGCATACGGCGATCAGCCACCCGATGCTCGATGAACTTCATGGTCCACTCGTGGCTCATATTGTCGAAGAACCCGCGAATGTCCGCATCGAGCAACCAGTTCACTCGCTTCCGCTGAAACCCCACATACAAAGCGTCAAGTGCCTGATGTGGACTGCGACCGGGCCGGAACCCATAAGAGAAGCCTTTGAAGTCGACCTCATAAATCTGGTTGAGGATCGCCAGCACCGCCTGTTGAACAACCTTGTCCTCCAGCGCTGCGATGTCCAACGGACGTTGGCGTCCGTCGGCCTTCGGAATGTAGACTCGCCTTGAAGGCTTTGCCCGGTATGTTCCGCGCTGCACCCGGCTGTGTAGATCGCTAAGCCGACCTTCCAGCCCGGCTTCGTAATGCGTCCACGTCACTCCATCCACACCGGGCGAAGCTTGCCGCTTCAAAGCGTAAAAACTGTCCCGGAGCAGATCGGGCGTTACGTGATGGAGCAGAGCGGTGAACCGTTCCTGCTTCCTTGTCGATGCCGCTTGTCGCACACCGGCCAGCCCCTGTGACATGCGTTTCCCGCTCTGTGTCGGGAACATGTGTGACTGTTCGATGTTCTCCTCTGTCTGCGCCCTTCCCTCCCCGACCTCCGCCAAAGGTTGCCCTTCCTGGTTCGATCGGTTCATTGGTACAACGGCGCAGTCCGACTTCTCCTGCATGTTCACATCCGCGTTATGGTTTGATGGCCTTTACGGACCGGTCTTGATCCCTCGACCAAGACGTACAGGAGATCTCCCGGTTCTCGTGCATGTTGTTTCTCAGCGTGCGCGGGTTCTCAGACTACGCAGGATCGATCGGCCACTCGCGTTTAACGCGACCGTCGTGTTGCCTTCCTCCTCTCGGAAGGGAGTCGGCATCCTGTGCCACGCGCTTTTCGAAGCTCAATAGCCCCGCCCACTGATACCTCTATCTACGCTTCAAGCAACGCCTCGCGGCGATGCCCGCAAGACTCAAGGCCAGGATGGATTCGCTGTTCTCCTTTCCTGTAGGGCTCTTTCATCCCCTACAACATGCCGGTTTATCCCGGCGCACTCCGAGCGGCGCGTTACACGCCCGGAACCGCTTCGACCGCGCTGCTTGACAGAGTTTGACAGAGACTATTCAACCGCTGGTCTCCTCGTGCGAAGGGGATTTCGCAACAGTTATGTTGACCACTCGGGATCCGCTCCCCAAAACAAAACAGGCCCTCAACTCAATGCTTAACGTTGAATTCAGCCGCGCCGCGAAGTGGCGTCGGCTTGAATGAATTGTTAGGCGGACTTCTTGGCTACGATAAAGTACTCTGGCCAGTCGGAAAGCTTCTTTGTTTCGGTGATCTGAAAGCCTCCCCGAGCGATCAGGTCCGTCAAATCTGCCAGCTTGAAAAAGTGCATGCTCGGCACGATGCCAAGACGCGTCAAGAGCCGCATCAGCATACCGAGGAAGCTTCTCCGTTCCCCCATGCAGGCGGTTGACGAGAGGAAAAGGCCGTCCCGGGCCAGGAGCGCCCCTGTCTGCCGCGAAGCCTCCGGTATGTCCTGCATATAATGCAGCACATTGAACGCTATGACCGCAGTGAAGGTCCCTTTACGGTCCTGCAGGGTGGAAAGATCTCCTTGGGCGAAGACCACATTCGCGGCGCCTTGCTCGCCAAGCTTGGCATTCGCCACTTCAATCATTCCTGAAGAAGGATCGACTGCATGAGCGGATACGACATTCCGCGCAATTGCCAAAGTCAATTCACCAGAGCCGCAGCCAACGTCAAGCACCGCACTGTCCTTGGAAAGATGCTCCAAAGCGGCGTTGACTGTCTTGCGAGCTACCGGGCCGGGTTCCTTGGGCGAACTGCGAGATAGTCCCGAAACCTTATCCCAGAAGTTTTGTGTTTTCCTGCTCATTCGAGAATGCATCCTTTGGCTCAGTGCGGCGACGGTGGGTGCCAGTCCGCATAGCTCGTGTTTAGGCTGACCTGTATAAAACCAGCCCCAGGCGGCTAAGGCGAAGGCCCGATCCCAGCCTCGACTGATGCTGCTGACAGAATGGCTATGAAGCTGTTTCTCTGCTGGTGGCTGATGGTGAGGCTGCTTGCCGCCGAACACCTGGTGGCCCAATCTTATGTCTGGTTGGGCGCGCCGCGCTACGGGCGGCGATTCAGATCCAGGCACCGTTGACGTCGAAGGTGCCTGAGCAAGTCGGAATCGGGGCGGCGCGCCGGTAGGTGATGGCACCGGATTGCGCGACGAGGTGTAAGCCGAACGCTACTGCAACGCGGTGAAGGGGAACACGCGCTTGTGCATCGCCGCCGGCTAGTTGAATCTGGACCGCGTGGCGGATCTGCGCGAAGTGCTGAACTAACTCGAGCGCGCGAACACGCAGAGCGATTCGCCGTGGCGCAGCCGCATCGATTTGAAGCAGATCGCGCTGGTGACGTTGAGTGCGTGTCGCGGTGGCTCTAGGCGGGTGTCGAACGATGGACTGCCGGGCTTTCCGCGAGCTTTTCTGGATGCGGGCTCGGCGAGCGTACTGGCGCCGCTGTGGGACCTACCCGACGAGACGACGACGTTGCCGATGGAAGAGTTTTCCCGTCGACGCGCGGTGCACGGGAGCAACAGCGCCGCGCTACGGCAGGCGCAATTGAAACTGATCGCGAACTTGCGCGAGGGACAGATGACGATGGCGACCGCAGCCGGTCCGATGACCTTGCCTGAGCATCCCGCATTGTGGGCGGGGTTTGTGTTGACCGGGGCGGGTTGAGCTGGTTAAAAGACCAGACGCAAGCCGAACTGGATGTTGCGCGGATTGCCGCCACTGGTGATTTGGCCGAATAGCGGATTGGCGACGTCGGAGGTGGCGCCGCGTGAATCGAGGGCCAGGGCCGGGGTGTTGGAGATGTTGAAGAACTCCGCGCGGAATTGCAGATTGATGCGCTCGCGGATTTGAGTGTTCTTCAGTAGCGAGAAGTCGAAGTTGACGCGGCCCGGGCCGCGCAGTCGCGGTTGGCTGACGCTATCGGTGGGAAGCGTGAAGGGGGCGGCGCGTTCAAAGGCCGTCGTGTCGAACCAACGTGTGAGCGTCTGTTGGTTGCCGCTGAGCACGGGATCTTTCAGGCGATTGGCCCTTCCGTTTGTCGAACTGAAGTTGAACAGGTTGGTGGTGTCGGGTGCGGTGATGAGCACGGGCCGCCCGGCTTGCATCACGGTGATGCTCGAGAATTGCCAACCGCCAATGACCTTCGAGGCGAGGGCAGGCGCATCGGCGAGGAACTTGCGGCCCTTGCCGAAGGGGAGGTCATAGACGTAGCTCAGCACCAGGCGTCGAGGCAGATCGTTTGCTTCGAGGCCCCTGTTATAGCGTGCGTTGTAGAGGCTATTGGACGGGCCGACGACCCAGGTATTGGACTGCATGGTGTTGGCGATGGTCTTCGATGCAGTGAAGGAAGCTGACAACGTCATGCCGTTTGAGTATTGCTTTTCAAGGCGTGCGTACCAGCTTTGATAGCTCATGTCGCCGTAGGGATCGCGATGGGTGAGAAGGTCGAGGAACTGTGGATAGGGACGCAGCGCCTGCCGCCGCTGAATCGTCGGCAGACTGAGTGCGCCGGATGTGATCTTGCCGAAGAAGGGGTTTGGTACCGGGGCGAGTAGCGCGGAGCCGAGGGACATCAAGGCCGGATCGTTCTGGTTCCGTTGCCGGTTCCAGTAGAGGTGAGTGGTCTTGGACCCGACATAGGCCACTTCGAGCATCGTCGTTGCATTCAACATGCGCTGAATCGAAAGAGTCCAGTTGCCCATGTAGGCATTCGGGCGGTTGCGAATGTCGCCTCGGACGTTCTGTCCGGCGAAGTTAGTGGATCGGTTCGGAACGATGATGCCGCCGGCGAAGGGATTGCTCCAGGAGGAGCCCACCGGGGGCGTGTTGGCGAGGGGATTCGGCGGGCCAAGGAAGAGGGCATTCGAGAGGAAGCTGCCGTTACCGAAGTCGGTGGCTGCCGCGTTGACGCCCAGGTATGTGGCGTAGAAGATGGCCGCACCGGCGCGGATCACCGTCTTGGGTGTGACTTGATAAGCGAGGCCGATGCGGGGAGAGAAATTCTTCTTGTTCGGATCGCTGGTGTAGCCGCCGGGTTCGATGAGTTTGAAGGTTCCTTTTACGCCAGCCACTGGGTCGACGGCGTCGAAGTCGATGTAGCCGATGTTGCCGAACTTTTCGGCGTATGGTGTGGTGTACTCCCAACGGAAGCCCAAGTTCAGAGTCAACTTGTTCGTCAGACGCCAGTCATCCTGAATGTAGGTGCCGTAGTAGCGCTGATACAACGACAATGGGCGCGTGATGGTGATGGCCCCAGCTTGCGGTACGCCGAGCAGGAAGCTGGCGAATCCGTTACCGGAATTCAGTGCCGTCACGTTTGGATCCGGGCCCTGACTATAGACGCGATCAAAAATATATTGTCCGGCAGACTGCTGCGAGTTGAAGACGTTGAGCTTGATCAACTGCGTTTCAAAGCCAGCTTTGATCTTGTGGCGGGTCTTGATCAGAGTGACGTGATATTGGGCGTGGTAGGAATCCTGGGGAGCGAGGTTGCGGCCGGGACCGCCCAACTGATCGAACTCATTGGGGGCAGCGCCGGTGACGGCCAGCCCTGCGCCCTGCGCGTAAGTCTGTACGGAAATTTGCGGGAATTGCTGGAACAAAATGTTGCGCGTCACATCGGGTGAAAAGCCGAGGGAGGCCACATCGAAACCCTCGCTGAGCGGCTTGGAATCGAAATTCAAGCGTGTGAAGCTGATGCGTCCTTCTCCAATCATGTTGGGGCTGAAGGTGGAGGTGAGACTGATGAGGGCACTGTTGGCCGGATTGGAACTCTGCGAACGCGGAGGGAAAGCGGGGTTGAGCGCGACCTGCGTTCTGTTGCGTTGCTCCCGTCCGCCGTATCTGCCATAAAGGCGGTGCTTGTCATTGATGATGTGGTCGATGCGGCCGAACCAGGAGTTCTGGTTGGTGATCGCCTTGCCGACGCGAAAGTAGTTGTTCACGAGAGCAGCGCCTTCACCGGGCCGGTTTGATTCGCCCCAAAAGGGAACCACTTTGGCCGAGATGGGGTGGATACGGCCAACCGGGATGCGATTTCCCGGGAAGGGATCGCGGATCAGACGGCCAGCCACAGAGGGGTCCGCTCGCGTCGTGGTGTAGTCGTAGACGGTGACGAGTTGGCCTGTTCGATCCAGAGTCCGGGAAAAATCGCCTTGCCTTTGAAGCGCAGTCGGCACGGTGGCCAGGGCCTGGTCTGGACTTCCCTGGCGAATGCCCTCATAGATGCCATAGAAAAACGTGCGGTCCTTGATGATCTTGCCGCCGACGCCGGCTCCGAACTCATTGCGCTGGAAGAGGCCTTTGGGGACGCGATTGCGGTTGTTCTGCCAACTGTTTGCGTTGAGGTGATCGTTGCGGAGGAACTCAAAGGCCACACCGTGTAACTTGTTGGTGCCGGACTTGGTTGCGACGTTTACAATGCCGCCGGCTGCGCGGCCAAATTCCGCAGAATAAGTGGAGGTTTCGACTTTGAACTCTCCCACGGCTTCGATCGGCACGGTATATGCATTGCCGGATTCGGTGGTGCCCCGCGATTCGCCACCATCGATAAGGACGCCGTTTTGCTGGGCGAGGCCGCCGTTGATCTGAGATGTTGTGGAGACGCCGATGATGTCCTGGCCAGTGCCACGCTGGCCGGCCGTGGGGATGACGCCCGGCGCCGTCGCGGCGAGTGCGAGGGGGTTGCGGCCGAGCAGCGGCAGTTCCACCACGCGGCGCTGCTCGACGACTTTGCCGAGGCCGGAGGTTTGCGCTTCGAGTTGTACGGCGGTCGCCACGACCTCGACGGCTTCGGTGACCGCGCCGACTTCGAGCGTGACGTTGACCGTGGCAGTAAGGCCCACTGTTAGACGCAGGGCAGATAGGCGATTGGGCCGAAAGCCTTGCTTGTTGGTGGTGACTTCATAGAGACCCGGGGGCAGAGCCGGGGCGTAGAAGAGACCGACGGAGTTCGTGCTGACTCGGGTGGTTGCGTTGGTTTCAGTGTTGCGGATGGTGATCGCGGCATCCGGGATTGTGGCGCCCGAGGAATCGGTCACCAGGCCAGTGACTGTCGCTCGTTCGCCCTGAGCGAACGCGTTGGAATGGAGAAGTAGAAAGAACGCCAGACTAACGAGGGTAAGATGTTTCATGGTGACAGGTGCGGTTATGCTATCACGGGGATATTTTTTTGTATCAGCTTTTTTTTGTAAGGGTACTCGTTTGTCTGTATGGGCTGGCACGAAGTCATTGTTGGGGGGTTCTGGCAACGCTCGGTCTGGTTAGGGAGTTAGCGCAGGCGGGATTCGGCGTGCTTCCAAAGGGCCTGGAAGATGTCGTTGAAGGCCTTGCCGTCGGGGCCGGTGGAGGAGGTGTTCGACAGGAGGATGACGGCGATGCGGCGGTCGAGACTGGATAACATCTCAGCCTGGATGCCGGGGTCGTTGCCGCCGTGGCCCATGCGGATGCCGTTGAACTTGGTGCGCCAGAAGATGCCAGAGTTGCCCTGGGAAGGACCGTAGCCTTTGGGGTAAGTGGGACCGTTGAATTGGAAGCGGAGCATCTCGTCGGCAGCAGAGGTGGGGACGATGCGGGCGCTGTCGAGTGCGCCGTGGTTGAGGAGTGCGCGGAAGAGACGCGAGAGATCGCTCGCGGAGACCCAGAGGCCGCCGTCGGGGTAGGTGGTGATGTCGTAAGAGGGAATGGGGATCGAATGAGAACTGTGGGAGACGAATAGGTTGGAGGCCGAACGGGCAGGGAGGACGCGCGGGGACCAGGCGGTGGCAGACATTCCGAGAGGCGAGAGGATGCGGCGTGGGACGTACTTCTGGAGGGATTGGCCGGAGGTGCGTTCGACAATGTAGCCGGCGAGGCTGGCGGCGATGTTGGAGTAGTCGCGCTCGGTGCCGGGGGCGGTGTCGAGGTAGTTCCTGGGTGAGTAGTTTTGGCCGGTGGGGGTGAAGTAAGAGGTGAGGAATTGGCCGAGGGGAGGAGAGGTTTCGCCGGCGAAGTGGTAGACGTTGCGGTAGACCTCCCAACGATCGGTGATGCTCGAGGTGTGGGTGGCGAGCATGCGGAGGGTGATGGGTTGGTCGGGGAAGTTGGGGTTGCGGACGGAGAAAGGGAGGTAGGTGTTGACGTCGGCGTCGAGGGAGAGTTTGCCCTCGGCGACAAGTTGCATGAGGGAGACGCCGGTGAATGTCTTGGTGATGGAGGCGACTTTGGTGGGAGTGTCGAGGGTGAAGGGTAGGGTGCGGGTGGCATCGCGGTGGCCGAAGCCCTGGGACCAGATGACCTGGTTGTCGACGAGGACGACGCCAGCGAGGCCGATGAGGCCGACGTCTTGCATGCGCTGGCGAATGAGGGTGTCGAGTGGGTCGGCGGGCTTCGCGGGTTGCTGGGCAAGGCCCAAGTTGGCTACAAGGGTGGTGACGAGGAACAGGGAACCGGGGGTTGGCGTGTGCACTCTGGGAAAACGCAGGATTTGAGGGCGCGGTTCCAGGATTTCGCAAGCCAGATTGGGGCTTACCAAAACTTCGTCTAGCGGCTTACTTGAAAGTCGTGAGCGAGGGGTGCTCCGAGAACGGAAGAAGGCGCATTCGCCAGCGAGATGTATTTGGGCCGGTTTGCCTTGAAGGCGAAGTCGTTGAGCGCAGGCATCAACGATGAGCCCGAAGCGGACTGATCTGGTTGAATCAACGTTTCGGTTGGGGGACAAGGCCAGCCAGCGTTCGTAAACGCTTCGATGATCTTGGCTACCGAGCCTGGACCCGCCACGGAGCTTGAGCCAAGAGACCAATTCTTGAAGAAGTTCGGAAGACCGCTTTGGATTGTCTTGACTAGAACGGTGATGAGACAAGTGTCGCTCAACAGGTTGGGGGCGTTCGGACCGAATGGCGAGCTGATGTTGTAGGAGGGTAATTCGCGAGTAGGACCCGGGGCATCGCCTTTGAGGCGAAGCTTTGCGGAATTGCAGCAGTGCGCTAGAGCCATGTGGCCCGGAAGGTTCGTCACATTGAGTGAGACATTGCCGAGCAGGGTGAAGGTCGGATTCGGGAACTCATCCGGATCGTTGGTGCAATCGGCTTGGTTGAGCTTCAGCATCAGTGTCTGGGCTGGGTGGACCACCCCTGTCTGCTTAAGAGGCACGCCGGCCCAGTTCATCCACCAGGCGATGGTTGCGACTGAGGGCGGTTTTTCGATTGCGGCTCAGCGATGAGGGGTAAGCGCAGGAGGAGGACTGACTTTGGGTGGCAACTTTTTGGTGACTCTTGCCGTTAGAAATGAAAACAGCTTGACGTCGAGATCGTGGTTGGGCTGGCCGACGCCGAGGGCGGAACCCAGGTCATAGAAGGGGAGCCACAAATTTGCCAAAGAAATTGTCCTTTGCCTGACTGTGCGAAATTCGCTGGGGAATTTTGCGAGTCGGAGCTTTCTTTGTCGAGTTTCAGGGCGTGGGCAATTGGAAGGCGAGAAGTTCGTCGGAGAGGGGGCCGGGGAAGAAGCCGCCTCCTCCGGCGGAGACGACGATGGTTTCTTTGCCGGATTCGGATTTGAACAGCATGGGGGTGGCGTAGACGCTGGCGTTGGTTTTGTGTTGCCAGAGGAGTTTGCCGGTTTGGGAGTCGAAGGCGCGGAAGTGCTGGTCGGCCGTGCCGCCGATGAAGACGACGCCGCCCTGGGTTGCCAAGGCTCCGCCGAGGCCGTATGCGCCGGTGTTGTTTATGCCTTTTGCCTTGGCTTGGGGGAGTTCGCCGAGAGGGATGCGCCAGGCGATGTTACCGGTGTTTACATCGATGGCGTTGAGTGTGTTCCAGGGTGGGAGTGTGCAGGGGACCAGATCGCTTGTGGCGAAGCGGGGGTGGGTGCCGGGGGAGATGCGACGCCAGGTGTCGCGTTGCTTCGCGAGCTTGCCGATGATGCCGAGTTCATTGGCGTTGACGAAGATGAGGTTGCGCTGGGGGTCGTGGGCTGCGCCGGACCAGGTGCCACCGCCGAGGGTGCCGGGGAGCATGATGGTGTATTTGTCTTTGCCCCAGGGAGCGAAGATTCCGAAGTTGCCGGATTGCTCGTAGAGTTTGCGACATTCGCTGGCCCACTCAGGGGTGAGATTGTTGAGGTCGGCTTCGGTGAGAGTGGTTCTTGAGAGGGGTGGCGGCTTATTGGGGAAGGGTTGCGTGGGGTGGGTTTGCTCGCCGGGGACTTCGGATGGGGGGACGGGTTTCTCGGTTGCGCCGAAGATGGGTTCGCCGGTTTGACGGTTGAGGAACCAGAGGAAGCCCATCTTGGTGACCTGGACGAGGGCGGGGGTTTTGTTGACGGTGAGGAGGAGAGGCTTGGCGGGGAGGTCGTAATCCCAGAGGTCGTGGTGGACGAGTTGGCGGTGCCACTTGAGTTTGCCGGTGCGGCCGTCGAGGGCGAGGACGGAGTTGGCGTAGAGGTTTTCGCCGTGGCGGTCGCCGCCGTAGAAGTCGTAGCTGGCGCTGCCAGTGGGGCAGTAGAGGGTGTCTTTGTCTGTGGCGCATTGGCCCCAGACGTTGGCGCCGGTGCGGTTGGTGCGGGAGCCGGGGGCCCAGGTTTTGGCGGCGGGGTCGTTGTCGCTCGGAATGGTATTGAATTGCCAGGCGAGCTTGCCGTCGGATTGACGCCAGGCGCGGATGAGGGGGGCGGGGCCTTGGGGTGTGCCTTCAGGTACTTCGCCGCCGGTGATGACGAGGTCGTTGAAGATGGTGGGGGGCATGTTTTGCGAGAGGTGGCAGGGGTGGAGGCCTTGTCGCAAGTCGGTTTGCCAGAGGGTTTCGCCGTTGCGGGCGAGGAGGGCGATGAGCTTGCCGTCGGGGGTGCCGAAGAAGAGTTTTCCGTTCGCATAGGCAGCGCCCCAACTGCGGCGGGCTTCGCCGTTGCGAGAGGTGCGCCAGAGCTCTTTGCCGGTGGCGGGGTCGAGAGCGATGGCGGTGCCTTTGGGGGTGATGACGAAGAGCTTGCCTTCGACGTGGACGGGGGTGGCGTTGAAGCTGAGGCGGTCGTTCTTGGGGCGCTCGGCGGGGTTCTCGCCGTGGTGGAAGGTCCAGGCGAGTTTGAGGTTGTTGACGTTGGCTGGCGTGATTTGCTGGGCGAGCAGGGTGGCGGCTAGCGCGGCGAGAGGGAGGGCCATTGGGTGTCGATTCCTTGGGTGCGGAGGCGGGCCTGGAAGGCGGCGCGGAGCTTGAGGTCGTTGCGAATTTTGCGCGGGGGCTCGCCGGTGCGGAGGGCTTCGGCGGCGAGGGCCCCGGCGGATTCGCCGATGTTCCACTCGACGGGGTGGAGGCGGTAGCAGCCGTTGGTGATGTGGGTGACGCCGAGGTTCTTGGCGCCGGCGAGGAGATTGTCGATGCGCTTGGGGATGAGAGCGCCCATGGGGATCTGGAAGGGCTGGCTCGATACGTCGATGTAGTTGTCGCCGCCGGATGAGGGGTGGAGGTCGATGCGGTAGGAGCCGATGCCGACGGAGTCGGGGAACTTTTCGGCGCCGGTCGCTTCCCTGCCCTTGGTGGCGATGTGTTGTTCGAGGACGGTGAATTCGGCCTGGATGCGGCGGGATTCGCGAATGTAGGGGTACATGGCGAGGCCGTCTTCGGTGCCGGATTGGTCGTGGCGGAGGCGGAGGCCGGGCCAGCCGAGTTTGCCGTCGGCGCGGGGGGCTTCCGTCTGCATCCAGTACAGGAGCGAGAGGCTGAGTTGCTTGCCACCACGGAGGTGTTTGGCGGCTTCTGCTGGCGTGTTGTTGTGGAGGTTGCCGAGCCAGTAGTCGTTTTGGGGCCAGTTGACGAGGGAGATGTCGGCATCGCGATCGGGGTTGGTGAAGTTGCGGCGGCGGCGGATGCGGCGGTAGAGCCAGAGGTTGAGGGGTGTGTTGGGTTGGCCCTGGTCTTCTCGTGGGTCGAAGGCGACGATGCGTTTTTCGAGAGTGATGGGGTTGGACATGTGCCAGGCGAGGAGCTTGCCCGGCCAGGCGGGTTTCATGGCGGGGATGTAGTCGCGCCAGAAGGCGTAGTCATCGGGCTTGGAGATGGTGTGGTTTTCCCCGTCGTGGTGGCTGATGGCGAAGCAGACGGTGAAGGACTGGATGTGGTTGGGTTGGGGTGTGGCGGGGGCGCTGGGTTCGCCGGTCTGGTTGCGGCCTTCGGCGCCGGTGACGTATTCGCATTTAGCGAGGGGGAGGAGGTCGCCTTGCTCGGAGGCGTCGATGAAGTACTTGGCGGTGAGGGTGAGGCGGTGTTTTTCGAGGGTGTGCTCGAGGGTGACGGCTTTGAGTTTGTCGTTCTGGGTGTCGGCGGCGATGGGTTTGAATTCGGTGAGGAGGGTGAGTTGGCCGGAGGCGATGTAGGGGGCGAGGAGGGCGTTGAGGACGGCGAGGCTGACGGGGGGTTCGTGGGTGAGGCCAGAGACAGAGCCGCCGCCGGGGTTGAAGGGGGATTGCAGGCGGGCGGCTTCGGTGAGAGGGAAGTTGGCTTTGTAGTAGGAGCGGACGGCTTCGCGGTAGTTGCGGTAGGAGCGGGTGCCGCCGAACATTTCGATCCAGGGGTGTTCGTCGGGGGGGACGAGTTGGCTGGTGAGTTGGCCACCGATCCAGCGGGTTTCCTCAGACAGGATGACTTTGTGGCCGTCGCGGAGAGCTGCGAGGGCGGCGGCGGTGCCACCGGTGCCGGCGCCGATGATGGCGATGTCGGCGGAGAGTTCGCCGGAACGGGTTGTGGCGGCGATTGCGGTCGCCGCCACGGAGTTGATGAAGAGACGTCTTTGCATGAGGGCCTGAACCCTCATGGTATTACGCGCTTAAGCGGAGCAAGGAGCCGGCGATCTGAGCGAAGAGATTCGCGAGATCGGCGGGGTTGGTGGTGTAGTACCAGAGGCCTTGCTGGTGGTTGGCGTTAAACAAGGGGTTGTTACCCTGGCAGCTGGCGCCAGCGCCATCGAAGATGGTGGGCTGGAAGATCTGGACGTTGGAAATGATCTGGAGGAATTCGCGATCGACGTTGTCTTCGGTACCGATGAGGTAGACGCAATCGAAGCGGATGTTGTATTCCGTATCAGCTTTGGTGCGGGCGGCGGCGCTGACGGCACTGTTCATGGCGACAGCGGGATAGATGTTGGGAAGGTCGGCACGAATGGAATTGACGTATGGGCCGGCGTTGAACTTGTTCGTTCCTAAACCGGCTGAAGGGTAGTTAGACCAGAGGCCGCCACGATTCTTGCAAAGGTCGGTGTTGCCGTTCGGCAGGGTGGTGCCAGCGGGGGCGCAGCCCTGGTTCACGTTATAGACCCAGTTGTCGCGGAAGCCATAGTTGTTGTTGCCCTTGGAGTCGAGAGCGGGAACGAAGGCAACGGTCTGACTGGCGGCGATGCTGCCGTTGGTGGAGTGAAGGACGAAGCCGGTGGGAGGATTCGTAGTTGACTCACCGGTGACCGGAGCAACGAAGCTATTCGATTTGGGGCCGAAGCGAGGTTCGTAAGAGGGCCAGGAGGATTGGGACATGCCGCCATAGAAGGTGCCTGGAGTGGTGCTGGTCGAGGGTAAAGGCATGTCGTAGCACATCCAGGTGACGCCGCGATCGACGGTGTTGGTGTTGGTATTGGTGTTGATGCAGTTTCGATAGTTGGCTGTTGGCGCGTTCGTGTCTTGAATCCAGCGGCGGTTATACGGGCCGGCGGCGGCGGCGAGATGCCAACCGAGGGCATTGCGGGTGGCTGAGGGGAGAGCGGTATAGGTGTTGAACTGAGCTGTGGTGAGAGGCAGGAAGCTCGAATCACCGTAGCGCGGGGTGAAGCCGGAATCGATCCGAGTCTGTTGTGCGGCGGTGTAAGGAGCAGCCAGGTTGGACAGGGTAATGTTGGGAGACAGGTCGTTGGTGGTAGCGCTGAAGGGGTCGCGGGCGTCGAGGTAGAGCAGCTGAGTATTGGTGGGAGGCGGGCTAATGTTGTAGGCGAATCCAGGCCCGAAGCGGTTGTCGCCGCGCTGGGTGCGGACGGGCCAGTTGCCAGTGATCAGGTTCGGCATGCCGTCAGTGAAGAGGAGGATTTCGTTCATGGCAAGTTTCAGGCCGACATTGCGGATCGCATTCCACGCGAGGTTGATGGAGGGGGCGGTATTGGTGGCGCCGCCGCAGTTGAGGTTTCTGAGAACGGCGTTGAGACCAGCACCGTCGGCGCGCTTAAAGTTGTTGCTGGGAGCATAGACGACCTGGGCGCTGGAGTTGAATGTAACGGCGCCGATGTAGTCGTAGGAGCTGAAGTAGTCGAGGAACTTGGAGGCGGCGTAGACCATGGCGTCGCAGGAACGGGTGGTGGAAGAAACGGTAGTGGGAATCGTCCCGACGGTCTGCCGGCTTTGCATCGAACCGGAGACGTCAAGGATCATCATCATGACGAGGGTGCGGCGGGTGGCGGTGCCCGTGGCGGAGACCTTCATGCCGGAGACGTTGAAGAGGTTCATGAAGTAAGTCGGTGCGGTGACGCTACCGATGACGTCGACCTGAAGGACGCCAGTGGGGCTTCCGTTGTTCTTGAGGTTGGTAAACGTGGGCGTGATCGTGGTCTTGGTTGGATCGATTCCCATATATTGCCTGGGGAAGTTGGCGTTAAAGAAGCGGGTCGAGCTGGAAGTTGCGTAAGCTCTGGCAGTTTCTTCGTCCTGGCCAAGATTGAGGCCGCGAGCGGCACCGAGGGAAGCGGCGTCAACGGCGGCCATGAGGCGGCCCTTGACAAGATAGGCAACTCCGCCGTCGAAGGCGAGGCCAACTGTGCCGATGGTGAAAAACATCATGACACCGGAGAGGAGGACGGCGATGCCGCGCTCTCTGGGGGAGCGAACTGGTAAAGCGTTTTCTTGCTGCATGACGAAACTCCTAGTGATGTTTAGCTGAAATTACGGATGTTGATATTTGGGGCGGCAAGCCAGGGAAGCATATTGAGGTCGGAGACGTCGAGGAACAACTCTCCCATGTAGGTCAACTGTCCAACTTCGAGATAGACGGCCTTTTCGTCAGCTTCGACTTTGGAAAAGCCCGTGGCGCGGTTGGAGGAGTTGTTGGCGACGTCGGAGTCGGAGAGTTCACCGTTGGCAGCCAAGGCGCCAGAGGGATTGCCGATCCCACTGGACCAACGGCTGGTATTGCCGATGGCGATGCGCTGGGCGATGACGTATTCACCGTAATTTGGGCAACTTGAGGGATTCGAATTCCAGCTCGGGATCCCGAGAGCACACTCAACCGGGCCAACACGAATGACCTTGGAAAGAATGACGACACCCTTGCCGTTAGGATCTGGCAAGAAGCCGCCAGAGATGTTCATCCCAAGGCCGAGGGAGGAGCGGATCAACATCCGCTGGTTTTCGGATTTGGAAAGGTCGACTTTCCGTGTCATCAAAACGTTGGCGTTGCGGAGGACGTTGCTGGCCTGGATGCTGCGATTGAGGCTCATGCCGAGGGTGAAGGCACCAGCGAGGAGAAGCATGAGGAAGGGAGTGACCAAAACGAACTCCGTGATCACGGTGCCGCGCTGATTTTTCTTGCGAGTTACTGGGAAGGGCATGATGCTGAAAGTCTCCAATTTAGGGTGCAGGGGGAGTTAGTGTGCCGACGGGGAGGCCCTGGAGGACGTCGGTAGCCATGGCTGACATCTTGAGTTGCGTCCCTGGCATATAGGTTGGGAGGGGGACCATCCAATTCCAAGGGAAGTCCGTGACAGCGACCTCGATGAGATTGCCGGGCTGGTTGACCCAGCGCAACTGGCGAGCAGGGTTCTGAGTGTCGTTTTTCATGGTTTTGGTGCCGTTGGGATCGCAATCCGACAAAGTGATGGGGATAGTGAGATCGGTCGGTTGGTAGTACCTGACAGTAACGAGCGCGTCGTTTGAGGAGTTGAGGAAGCCGAGGGAGTTAGCTCGGGTGACCTGTTTCACGCAGTTGGTCACAGAGCCGCAAGAGTCGCCGTTGACACTGGTGGCATAAGTGATCCCAAAGCGGACGCCGTCACGAACGCTGGACTGGAGCATGCTCTTCAGGAAGACAGCAAGAGAGATGTCGGCGATACCGAAAAATAGAGCGAAGAGAGGAAGGATGCAGAGCGAAAACTCTACGAAAGCGTTGCCTTTTTCAGAGCCAACGCGGTTGCGCGATCCTCGTTTTGGTCGCATTTTAAATTGGCTTAACATAGGGACATATCCATTATGGGGATGTCCTGTGTATCGGCAATAGCCAGTTAGTACTTTATAGTGTCCGACCGGGCACATAGGTAACACTTCTATCCGGTCACATGGGTAACACTTAGTCTGGCAGATTTGGCTCTATTGAGGGAGGCAGAGGGGAGCCCCCATGGGGGCTCCCCTCTGCGGCGCGCATC
>Ga0194133_10000298_pt1 | contig 108236 bp, 115 predicted proteins | sample TA2KigOf40mmetaG_FD_155448 | JGI IMG/M metagenome (GOLD analysis project Ga0194133, IMG submission 155448) | Freshwater microbial communities from Lake Tanganyika, Tanzania - TA2015055 Kigoma Offshore 40m | ecosystem: Environmental > Aquatic > Freshwater > Lake | place: Tanzania: Lake...
GGCCTGCGTCCCATGATGCCCAACATGATGCCCAGGGTGGGCCGCGGCTCAAAACCCAATGTCTTCTACAACACGGGCCATGGCCATCTGGGTTGGACGCTTTCGGCGGGAACGGCAGAGACTGTTGCTGAACTGATTGTTGGACAGACCCAGGTCAACCAGGGCGTTTCTCTCAAAGCGCAATGGAGTACTTGAGCCCAAGCAGCCAATTGCGAGGCGCGCCGGGCTCGTAGTACCGCCCGGCCTCCTGGTCTCCAATGGTGGAAGCCGCATAGAGTTTGTCGGTCAGATTGTCGACTCGAAGGTAGCCCGTCACGAACCCATGGCCCAACGGCTTGTTTGCATTCAGGCTCAGGTTGGCGAGGTTGTATCGAGAGGTCTTCGTAGCATTGTTCGATCGAACATAGATCTCGCCGACCGAGATCAACTCCAGGGTCGACTGCAATACAGGCACATTCTTCTTCGCCATCTCGGTGCTCCGATAGCGAAGCTCGATCTGGGTGCGATCGCTTGGGATATTTGGGAGCTTCGTACCACTGTTGACGGCAAGCGCAGACGTCCCCCTAATTATTGCGCTCTCTCTGTATCTAGCCTCCAAAACAGTAAAACTTGCTGCGGAGGAGAGGTTTCTGCTCCAAAGCCACTGCCCGCCGAGTTCCAAACCCTTACGCTCCGTGTCGACGTTTTGCCATGAGGCCGCGGATGCACTAAGGAACTCGGGGACGATGTCATTCTCTGTACGAGTGAGAAAAACGCTGGCTGTCAGAAAACCGCTCTGAGAGCCCCGAAACTTCCACCCCGCCTCAAGCTGTGTCGACCTTGCTGGATCAAGTCCGTAAAAGCGATCAAAGTTACTACCACCCGAGAGATTTGGCGCGTAGAGAACTTCATTGAGCGTCGGGGTCTCGAAGGATTGCCCTAAGTTCACGTAGAGATTCTGCTCTGGACCAAGATGACGAACAAGCCCAATCACGGGGCTGGCACCCGCATAGGTCCTGCTTCCAGAGCCATCCGCATCTGTGTGATTGTCCTTGACCTCGAGCTTAATCTGCGACAGCCGAAGACCTGTTGTGACTGATAGGAAATTGCTAAGAATCCAATCTCCCCTGATATAAATTCCCAAATTACTCGCTAAGTTCTCCTCGTTGCGGCGCAGATTTCCAGTTGCAACTCCTGCAGTGTTGTCGCGAACTTTCCGATCATCCTTCACATGATCAACCTCCGCGCCGAGAGACAGCCTTCCAGTCAGTCCAGCAAGAGCTACCGATCTTTGAAAATCGGCTCCGACCCCCTGTTGAACCCGATCGATCAGAATGTAGGAGTTGACCCGTCCCGGATTATCAAGATCTCTCGTCGCTAGGTATGCACGCAGCGTCAATAAACCCGAATTCTGATTTCCCGACTCATGCACAACGCCTGCAATGGTCTGAACAAACTTCTTACCAGCCTTAAATCGCAAATTTGAAGATGACGCGGAGTCGTCATTGGCAGCATAGGGCGCACTGGCGAACTGTGCCGCCGTCCGACTACCCGGATCCTCCGACTTCTTCTGATCCAGCGCATTCAAAATGAAGGTGGTCTTGGAGCCCTCGCCCTTCTTCACCAATTTGGTATTGATGTGATGCCGCTCGGCTGCGCTGTATTGCCTGAATCCCTCTGAAGACAGTGCCCCATAGTCGAAGACCAGGCCGTAATCGCCACGGGTTTCTGAATACTGAATAGACGAGCGGTAGAGTTCATCGGAGCCCGCATAACCAGTAACGGTCCACTCGGGCTTCTCCGAGGGGTCTCTGGTGAATGCCTGAATGACACCACCGCTGGCATTCCCATACAGAGCCGCAAGCGGGCCGCGAAGCACCTCAATGCGAGAAGTCGAAGACGCTGCAAACTGAGAGGTCTGGCCCTGGCCATCGGGCAGGCTCTGGGGCAGGCCATCGACCATCAGCCGAACACCCCGCACGCCAAACGGCGCACGCGATCCAAAGCCCCGGATCGAAATCTGAAGATCCTGGGCGTAGTTATTCCGATTGGCGACATTGATCCCTGGGATCAGCCCCAAAGACTCGCTGATGTTGATCTGTGGCCCAGATGCCTCAATCCGCTCGCGGTTAACGGCATCGATCGAGCCAGGCGCATCGAAGATGCTCTGCTCGGATCGACTCGCACTGACCACCACCTCATCGAGGACTGTCTGGCCCTTGGCCGGAATCGACAAAGACGCAACAAAGCAGGCAAGCACCGCGGGGGCCATTCCGCCTTGGCTTAAACGTTGACTCCCGACTTGCCTCGATGATCTCCTAAACACACTCACCATGTGGCGGGCATCACTTTGGTGGAAGCGCCATGATGAACTGCGCCATTTTCTTTGCATCGGCATCCGAGACATGGGGCTGCGGGGGCATCATATCGGCGCCCCAAACGCCCGAACCTCCCACCTTGATCTTGGTGGCCAACTCTTGAACGGCCGAAGGCTTGCCAGCGTACTTCGCTGCGATGTCCTGAAGGATGGGTCCGTACTTGCGCTTGTCGATTGCGTGACAGGCCAAGCAGTTGTTTCGCTGGAGCAGCACCTTCAACTCTTCGGTGTCTGCATAAACAGCATGAGATGGAACCACCGCAACAATGCCAACAGCAAGGGCCAGAGCAACATTACGCATTTCTATTCTCCATAAAAAACGCGCTGCATCGCTGCAGCGCGTTCTTCTTCATACCCAATTAGTTAGGTGTTACACGATAGATCATGCCACCGCCCTCATCGGCCACATACAGGGCACCGTCGGGTCCAAGAGATATGTGACGGAAACGGCCTGCGAAGGTGGGCCACAATACCTCCTCACGCTTGGCAGTCTTTCCATCCTTGGAGATATCAAGGATGTCAATGCGGTTGCCAGTGGGTGTTCCGTGAATACCAATTCCCGCATAGCCCACTGCCAGGCGACCCTCCCACTGCTTCCACTGTTTACCCACCAGGAAGACACTGCCACACATGCCTTGCGAGAGGCCGTTGTTGTTCCAGGCTGGCGTCATGGCATTGGGATAGGCCTTGGTGTCGGTCATGGGCATGAAGGCTGCACGCTTGGGAGGTTCCATGGCACCCATCTGGTTCGGGGAGTAGCCGCAGTAGTTATCTGGGCACTCGGGCCGGCCATTCACATTGCCACGCGGATCCCACCCACCGTTGCCACCATTGACAAGCCTGGTGACTTCATCGCTGTGCCAGGGGCCGTTCTCGGAGAGGTATGGCTCGTTGGTGCCGGGACGGAAGGCAATGCCCTGTGGGTTGCGGAAGCCATAAGCAAAGATGCGCTTGTCGAACCCAGCCGGCGGATTATTCCCGGCGGCGGCCTTGCCATCGCGGTCCACTCGCAGAACCTTGCCGATGATCTGAGTCGGATGCTGGGGACCTGGGCCGCTGTGGTTGTCACCCGTTGTGACATACAGGAAGCCGTCACCCGGGTTGAAACGCAGGCGACCACCGTTGTGGGCACCGGGGCCACCGAAGGGATGGTTCGACGCCTTGGGCTTGTAGCCAATGTCGTTGATGATCTCCACAATATCCGAGACCGACTTGAGATCGGCACTGACCTTCATTCGCATCACGATGTTGTTGAAACCACCATAGGTGCGGTTGGGGCCCTTCGAACTTGAATAAAGATAAACAAAGCGGTTCTTGTCGAACTCTGGGTCAATTGCAACCCCCTGCACACCGGCCTGGCCGTCGCAGAAGAGATCATTCTTGGTCTGCGAGTACCCTTGGCTTCCGCCAACGCCCAGAAGCCGGTTAACACCACCGGCGGGAAGACGAACGGACAGGCCCTTGCACTTCTCAGTGAAGAACATTGTGTTGTCTTTTAGGAAGGCCATGTCCCATGGCGACTCGGTCTGCAGAAAGTTCTCTGCCTTGACGCTCATCGCTACTGCTGGGGAACTGACCAGTACGGATGCCACGACCATGGCACCGAGTGAAAATCTGAAACCACTCCCAATCATGCTTTTCATATCGACTCCTTTGTAGTTTTGGAGAGCCACAAATTCGGCGCTTTCCCCGGCCTTCGCAAGCCCAAGGCGAAACCGAATCTTACGAGGGGTGTTTGAGCCCACTAACTCGGACAAACCCTTAGTGCCCTGAACCCTTGAGTCGATCTATGCCTTGCCAGACAGAGCATCCGCCTTTTTGGCCCAGACAATGTCCTTCTCAGAAAGCCCACCGATGTCATGGGAATTGAGCATGACATCCACACGCCCATAAGAGTTGCGCCAGTCGGGGTGGTGATCGAGTTCCTCGCTCACCTCGGCCATCTTCGTCATGAACCCAAAGGCCTTCTCGAAGTCGTCAAAGCGAAAGGTGCGCTGCAACGTACCTCCATGCTCATCAATGAATATCCACTGATCCGACACCCCTGCGGCCTCGGCCCCCGACCATTGAATTCGTCTCATGACTGTCTCCTTTGTGCCTGAACCATCTCCAACACACATGAAAGATCCGAGCCCACGCGACTCGGCGCCAACCCAATGGTCTCGGACGGCAGCCCCGCCCGATTGATCCAACAGGTCTGATACCCAAACCAGGCTGCGCCCATGGCATCCCAGCCGTTCGAAGAGACAAACAAGAGCTGCTGCGCCGCATGGCCCAAGGCCTGGGGCCCCAAGGCATAAAGCTTCGGACTGGTCTTGAACTGACGAACCTCGTCGGCCGAGATGAGCCGATCAAAGAAGTCTATTAGCTCGGCATTGGCCATCACCGCCTTGAGCATCTCTCTCGAGCCATTCGAGAGAACCACCATGGGCAGTTGAAACTGAGCCAGCGAGGTGAGCACCGATTTCACCTCCGCAAATGGACGCAGCCGGCGATAGCGGTGCATCAAGGACTCGATACTGTCAGTGTGGAGGGGCAGGCCCAAGCGTTTCAGAACATACTCAAGTGAGGCTCGGGTGAGGGACTCGAAGGATTGGTAATGCCGACTACCTGCGTCATTGGGGTCGGAGAGGCTAACCAGTCGTGTGTACTCAATTTGCTTGTCGCGCCATAGGCGAGAGATCTCCTCCCCACGGCCCGGAAAGAGTTCCTCAGCGGTAGTTGCAACGGAATGGACATCGAGCAGCGTTCCGTAGGCATCAAAGACCAGTCCCTGAGTAGAATTCATAGGCTTTCACTAAAAAGGTGTCTCGTGGACAAGAACAACCACCCAGGCAACAAAAGCTTTCTGCCGAGCAAACCCTGCAAGGCCTGCGGGCGCCCCATGACTTGGCGGAAGTCCTGGGCCAAGAACTGGGATGAGGTGAAGTACTGCTCCGAGGCCTGCCGCAAGTCAAAGGTAACAAAGTAGTTGTCAATTGGGTGCAGAATCCCTTTATGGACACCAGTCACCCGGCGCCATCACAAGAACTCGAGGTCTGTTTCGCTCTGGCGAGCGAAGAGTCTGTGCTCACCCCCAAAGCGCTTGGCAACTGGGAGCGGCTGAGCGGCATTGCGCCGCGTCGAAGGTCGCTCAATGCGGTCTACTTCGACACCAACGATTTTCTGCTCACCAAGAGTCGAATCGGCCTGCGAATCCGACGCGACTCCGGCCGATGGGAGCAGACCTTCAAGGCCGAAACCAATGGCCTGGACCGCATCGAGCACAACCACCTTCTTGCCCAACGCGCCGCCGCACCGATTCCTTCTATTGATCCGTCCGGCCTTCCGGCGACACCCGAGCTTGAGGCGCTCGGTCTCAAGCGCTCGCAAATCGCCACCCTCACCAACCCCCAGGCCCTCGAGGCTCAGTTCGAGGTGAAGGTGACCCGCCACACATGGAAGATCCGCATCAACGAGAGTGAGCTTGAACTCGCCATCGACCAAGGCACCCTTCTGGCCGACGAGAAATCCCGCGACATTCAAGAAATCGAACTCGAGCTGGTTTCTGGGCGTCGGCTCGACCTCTGGCTGGCCAGTCAAGAGCTCTCTGACCATCTCGCACGGTCATCGCGAAGGGCCTTCATCGAGTCACGATCCAAGGCCCAGCGGGGCATGGGCCTGCTCGACCCAGTATTCATTCTGGCAAAGCCCCCCAAGGTTCGGGCCTCTGGTGACACCGCGAACATTATCGCCACCCATCTCCAACGCACGACGCAATGGCTGTCTCTTGAGATTGCAAGGGTGCTGGAGTCTCACGACCCCGAGGGAACACACAGCGCCCGAGTGGCGATACGCCAAATTCGCACTAGCCTGAAGCTCCTTGAAGCCTGCGGTCAGGGTGCCCGAGTGGCATCCTTGATTGAGGAGGCCCGGTGGCTTGCAGATACCCTGGGGAGACTGCGCGACTTGGATGTGGCCATCGAGAAGGTGGTCGACCCGATCCTTGCGGCCCTTCAATCAGACCGAGACCTTCTTGCCTGCCAGGCTGTCATCGAGTCTCGGCGAGAGGTGATTCGCGCAGAGTTAAGAACAACGCTGGTCCAAGAGAGAAGCCGGGGGTTTCTGATACAGCTCTTTAAGCTCTCTGAGGAATTGCCCGGCCTCTTCGGCATGCCAGCGGCCGAGCAGATTGCGCAAGAGCAGAGCGCCTTGCTGCTGCAGAAGGTGAAGAAGCGTCGCAAGCGAGCGGTCGACCCCGAGAGTCGGCATCGGCTGCGACTTGCCTACAAGGCGTTGCGCTATGCCACACCAATACTGGTGCAACTCGGTGGCGACGAGCGGCTGCTAATTGATGCAGCGAAGGATGCCGCCAAACAGCAAGACACCCTGGGCGATGAGCAAGACCGCGCGGTGATGTGGAATACGCTCTCGGCAGCCCTGCTGACTCAAATGGATTCACTTCAAGAAGAACAGCGGCAGCACTTCCTTGACTTGGCCAGGGGATTTCTAATCGGACTATCCACATCCGACCAAGGGTAAGCCCAGGGCGCTGCGCCTCTATACTTCGGCCATGCGTCCCGATTCACCCTGCATTGCCATCTGCTCGACTGCCCAAGGCGACAACATCTGCCGAGGGTGCGGAAGAACCTTTGAAGAAATTGGCAACTGGGTCGGCATGAGCCAGGCCAACAAAGACAAGGTCTGGGAGCGAATTGAAGCCGAAGGAACGGCCCTGCGCTTTACGACCTATCGGGAGCGTGCTGGGCTGTAGGGAGTTGCGGGTTTTAGGGAGCGTGCTGGGCTGAGATTGCCATGGCGCAGCAGTGGGCGCTGGCCCAGGCCCACTGGAAGTTGTGGCCTCCAAGATGGCCAGTGACATCGACCACCTCTCCAATCAAATAGAGCGACGAATCCCTGCGGCTCTGCAAGGTTCGAGGATCGAGACCCTTGGTGCAGACACCACCGCGCATCACCTCGGCCTTGTTCCAACCCAGATGGCCCGCAGGCTTGAGCGAGAAACTTCGGAGTCGATCGATGAGCTGTTCGCGCACCGCACGGCCCAGTTCGGCCCACTTTCTGTCTATGGGGTAATCCTCTCCAAGGCTCAGCGCAAGCCCAGCGGCAAGCCGCTTGGGAAACCAATGCTCAAGCAGTTGAACTACCGAAAATCGACCCATCTCTCTCTCATCGAATAGATTGTCTTGGGGCAATGCAGCCAACCAGTCCACGGAGATGGCCTGGCCCTGCTCCCAGTAATTGCTTGCCTGCAACACGGCCGGTCCCGAGAGCCCTTTGTGTGTCATTAACGCATCCTCCAGGAAGCAGGCCTGACCATACCCATGGCCGGCCTCCCCCACCGAAATCGAGACGCGTTGGGAGACGCCCGGCATCTGAGTAACCCAAGCCTGATCCGTTGAGGTAAACGACATGGGCACCAGGCCTGCCCGTACCGGGGTGATCCCCAAGCCCCGCGAGCGAGCAAAATCAAGGCCCCAGGCCGATGCACCAATGGCAGGAACCGCCATCCCACCGGTGGCCACTACCAGTTGGCGGCACGTCAGGGAGTCGAGCCCAGTGAGAGAGATGCGCCAATGCTCGGCCTCTCGAACCACAGCTGCAATCTCCACAGGGTGACGAATGCTCACTGCCCCCTTCAGGGACTCGGCAAGAAGAAGGCCAATGATGTCTTGCGATGAGCGGTCGCAGAAGAGTTGGCCCGAGTGCTTCTCGTGAAATGGGATTCGATGGGACCGGACAAGGCCGATGAAATCCTGCGGACGATACTGCCGAAGAGCCCAATCGGCGAATCCAGGATTTAGGCTAAGGAAGTTCGCTGGCCCTGAGTCTTGGTTGGTGAAGTTGCAGCGCCCGCCACCACTGATGCGAATCTTCTCGGCGATTTTCTTGGCATGGTCGAGAACCACCACACGAAGGCCCCGCTGACCAAGAATCGAGGCACAAAAAAGGCCGGCAGCGCCGGCCCCAATAACAGCAACATCGAAAATAAGGAGCGCCTTAAGAGGGAGAGCTCATGCGGCCAATGGCACAACTCACGAAAGACTTCACATTGGCCACACCCGCCTCTAGGCCCTGCACCGACCCCTGCTCGGGGTAGCCCATCGAGCGGAGTTTGCTCGCCAGCAAGGTGCGCTGAGTCTCGGGTGCATCCACTAGGATGCGCTGGCTCTCCCGTTCGATCCGAACCGACTCCACACCTTCAATGGCTTTAAGACCCTTCACAATGGAGTTCTCACAGCCACCGCATTTGATGTTTTCAACAAGAAATTCCAAAGCCATGGTTTTGGTCTCTTTCATGATTCAATGCAGTTAGCTTAAATCTTTTTGAAGATGGTGTCTGGGCAGGTGTACTGGCTCTCGGTGCTGGCCGATTCAGGGCTGCCGTCTTGGCATTTGTAAATGCATGTGCGGCGGCCCTTGGTCACGCTCTGCTCGGCGATGTAACAAGGAATTTCAATATTCTGTTTGGGCTGCGAAACTGTTTTGTGCACATTGCTGCTACCACCCTCGCAAGCGAGGAGCCCAAACGAGGCGAACACCAAGAGAAAGATTCGCATGGCCGGCTCCTTCAAAGTTCTCCACACTAGTGGGACCCCATTGGATGCGGTGAAGTTCCACCTGCTAGAGGAGTGGCTCTCCCTGCCTGGGCCTATTGCGGGGTTTGTGACAACCTTCTGCGGCGGCGCAGCCGAACACCGAGGTACCAAGCCCAGTGGGTTAGGAAATAGCCGAGCACCGACGATGACACCGCAAAGATGCACATGCCGAGAAAGACCGCCAAACCAATGTCTCCCAGCTGCAGAAACACACCCAGGCCACCGTCGGCCATCATGGCCTCGGCAAACTTCTCCTGGGACACTGCACTTGTTCCATCGCCGAGGACTCGAATGCCTACAAGGTAGGCAATGAACCAAATCGGGGGGAAGGTAAACGGATTGGTTACGAGGGTGCTGACGGCCGCAACTGGAACGTTGCCGCGGATGAATATGCAGACGAATGCGGCGGCGGGAATCTGCCCGATCGGCAGCAGAAAAGCAAAAAACAGCCCGCAAGAGACACCCACTGCAACACTGCGACGATTCACATGCCAGAGGCTGAAATCGAAAAGCCTTGGGCCAAGCCACTTCAGATACTTGTTCTGACCAAGTTTCTCCTGATCTGGAATCCACTTCTGAATAAACTTTTTGGCCATTGACCCCTCGGAGCAGCGTTGATTTCGCGACTGCCCCGGATCATATCAGCCGATAAAGCTCCGGCATCAGCCGCTCGCCAGAGCCACTGCTTTTGAGCCCCTCAAGCTTTGTACCAACACTCTTGGCAATGGGCGAAGCCAACCTCGTCTGCGCCGACATCTCCAAGTAATAGGCCAGGTCTTTGGCGGCATTGGCCACAGTAAATCGAAGGCCTCGCGGATCGCCCTCTAACCAAAACGGGCGCACCCGATCAAGTGCTGCACCCCGACCACCGCCCTTCTCTAGGGTGTCGGCAAAGACCTCCAAAGAAATGCCCATGGCATCGGCGCAGGCAGCCGCCTCCGAGAAGAGGGCCACCGAACCCAGAGAGACAAAGTTGTGCAGGAGTTTGAGGCGATGGCCCGCACCCACGCCGCCCGCATGGGTGATGTTCTCGGCAAGTTTCTCTAACAGGGGCCTGGCCATCTGAAAGGTGGCCTCTTCGGCACCCACCAGAAGATTCAGGCGCCCCTCCGCGGCCTCCTTGGGCGTGCGTGTCATGGCGGCATCGATAAACAGAATGGACTGGGCGGCCAAAGCCTTCGCCAACTTAACGGTGGAGTCGGGAATGGCGGTTGAAAAATCGATGACCAGTTCCAGGCGATGAGACGACTGCAAAACACCCCCGGGCCCAAGCACCACCTGCTCGACCTGCGGCGAGCCGGTGACACAAATCAGCAGCCAGTCACTGCGATCGCAGAGGGCGGGGATCGAATCCACCGAAGCCGCACCAAGATCCAACAAATCCGTGCTGTCTTGATTGCCTGGGTGATTAAGAAAGGAAACCGAAAAACCGGCCCGAAGCAGACAACCTGCAATGCCATGGCCCATGCGGCCCACACCCACCAAACCCAATCGTTTCTTATTCAACTGACTCTCCCCAATTGATCTCCTGCAAGTTCACGTGACTGCATGGCGCGACACCACAAGGTGGGAGACCGCAAGCGAGACCATCAAAGCGCGAGCGGTTGCGCATAGCCTGTCAGTTCAAGATACCCCCGACCCACCTCCTTCGCATCCCGAATCACCCGCACCGCGCCCTCCCAATAGAACCCCCCGGTGCTCGCCCGCGCATCAATCTCTTGATCATCCATCATCGGCTGAATGAGCACCGACCCACCGCCAAGATGCAGGCGAATCTCCACGGGGTAGCGGGCGCCTGAGTGGGGCGACTGCCAGACGCGCACCACCTCCCATCGCGCAGTTTGGCTCCCGCCGCGCCGCTGATTGAGGCGATCCCGCAGATCCACCTCCGAAAACAAGGCCTGGCCCTGCCCATCTCGAATTCGAAAGAGCATCCAGGACTCCCCCGAATCCAGATGCAGTCCGAGCCAGTCCCAACCGACTGCGCCTCCCATCAGCAGACTGCTCGACCATTCATGGTCGAGCCAGGCCTGACCGGTCAGCGATTGCTCCGCTGCCAAATCCGCCGTGCCTTGCTGGCTCAACCGACCCAAGAAATCCTTCGATAGTCCCAGTGATGCCACCACATTCAGATGGGGCCGACTGTAGTAATAGCTCGCCTGTTCCTTGGCGGGGCCCTTGGCCGAGAGACCTGCTTGGCCTCGCAAGACCGGTGGGCGATTGGTTCGTGCCTGGAAGGAGAGTCGCCAGCCGTCTGCAGCAATCAGACCCCGGTAATGGTCAATGCCCGGCGATTCGATCGACTGCCGATCCAGTGTCCAGCGATTGAGCTTCAATGCGGTGTCGGTCTCCGAGAAGACCGCATCCGCAAACCCTGTCCGACTCACCTGATCGGCATGAATCACTCGCTGCGAGCCATCAATCGAGAGTGCGGCGTGAGAAAAGAGGAGTTGTCGGGGTGCGAAACGACTCGGGTTGGAATCCGGATGCGCCGTTCGGCTGCGAAAGAATGTCAACTGAAAACCAACGGCCCGACCCAAGGCTGTGCGAAGCCACCCAGTGAGATACCACCACTCGGTTCGGTAATCGGGGTGCCCACCATGGTCCCGGGGAAATACAAGCGGCCGAGGAGTAACGCGCGCATAAGACTTCCCCTGCAAAGGGCTCGAGGCGTTACTGGTTCGCCAGGGGTGGGCGAGCAATGCAGCAAAACCACACTCAAGGATTCGTCTTCGATTCATCGAGTCACCAATCGGCCCGAAGGGATTGGATGAGTCGGCGCTCATCAATGCGATGCGCCATGGCCATGGCGACCACGACCGAAATCGCCACCAGGCTCAATAGAAGCAGGCCCATCTGTCCCCAGGGCCAGTCGGTCTGCATCGTCCAATGAAACGATTCGGGATTCACCTTGTGGATCAACACCTGACTCATCAGCATTCCCATAAGAGATCCCCACACGCCGCCGAGCAGAACCAGCCCCCCGAGCTCCCAGGCAATGGTTATCGAACGTTGACCGCGCGACTGGCCCATCTGGCTCAGAAGACCAAATTCATGCTCCCTCAACATGAGTTGTGCAGAAAAGCCAATGGCCACGGTGAGTAGTGCAATCAGGATGGCCACGAGTTCGAGTGCATAGGTAATGGCAAAACTACGATCGAATATCCGAAGCGACATTTCGCGGATGGCCTCGGACTCCACCCACTGAATCTCACCCAAACCATCATTGAAAGCAGTGAGTTCCGTTCGCAGGACTGCAGCCGAATGTCCCGGCTGTCGCCAGATGGAAATCGAGGAGATGGCGCGATCACCTGTAATGGCTTGGTAGTTCGCGAGATTCATCACCACCGAGCCATGCTGTCGACCATAGTCACGGAATATCCCTGCCACCCATATCCGTCGGGCAGCCTGTCCACCCAGGGGAAGCGTCTGAACACTGCCAGCTGCCCAGCCATAGAGATCACGCATGGCCTCTGATGCAAACACCACGGGCAGCGATGAGTCACCGACCAAGCGTGCCTCGCCCACCAAGGGCAGTGCAATGCGGGCCGCTGAATCAGAGCGGGGTGCTGAATCAGCGGCAAGGTCTAACCCTCCAATGGGCTTTGCAATGAGAACAACGGGCGGCAATGCAGGGTTGAGTAGAACGCGTTGATGACGGGCCGCCTCTACCCGTGATACGGAATCGAGCCGCCCGAGGCCTTCAATGGAGTCCGCCGACAGCCTCTCCACCTGGGCTGCCGAAGCTTGGTGGCTGTAGAGATCTGCCGGCAGAACCTGCTCGAGCCACTGGCCCACTGAACTGCGAAAGCTCGAGACCATGACCATCATGGCCACCGCGAGTGCCACAGCCGCCACGACCCCGGAGATCAATGCAGCCGAAGAGGAAGAGGCCTGACGAAGTCGCCACCTTGCAAGTCGATTGCCCGCGATCGAGAAGTTCGCAACCAACCATGGCGCCGTGGCCACTGCCGCAACTAGGAGCGTGGCCATGGCCATGTAACCCCCGAAGGAAATCACCCCCCATGCAGGTAGAAGCGCAAAGAGCCCTGCGAGCGCCAGAAGTGCAAAGCCAAAGACAAGCAACGGCTTGGCATCGCGGCCCAGCGACTCATCGGACGATGATCGAAGTTGTTGCGCTGGGCTCGACCAGTCTGTGCGGCGAAGACTCAACCATGCGGCAACCCAGCCCATGAATCCCGCCAAGCCCATGAACGTCCCCATGGTGAGCAGATCGAGTTGCAGATCGGCTGAGCCCGCCCTGAAATAGCCACCGCCGAGGTCGGCCCCGACAAAATGCAGCATCGCAGCCGCAAGGAGTGCTCCTGCCATTGCACCCAAGGCGCCTCCCACGAGTCCAACACAGACGCCAACAGAGAGAAAGATTCGTTGGACCCAGGGCAGCGGTGCACCCAGGCTCAGCAAGAGCGCAACGAGTTGTTGCTGTCTTCGCACAGCCAGTGCCACCGAGAGCGAAATCAGAAATCCGCCGGTGACAAGGGCCACCAGTGCCAAGACCGTGAGATTGACTCGGTACGCACGTGAGACATTCGACATGCGCTGTTCGCGATCGCTCTTTTGCACAAGCATGAGCGGCCACTGCCCCTGCAAGAGGCGGGACTGCAGCAACTCCACTCGAAGGTCTTCACGCACGCGTAGGTCGATTCGGCTGAGTTGACCCAGCCGGCCAAACTGCCACTGGGCGCTGCCCAGATCCATTACTGCAACGGATTCGCCAAGGGCTTGGGGCACACTTCCACGGACCACCAGTGAGACCGTGCGGCCCATGGCCGTGAGGGCGATCGAATCCCCCTCAGAGACCGCAAGCGCTGCCATGGCCTTGGGCGAGAGAAAGACGGAGTCGATCTGAAACAGGGCATCTCGACCCCCCTCAGCCGCCTGCGGGAGAAGAGAGGGCGTGACACGCGCGGCGCGAAAGAGGTCAAGAGCGACAATACGAACTTGGTCGGTTCCGATCTCCAGCGCCGGACTGGCCGACTCGATTCCCAAATCACTTGCCTCGTCTAGAAGCCGCGCAAAATGATCTTCTGGAAAAGTCTCTTGGGATGCCACGAGCTGCAGACTCGACTGGCCATTGACAAGCTCTACAGCCCGCGAAAAGCTCTGCAAGGCGGAATGATTCACCAAGTGAATGGCAACGGCCAGCGCCATCCCAATGGCCACCATAAGGAGCGATGCAAGCCACCGACCCCACTGCTGGCGAATCGCACCCCAGACGAGCCAGAGAAAGAGCCGATTAAGTCCGCTCATCTTCGTGGTTCGGCCGAACCAGCATGCCGTCTGCAAGCCGCCATTGCTCGTCGAGCATCATGGCCGCACGCTCGGAGTGCGTCACCATAACCAGAATGGCGTCTTGCTCTCGACACAACTGCGAGAGCGTCTCGAGCGCCCGATTGGCAGCGCTCGGGTCTAGGTTGCCGGTGGGCTCATCGGCAAGCACCATCTTTGGCGAATGCACCAGCGCACGTGCCAGGGCGACCCGTTGTTGCTCACCACCCGAGAGGGTGCGCGGGAAATCACCGGCGCGGGCGGCGAGACCCAGACGCTCGAGCAAGGCCATGGCCGCGCTATGCGCGCGCTGCTCTGTCCAGTTATTGAGCAAGCAAGGCAGCATCACATTCTGCAGCGCAGAGAGATGACCAACCAGATGAAAAGCCTGGAAGACAAATCCCAGGCGGCTGCGTCGAAAATCGAGCCGTTCGTTGACCGACATGTCCGAGATGGATTGGCCCGCCCAGGCAACCTTGCCCTCGGTGGGCTGCTCAAGACCGGCCATGAGGTTGAGCAGACTCGACTTGCCGCTGCCGGACTCCCCGCAGATGGCAATCTGGATGGGCGGCCGCAGGCAACAATCAACGCCTCGGAAGAGCCAACGCTCGCCAGGCAACTCAAATCCAATTCGAGACAACTCAAGCATCGTATGGCGTCCGCTTCTTATCGATTCTTCCGGGTTTTGGTCCTATGGTTGCGCATCGTAACAACCCACCATCAGGAGCAAGCCATGTTTGGTCGTTCTGCAAGCAAACCCCTTATTGCCCTCACTGCCCTTCTGCTGGCGATCGGCGCGCACGCCGCCGACTCCATCACCATGGCATCAACCACCTCGACAGACAACTCAGGCCTTTTCACGGCCCTGTTGCCAGCCTTCAAGAGGGACACCAACATCGACGTCAAGGTGGTGGCGGTTGGCACTGGCCAGGCCATTGATATCGCCAAGCGCGGCGATGCCGACGTTCTATTCGTGCACGACAAGGAGAAAGAAGAGGCCTTCGTTAGCGATGGATTCGGACTCAAGCGACTCGATGTGATGTACAACGACTTTGTGCTCATTGGCCCGAAGTCAGATCCCGCAAAGAGCAAAGGCACCGACATTCTGGCCGGCCTTAAGGCGGTGGCGGCATCGGGTACCCCATTTGTGTCCCGCGGTGACAAGAGCGGCACACATGCCGCCGAGATTCGATATTGGAAGGATGCGGGTGTCGAGAACAAGGGCGCAGGCTACAAGGAGTGCGGCTGCGGAATGGGCCAGGCCCTGAATACGGCGGCTGGCCTCAATGGCTATGTCTTATCGGACCGAGCCACCTGGGCCAACTTCAAAAACAAGGCCGACCTCGTCATTCTGGTCGAGGGCGACAAGCGACTCTTCAACCAGTACGGGGTCATCGTGGTCAACCCTGCCAAGCACCCCCAAGTTAGGCGGGATGCCGCCCAGAAGTTTGCCGACTGGGTGGTGTCCAGCAGGGGCCAGGCCGCCATCAACGGCTACAAAATTGGCGGTGAGCAGCTCTTTTTTGGCAACGCAGCAAAATGACCTAAATCCCATAGAAAAAGTACGGAATCTTGTCCTTCAAAATTTGTCATAGACAAAGAAGCAAAGTACGGGTTACTCTCTAGCCACCTCCTTTCGAAGGACAAGAAATGAAACTCACTAGAAAAGTTCACGTTGCCCTCGAAGCCCTGCTGCTGGTGGCCCAGCGTCAAGGGTCATCGCCGCTGAACCTCAACATCATCAGCCGAGAGCTCTCGGTGTCCGTCAGCTACCTCGAGGGCCTCTTTAAGTCCCTGCGGCTTGCGCAGATGGTGACGCCTGTTCGAGGACCTGGCGGCGGCTACCGCCTTGCCCTCAATGCCCAAGACATTGCGGTGTCCCAGGTTGCAGCGGCCGTAGAGCCCAACCAGACCGAGGACCTCGAGCCGTCGGACAAGTCCGGACAGGCCTCGCCCGTCGAGGACATGACCCTTGGCCTTGCGGCTCGGGTGCACGAGGTGGAGCAGCTGTTCCTTGACCAGGTGAGCCTGGCCGACGTGCTCAAGAGCTACAAAGAGCGTCAGCAGAGAACCCTTCGGCTACACCGCCGCTCGCTCCACTCCGAGGCGTATCGCTACTCCGACTCTCGCCTTGGCGAGGAGGCCGCGATGCATCCATGATTCTCCCGCTCGGGAACGTCCTCTTTCACGGCAGCAGTATTCAGAACGTAGAGAGGATTCTCGAGTCGGACAGGCTTCTGCCGACTGCTCGGCTGGTCGGTAGCCTCGCAGCCGGGCTAAGCCCCAAGCTCCTCAAGCATTTCCCGGAATGCAGGGTTGCGAGCCTGTCCCGTAGCCTCTCGGTGGCCCGCGCCCACTCCTCGGGAATAGGGAGAATTCAAGCCGCGGTGCTCATGTTTGATGCAGAAAAAATTAAACAGCGCATCGGTGCCAGGCTCATTGCCTGCAACGACATTTATCTTCAGTCTGGAACTCCGAGACACCTGCTCAATGAGTCAGAGGAGGCAGCCATCGGCGGCCTACGGCCGATCCGATCTCTGGTGATGCATGTCATCCTCTTTAAGACCGGACAGCGGTCCATCTCTGATTTACTGGCCGACCTGCCCCGAATCGCGACACACCCTGGACTGGTGGTCCTTACCGACCGGCGCAAGGCCGAATGGGACACCGAGCCCGAACGAACCTTTGAGCGATTCATTGGCCTGGGGCCTCTCAGAAAGCGACTATCCGCACCCCTGATTCGGCATCACCGAAGATTTCTCGGAGGGCCAAAGCGAATGGAGCTTCTCAAGACGATTGTGGCTAGCGAGGGCTCAGGATGGAAGAAAACACATCCGGAACCCAACGGTGCTCGGACTTTGAGGGCCGGTGGGTCTTGGAAGTGGAGACCCGCTGTTTAGGCAGTTTGATCGGGCCTTTTCGAATACGTTTGTAGGGAATCTGCGTGAGTAGATGGGCAATGCAGTTCATGCGCGCCTGACGCTTGTTGTCGCCCTCTACCCCATGCCACGGCGCCTCGGGGATATCGGTGTGTTGAAACATCTCGTCCTTGGCCTTTGAGTACTCATTCCAGACGGCCCTGGACTTGAAATCGATGGGGCTCAGTTTCCATTGTTTGAGAGGATCGCGGGCCCGATCTTGAAACCGCTTCTCTTGAACCTGCGGACTCACCGAAAACCAATACTTCACCAGGTGAATCCCAGAGCGCACCAACATGCGCTCGAACTCGGGGCATGAGCGAAAAAACTCCTCGACCTCATCTTCACTGCAAAAGCCCATTACTCGCTCCACACCGGCCCGGTTGTACCAAGATCGATCGAAGAGGACGATCTCCCCAGGCGAGGGCAGATGAGATACATAACGCTGGAAATACCACTGGCCGCGCTCTCGGTCACTGGGTGCGGATAAGGCTGCAATTTTGCAGACGCGGGGGTTCAAGACCTCTGTGATGCGCTTGATGACGCCTCCTTTTCCCGCTGCATCCCTGCCCTCGAAGATCACGAGCACCCGTGCCTTGGTGGCCGCAACCCAGGTCTGCATGTGCACGAGTTCCTCTTGGAGTCGCAAGAAAGCCTGTGCGTATACTTCTTCGGTTTCCTTCTTTCCAAGAGTGGGTTTATTCAAGGGTTTCTTGGCTGGAGAAAGCGATTTCGAGCGGTTGGTCATGAGTCTCCCTTATTTACCTTTTGTCATGGTGGTCACACAAATGTCATATTGCACTCTACTCCTTCTCTAATTTATCTGCCCCGTCATGATCGAGCCCGTCGCCTCCACTCAGCCAGCCAGCAACAGTCAGCGCAGCCTCCAGAGCCTCCTTCCGTTCATGCAGATGCTCGGCTACGGCGGACTGCTTCCATTTTTCGCCCTCGCTCTCATCTCGGTGTTTTCAAGTGCCGGAGAAATCCAACAGATCGCCCAAAAAGGCTTGCTCCTCTACACCGCCTCCGTCATTAGCTTTGTTGGGGCCGTATCTTGGGGACTGGCCCTGGCCATGCACGAGCTCTCGGGCCTGCAACGCACCCGTCTTCTGCTCTGGAGCGTGGTGCCCTCCTTGCTGGCGGTTGGGGCAGCCCTGCTCAATGGACGCTTTGCCATTTTTGGGCTCATGGCCGCGCTCTCGCTCGCTTACTGGATGGACAGGCTGCATGGCCAGCAGATGGGCTTTCCGCAGGCCTGGATTCGGCTGCGACTGCAACTCACGCTTGGCGTGCTCATTGCCTTGGCCATTGCCCTATTGGCTTGACACCGAACTGGTCTAAAGGATTCGACCCAGCCTTGCTCGCCAGCGCGCAAGGCGACGACTTCAAAGCATTCATCGCACGCTTTAACCAGCTTGCAGCTGCGCGAGGTCTGCAGACGGGCCAAGGGCGGGCCCTTCAGTTTTTACCGCAGGAACAGCTCCCCGCTGGGAGTTCATACGAATCCCACATTGCGCTGACTGGCGAGGTGCCCACCCGAGACAACCTTCACGACCGGTTCAATACACTTGTATGGCTACACGCGCCAAGAACCAAGGCAATGCTCAACCGACTGCAGGCGGTGGAGTTGCAACGCTTGGGGGGCACTGGGCCGCGCGGCAACACCAGAGATGCTGCCACCTTGATGGACGAAAACCTGGCGCTCCTCGTTTACCGCAAGCATCCACCCCCATTGAGAGACCGCGACTGGAAAAGCCTGTTCTGGGATCAGCGAGGCCATTGGGGACAGGAGTGGACGATCTTGGTCTTTGGTCATGCCCTGATGGAGAAATTACAGCAGCCTTATCTCAGCCTCACGGCACACTGCATCTGCCTGCGCTTGCCAACCGATGAATGGATTGAGGTGGACGCGGCCTTGGAAGAATGGATCAAGGCGCGCTCTTGCCAGACGGCGCAGCTCGAGCGAACCGAGCAGACCGAGCGAACCGAGCGAACCAAGAAAAAGGGTCCAGCGACAGAAGAGCCCTTCCACGAGGAAGCGCTGGGCCCACGAAGCCTCTGCCCACTGCCGCTCTTGGGAATTCCGGGATGGCACGCCGACAACTCATCCGAAGCCTTCTACAACAACGATCGGATCTTCCGGCCCCAACTCAACCGGGCGGTAGAATGAACCCATCATGATGAAATACATCACCATCGCCGGCTGGATTGCCGTGGCCATACTCTTGCTGAGCACGGCACTCAACCACCTGGGCTTCTAGGCTTTTCGAGAAGCCGCCTCAAGAGAACCCGTTAAAAAAGCGTCTAGAAAAGAAAAGGGCTGCGATTGCAGCCCTTTTTTTCGCCCGAACAACGTTTAGAGTTCGGCGATCTTATCGGCAACGCGATGCTGATTGGCCACCACCTTCTCACGAAGTGCAACGATCTGGCTGCGCAACTCCATCACATCCTCGAGGTCCTTCTCGAGCGCATGGCGGTTCTCGCCTTCTTGTTCATAGATCTCCATGATGTGGTTGCGGTTGTTCTCGGCAACCTCCCGGGCCTCGGCCACGCGTGCGGTGTTCTCGGTGACTCGCTGATCATTCTCCGCGGCGGTAACAGACTTCATGTTGCGCTCGAGTTCGCCGTCGATCCATGCAGCATTTGAATTCCCAAGTTCGTCGATGACATCGAAGAACTCGTTGTTGTGGGCCGTGATCAGAATGTTGATCTCAACCATGAGTTTGTTGACCTGAACGAGCATCTCGTTGATCTTGACTGCATTGCGGTTCGCAGCGGCACGTCGCTCAATGCCTTCGATTCGCGCGCGATTCAACATGGAGTTCTTGAAACGCTCCTCGTCGGGGGTCGACGGCTCAAGCTGTTCCAAAATGGCCAGGCGGTTGCGAACCACGTCCTCGAAGGTGGCCGACAAGAGTGTTCCATTTCCGGACGACTCGGCCGCAAAAGACTCCAGCGCCAGGGTACGGTTCTCTTCAATGGCTGAGCGGCCCACAAGGGTCTGGGCGGTGTTGAACCGCACATAAGACTCTGCATCAAAAATACGACGGCGGTTCTTTTTAATCCGCAGTTCGGTGGCTTCGTTCATTTTTATTTAACTCCTAGAATTGGGTGGCGATTAGGCAGCGGCCTTCTCGGCGAGTTCTTTTTCGCTGGGCAGGTTGTTGCGTGTCGAGAGCAGCAGCTTGTTGATGTAGATGATTCCGCGCTGCGGCTTGAACAACTCCGCCGCGTCGTAGACCATCTCCTGGACGTAGTCGGCCTGGTCGGCAGCCACCACGGCGTGCAGAACCTCGGTCTTGGGAATCTCTGGCAGGCCCGAGGACTCAGAGGCCTTGCCCACTGGGGCGCCACGAACCGAGTAGTAATAAACCTCGTTGATGCCCCTTGCACGCAGTTTTTCAGCGATATCGTGTGCACCGCCTTCGTAGAGGATGACCGTGAACTCTCGGGTGTAGTCGAGGACGGTGCCCTCGGGAATCTTCTTGAATTTGTCGATGTTCACGACATGGCTCCCATGGCCGAGGTGGCGCCACGGTCCTCAAGCAGGTGTGCCGGGATGTAGGTGGCCGCCTGCACCAGCGGGGTGGCATAGATATAACCCATGCCCGGGGTGTCAAGACGACCTGCGAGGAACATGCGCTCGAAGATGCGAACCATCTGGTCCTTGGCGACCAAGACGGTAATGATCTCGCGCTCGACCTCCACTGCTACGCCAAGAAATCCCATGCGCTCACGGATGCCCGTGCCCACACCCTGGTGAACGGTGGCGCCCTGAACACCGGCGTCGAGAAGAGATTGGTTGATCACGTCGGCCATCCCCTTCTGCACAACGCAGGTAATAAGAGAGACCTCTGTGAGGTTGACTAGTTTTCGCTTGGCCATGAATGGCTCCCCTGTTTTAAATATTGATGTTGTTGAATCTAGCTCGAGGCGCGGGCCATGTTGGCGGCCACGGCTTCATCCTCTTTGGCCTCAGCGAGGGCGCGTTCGTTTTCTCGCTTGGTCTTCCACTGAACATAGACACCGAGTGCAAGCACCGCCACGATCGGGCAGATAGAGGCAGAGGCCAGAATTCCAAAGCCCTCAACAGCGCCCACGGCCTTACCAAAACCCAGGCCCATGGCCAGCACCAGCGGCACCGTGACAGGCCCCGTTGTGACCCCGGCACTGTCCCAGCCGACGTTCACAAACTCCTCGGTGGACATTGCAGTGAGGATAATTCCGATGATGTAGCCCGGAATCAGGATGTAGAGCAGGCTGAAATCAAAAATGAGCTTGATGACCCCGAGCATGATTCCAACGGCCACCCCGAAGGAGACGGAGTACATGAGCATGGACTTCTTGAACGAGCCATTGGTGAGGTTCTGCACGGTGAGGCCCAAGGCATTGAGCGCGGGCTCGGCCAATGTGGCTCCAAAGCCAAGAATCCAAGAGAAGAGCGCGGCAATAAAGATTCCCACACCGGCGGAATAGAGCGGTGCATTGGGCATGGCCTCGATGGCAGTAAACAACCCAGGCACCAGACTTCCCGCGCCGTCACCGAGTTTTGAAAGACCATATGTGAGACCAACACTGAATACGCACATTCCCAGGACCGACAAGAAGATGCCGTAGAAGATGATGAAAGCGTTGGGAAGCTTCTCGCGAAGCACGAGAAAGAGGACGATCATCAGGAAGATGACGAGCGGCACAATCGCGCGAATGCCGCCAACAATCTCCATTCCAGGGGAGACCGTCCACCACTCCACAGGACCCGTCGCGGCAGCAGCCGCGGCAACAGAGGCCTGCTTGGTAGCGGCCTCAGCAAGGATTGTTTCAACAGGCACGGTCATCTGGAAGTAGATGGCCAATCCGCAGACCGCAACAATTGGGAAAACCGAAGCCAGGGTAACAATGCCAAAGCCTTGCAGCTTGCTGTCCCCCGCACCGCCGGCAGTGGCCACGCCAATACCAAGGGCCAGAACCAGGGGCACAGTCACGGGGCCGGTGGTTACCGCACCGCAGTCCCAGGCCAAACCAATCACGGTGCGCAGATCGGGGTTAAACCAGCAATAGGCGGTCATGAGAACCGCGGGCACCATGCTGATGTAGATCAGCGGCTTGAGGCTCCAGTTGTAGAGGAAGCGCATGGTTCCAATAACCGCTGCAATTCCAACGCCCACGCCAACCACCAGAACCGTGGCATCCACCCGGTCGTTCAAAAGCGTGTAGAGGTAGGGGGCATTCTTGGGGTCGACGATCTGGCCGGCGACCTGCAAGGCGCCAATGGCGGGTTCTGCAAACGTTACGCCGATTCCCAAAAGGAACGCGATGAACAAGACCCCCACCAGAGGCAGTTTCAGCGGCAGCTTGTTCCCAATAATCTCGCCAAAGGGCATCAGACCCAGCTTGAGGCCCTCGAGGAAGATCATCAGGCCGACCATCACAGCCAGAAGACCCAGTCCGAGGGTGGCGGAATCCTTTACGCTCTGGTTGAGCACCAAGAGCTGGAAGAGGGCCAGGTAGGCGGCAAGCGGCACGACAGCCCGAGCCTGCTCCATGAAACGGACCGACAAATAGGGCTGGAGGAGTTTGTAGGTGTCCATGCCGCCCAGACGCATTTTTTCTGGCTTCTGGGGAACCTCATTGCCGTTTTGGTCGAAAAGCGGCCGAGTCATCAGCTTCGAATAGCTGACTTGGTCTGAATCAACGGTGATCGCCTGAACATAATCACCGTAACGAATGGAACGCGGCATGAAACCTCCCCAAGGAATTTGCTAATTGAGGCGGAGCATATCCTTAAAAGGCCGCCTTCGACAACTTTTAAGCAAAAAGTTCATGTAAACCCTTACCCTCGTCCGATAACCACCATTGGGCGTATGCTCCATGGCGCCTTCACCGACCCAACCCCAGCAACGCCGAATTCTTAAAACAACCATGACCACTCAAAGCGACCTTAAAACCCCCACCTGGTCCATTGGCCAGCGCCTTAGCATCCTCTCGGCCGCCCTTGTTCTGGGCGCCCTGATTGGCCTAGCGGCCATGGGATTCCTACTAATCATTCGATTTTTCAATGGCTTATGGGCGGTTCCGATTCCAACGAGCATCGGCCTGAACCTGGAATTCAGCATGGCCGTTGGCCTGGCCTTGCTCACGGCCGCTTTGATCGCGGGCCAGATTCTCACCATGCTCGAGAACGGCCGGCCCCACGGCGGGGCAGACCTGATTGCCGCAGCACAGAGCGGCAAAGGGCCAGATGTTCGGGCGGGAATGATCTCCACCCTTCTGGCCTTGGTGAATATCTCGGGTGGCAGTTCGGTGGGTATGTTTGGTCCCCTCTTTCATTTTGGCGGCTGCCTTGGGGCGGCGCTCAGTCGCTTTTTTAAGTCGCTGGCCAAGGGCCTCTCCCCCGACGTGATTCTCGGCAGCGGAGCGGCCGCGGCCATTTCCGCCGTGTTTCTCACCCCGATTGGGGCGGCTGTATTTGCCCACGAGGCCATTGCGCGACGTTTCGGAGGATTCGGGGCGGGCCCGGTCATATTGGCCTCCTTCGGCGCCTACTGGGTCTCAAAGCTAACCCTGGGCGACTCCCGACTCTTCAAGGTCGATAACCTTCCCCCCATCAACCTGGAGAACGCCGTATTTGCTGTTCTGGTCGGGTTGATCTGCGGATTGATCTCGGCTGCCTATATTCGTGCCTGCACCGAGGCGCCCGCCTGGGCCAAGGCCTCGGGCATCCCACTGCGCTGGCGGCCCCTGGTTCCGGCAGCGCTCTTGTTCCTGCTCTCCCCCATCTTCCCTCACCTTCTGGGCCCTGGTCTGGGTTCGATCGATCTCGCCATCACCGGCGCACTCTCGATTGGCCTCGTGTTGGCCCTCATTGCCCTGAAGATCCTCGCCACATCGACCTGCCTCGGCTTCGGATTCTTTGGAGGCATCTTTGCCCCTGCCCTGTTCCTTGGTGCGCTGGGGGGCGCTGTGGTGGACTCCTTGATCTCCTCGAGCCACATCACAAGCTTTGCCGCAATCGGAGCAGCGAGCTGCATTGCTGCGGTGATTGGTGCGCCGCTGGCGTCTATCATCATTGTTTTCGAACTGACCGGAAGCTACGAATGGACTGTCTTATCCATGCTCTCAGTGGTCGTTGCGAGCCAGATCTCGCGGTCCATGGTTGGGCGCTCCATCTTCGACCGGCAACTCGAGATGCGTGGAGTGGTTGTTCACGATGACCGGCCGTCTGAGCCCCTTGGAGGCAAGCCCGCCTAAGCCAGTCGCAGCGCCAAGCGCCGGCGATTCGGCGGCCGCCGTGGACGAACAGTGCGTTCGTCGTGACCTCGCGGCGGCCTATCGCCTGGCCGCCCATCGCGGATGGGACGACCTGGTCTGGACGCACATCTCGGCCGCAGTCCCCAATGCGCATGGTCACTACCTGCTCAATCGCTTCGGCCTGCGCTTCAACGAGGTCACAGCCTCCAACCTGGTGAGGGTCAACCTGAAAGGGGAAGTGGTGGACGGCAGCAACGCGCCCGTCAACCCCAGTGGGTTTGCCATACATGGCTGTATCCACAAGGCCCGGCCCGACGTTCGCTGTGTTTTGCATCTGCACAGCTTCTGGGCCCAGGCCTTTGCCGCAACAGGCGCAGACTTGGCCCCGTGCTCGCAGCCGGCCATGCGACTGGTCGGCCGCCTAGGACGCCATGCCTACGAGGGCCTTGCCTTTGCCGCAGACGAACAGGAGCGGCTGGTCCAGGCCTTGGGCAACAAAGACGGCGTGATTCTCGAGAACCACGGCATCTTGCTGGTGGGGCGCACCGTGGCCGAGGCCTTCATTCTCATGCACCTCTTCGAGCGCGCCGCCCAGATTCAAATGACTGCAGCCACCAATCCCAGCGGCCTGCGCCTCGTGCCTGCGGAGATTGTCTCCACCACCCAGCGGCAGTGGGTGGGGCCCAACAACGCGCCCGAGGGGATGGATGAATGGCCCGCCCTGCTCCGGGGACTTGCTCGAACAGACCCCGATTTCGATCAATGAGTTTTGTTCGCCATCTTTAGATCACCGAATTTCTATCAACCGAGTTTGATCACCCAAGAGAGGAGTTGCTATGCCCACCATCCGTGTTGAGTTGTTTGAAGGACGCACCATCGACCAGAAGCGCGCATTGGCCAAGGCACTCACCGAGGCCACGGTGCAGACCCTGGGCGGAAGCCCCGATGCAGTCGATATTCTTTTCTTCGACATGAAGCGCGAGGACTGGGCGACCGGCGGCGAATTATGGGAAGACAAGAAGAAATCCTAGAGGACCCATCGCGTCCATGAATGAATCCTCACACGCCGCTCGCTCGCTCAAGGCATAGGGACTGACGCTTCATGCTCGAGGCACTCGCAATGTCCACCGGGATCGTTGCCCTGGCCGAGGTGGGTGACAAGACCCAGTTGCTCTCGTTCTTCCTCGCGGCCCGCTACCGGCGGGCGTGGCCAATTGTTTGGGGAATTCTGATTGCCACGCTTCTTAACCATGGCCTCGCAGGGGCAATGGGCGTGTTGGCGCGAGACTGGCTCGAAGGCGATGCGCTGAAATGGGCGCTCGGCCTTGGCTTTATTGCCATGGCGGTCTGGCTCCTGATTCCCGATCGGCTCGACAACGAGCCCAAACCGATTAACAGCAGCAACCTCTTTCTCATCACCCTCGTGGCCTTCTTCATTGCAGAGATGGGAGACAAGACCCAAGTCGCCACGGTTGGGTTGGCCGCCCACTACAACGATTACCTGATGGTTGTAATGGGGACAACGCTGGGGATGATGATTGCAAACGTGCCCGCGGTTTTAATTGGCGAGCGACTCGCCGAGCGACTGCCCAAGCGAATGATTCAGTCGGTGGCCGCCGTGCTCATGGCAGCACTGGGCGCGGCCATACTCGTTCTTTAGTGGGCCTGAGAAGACCGCATCAGCGAGGCCACATGGCAGGCCACGCTTCGCCCGAGGGCGCGCACCTCGTAGCCCCCTTCAAGGCTTGAGACGATTCGCCCATTGGCGTGCTTGGCTGCGACCTCGACCAGCCGATCGGTGACCCACTCGTAATCCGCCTCGGACCATCGCAGGCCCGCAAGCGGGTCGTCGCGATGGGCATCAAAGCCCGCCGAAATAATGATGAGCTGCGGCGCAAAGGCATCGAGTGCCGGCATCCACTCGGACTCAACCGCCTGACGAAGAGCCTTGCCATCGCTGCCGCCGGGCAGTGGGCAGTTGACCATGTTGGAACCCAGGGGCCGCTCGCCTCGATGGGGGTAGATGCCCTGCTGGAAGGTGGAGGTCATGAGAATGTTGGAGTGCCCCGCAAGAATCTGCTCGGTGCCATTGCCGTGGTGGACATCGAAATCGACAACTGCCACCCGCTCGAGGCCCAGGGCCTCGGCCGCGTAGAGGGCGCCCACCGCCACACTGTTGACAAAACAAAACCCCATGGCCACATGGCGCTCGGCATGGTGGCCTGGCGGGCGCACCGCACAGAAAGCCGTGGCATCTTCGCCGGAGACAACGGCCTCGACGGCCTGCACCACGGCACCCGCAGCGCGCGAGACCGCCTCAAGGGTATGGGGGTTCATGGCGGTGTCGGGGTCGATGACTTGATAGCGACTCTGCGGTGACATCTCCTTGAGCATGGACCAGTGGTCCTCGGTATGGGCGCGCAAGATGTCCTCTTCGCGGGCCATCTCGGCCTCGCGTCGATCGAGGCCGGCCATGAGCCCCGTGGCCTCCAACTCCTGAAGCACCGCACGCACGCGGGCTGGCGATTCGGGGTGGTGAGGCCCCATCTCGTGGGCCTCGAAAGAAGAATGGGTGATGAGAATGGTCATGAAGAAAATTATCGCTTTTCTTCGTACGGCAGCACAGCACTCGCCACTAGTCGATAACCCGTAACGCCCTGGCTGGTCGTGACCCGCGCCTCTTCGAGAACACCATGGACCCAGACCGTGGCCATGCTCTCGGGAAGGTTCTTCATCTTGGTCTGCGAATTGGGGGACACCAAAATAATTTGATTGGCTGGAGGCGGCGGGGTGTGAATGCAAGCGCCAAAGTAGGGGACCAACAAAAACTCTCTCTGCTTGCTGCGATCGGCATCCAAGGGCACTACATAGCCAGGAATGCGAATCGACTGGCCCAGATGCTTTCGAACAATCGGCGCTTCATCCCACTTGCGGCGCAGCTTCTCCATGGCGCGGTCAGCGGCCTCGGTGCCGTCCTTTAGGAAACCCAAGCGGCCCAGCGCCATCATCTCGGCCTGCATTTCTTTGGCCCATCGCTCATCAATTAGATCGTCCCAGCTGATCTCTGGTGGCGCCCCACTGGTGGGTCTCGCCTGGGCCAGTGAGAGGACAGACGACAGAGAGAACAACAGGCAAAGCGCCACAAGCCATCTCAACAAGAGAGGGCCTTGCGCGAAAACAAATGACGGAGAAGAAATCTGCATGGTGTCTTCTAGTTCGATGGCTTCACCTTACCCGATCGAGGGCGGCGAGAGGCCATCGGCCAGTGAGATTCGATAAGCGCGCCAGGCGGGAATGGCGGCAATAAGAATAGCCGCCACGAGAATGGTCAGAAGGGTCCACCAGGCCTCGGCGGGCCAAGAGAACATGGACACCAGCAGGCCCCATTCCGTGCGCAGCCAATCGGCAAACAGGAAAACGAGCGATTGCTGGGCAAGACCGCCCAAGACCAGTCCTGCAATTACCACCAGCGTGGTTTCAAGAACAATGAGTTTTAAGAGGCCCGCAGGCGAGAGCCCGACGGAGCGGAGCACCGCAAACTCGCGTCGTCGTCCCTGTAGAGAGACCAACAACACCGCGGCAACCGACAGAAGTGCTGCAAGGCTGGCCAGCGCTCCCACCAGGGCCAGCGCGTTTTCCACCACCGAGACCACTCGCCAGAGTTCATCGAGTGCGACACCGGGCATGACGGCGGCAACCCCACCGCCATCCATCGACTCGATGTTGCGACGAACCGAGAAAACCTGCCCCCGCGACTCCAGGCCAAGCCAGATGGATGTGAACGACTTCGGTGCAAGCATGGCAGGGTCGATGGCCTGCGGCGACATGGCGCCCCTTCGCAGACTGCCCAAGCCGGGGATGTCCCAGCCCAGATGAATGGCCTCGAATCCCTGCACCGGGACAAGGCCTGCTCGATCAATGGGCGCGCCTGTGGGCGCCAGAATGCCGACCACGGTGAAGGGATGGGCATCGTGGGTCTGCGCCAGCGGCCCCTCTGCTATGCCGTGGGTGAGCACCAGGCGATCACCCAATTTCAGATTGAACTTGGCAGCAAATGCAGCGCCCGCAACGAGCTCGAAGGTCGAGGCCATGGCCTGAGAGGGGTTGGGATCCAGCGGATTGCCCCAGGGCCGGCCCTGTGCAAACGACAACTCTCGGCCCGATGCTTTGTAGTGCTTGAAGAAAAGTTGCTCGGTGCCCCAGACCGGCTGGCCCCGATGGCTGTCGCCGAGTTGAATGGGGAATGCCCAGGCGACACCGCTGAGGCCTCGCACGCGATCGAGGACCGATGCATCGATGTTCGCCGTGGGTCGTCCGATTTGAAAGGCGTTGTAGAGCAGGATCTCGCTCGCACCCGATCGGGCTGCGACGATGAGATCGACGCCACTCACAGCCTGAGAGAAACTGCTTCTTGCATCGGCGCGCAGTTGAACCACTGCGCTGAGCAGGGCGGCCGATACGGCCACCGAGCAGGCCACGAGCATGAGCGCGGAGCGTCTTGACCAGGCACTCGCCGCGGCGAGGCGAACCAGGGCCCTCATTTCAGCGCTCCCTGAGAGCCGAGCCCCGCGGGCGAATAAATTTCAATTCGGTGATCAAAATAATGTGCGAGTCGCTGGTCGTGACTGGCCATGACCAGGCCCACCCCTTGGGAGCGAACCAACTCCAGCATCACCGACATGAAAGATTCCCTTCTTGCCTCATCGAGTGCCGAAGTGGGCTCGTCGGCGATTACCAGTTGGGGCCTTCCAATGAGCGCCCGTGCAACCGCCACTCGCTGCTGCTGACCCACCGAGAGTTGATGCGAGGGCCGGGCCCACAAGCCTTCGGCAAGATCCAGAGACAGAAGCAGTTCCCGGGCCTGTGCCTGCGCATTCAAGGGATTCGCATCCGCACCCATTCGACTCGGATGGAGTTGGATCGGGAGCAAGACGTTGTCCCAAACGCTGAGGTAGGGCAGCAAGTTGAACTGCTGGAATACGATTCCAAGAGACTCTCCCCGCCATCGATCGCGTTGGCCACCGGACCAGCCGCTGAGGTCGTGCCCCAAGACCAGGCAACGGCCATGGGTTGGCAGATGAATACCCGCGAGCAGCGACAAGAGAGTGGATTTTCCCGAGCCACTGGCCCCGGCAAGAAACAGCGACTGGCCCCGCCCCAATTCAAAGCCCAAGGGGCCAAGGGTGTCCGGGGCCTCTTGGGATTGCGAAGGCCAGCGAAAGCGAAGGTCGGAGACCTGCAGCGCAAGAGGAGCGGCTCCGTTCAAGGAATAGGGTTCAGATGGCATGGGGAGGGTCTGCACATCGCCAGTTTGGCGAAGCTTGGAAGAAAAAAGGGCCCCAGCGGATAAGGCTGGGGCCGCAAGGCAGAATGATCTGCAAGGAGACAACAACGCGGAATAACCCGCGCGCATATTGCACCACAGCAATCGATATTTTGCAATGCACCAAACACGGGGTTCATGGAAAATTAATGTAGCGGTTGCACACTTGCATTTATGGTCCTCTGCGTGTTCTTCTAATGGTTGTGCAAGCTTTCCACAGACTCGACCTCCCAACCGTTGAAAGGTTCATCGCGGCGCAGTCGGATGCCACGCGAGTCTATATTGGGGCCGACTCCTGCCGACTCCTGCAAGACAAAGTCTGGCATGCAGACTACACCCTGGTCGTGGTGGTTCACATCGATGGCAACCGGGGATGCAAGCTCTTTGGTGAGACCTCTCGAGAGAGGGATTTCGATCAGCGTGCCGACCGCCCGCAGCTTCGACTAATGAATGAGGTCTACAAGGTGGCCGAGCTCTACCTGGCCTTGGCCAATGCCATTGGCGACCGCGAAGTCGAGGTCCACCTGGATCTGAACCCCGACCCCAGCCATGGTTCGAGTTGCGTGGTGCAGCAGGCCATTGGCTACATTCGCGGGGTCTGCAATGTATCCCCGCGCGTGAAGCCCAACGCATTCGCCGCCAGCTGCGCGGCCGACCGTTACAAAGAGATCTCCAGCAGCCTGCATCTTCCTCACGCGGCATAATGCCGGTGTGACGTCTTTACTCGACCCCGCCGTACTCTTCTTTCTTGTTGGACTCTTTGCTGGGCTGGTGCGCTCGAACCTCGAGATTCCGCCCGCCATCAGCCGCTTCCTGGCCCTCTACCTGTTGATGGCCCTTGGCCTCAAAGGCGGCCTCTCCCTTGCCCAGACCGGCCTCACCCAAGAAGTGCTCGCAAGCCTCGGGCTCGCCATCGTGATCGCACTCATCACCCCGGTCATTGGATTCCTGGTGCTCCGACGCACCACAACCCCATTCAACGCAATTGCCATTGCCGCCACCTACGGGTCTGTCAGTGCGGTGACATTCATTACAGCCAATCAGTTCTTGGATCGGCTGGGGGTGGACCATGGGGGCTATATGGCAGCGGCCATGGCCATTATGGAATCGCCCGCCGTGATTCTTGCCGTGCTGATGGCCAACCTGGTGCGAAAGGGCCAGCTCGGCGGAAGCCAGGGCATTGCAAGTGCACCTCACCCCGGTGGGCTCATGTCAACGCTTCACGAGTCATTCACCGATGGCGCCCAATTGCTATTGCTTGCGAGCATGGTGATCGGCTTTTATATGGGCCCCGAGGGCGCTGCCGCAATGAAGCCCTTCTCGGCCGATCTCTTCAAGGGCATGCTCGCCTTCTTCCTGCTCGACATGGGCCTGCTTGCAGCCAAAAGCATGGGAAGCCTGAAGAATCAGTCGCTGTTTTTGGTGGTGTATGCCGTTGTGGCGCCACTGGTTCACGCAAGCATTTCAGTGGTGCTTGCGAGCTGGGCCGGACTCTCGGTGGGAGACACCACCCTCTTGGCCGTGCTCGCAGCCAGCGCGAGCTACATTGCGGTGCCTGCCGTGCTGCGCGAAGCCATTCCCGAGGCCGATGCCTCGGTCTATGTGGGCTTGTCGCTCGGCATCACCTTCCCGCTGAACATTCTGGTTGGCATCCCGCTCTACTACGGCATGGCCCTGGCCATCCAATAAAAAACCCGCCGCACCTTTCGGTGGGCGGGTTCGTGTAAGACTGTCTGCGCGTAAACGCGAAGACTTACTCAGCAGCAGCGCGGCGAGCGGCTTTCTTGGGAGCAGCCGAGGAAACAGCAGCCTCGGAAGCCTTGGCGGCGGCCTCAACGTTGGTTTCAACCATTTCCACGACCTGCTTGGTGGCCTTGTTGATGGCGTCGAACGCGGAGTTCGAAGCAGCAAATGCCGACTTCATCATGGCAACCATGCCCTCGGTGCCCGAAGGAGCGTTCTTGGTGAGGTCGTTGACGGCCGAAGACATCGCCTTGTTGGCCTCTTCGATGCGCGCCTCAACCAGCTTGGCGAACTCAGCAGCGGCCTCGGCATTGATGTTGTAAATGGTGCGGCTGTAGCTGGTGGCCTTGCCCACGGCAGGCTGGCTGATGGCTTGCGAAACGGCATAGAGCTCGGTGGCGTCTTTGACGTTCATGAGCTGGCTGCTGGCTTCGGTGGCATCGGCAAGATTGGCCTTGGCGGCTTTGAGGTTGAGCTCTAGGTGCTTTTCCATGCACTCGATCGAACGGGCTGCCATTTCAACCATGGCGGCTTGGGTCTGCTTCACACTGTTGAGCACTTGCTCGGGGGTTACTTTGTTGTTCATTGTCTTTCCTTTCGAATTTGGATTGAATTTGTCGATGTCGACAGACACTGTTCTACTGCATGGAATGAACAATAATGGTGCGTCGCACAAAAAGCAAGCGCTGGGCAAAGAAATTTCCTAGTATTTTTATAATTCATTGATTTATATAGATAAAAAAATTTTTTGTGAAGGAAAAAAGGGGGCTTTTAGCCTGATCTCGCAACAATCAGCGCCCTGATTGTTGCGCTTGCACATAGTCCAGAAGCCGCTGCTTCAAGGACCCAGTCATGGACAACTCCAGGGCCTGCAAGTCTTCTCTGAGCCGGTCTGCCTCACCGGCCGATGTGGCCGCCCAGACCTGCAAGAGCGTCTCCTTGGCCATAACCGGGGATTGGCCCAGTGCTGCCAATGCATCCGCCTGCGACTGAAAAGCACGATGAGTCAGCCCATCGGAGATGGCGGCTGCGGTGCCCAAGGCCTGCCCAGAGAAAAGAAGCTGCCGAGCACGATCACGACCGATTCGACTCGCGAGCCGCCGACTGCCCAAGACCAATCCAAAGCGAGCCCCGGGAAATCGAAACTCCGCCTCACCAATGGTCCAACGCCCGTCGCAGCTCACCACCAGATCGGCGGCCGCGCCCCAGGTGCGCCCCTGGGCCAAGGCCACCGTCCTACAAGGGGCCATATAAACCGCCGCCAGAAGCGCCTCGATCTCTCGGAATCGCTCTCGCAGGCTCTCATCGGTCTCTTGATCCAGCCCACCCACATCAAAGCCAGTTGAGAAGTCTGCCGACTCGCTGCGAAAGACCACGGTGTGACAGTCACTTAAGGCCAGGGCCTGATCGAGGCAATGGCGAATCGCCGCGACCATTTCTCGGGAGAATGCATTTCGGCGTTTGGGGCTGCAGAGGGTGATCTGGGCCACGCCGGGCATTGCGTCATCCAAGCTTAGTGCGGCCGGTGGCCCGGCAGCGACGGCGGCATCGGCCGGCTGGGCACCACGCGTACTCTGAGCACCACGCGTACTCATTGCCGGTCAGTGCCTTTCAGAGATCTGACAGACCTCGACGACCTTCAAGCCTTTCAATAGACGCAAATCGTGTGCGGAATCGGCAGGAGAGCCCATGGCATACTCTAACGCATGGCTCGCACCGTCTTTTGCATCAAACTCAAGCGAGAGGCCGATGGCCTCGATCTCCCCCCCTCGCCGGGCGATCTCGGCAAACGCATCTTCGAGAATGTCTCTAAAGAGGCTTGGGCCGACTGGCTCAAGCACCAGACCATGCTCGTCAATGAATACCGGTTGAATTTATCGGATGTTCGGGCCCGGAAGTATCTCCAGACCCAGATGGAGGCGCACTTCTTTGGCGATGGCGCCGAGGTGGCCTCGGGCTTCACACCGCCACCCCCCAGTAATTAACGCCTGCCACCCCAATTAGCGGCCCTTAAGCCGCGGCAGAGCCGTTAAGCCGTGACGGCGCGCCGTTAGGCGGCGTCGCTCACCGACGCATGGCGCATGTCACGCCCCTTGACCATAAACACCACGTGCTCGGCCATGTTCTTGGAGTGATCACCAATGCGCTCAAGGGCCTTCGCGTAGAAGAGCAAATCAATCGAGCGAGAGATGGTTCGTGAGTCCTCGAGAACATACGAGATCAGCAGGCGAATGGTGTTGCGGAAGTGGTCGTCGACGATTTTGTCTTCATGAATGATTTCCACCAGGGCCTCTGAGTCTTCCCGTGCGTAGGCATCCAGGGCCCGGTGCAACATGGAGGTGACGTGGGCCGACATGGCGCTGAAGTCCATGCGGGGTGCAACTGCGGGGCCCGCCTCGTAGAAGCGAATGGCGCTTCGTGCCATCTTCTCGGCCTCATCGCCGCAACGCTCCAGATCCCGAATCATCTTCAATGAGGCGACCAGGAAGCGAAGGTCGTAGGCAATGGGCTGGCGTTTGGCAATGACGTTGTTGCAGATCTCGTCGATCTCGACTTCGAGCGCATTGACCCGGTGCTCCATCTCAAGAACCTCCTTGAGCTGGGCGGTGTTGCCTGTGGCAAAGCCGACGATGGAGAACTTCATCATCTCCTCGACCTGGCCGCCCATCTTCATGAGTTTGGTTCGAATCTCTTCGAGTTCGTTGTCGAACTGCTGAAGGGTGTGCTGCTTATTCATCCTTGGATCCCTTGCGTTTCAAGTTCCAGCAAGGATACCTCCCCGCACCCCGGGGAATATGACAATTTCGTGTCAGCTGGGGGCATTCTGACCATTGCGGTCATTGCGACTCATCACCCGCACCCCACCGGCAGTGGCCACCAGCACCTCGTGGGCGCGGTGCTTGAAAAAGATGCCGCAACAGACCACCCCTGGCAGGCCGTTGAACCAGTCCTCTGATTCAGCGGGGTCATCGATGCGCAGCCCGGTGATGTCCAATATGGGATGCCCATTGTCGGTTCGCAGATCGGCACGCCTTGCGATTTGGGCCTCTGGGAATCGTGCTTTGATCGCCCATTCAATGGGGGCGATTGCCGATTCAATGACCTCGAGGGGAATTGGAAACGCGCCCAGGCGATCGACAAGCTTGGATTCATCCACAATGCAGATGAATCGACGCGCCGCACTGGCGACGATCTTCTCTTGTGCGAGTGCGCCACCCCCGCCCTTGGTGAGTGCCAGGCCGGGCTCCACCTCATCGGCCCCATCGACATAGAGGGCCAGTGGCGACTCCAACTCAGAGACAGGCATGACGCCCAGGCCTTTTGCACGAAGCCGCTCTGACGTGCGAGCCGAGCTCGAAACAGCCGCCACCAAGGGCTTGCTCGATGCAGCCAGTGCATCGATGAACAAATCCACTGTGGAGCCGGTGCCCACGCCGAGGAAGAAGGGCTGATCGGGGAGGCGTTCAACGGCGGCCTGGGCCACCAAGACTTTTAGAACCTGCTGATTCGATGCGTTACTCATAAGGCACTATACAATCCCTTTCAACCAGGCGGCGCTCACACGCATGCCAACCAAAACGTTCTTGCGCATACCCTTGCATATACCCAATTCCAATATCGAGGATTCACCCACCCGTGTCGAAGAAAAATACCGAAGTGAAGTACGACTGCTCAAAGTGCCCCGGTTACTGCTGCAGTTACCCCCGCATCATCGTTACCAAAGAGGACATCGAGCGTCTTGCAGGCCACTTCAATGTCTCCTTCGATGAAGCCAAGAAGCGCTTCACCCAGGCTTATCGATACGAGTCCAAAGAAGAGAAGATCAAGGAGCAGATTCTTCGACACCGCAAGGACGATGTCTACAAATCCACCTGCCAGTTTCTCGATCCGGTGAAGCGGCGCTGCACCGTCTACCAGGCCCGACCCGCCGTGTGTCGTGAATACCCGAATGGCAAAACCTGTGGCTACTACCAATTCTTGAAGTTTGAGCGCAAGCAGCAAGGCGACAAGGAATTTATCCCCAGCGCTTGAGGCCTGCCGTTTGACAATGCATGGGGTGGATGGGGTGACCGATGGGACTCGAACCCACGACAACCAGAATCACAATCTGGGACTCTACCAACTGAGCTACGGCCACCACGCAATCAATTTCGAAATAAAACTTCCTGGCCTGCCGGGAGGGAATTGAACCCCCGACCTACAGCTTAGAAGGCTGTTGCTCTATCCAACTGAGCTACCGGCAGTTGTTGGTCGGGGTGGAGAGATTCGAACTCCCGACCCTCTGCTCCCAAAGCAGATGCGCTACCAGGCTGCGCTACACCCCGAGAGTTGGGGAGTATACCAAGCCCAGGCCTGCCAATGATCTGTCATAGATTCTTCACAGGGAAGAAACCTGGTAGTCATCTTTGGGCCGCAGGATAGTGCAAACCATCTAGGGGGGCACGCCACTTGAATGCGCTCACCTGGGAGTGCCTCTCCTGGTCTTGGCCCTTAACCAAAGCGACCCGTGATGTAGTCTTCGGTTTCTTTGCGCTTGGGCTTAATGAACATCTCGTCGGTCTTGCCAAACTCCATGAGCTCTCCCAGGTACATGTAGGCAGTGAAGTCAGAGACGCGGGCTGCCTGTTGCATGTTGTGGGTCACGATTGCCACGGTGTAATCGGTCTTGAGCTCATGCACCAATTCCTCCACCTTCGCCGTTGAAATGGGATCGAGGGCCGAGGTGGGCTCATCGAGCAGGATGACTTTGGGCTTAACCGCCACTGAGCGGGCAATGCACAGACGCTGCTGCTGACCACCCGAAAGAGAGAGACCGCTCTGACCGAGCTTGTCCTTGACCTCGCCCCAGATCGCTGCCTTGGTCAGGGCCCATTCCACGCGCTCGTCCATCTGTGCCTTGTTCATGTTCTCGTAGAGACGAACCCCAAAGGCAATGTTGTCGTAGATGGACATGGGAAACGGCGTGGGCTTCTGAAAGACCATGCCCACCTGGGCGCGCAGAAGATTCAAGTCTTGCTTGGGGTCCAGCACGTTCTTCCCATAGAGATTGATCTCCCCCTCAGCCCGTTGCCCCGGATAGAGGCTGTACATGCGGTTCAAGGTGCGAAGCAGCGTGGACTTTCCACAGCCCGAGGGTCCAATGAAGGCAGTGACCTTGCGCTCGGAGATATCCAGATTGATGTCCTTGAGGCCCTGAAACTTCCCGTAAAAGAAGTTCAGGTTGCGACACTCAATGGCGTTGGGCAGATTCGAGGGTTCGTACGACGGCATGGGAGATATCCTCTTTTAGACCTTCACTTTTTCACGGAACAAGACACGCGCCATAATGTTGAGTACCAGTACGGTGAGCGTGATAAGAAGTGCGCCTCCCCAAGCCAGCCGAACCCAGTTGTCATAGGGGCTCATGGCGAACTGGAAGATCACGTTCGGAAGATTGGCCATCGGGCCATTCATGTCGGTGGAGAAGAACTGGTTGTTCAGGGCGGTAAACAGCAGAGGCGCCGTTTCTCCGCTGATTCGAGCAAGGGCCAGCAGCACACCGGTGACCACGCCCGCCTTTGCGGCGCGAAGTGTCACGAAGGTGGCCACCTTCCACTGTGGCGCGCCCATGGCAAATGCCGCCTCTCGAAGACTGCCAGGCACCAGACGAAGCATGTTCTCGGTGGTGCGCACCACAACCGGCACGGCAATCAAGGCCAGGGCCAGGCTGCCTGCCCAACCAGAGAAGTGCTTCACCTGATAGACATAAATGGCGTAGACAAATAGCCCCAAGACAATCGAGGGTGCCGAGAGCATGATGTCGGTAACAAACCGAGTAATCTCTGCGGTCTTGCTGCCATCGCCGTATTCGGCCAAGTAGACCCCGGCAAAAATTCCAATGGGGGTGCTCACCACAGTGGTAACCCCGACGATCATTAGGCTGCCCACAATGGCATTGGCCAAACCACCACCTTCAGAGCCCGGCGCGGGCGTGGACTGGGTGAACATGGCCCAATCCAAGGCGGCAAAACCGTTCTTAAACAGAATAAAAAGGATCCAGAGCAACACGAACAGGCCCAACACCATGGCAAGCATGGAGAGCGTGAGCCCGATCTGATTAGTGCGCTTGCGCTTCTGATAGAGACTCTGGTTCATTGGTCGTGGTCTCCGTTTTAGGTCTTGGTGCCCTTGGCACGCTCGGTTCGAATAATCAGAATCTTCGCAGCAGCCAGCACCACAAAGGTGATCACGAAGAGGAGGAATCCAAGTGCAAAGAGTGTGTTGAGATGAAAGTCGCCCGCCTCACCAAATTCATTGGCGAGAGTCGAAGCAATGGAAGTGCCGGGTGCAAAGAGAGAGGGCAGGAGACGCTGCGAGTTTCCAATAACAAAGGTCACCGCCATGGTTTCGCCCAGCGCACGGCCCAGGCCAAGCATGATGCCGCCGATCACCCCCTTTTGGGTGTAGGGCAGCACCACGTGGCGCACCACCTCCCAGGTGGTGCAACCCACACCGTAGGCCGACTCCCGAAGAATGGGCGGAACAATCTCAAAGACGTCTCGCATGACCGCTGCAATAAAGGGCAGCACCATGAAGGCCAGGATAATTCCAGCGGCGAGGATTCCAATTCCGTTCATGGCCCCGCCGAATAGGGGCCCAATAACCGGCATCTGACCAAGGGTGGACTGAAGCGCAGGCTGGCCGTACTCGGCAAACAGCGGCGCAAAAATGAAGAGTCCAAACATGCCGTAAATGATTGAAGGCACAGCGGCAAGTAGTTCAATGGCCGTGCCCAAGGGGCGGCGCAGCCAAACGGGACAGGTCTCTGTAAGAAAGAGTGCAATGCCAAAGGCAAGTGGAACGGCGATGAGCAGGGCAATCGAGGCGCTCATGATCGTGCCGTAGATGGCAATGAGTGCGCCAAACTCCTCGTTGATGATGTCCCACTCAATGCGCCAGATGAATTCGATTCCGAATTTCTGGAAGGCAGGCCAAGCTTGAAAAATAAGTGAACCAATAATGCCCAGCAGGGCCAACAGCACCAAGAGCGAAAACGAGAGCGTGACCTTGTGAAACCAGAAGTCCTGCAGTCGCTGCTTCTGGACCACAGCGTTCATATCGACTGCGCGCTGATCTTCACTGCTGAGGACTGAGGACATGGTTCCGATACTCCAGAAAGACTCCGCCCGAGAGCGGGCGGAGTTCTAGGTAAAGCTTACAGCGGAGGAGATTACTTGACTTGAATCTGCGACCAGACCTTGGAGGCGATCTGGGCAGTCAAGGCATCGGGCAGGGGCACGTAATCGAGCTCGAGGGCCTGCTTCTTGCCGTTCTTGAAGGCCCAGTCAAAGTACTTCAGCGCCTCTGCGGCGTTGGCCTTATCGGTCGGCTGCTTGTACATGAGGGCAAAAGACGCACCGGTGATGGGCCAAGACTGCGCGCCCTTTTGATTGACGAGGGAGATTCCCATGCCGGGAACACTGAACCAATCGGCACCGGCTGCAGCGGCAGCGAAGGTGGCGTCATCGGGATTCACATACTGGCCATCGCGGTTCTGCATGGCCATGTGAGGAATCTTGTTCTTCTTGGCATAGGCATACTCCACATAGCCAATCGCTCCCTTCACGCGGCTCACGTTCGCGGCCACGCCCTCGTTGCCCTTGCCACCCACAGAAGAGGCAGCAGGCCACTTCACAGCGGCGCCCTTGCCAACCTTCTCTTTCCAGATTGAGCTCACCTCATTGAGGTAATCGGTAAAGATGAAGGTGGTTCCCGAGCCGTCGGCACGGTGAACAACGGTAATGGTCTGGTCGGGGAGTTTCTTGCCGGGATTTAATGCGGCAATCTTGGGGTCGTTCCAGTTGACGATCCAGCCCATGAACATCTCGGCCAACACGGGGCCCGTCACACGGAGCTCACCAGGCTTGAAGCCATCGAGGTTGAGAATGGGCACAACACCGCCAAGAATCACAGGAAACTGCACCATGCCGTCTTTATCCAATTCGGCACCGCTCAGAGGTGCATCGGTGGCACCAAAGGTGACCGTCTTGGCACGGATTTGGCGGATGCCACCCGAGGAACCAATCGACTGGTAGTTCAGGCTGACGTTGCTGGCCTTCTTGTAGTCCTCGGCCCACTTCGAGAAGATGGGGAAGGGGAAGGTTGCACCAGCGCCAGTAATTGTCTGTGCGGAGGCATGCAGGCTGAAGGCCGCTGCGGCCACGCCCACGAGCGATTGGATGAGCATCTTTTTCATTCAAAAACCTCTCTGAGTGATCAGTGGATTGACAAGGCGGCGCAAGCACCGCGCTAGCCAGAACACTACAGAGGCTTTGTGACACTTCCATGACAATCGGGCGGGATTTCCCGGGCCTTGGGAAGTCGGGCCGAGACCATGGTGCAGACCAGTAGCATGGCAAACGACCCCAATAAACAGGCCTGCAGTCCACCCCACTGGTAGAGCAGGCCCGAGAGCAAAGTGCCGATGAATCGGCCCGCGGCATTCGCGGCGTGATAGAGGCCCACATCCTCGGCCGCCTTCTCCGATCCCGCATAGGCCAATACCAAGTAGCTGTGCACAGAGGAATTCACGGCAAAGAAAAAGCCAAAAAGACCCAAGACAGCCACCACCCACCATTCGTTTAAAGACTCTCGGCGAGTTGCTCGGCGAGTTGACGGGCCGCCTGCGCATCGTCGCATTCGACCATGATGCGCAGCAGGGGCTCGGTGCCCGAGGGTCGAATGAGCAATCGGCCGCGGCCATTGAGTTCAGCGGCCACCTCTTTCTGGGTCTTCTTAAAGGATGCGGAGGACTGCCAATCCTGACCTGGGGCAAGCGGTTTGTTAATGAGCACCTGCGGGTAGAGATCGAGGTCTTCAATGAACTCTGCAAGCGACTGCTCCGCGGCCACAAGCGCAGCCAAGACCTGCAGGCCGCTGACAATGCCATCGCCGGTGGTGTGCCGATCGAGACAGAGCAAGTGGCCCGAGTTCTCCCCACCGAGTTGCCAGCCGGTTTCCTTGAGCATCTCCAATACATATCGATCGCCCACCTTGGCCCGCCGGAAGTCGAGCCCCATGTGCATGAGGCGACGCTCAAATCCGAAATTGGTCATGAGGGTTCCCACCACACCACCCACCGCGGCCTTCCCGCGACGACTCACGCGCTGCTTCACAATCGCGTAAAGAAGTTCATCGCCTCCATAGATGCGGCCCTCTCGATCGCAGACCACAATACGATCGCCATCGCCATCCAATGCAATCCCGTAGTCGGCCCCCGTGGCCATCACTCGCTCGACCATGGCCTTCGGATGCGTGGCCCCCACCTCGCGATTGATATTGAATCCATCGGGCTCATGGCCCATGCGAATGACATCGGCGCCAAGCTCGTGAAAGACATCGCCGGCCACATGGTAGGCCGCACCATGCGCGGCATCCACAACCAGCTGCAGGCCCTTGAGTGAGAGTGTGGTGGGGAAGCTGCCCTTACAGAATTCAATGTATCGGCCAGCCGCATCATCGAGTCGCCGCGCCTTGCCCAGCCGTGCCGACTCGGTACAAGCGAGGTCTCCGGCCATGGCCTGCTCAATCTCGAGCTCAATCGCATCGTCGAGCTTCTCGCCCTCGCCGTTGAAAAACTTGATGCCGTTGTCGGAATACGGATTGTGGGAGGCGCTAATCACCACACCGGCCGAGAGCCGCAGGGTTTTTGTGAGGTAGGCAATGGCGGGGGTGGGCATGGGGCCAGCAAGAACAACATCGACCCCCGCACTGGCCAGGCCCGACTCCAAGGCGGCCTCGAGCATGTAACCCGATACCCGCGTGTCTTTGCCGATGAGCACCGAGGGGTTGGGATCATGGGCGGCAAGAATCTTGCCTGCGGCCATGCCCAGACGAAGAACGAACTCGGGCGTGATGGGCGGTTCGCCCACCTGCCCACGAATGCCATCGGTTCCGAAATACTGTCTTTTGCCTGCCATAGCGGAATTGTAGGTGCTCTGCGGGTAGTCTCCCAAACAATAAAAATCAGGAAACAATTGCGGCGTTCAGTACCCTCCAAACCCGAAGGGCATCGACCGTCTCGCGCACGTCGTGAACACGAATCACGCTTGCCCCCGCCTGGGCGGCAAGCACTGCTGCTGCAAGACTTCCCCCCAGGCGCTCGTGGGCAGGAGCATCTTCGCGAGCACTGAGTTGCCCAATCATTCGCTTACGAGAGACCCCAACCAGAACCCGATGCTGGCCACACAGCAGATCGAGTGAATCAAACAACGCAAGGTTGTGATCAAGGGTCTTGCCAAAGCCAAAGCCTGGGTCGAGCAAGATGCTTTCTGGAGCTACGCCAAGTCCTTCGAGCAACTGCTGCTGCTTTTGAAGAAAGCCGTGCACCTCTTCCACCACACTCTCGTAGCTTGGACTTTTCTGCATCTGCTGCGGCTCCCCCTGCATGTGCATCACGCAGACCCCAAGACCCCTTGCGCGGGGGTCGCGAAGCAGCGCCTGCATCTCGGGGTCCTTGAAGCCACCCACATCGTTGATGAGATCGATGCCGATGTCTAAAGCGGCATCGACCACGCTGGGTCGACGGCTATCGAGTGAGAGTGGAAGGCCAATGTCTTGCAAAGCCTCGAGAACGGGACCAACCCTCTGCAGTTCCTCGGAGGGGTCGACCGGCGCAGCGCCCGGCCGCGTGCTCTCTCCACCAATATCCAGAATATCGGCCCCATCGGCCTTCATGCGGTGGGCTGCATCCAGAGCCTGCGCCAAGTGAATATGCCGCCCGCCATCCGAGAAGGAGTCGGGGGTGATGTTGAGAATGCCCATGACCAGGGGCCGATCGAGACGCAGCCGATGCCGCCCACAATGAAAAAGGCCTGCCGAGGGGCAGGCCTTGGATACAGACTGCACTGACTTAGGCCGGGGCTGCTGCACCATCTGCGGCCACGCCAGCTGCTGGCCCCTTGGCTGGAGTGCCACCGCTGGTGGGTGGGCCCGAGGGGCGGCTGGGCGGACGTGGATCTTGGCCCGACATGATGTCGTTGATCTGGTCTGCGTCGATGGTCTCCCACTCGAGCAGGGCCTTGGCCATGGCATGCATCTTGTCTTTGTTGTCCTCGATGAGCTTGCGCGCACGGGCGTATTGCTCATCGATGATGCGACGAATTTCCGAATCGACCTTCTGCATGGTGGCCTCGGAGATGTTCGTGGTCTTGGTGATGGAGCGGCCCAAGAAGATCTCGCCCTCGTTCTCGGCATAGACCATGGGCCCAAGGGTGTCGGTCATTCCATAGCGAGTGACCATGTCGCGGGCCAGACCCGTTGCACGCTCGAAGTCGTTCGATGCGCCCGTGGTCATCTGATCCATGAAGACCTCTTCGGCGATTCGCCCACCGAACAAGACAGCGATGGTGCTGAGCATGCGCTCTTTGTCCATGCTGTAGCGATCGCCCTCGGGCAGCTGCATGGTCACCCCCAGTGCGCGGCCACGGGGAATGATGGTGACCTTGTGAACAGGATCGGTCTTGGGCAGCAGACGCGCCACCAGCGCATGGCCGGACTCGTGATACGCGGTGTTGCGGCGCTCTTCCTCGGGCATGACGATGGAGCGGCGCTCGGCACCCATAAGGATTTTGTCCTTGGCCTTCTCGAAGTCTTCCATCTCCACCAGACGGCCATTGCGACGGGCCGCGAAGAGCGCAGCCTCATTGACCAGGTTGGCCAAGTCGGCACCCGACATGCCGGGCGTGCCGCGGGCAAGGATGTCTGCTTTGACATCGGGCGCCATGGGGACCTTGCGCATGTGGACGTTCAGAATCTGCTCGCGACCGCGAACGTCGGGCAGTGGGACCACCACCTGGCGATCGAAACGACCCGGGCGCAGAAGCGCGGGATCGAGAACGTCGGGACGGTTGGTGGCAGCAATAACAATGATTCCCTGGTTGGTCTCAAAGCCATCCATCTCAACGAGCATCTGATTGAGGGTCTGCTCGCGCTCATCGTTTCCACCGCCGAGGCCTGCACCACGCTGACGGCCCACCGCATCGATTTCGTCGATGAAGATGATGCAGGGCGATTGCTTCTTGGCATTCTCGAACATGTCGCGAACACGAGCGGCACCGACACCCACAAACATCTCGACGAAGTCGGATCCAGAGATGGAGAAGAAGGGCACCTTGGCCTCGCCGGCAATGGCCTTGGCGAGCAGGGTTTTACCGGTTCCGGGCGAGCCCACCATGAGCACACCACGCGGAATACGCCCGCCGAGTTTCTGAAACTTGGATGGGTCGCGCAGGAACTCAACGAGCTCGGTGACCTCTTCCTTGGCCTCATCGCAGCCGGCGACATCGGCAAACGTAATGTTGTTGTTGTTCTCATCGAGCATGCGGGCCTTGGACTTGCCAAAAGAGAAGGCACCGCCGCGGCCACCGCCCTGCATCTGGCGCATAAAGAAGATCCAGACGCCAATGAGCAGAAGCATGGGGAACCAGGAGACAAAAATGCTCATGAGCAGCGAAGGCTGCTCATCGGCCTTGGCCGACACCGTGACGCCATACTTCATCAGGTCGGAGACCATCCAGATGTCTTGCGGTGCATTGACTGAAATGACACGGTCGTCGGTGGTCTGCGCACGCACAATACGCCCGTCGATAGTGGCGGAGCGAATGCGTCCTTGTCGGGCCTCTTCCATGAACTTGGAGTACGAGACCTCGGCACCCATTCTCTGGCCGCCATCGAACTGACGGAATACCGAGAACAGCACTAGACCAATCACCATCCAAATTGCGACTTTGGAGAACGTGTTATTCACTTCTGGATCCTTTCAGCGAAGCCAACTGGCTTCTTGAGGCTACACGAAAATTAAAACCCAACTCAAAACCCGACTAAGTTACTAGGATATACCCAAATCCTTTGTCCACCAAGCTTTGACCCACTTCACGCCCGAAGATCCCTTCCGAGCAAAAAAAGCTCGGAAGACTCTGCGCGACTCGCTGCGGGCTTTCGCGAGCTGACTCGATCGAAGACCCGCTTAAAGGCTTCGACGAGCTGGCTGTAGCCACTGCCTTGGAATGTCTTGACCAGCAGAGCCCCCTGGGGCTTTAAGTGCTGTTGCGAGAAGGCCAAGGCCAATTCGCAGACATGCATGATTCGAGCGGCGTCGGCCACACCCACACCCGATAGATTGGGGGCCATGTCCGACAAAACAAGATCGACCTTGCGCCCCGAGAGGCTTTTGGCAAGGGCCTCCTCCACCTCGGCCTCGCGAAAATCACCTTCTAAAAACGCCACATCGGCAATGGGGTCCATGGGAAGGATATCGAGCGCAATGATCTGCCCTTGAATGCCAGGCTCGCCCTTCTTCGCGAGCTTCTCGCGAACCACCTGTGACCAACTCCCGGGTGCGGCACCCAAATCCACCACCGTCATGCCGGGTCGGATGAGTCGGTCTTTCTCATCGATTTCAAGAAGTTTGAAGGCCGCCCGTGAGCGGTATCCCCGTTGTTGCGCCTGACGCACGTAGGGGTCGGTGACATGCCGATGTATCCAGGCGGGGTTGCTCTTATTCTTGGCCAGGCCAGCTACTCGTATCGAACGTCGAGGATTTCCACCTCGCGCGAACCACTCGGGGCCACCACCGTCACAACATCGCCCACCACCTTGCCGATAAGGGCCCGAGAGATGGGGCTGGAGACAGAGATCTTTCCCTGGCGAAGGTCGGCCTCGTCATCGCCCACGATCTGATAGCGCGCTTTCTCTCCCGATTCAATGGTCTCCACCTCGACGGTCACACCAAAGACCACCCGGCCGTCTTTCTCAAGCTCCTTGGGGTTAATGATCTGGGCCGTGGAGAGCTTGCCCTCGAGTTCGGCGATGCGGGCCTCGACAAAGCCCTGCCGCTCTTTGGCCGCGTCGTATTCAGCATTCTCAGAGAGATCGCCTTGAGCGCGGGCCTCGGCAATGGCATTGATGACCGATGGCCGCTCCACGTGCTTGAGGCGGTGGAGCTCCTCGCGGAGCATCTCGGCCCCTTTGACCGTTAATGGGGTGGAAGACATATCAGAGACTCAACTGGCGATGCAGACCCTGCAAATCATAGACCTCTAACCGCGCATGCGCGATGGCCTGCATGCCCTCGACCGCGGCACGCGCCCCCGCCAGCGTGGTGTAAGTGGTGACCCGCTGGGCCAAGGCAGTGGTACGAATCGATCGGGAGTCGGCCATTGCCGTGCGCTTCTCTTCAACCGTATTGATGATGAAATGCACCTCGCCATTCTTGATCATGTCGACCACGTGCGGGCGGCCCTCGGTCACCTTGTTCACGGTGACCACCGGGATGCCCTCGGCCGCGATGGCCGCAGCCGTGCCTCGCGTGGCAATGATCTTGTAGCCCAGGCCATGGAGCATCTGGGCCACTTCGATCATGCCGGGCTTGTCGCTGTTCTTCACACTGATGAAGGCCAGTCCGCCCTTGGAGGGGTCGGGCAGTTGGGTTCCAGCGGCAATCTGTGATTTCACAAAGGCCTCGACAAAGGTGGGCGCCACGCCCATGACCTCGCCGGTCGATTTCATCTCGGGACCAAGAATGGTGTCCACACCAGGGAATTTCACGAAGGGGAATACGGCCTCCTTCACCGAGAAGTAGCCCGGTGTCACCTCGCGAACCACGCCTTGGTCGGGCAGGCTGCGGCCGAGCATGGCGCGGGCTGCGATCTTGGCCAGCGGCATTCCCGTGGCCTTTGAGACAAAGGGCACGGTTCGGGATGCACGTGGATTGACCTCGAGCACAAAGACCGAGCCATTCTGAATGGCGAACTGCACGTTCATGAGGCCCACCACATTCAAGGCCCGCGACATGAGTTCGGTCTGGCGCTTGAGCTCGGCAATGAGATCGGCCGAGAGGGAGTAAGGCGGCAGGCTGCAGGCGGAGTCGCCCGAGTGAACACCGGCCTGCTCAATATGCTCCATCACCCCACCAATGAGCACCTGTTTGCCATCCGAGAGGCAATCCACATCGACCTCGATGGCATCGTTCAAGAAACGATCGAGCAAAACGGGGGAATCATTCGAGACCTTCACCGCCTCGCGCATGTAGCGCTCGAGGTCGCGCTGCTCGTGAACAATCTCCATGGCGCGGCCACCGAGCACATAGCTCGGCCTCACCACCAGTGGGTAACCAATCTCTTGGGCCAAGCGAATGGCCTCTTCTTCATTGCGGGCCGTGCGGTTCGGCGGTTGAAGGAGTTCGAGTTTGTACAGCAGCTTCTGGAAGCGCTCGCGGTCCTCGGCAATGTCGATCGACTCTGGCGATGTGCCGACAATCGGCACGCCCGCAGCCTCGAGCGACTTGGCGAGTTTGAGCGGCGTCTGGCCCCCGTATTGAACGATTACGCCAACGGGCTTTTCGAGCTCCACGATCTCCAAGACATCCTCGAGTGTGAGGGGCTCGAAATAGAGGCGATCGGAGGTGTCGTAATCGGTGGAGACGGTCTCGGGATTGCAGTTGACCATGATGGTCTCAAAGCCATCCTCGCGCAGGGCCATGGCCGCATGCACACAGCAGTAATCGAACTCGATGCCCTGGCCAATTCGGTTGGGGCCTCCCCCCAGCACAATCACTTTCTTCCGATCGGTTGGCCGCGCCTCGCACTCTTGCTCGTAGCTTGAGTAGAAGTAAGAGGTTCCGGTGTCGAACTCGGCGGCGCAGGTGTCCACACGCTTGTAGACCGGGCGCACCCCAAGGCCCTGACGAAGCTTGCGAATGGCACCCTCGGTGGTGTCGAGCAGATAAGCCAATCGGCGATCGGAGAAGCCCTTGCGCTTGAGTTCGCGTAGCAGAGGCTCGGTGAGATCGCCCAGGGTCTTTTTCTCGAGGGCGAGTTCGATATCAACAATCTCTTTGATTTGAACCAGAAACCAAGGGTCGATGTGGGTCAGGGCATGGACTTCTTCGACCGAGAAACCACCGGCAAATGCATCGCCCACATACCAAATTCGCTCGGGGCCGGGCTCTCCCAATTCCTCTTCAATGGCCTCGCGGTCGGTGGTCTTCTGATTGAGTCCATCGACCCCCACCTCGAGGCCTCGCAGCGCCTTCTGGAAGGACTCCTGAAAGGTTCGGCCCATGGCCATGACCTCGCCCACCGACTTCATCTGAGTGGTGAGGTGGCTGTCGGCCGTGGGGAATTTCTCGAATGCAAAGCGAGGAATCTTCGTGACCACGTAGTCGATGGACGGCTCAAAGGAGGCCGGTGTGGCACCTGCGGTGATTTCATTGCGCAGTTCATCGAGGGTGTAGCCCACCGCCAGCTTGGCTGCCACCTTTGCAATCGGAAAGCCCGTGGCCTTCGATGCCAGGGCAGACGAGCGAGAGACCCTTGGGTTCATCTCGATGACAATCATGCGGCCGTTGTCGGGGTTGATTGCAAACTGGACATTCGAGCCGCCCGTGTCCACACCAATCTCACGAAGGATCGCGATCGATGCATTGCGCATGATCTGGTATTCCTTGTCGGTGAGGGTCTGTGCCGGGGCCACCGTGATGGAGTCGCCCGTGTGGACGCCCATGGGGTCGAGGTTCTCGATGGAGCAGACAATGATGCAGTTGTCGGCCCGGTCTCGAACCACCTCCATCTCAAACTCTTTCCAGCCGATGAGCGACTCTTCAATGAGCAGCTCGCTGGTGGGTGAGGCCTCGAGCCCGCGCTTGCAGATCACCTCGAACTCTTCAGCGTTGTAAGCAATGCCACCGCCCGTGCCGCCCAGGGTGAAGCTGGGCCGAATCACGGTGGGGAAGCCCACCCCGCCGGTGAGTTCTGCAATTCGTCGCTGAACCTCCCAGGCCTCTTCCATAGAACGGGCAATGCCCGACTGGGCCGAGTCCAGGCCAATCTTGGTCATGGCCTGCTTGAACTTCAATCGATCTTCGGCCTTCTCGATGGCCTCTTCGCGCGCACCAATGAGCTCCACCTTGTATTTGGTCAACACACCATTGCGAGCCAGATCGAGCGCGCAATTGAGTGCCGTCTGCCCACCCATGGTCGGCAAGAGGGCATCGGGCCGCTCTTTCTCGATGATTCGCTCGACCATCTGCCAGGTAATGGGCTCGATGTAGGTGGCATCGGCCGTGCCCGGGTCGGTCATGATGGTGGCCGGATTGCTGTTGACCAAAACAACGCGGAAGCCTTCTTGCTTGAGGGCCTTGCAGGCCTGGGCGCCCGAGTAATCGAACTCGCAGGCCTGACCGATGACAATCGGGCCTGCACCAATAATGAGAATGCTCTTGATGTCGGTGCGCTTAGGCATTGGAAGACCTCATCGCATCGAAGAACTGATCAAAGAGCGGAAGAATGTCGTGGGGGCCGGGACTGGCCTCGGGGTGGCCTTGGAAGCAGAAGGCCGGCGCCTGCGTATGGCGAAGTCCTTGAATGGATCCGTCGAATAGAGAGACATGACTGACTTCGAGATGGGCCGGCAGGCTCTTTGGATCCACAGCAAACCCATGGTTCTGAGAGGTAATAAACACGCGGCCACTGCGAAGGTCTTGCACCGGATGGTTGGCTCCGTGGTGGCCAAACTTCATCTTGAAGGTCTTCGCACCAGCGGCCAGCGCAAGAATCTGATGACCCAGGCAAATGCCATAAAGCGGAAGCTTTGCTTTCATGGCCTCTCTTGCCACTTCAATCGCATAGTCGCAGGGCGCCGGATCGCCGGGGCCATTCGAGAGGAAGAGGCCATTGGGCTTGAGGGCCATGGCCTCTTTGAAGGAAGTCTGAGCGGGCACCACGGTTAACTTGCAGCCACGCTCCACCAGCAGACGCAGAATGTTGCGCTTCACGCCGCAATCGAAGGCCACCACATGGGGGCCCTGGGCTGGGCGATCTGCATGGCCCTGGCCCAACTGCCAAGGCCCGGAAGTCCACTGATAGGCCTTGTTGGTGCTCACCACCTTGGCGAGATCAAGGCCCTCAAGACCGGGGAACTCACGGGCTTTTTTCAGGGCCTCGGCGGCCATCTCGTTGGTGTTCGCGTCTTTCGGCGAGGCCGCCAGAATGCAGGCCGACTGCGCGCCGGTGTCTCTTAGGCGACGCGTTAGGGCCCGGGTGTCGATCCCAGCAATGGCCACCACACCCGCCCGGCGAAGGGCGTCGGAGAGACTCATCTGGGAGCGGAAGTTGGAGACCACGGCCGAGAGATCACGAATGACCAGACCCGCTGCCTGTATGCCAATGGACTCATCGTCCTCATCATTCCAGCCGGTGTTGCCAATGTGGGGATAGGTGAGCGTGACGATCTGTCGGCAATAACTGGGGTCGGTGAGGATTTCCTGGTAGCCGGTCATGGAGGTGTTGAAGACCACTTCCCCGACTGTGCTGCCCTGGGCCCCGCTGGAATAGCCCTGAAAAATCGTGCCGTCTGCCAAAGCAAGAACAGCGACAGGTGTGCTGTGGGAGGCGGTCGCAAGATTTCCAGCCGCATCGCTCCCCGCTGCGGCCAGCAGTTCGGTCAACTGCAAAATTAACTCCTCAGGATTTTGGCGATTATACGCGCCCGACCGAGGCCGCCACGGGGCGCCAAGAGTCGCTCTGGCACCTTGGACGCCAGATGAGAATCCGTGCTGGCAGGCTAGGCGGCGGAAACGAAGATAGAGATCGTGAGAAAAAAGCCCGCAAACCAGACTAGGGAGCGCACCATCGCCCAGTCGGCCACGTAGGTAAGAATGAAGAGGGCACGGGCCACCACGAAGGCAATGGCCATCTGATCAACCGCCTCGGAGGGCCCACCCGAGGCATGGGCCACAAAGACCGCGGCGGTGAAAAACCCAAAGGCCTCCCAGCTATTTTGCTGAGCCGCCGTGGCCCGCTTGCGAAATCCCTCTTGGCGGTCGAGCCACTCGCGGGGGTTGTGATTGTCGTAGGCTTCACCGCCTGCCTTGGCAATGCCCGCACAGACGATGGGCAGCACGGCCACAATGAGCAAACACCAGAATGCAATGGTCAATTCGGTTCCCCTTCAGAGGCCTGCATGGTGCGACGATCGCGAACGGCCTGGGCAATGGTGCCCAGATCCACATACTCCAACTCCCCCCCAACCGGAACGCCCCGGGCAATCCGAGTAACACGCCTTGGGGGGACGAGTCCCCTGCCCCGCAGAACCGTCTCGATGGCGTGGGCCGTGGCCTCGCCCTCGGGAGTGAAATTGGTGGCAATTAGTATCTCTTCAATGGCATCGTCCTCGGCCACGCGCTCCAATAGGCGCTCGAGATGAATCTCCTTCGGGCCCAGGCCATCGAGCGGGGAGAGTCGGCCCATTAGAACAAAGTAGCGGCCACTGAAAGTCTGCGTCTGCTCGAGCACCAATAAATCGGCCGGGGTCTCCACCACACAGAGTTGGCTCGGGTCGCGCTCGGAATCAAGGCAGGTGGGACAGATGGGCTGCTCGGTGAAATGGTTGCACTTCTGGCAGGGCCGCAGCCTCTCAATGGCGTTCAGAAGACTTCGCCCGAGGGCTTCGGCCGCGGGCCGATCGTGCTGCAGAAGGTGAAAGGCCATGCGCTGCGCTGTTTTGGGGCCCACGCCCGGCAGTCGCGCGAAAGCCTCGGTTAGGGCGGCAAGCGATGCGGGCTGTTCTTGGGCCACTGGCTGGGCAACCGGCCGGAAGCGATTAGAGCTTAAAGCCCGGCGGCAGGGGCAGACCGGCCGTGGCCGCAGACATTCGGTCCTGGCTTTCTTGCTCAACCTTCGCGTGCGCGTCGTTGAGCGCTGCAACGAGGAGGTCTTGCAGGGTCTCTCGGTCATCGGGGTCGCTGGTCATGAGGCTCGCATCAATCACCACCGCCTTGACCTGATGGCGACCATCCACAGTGGCTCGCACGAGTCCTGAGCCCGCCTGGCCCTCGATGGTCATCTCCGAGAGACTCTCTTGGGCCTTCTTGATCTTCTCTTGGACCTGTTGGGCCTGGCGCATCAGACCGGCGAGTTGATTTTTCATCACGATGGGTTCTCCTTCGAAGGGGTTTGCTCTGTCTCTTCCACTGGGCCGATCCATCGAATGGAGCCCGGCACAATCGTCGCATCAAATTCTCGAATCAGTGCCTGAACCAGAGGGGATTCAGCAATCGACTTCTCGGCTTGAAGCTGCAGGGCTTGGGCCCGAGCGGCATCGCGCTCGGCTGCCGTGGTTCCCGACTCTCCCGAGAGCACCTCCACTTTTAAATCCAGGGGTTCACCAAAGTGATCAGAGAGAAGGGCCTCGACGCGCTTGACCAATGCAGCCTCTGCGAGCGTGTCGATGGGGACCGACAAGACCAAGCGTTGGCTCGCAGCCGTCTCCAGCCGACGAAAACTCGATTGCTGCAGGAACTGGCGACTCAGGCCATTGGCGGCCACCCGCTTGGCCTCCTCGGGCCAATTGATTGGGGTCAACGCGCCAAGACCAATCTGGGCTGACTTCTTGGGGCCCGCATTGGCAGGGCCACTGCGTGAGGCCGGAGATGCCACTGGAGAAGTCGGCGCAGGCGATCGAAAGGGAACGCTGGTCGAGCGCGAGACCTGAAGCGGCGCGACTGCGCCACTGGTGGCACGACCCGATGCAACCGGGGCCATCGACTGGCTGGGCTCAAAGGCGAGCAGCCGAATGATGGTCATCTCCAACCCAGTGGCTTCATCGGGGGCCAAGGAGAGGTCCCGACGTCCCAGAATGGCAATTTGGTAGAAGAGTTGGGCCTGGTTGGGACTGACCAGTCCGGCCAGGGCCTCGACATCGGCTTCGAGGTGCTCATCCATGGTCGCCCGGGCTGACTTGCCCGCCGATGCACCGGCCAGCACATGATGAACACCCACCTCATGGAAGATCCGGGCGAGGCCATCGAGAATCGCATCGGGGGCACCCCCCGCGAGCAGCAACTGATCGATCTGAGAAATGGCCTGGGCGCCCTCGCCCGTGGCAATCGACGAGGCCAATTCAATGAGCGCCTGACGCTGCACAAGCCCAAGCATCTGGGCGACCCCCTCTTCACTGACCGCGCCACCCCCAAATGCAATGGCCTGGTCCGTCAGCGAGAGGGCATCGCGCACGCTGCCCCGGGCCGCCTGGGCAATGGTGGTCAGTGCCGGGGCCTCGGCGGGAATGGACTCCTGCGCCAGAACATGCGAGAGATGGCCCACCAGCAATTCCTTGCGCAGGTTCTTCAGGCTGAACTGGAGACAACGGGAGAGGACCGTGACAGGAATCTTCTGCGGATCGGTGGTGGCCAAGACAAACTTCACATCGGCCGGCGGCTCCTCGAGTGTCTTGAGCATGGCGTTGAAGGCATGGCTCGTGAGCATGTGCACCTCGTCGATGACATAGACCTTGAATCGACCCGAGGTCGGTGCGAAGCGCGATTGCTCAAGAAGTTCTTGAATATCGGCCACGCCACGGTTGGAGGCCGCATCGATCTCGATGTAATCAACAAAACGACCACGATCAATCGACTGACAGGCCGAGCATTGCCCACAGGGCTCGGCCACAGGACCCGTCTCACAGTTGAGGGCCTTGGCAAGGATTCGGGCCAGGGTGGTCTTGCCCACCCCGCGAGAACCCGTTAGTAAGTAGGCATGGTGAAGGCGGCCGGTGCCCAGGGCATGCTGAAGGGCACGCACGACATGGTCCTGACCCACGACCGATGCAAATGAACGGGGCCGCCACTTGCGCGCCAATGCGAGCCCGGCCACCGACTGCTCGGCGGCAGGGACTGGAAGATCTTCGAAGAGGGCGTCGGACATAGGGGCTCAGGGTGGCGAAGGTGGCGAGCCGGACCCCCGGCACTCATGAGGACCCGCTGTGGCTGCTTCGTTCCCGACCTGACCAGGTTCACAGGCTCACGATGCGGGGCGGCCCGCCACTTGGCAGTGTACCAAGCGGCCCTCTTCAAGCATCCAGACCTCTCCATCGGCCGTGAGAATCCACGACGAAATCGCATGGCCAGCGGCCTTGTCTTGGAGTGCCTGCTGATAACGAGACAACTGCGCGGCGTAGTCGCTGAGTTCAGATGAGAGGCATCGCCATTTGAAATCGATGATGCGGATTGCCTGCGGCCCGATGCAGACCCAGTCGGGTCGAATCACCGCGGCCGATGCATCCGACCATTCCCTCTCGATGGCCAAGGCGTGGCCGGCCTGCTCGAAAATCGCTGGCGGCTGATCAAGGCCCAAGAGTTCTCTAGACCTGGGGGCGTGGACCATCGACCACGCCGACTCGATGACTGCCTGCGCATCGTCGGGCTTGAGGGCATAGGAGGCCAATGCAAGCGCCCAGAGCGGGCGATCGAGGCTCGGTTTGGATAAGGAATGGCCCATGAGAAAACGCCGGCCCATGATTTCAAGCAGCCGATGCAGGGCCCGGCCCTGGCGAAGCGAGGTGGACTCGAGAACCATCATGCCAAGCCACCCTGGGCTGCGGCGAGCGCAGGGGCTTGATTAACCCTGGGGTTCCAAGCAGGCAGCGCCGATTGGGCCCGCAACATCCAGCCCGACTTCTTGGCCTCGGCCGCACTCAGGAGCAGGACACGGCGGGCCCGCGTACAGGCGACGTAGAAGAGATTGAAATCTTCCTGCTCGATGAGTTGGTCTCGCTCTTGCCAGAGCGGTGCTGTGAAATCCGTCAGCGCATGGCGGGTGCTGTGAATAAAAAGATTTCGCAGGCTTCGGCGGTCTTCAGACCAATCGAGCAGCCAGTGCAGGCCTCGATCGTTCATGGGTTTGTCATTGAGGCCGGCGAGCACCACCAGATCGGCCTCGAGGCCCTTGGCCGAATGAATGGTTTGAATGGTCACGCAGTTGGGCCCCTGGGCCACGCGACCCACCGAGGGGCCCTCGCCGTCTCGGGCGCGGGCAAGTTCGGCCATGTCGTTGGCAAACCTTGCAAGACTGGGGCTGCGCCCGCCATCCCACTGAAGCGTGAATGCAAGAAGGGCCTCGAGGTTGGCGCGGGTCTGTGCCATTTGCGAGGGACCGTAATCAGCAAGACGGGCTTCGAGATTGGAGTCCGAGATGATTTGCTGCAGTAGGTCGTGGACCGGCAGAAGCGACATCTGGGCCCGCCAGTCGCTGAGCATTTGGTGGAGTTGCCGCTCCGCGTCAGCGGCCTGGGGCTCTTTGACACGCTCGCAGAGGACCTCCCACCATGAGGAATCGGCCTGCATTGCGCGCGCCGCAATGGCCTCGCAATCGGCAAGCGGAAATCCGAAGAGCGGCGAGACCATGGCCTGCGCGAGATCCGCATTCGAGAAAGGATGGGCCAGCCATCGACAAATACAGAGCAGGTCCTCGACCTCGGGTTGGTCGAGGAGTCCACCTTCTCGATCGCTTCGGTAGGGAATGCCCGCTCGATGCAAGGCCCGCTCGTAGTCGCGAACATGGGTGCGACCCCGAACAAGTATTCGAACCTCGGACCACTCGAGCCAGGGGTTGCTCAGACGAAATGCATGCAGGGCCTGTGCAATGCGCTCGCCCTCCTCTTGCCAGGGGAGTGACTCGGCCTTCTCGGGCACCGGCAAGACCGCCACCCAACCAGGCAAATTGCTCTCGTGGCATGCGTGCGGCCGAAACCGAGGCGAGGCTGAATCGGCCGCTGCGGGAGGCAGCAAGAGGCGATTCAAGGCATCGACCACCTGCGGCGAGCAGCGCCGGGTGATATCGGTGGCGTCTCGCACCGCATTGAAGTTGGCCTCGAGCCACCGAGAGGCGGCCGCAAAAACCAGAGGATCGGCGCCACGGAATCGATAGATGGCCTGCTTGGGATCGCCCACAATGAAAACGCGGGGGGCATCGGCATCGGCGCCGCCTGAGGCCACATGGGCCTCGAGCCATGCCAGAAGAATGGACCACTGCACGGGGTTGGTGTCCTGAAATTCATCGACCAAAATCTGGCGATAGCGACAATCAAGACGACCGAGCAAGGCGGGCCCCAACTCCGAGTCAATGAGGCCCAGTGCGGCCTGCTCCAATCCATCGTAGGTGGTTTCGTTGTGTTGGCGGGTCCATTGATTCGATTGCTCAATCCAGACCAGGGCCGCACGGCAGAGCGCTCGGTGAATCGCTGATTGCAAAACCAACTCGCTGCGGTCAAGGCATTCGGCCCACTCGTGACCAAGCATTTGAATGGTGGCCCAGACATGGTCTGCGGCATCGCCCATTTGCGCGAGGTCCTTCTTGTTGAGCAGCCTGCTCTGCTTGAGCCGCATGCGCGGACGGCCGTGGGAGCCGTTCCCAACCAGCAAAAGACTGGTGAGCGTGTCGTGCTCAATGCGCGGCCACTGGCCAAAGAGGTCTGCCCATTCGGGCTTGTCAATGACCAACTCCAGCGCTGACCGCAACCCATTGGCCAGTGGGGCACGCGATTGAAGAAAGGCGTCTCGAGCAGCGCGCATGGCTTGTCGGGACTCTTCAATGCCGGGCCCCTTCTCGGCCGCGACCCGCCTCAGAACCGATTCCCATGAGGCACTGACATCGGTGAGCGCCTCTCGCAAGGCGGTGGGTCCGATGCAGCGCAGGAGTTCGGTGAGTTCAAGCGCCGGTTGTTCGGATGCAGTGGCCAGGAAATCACGCCAGAGCGTGGTTTCTAAGAGTGAGGCCTGTTCGGTAACTCGCAGAGTAGAGAGCGGAGCCGCCGCCACCGGCGAATAGGAGAGGATCTGGGTGTACCAGGAATGAAAGGTGCCCATGGTGGCGGGCACCTCGGCGAGCAGCCACTCCTCGTAGGCCGAGTCGACTCGGGCCATGGCCGCAGCAAGCGCAGGGCCCTGCAGCCCATAGCTTGTGAGGATCGCTGTGGCCTGCTCGGATGGGCACATGGCCAATGTCTCTAAGACATCGCGGACCCGCGCCAGCATCTCGGCTGCGGCCTTCTTGGTGTAGGTGAGCGCAAGAATCTCGGAGGGCGCAACCCCCGAGAGAAGGCTGCGGACAATTCGTGCTGTAAGAAGCCAAGTCTTGCCGCTTCCCGCACAGGCCTCCACTACAACGGACCGGGAGGGGTCGGTGACCAGGCCAACGTTCACGCGCGACTCCCCCAGACACGCACTCGACAGATGCCCCGTGCCGCACATTGCTCGCAGGTCTTCTCTCCGGCCATGCCCGCCAGCGGTTGCATCGCATCCCCGGCCTGAAACGCGGCCAGGCGCTCGAGCAGCGCATTCCAATCATCGGGTATTGCTTGCATCTCAAGCCACTCGCTGCCCTCCCAACTCATCGAGACAAAGCCCATTTCTTTGGCACTGCACCCAGACTGAGTGAGCATCCAGGCATAGGCCTGAAGTTGGAGGCCGAGGTACTCCTTCTTCACTCGGTCTTGAATACTCTTGGGGCGGCTCACTTTGAAATCGATGAGCCTCGGGCCGTTGTCCTGGCCCACGCGATCGAGCCAATCGAGTCGGCCCTCGAGGGTGAGTCCGAGCGACTCAATGGGCGCGCGCATGGTCATTTCGCTATTGACGTGATCGAGCGGCGCCTGATCGGCGAGCCATTGGGCAAAACCCGGCACGATGGCGCGCAACTGCTCGGCCATGGGAGGGCTTAGTTCACCGGCCTCGAGCCATGCATCGAGCCGCTGGCCCAGCCATTGCCGCCATGCCTGCTCAGATTGTGAGTCGCTCGGCTCTGCAGCCAGTTCGCTGGCGACGGCCTGCTCGGCCATGCGGTGCACCCAGGTGCCCAAATCAAGGGCATCTTCTTCATCTCGCAGGTCTCGTAAATCGGTGAGGCCGAGGGCCGTGCGCCAATAAAAACGAAAGGGACAAATCAGCGCATCGGCCAGTTGCGAGACACGGACTCGCGTCAGCGGTGACTGCAGTCTCGCAACGGGGGGAATGGAAGCGTTGAGACCAGTGGCATTGGGTCGAGCCAATGCCGATGAGTCGCGCCAAGACCGCGGTGCATGGGTGCCGGTCAACAAGGCAAAGGCCCGGGCCAACGGCGCGGCCCAGAGGGCACTGGCCCCACGCTCTTGGGACTGGGCGATGACCAAGGTGGGGCAGCCCCGATCTAGGCTCGAAGCAAACTCGAGCAGAAATGCCGCCTCTCGCCAGCGGCGGGGCGGTGCGCCCTCGGCGATCTCCATTCGCCCAGGGGGCAACAATTGGTTGCGACCCAACCTAGGGAAAGCGCCCTCGTGGGCACCGATGACAATGAGGGAATCGAGTTCATTGATGTGGGCCGCCTCGATAAGCCCAATGATTCGAACCGATGCATCCGGGGCTCGAATCGGGAGACGAAGCTCGGTCATCGCTCGGCCGAGCATGGTGCGAATCATCCGCAGATCGACTGCGCGCCCTCCGAGCGATGCGCCCAATCCGCGAAGGGCGGCCCAGACGCGCTGACCGGCCGCATCGTTGAGCAGAGCCTCTTCGAGTCCCAAGGCCCGCAGCAAGGCCTCGATGCGTTCCACAGTGGCATTGGTCGGGGTGGTGGTCGCACCGCCGAGTTGCGCCAAGAACCATCCGTGAAGCTTCGGGGCCCACTTCGCGAGATAGAGGCGCTCGGAATGGCTCGAGCGAAGCGACCGATAAAAGCCCGCCCACTCGGACTCGGCAAGCAATCCGAGTTGCGAGAGGCATTCGGACACCGGAGGACAACGAATCCATGTCATCCAGGCCCTGCGATCGTTCGGATCGAGCAGAATGGAAATGAGCCCGTCGATGGCTGTGAATGCAACAGTGGTATCGAGTGCCCAGCCAGAGGGATCGTCGAGATCAATGGCGCGAGACTTCAAAACCGCCGCCAGTCGACGGGCTGCGAGTCGATCGCCCGCCACCACTCCGATCTGTTTATGGCCAGCCGAGAGCCATTGACCAATTTGATCGGCTGCGCATCGTGCAGTGCTCTCGACGCCATCGGTCTCAACCCAATCGACGGTCGACATTCGCGAGAAGGATGGGCTCGACTTCCAATTCGCAAGTCGGGAGCGCAGGGGTGCCCAACCCTCTGACGGTCGCTGGGGCGACCACTCGGCCCGCGACAAATCGGTGAGTTCGGGCCAGAGCGCAGACCAGCCATGCTGGGCTTCGATTAATTCGGGCTTGCCGACTTGAACCGCCTCCCACTGGCCTGGCCAGGCCAACTCACAACGCACCCAATCGAAGAAATCGAAATGGCCAGAGACCAGTAGCCTGCCCTTGCTGGTGTGGCGGCAGGATGCCGCACGGGCGGAGACCCACTCGGCAACATCGAGAGACTCTTGGCTGGCCTCGTAGAGGCCCAGGATGAGTTCAAGGCCAGCGAGCGCCGCGGGCTCTTGGTTGGTGGGCGCCCCCGAATGCATCCAGTGAAGACGCAACCAATCCCAACGCTCAAAGAGCAGGGCCCACTGCTCGGCCAACTGCCAAGCACTGGAGACATTCGGCGCCAACGAGGTGCGAAGGGGCTTGGAGGCCAGGATGGCATCGGCCAGCGCCCCGACGCGCTCAACGAATGGGCGCGGGAGATCGGTATCGTCTCGCGCCAAATCAATGGCCCTTAGCGCAAGGGCCGAGTCGATGTCCGAGATGGTGGGCATGGGCAGCGGCCCATTGGGGGGAAGGCCAGCCCATGCCGTGCGGGCCACTGCCGCGAGGCTGGCGCGGCTAGAGAGAATTTGGTTCACGCCGTCTGCGGCGGCGGCCTCAACCCATTGAGACCCAGACTGCGGCCCCTGGGTCGCAGGGGGCCGCCCAGGGGGCCATAGCGCCCGCTGAAGAAGAAGGGTCTGCTCTCTGGCGAACCCAAGCACATGGGGCATCGTCTGAGCAATCAATTGGGCACTGGCCATGGCGCTATGCTATTCTGCGGTCAGGTCGTTCCCGGGATCATGCGCTGATCCCCCTGTCCACCCCACTGGTGGATGCCGATCTCCCAAGATCCAATCACTCTTACACCCCAATTCAATTCAGTCATTCTTATGAGCCAAAACGTTATTGCCGTCACCGATTCAAGCTTTGAAACCGATGTCATGAAGTCCGACCTGCCCGTGCTGGTGGACTTCTGGGCCGAGTGGTGTGGCCCCTGCCGCATGGTGGCCCCCATTCTTGAAGAAATTGGTGGTGAATATGCAGGCCGACTCACCGTGGCCAAGCTCAACGTCGACGAGAACACCGCAGTGCCCGCCAAGCACGGCATCCGTGGCATCCCCACAATGATCCTGTTTAAGAATGGCGCGGTGGTTGCGCAAAAGGTCGGCGCCGCCGCCAAGTCCCAACTCACCGCCTGGATTGATAGCCACCTCTGATTGCCCCGCTCCATCAGGGGGACGGCCCAACCGCTCCCCCTGATCTTCCAACCGCTGCGCCTCGGCCAGCCCATCGCCTGACCCATCCAATATGTATCTCTCCGAACTAAAAGCCCTCCCCGTCACCCAACTCGTCGAGCTCGCTGGCTCACTTGAAATCGAGAACGCAAGCCGCCTGCGCAAACAGGAGTTGATGTTTGCCATCCTGAAGAAGAAGGCCAAAACGGGCGAGCAGATTTTCGGCGATGGCGTCCTTGAAGTCCTGCCCGATGGCTTCGGATTCCTGCGCTCGCCCGAGTCCTCGTACCTCGCGAGCACCGACGACATCTACCTCTCGCCCTCTCAGATTCGTCGCTTCAATCTGCATACCGGCGACTCGGTCGAAGGCGAGGTCCGCACACCCAAGGACGGTGAACGCTACTTCGCCCTGGTGAAGGTCGATCAGATCAATGGCCAGCCCCCCGAGGCCTCGAAGAACAAGATCCTCTTTGAGAACCTCACGCCCCTCTTCCCCGACGAACCGATTCGACTCGAGCGAGAGATGAAGGGCGAAGAGAACATCACCGGCCGCATCATCGATATGGTCTCGCCCATCGGAAAAGGCCAACGGGGCCTCTTGGTGGCGCCGCCCAAGAGCGGCAAGACCGTGATGATGCAGACCATTGCCCATGCCATCACCACCAACCACCCCGAGGTCACGCTCATTGTCCTGCTCATCGACGAGCGCCCCGAGGAAGTCACCGAGATGCAACGGTCGGTGCGCGGTGAGGTGGTTGCGTCCACCTTCGATGAGCCTGCCACCCGACATGTGCAGGTGGCCGAGATGGTCATTGAGAAGGCCAAGCGCCTGGTCGAACACAAAAAAGATGTCGTGATTCTTCTTGACTCTATTACCCGATTGGCCCGCGCTTACAACACCGTGGTGCCCACCTCGGGCAAGGTCCTCACCGGCGGTGTCGATGCCAATGCCCTGCACCGACCCAAGCGTTTCTTCGGTGCCGCTCGAAACATCGAAGAAGGTGGTTCGCTGACCATCATTGCCACGGCGCTCATCGAGACCGGTTCGCGAATGGACGAGGTGATTTATGAAGAGTTCAAGGGCACCGGAAACATGGAGGTGCACCTCGAGCGTCGCCTTGCCGAGAAGCGCGTCTACCCGGCCATTAATATCAATCGCTCGGGAACCCGAAAAGAAGAATTACTCATCAAGCCCGACCTGCTCCAGAAGATCTGGATTCTTCGTAAACTCCTGCATGACATGGATGAGATTCAGTCCATGGAGTTTCTGCTCGACAAGATTCGCCAGACCAAGAACAACGGCGAATTCTTCGACATGATGAAACGGGGCGGCTAGGCTATACTCCTGGGCTAACTTAACTTGGCGCTACGTAAGGGCCTTCTGGCAGAAACTGGGGCATGACCCAACGGTTCTCGGCGAGCGCAACAAAAGGATTGATCATGAAAGAGGGCATTCACCCCAACTACCGCGAAGTGGTCTTCGTGGACATGTCCAACGACTTTAGCTTTGTCACCCGCTCCACGGTCAACACCCGCGAGACCATTAAATGGAAGGATGGCAAGGAGTACCCGCTCTACAAGCTCGACACCAGCTCCGAGTCGCACCCCTTCTACACCGGCACCCAGAAGCTAATGGACACTGCAGGACGGGTTGAGAAGTTCCGTCAGAAATTCGGTGCCAAGCGGGGCTCGGCCGCCACCAAGAGCTAAATCCCCGCTCTGCGGGAATGGCGCAGGCATCGATGCGCGCGCCCACTCGACTCCGAGAAGCCCTCTCCCGCTGGGGCGAAACACGCCCCCTTCCCGGCCTCGCGGCCAGTGCGGCCAGGCCGATCCCCTGGCCACTTCTGCTTGGCCTGGTCTTGGCCTTTGCACTCGCAGGAGTCTTTGGGCGCGGCCCCTGGCGCGGCGATGACATCCAAGGAATCGCAGTTGCCAGCAGCCTGATTCAGTCCCTGCTCTCACTGCTTGCTGGCAGTCCGCTCTCGAGCATCGATACCCATAGCGGCGGATGGATCCCCAGCCTGGCTGGCCAAGTGGTCTCCGAAGAGGGCCCACTGCTGGCTTGGATTGCCGCCCTCTTGATTGTTCCACTGGAGCTCGCAAGCCTCGCACTGACCGGAGGGCGAATTCCAATTGATGTCTTCGATGACTTGGTGCGCCTGGTCTCTGCGAGTTGCCTGGTGGTGGGGCTCTATGCCCTGTGGCGCGCAACCGACCGCATGGCCCGGCGTCGCGAGGCGCGTCCGGTCGACCCCCTTGGCATTGGGCCCGATGCCAATGCCTTCGGTCGAACCATGGGCGACTGCGCCGTGTTGCTCTGTATGGCCTGCCTCGGCAGTGTGGAGCGCTGGCACGAGTCGGGTTCCACCAGCATTGGTTTTCTTTGCCAAGCACTGCTTCTCTGGGCATTGGCCATCGCGCCCGAACACCCCAAGCGCGCCGGCTACATGGCGGGCTCGGTCTTGGCGGCCTTCCTTCTGAGCGATGGGCTCGAGTCATTGCTGGCCTATGGCCTGGGGGCCGCCCTGGCGCTTGCACTGGCCCCACCCCTGCGCCTGGTCTGGCGTGTCTTCGCTGCGAAGGCCGGCCTGGCCCTGCTGGGCATTGTGCTTGGCTGGTTACTGATGGCGGGCATGGTCGAAGGCATGGCCGCCCTGCAATCTTGGTGGCTGGGCCAATTTCGAATGCAGTGGCAATCGCCCCTGCGCTCACTCAATGAGTGGGCCTGGACCTGGTGGCCGCTGTGGCCCATTGCGCTGGCCATGCTCATTCAAGCCAAGCGTCATGGGCTGCTGCGCCTGCCCCATCTTCTTGCCCTCTGGGCCATGCTCGCCGGGGTCCTGCTCGTGAACCTATTGGGCCTGGGCCAGGCCACGCCCTCCAAGTTGCTTCCCATTGCCCCACTGGCCATGCTCTGCGCCTTTGGCCTGCTCTCTATTCCTCGCAACCTTACAAGCCTGCTCGACTGGTTTGCCGTGGTGGTCTTCACCGCCTTGGGGGTCTTTATCTGGCTCTACTGGACCGCCATGTATTTTCAGTTCCCCGCCAACTTGGTGGCGCGACTCGACTTCCTCGCACCGGGACTCCGCGTGGAGCGCCCCGGCCTTCCCGAAATCTTAATCGGCGTTGGTGTGAGCGGTGCCTGGCTTGGGTTGGTGATGTGGCGTATCCGCCGAACAGGCAGCCACCTCTGGCGACCCGTGGCCCTGAGTGCCGGCGGCCTCGCCCTGGCCTGGATTCTTCTCACCACACTCTGGCTACCCGGAATTCAAATTATTAAAGGCTATGAAGGCAGCGTGTCTGGACTCAATGCCATTCTTCATCGAAATGCCGAACAGATGAAAAGACCCATCGAAGCCGCCTGCGTGGCCACGCCCGAGAATGACACCGCGGCCAAGCTCCTGGTGCTCGCCACCACCGACTTCAGCCTTGCAAACAATGGTCCCTACCGCAAGAGCGCCTGCCCCTTCCTACTAAGAACCGAACCCACTGCCCAGCGGCAGTTGCCTGCCAATTACCGGCTCATTTGGATTGGTCGACGTGCCACCGAGCGGCGCGAACGCGAACGCTATGTGCTGTTCCGGGTCGAGGAGCCAATGAATCCTGCCGCGCGGTAGTAGCGCAGCTCTTCAATCGACTCCATGATGTCGGCCAGGGCCGTGTGTGCGCCCTTCTTCGTGAACCCCTTAACAAGATCGGGTTGCCAACGACGGCCCAGCTCTTTGATCGTGCTGACGTCCAGGTTTCGATAGTGGAAGAAGGCCTCGAGCCGAGGCATGTAGCGGTTCATGAATCGGCGGTCTTGGTGAACACTGTTGCCGCAGAGGGGTGACTTGCCTGGCGGCACCAGGGGAGCAAGAAACGCAAGCATGGCCGACTCGGCCGACTCCTCATTGAGTGAGGAGGCCTTCACGCGGTCGATGAGTCCCGATCGGCCATGGGTGTTCTTATTCCAATCGTCCATGGCATCGAGGTGCTCAGTCGACTGATGCACCACCAAGACCGGTCCCTCGGCCACCAGTTGCAGTTCGGAGTCGGTCACCACCACCGCCAATTCAAGGATGCGATTCTGTTCTGGGTCGAGTCCACTCATCTCCATGTCAATCCACACCAGATGGGTTTCGTTCGGCGCGGGTTGCGCTGCAATTGGGTTGCGGGCTTGCTCAGTCATAGCCTTGGATGATCGCACGGATGTGACATGATTCCCGAAGCATGCTGCCCCTTCATCAGAGAGACCCGAGTTGCCCACGCCCGATCGGTGCATAGCCCGCGTAATGCGAGCCCATGGCGCCAACGCCTGGGTGCAGGTCGACGCCGAGGCAGTGGTCCTGGCCCAACTCAAGGGCCGAAGCATCGAGGCCATTACCAACGATCGCGTGGTGCTCGATACACAAACCGACCCACCGCAGATCATCGAGGTTCTCGAGAGACGCAATAGTTTGCTTCGACAAGAGGGCCAACGCGAGAAGCGGCTCGCCGCAAATATTGACCTCGCACTGGTGATACTCAGTGGCGAACCCAGTTTCTCCCCCGAGACCACCTTGCGTGTGATGGCCGGGCTGATCGCCCAGCAGATCCCCTTTCTGCTCGTCGTCAATAAGTCTGATTTGGATGGGCCCACGCAGATGGCGTTGAAGAGCCTCTCGCGCATTCAGCCGCTGCATGAGACCGCGCCCGAATGGCCATGGGTTCTTGCGAACTCAAGGCAGGTCAATGGACTCGATGCGCTTCACCAACAAATTGAATTGAAGTGTTCAGAGAAGTCCAAGGTGGAGCCGGCGAGCATTGCGCTCATGGGCGAGTCGGGCATGGGCAAGAGCAGCCTGCTCAATGCGCTGGTGCCCGATGCCAAGGCCCAAACCCAGGCCATCTCCGAGGCATTGTCATCGGGTCGCCACACGACCACCAGCAGCCAGGCCTATCGAATTCCCCAGGCCCCAGGCAAGCGCTCCCTCTGGCTCATCGACACGCCAGGCTTTCAACGTTTTGGTATCTCGCACTTGGATCGAAGAGATGTCGAGTCGATCTTCCCCGAGTGGAGTTGGCTGCAGCAAAGGGGCTTCTGTCGCTTTCAAGACTGCGCCCATTTGCACGAGCCGGGCTGCGTGGTTCAAGCGGCCATAGAAACTGCCGTGAATACGGGGCAGATGGAATGGGCCAATGCTTTGGAGGACAAGCGCGGCCTCTGGGAGCGACTGCTTAGCTCAGCCAGCGCCCCAGATAGAAGATCAACACGATGAAAAACCACATGATCACCGCACGCCAGACCAAGCCCACCGAGGACTTCATGCTGTACTCGGTGGCCTCGCGAAGATCGGGTTCGGCCGAGAGCCCTGACTGACCCTCCCAGTCGTACGGATCCGAACCCGCCGGCTGGGCATCGGGAACCGTGAGACGAACCCCGATGGCCCCCGCACCGGAGGCCACCAAGACCCGATCGGTGTCGTCCAAAGACATGGCGGGTGAGACGCCTGCGCGGGATCGCCACATGGCGATGGAATCTTCAAAATTTCCAACAATCGCGAAAATGATCGCAGTGACCCGAACGGGCAGCCAATCGAGCCAGCTATAGGCACGGCAGGCAACCTCAGAGAAGTGATCACTCACGGATGCAGCCGGTGAGACCTCTGACTCCAGGAGTGCCCGGGGCGCCGAGGCGCTGGTGCGCTGGGCGATGGGACGGCCCCAGGCGCGAAGCAGTTGGACATTGAGCCAATAGGCCAGTGCACCGCTCGGGCCCGGTAAGACAACGAACCAGAAGATGGGACCAAAGACGTGCCGCTGGGCAGCGACCAAGGCCAAACGAATAGACTCGCGGACCACCGCAGACTCATTGCCCGTCTCGGCGGCCGAGCGGGCCACCGCATCGGCCTGAGACTCCTCCACCCACTGGCCAAGAATTCTGCGCGCCTCGGGGAGGTCTTCATTTTTGAGGGCCGCATGGATGTCACTGAACCAGTGGCTGAACTGGCGAAAACCCAGCGTGAGGTAGAGCACGGCCACCGCAAAAAGCAACTCAAGCAGGGGATGGATAAGGCCGAGCAAGGCCGAGACCACCATGCTTCCGATGGCGGCACCTCCCACGATAAAGGCCCAGGTGAACCATATGGCGCGGCGGCGCTCGGGATCGAGGGCACCACGAACCTCAAGGAGCTTGTCTTCGACCCAGCCTTGAGCTAGATTCATCTGACGAATGGGCCTGAGCTGCTCGAGCACCAGGGCAATGATGAGGGCCAGTAGAGTCATTCGAGAGAGAAAACCTTCAGAACATTCACGCTTTGTGTTGAGACCATGCAGCAAAAAGAAAGTGATAGAGATTTCTCACCATGGCCGCAGTGGCACCCCAGATAAATCGACCCTGATAGGGCATGGCAAAAAACTCGATAGGCCCTGATTCTATCCTGAGGCCCCTTCGCTGATGATTCTCGGGGTTCATCAGAAACGACAAGGGCACCTCGAAGACCTCATCGACCTCGGCTGGATTGGGTCGATACTGGGCCTGCGCACTCACCATTCCAATGACGGGCGTCACAGAAAATCCAGAGACAGTCTGATAAATCGGCAGGCAATGAAGGGCCTCGACCTGCTGGGGTTCCAGGCCAATCTCTTCCTGGGCCTCTCGAATGGCGGTGAAGGCGGGGTCGGTGTCGCTGGCCTCGGCCGCGCCACCGGGAAGACTGATCTGACCGGGATGATGCAAAAGGCTGCCAAGCCTTTGGGTGAGAACCAGCTTGCAGCCCTCTGCCGATGGACGCAGTCCAATGAGAACCGAAGCGGGTCGAAATGAAGAGACTTCAGCGAGTCGCTCGCGGCGATCGGCGAGAACCTCGGGGGACCAGACTGGAAACTGCCCCCCTTGGGCCGCCCTGCACCACCGGGTTAGAGACGCGGGGAGCAAGACCTCGTCAGGGATGGCGGGGCCGGCCTCGAAGGGTCGGTGCTCGGCCTCTTGGGGATTGAAACGGGGCGTGGTCAGAAGCCCTGCCCCAGTTGGATTTAGGCCTGGGCCTCTTGGGCAAGTGCGGCATCGCGCTCGGCAACCGCACTCGAACGGGGCGCGAGCTTCTCGCGGATTCGAGCCGACTTGCCGGAGCGCCCGCGCAGGTAGTAGAGCTTGGCACGACGGACATCACCGCGACGCTTGACCTCTATTTTTGCGATGAGCGGTGAATAGAGCTGGAACGTCCGCTCAACTCCCTCGCCGGCCGAAATTTTGCGCACGATAAACGATGAATTCAGGCCACGGTTGCGTTTGGCAATCACCACGCCTTCGTAGGCCTGCACACGCTTGCGGGTGCCTTCCACAACATTCACGCTCACCACGACGGTGTCGCCAGGGGCAAAAGCAGGAACCACCTTGCCCAGACGGGCAATCTCTTCCTGTTCGATTTGATCAATTACGTTCATCTGAATTTCCTTAGTCTTTCCCAGACGCCGCCGCATTGGGTTTTACTTTTCTCGTGGCCAGTAAATCGGGCCGGCGCGCCTCTGTACGTGCAAGCGATTCGGAAAATCGCCAATCTGATATTTTGCCATGATGTCCGGATAAAAGCACCTCGGGGACGGGACGGCCCTCGAAGACTTCCGGCCGGGTGTACTGGGGAAACTCCAGTAGGCCCTGCATAAAGGATTCCTGCACCGAGGACTGGTCATCGCCCAGAGCCCCCGGCAGACGCCGAGCAAGCGCGTCCATGACGGCCAGGGCCGCAATCTCGCCCCCAGAGAGCACAAAGTCTCCCAGGCTGATTTCCATGTCCACCCAGCCATCGATGAAACGTTGGTCCACGCCCTCGTAGCGGCCGCAGACCAGGGTGAACTGGGACTTCTTTGGCTCGACCCCCAAGGCCATACCAGCGATCTGCTCTTCCACCCAAGTCTGCTCGAGTGCCTGCCCCGAGGGGGACATGAGCACCACTGGGCCGGGCGTGTAACCCGCCTCTTTTGAGGCCTTCTTGCAATGGAGGACCGCATCCCGAAGGGGGGCAGCCATCATCACCATGCCAGGGCCGCCACCGTAGGGGCGGTCGTCCACGGTCTGGTGAACATCGCCAACAAACTGTCTCGGATTCACAACGTTCAAGACCACCAGGCCCCGGTCAACCGCACGGCCACAGACGCCATTGCGTGCCCATGCCTCGAAGAACTCGGGAAATAGAGTGACGACATCGAAACGCAACATGGCCTAGGCTCCCTTAAGCCAGTCGGGGTCCCAATCCACACGGCAGAGACGGGCGGGGATGTCGACCGAGTCGACATGGCGCTCGACAAAGGGAATCCAGTGCGGCCCCACCACGAGCCAGTCATGCACACCATTGGTCTCCATGCGCTCGACCGTGCCGAGCATGAGGCCCTCACGGTTCTCGACCCGACAACCAATCAAATCCACCCAGTAGACCTCGTCTTCGCTGGGCGGCGGAAGGGCGCTGCGATCGACACCCATCTCCGAGGCATCGAACCACTGCGCCTTCTGAAGGTCATCGACCCCTGAGAGAGAGAGACGAAAATCCCGGCCATGGGCGGTGATCTGAAGGACCTCGAAAAGACTGCATGTTCGCCGACCCGGCCTCGAACGAATGCACAGCAGATGCGGCTGTTGAAGGAGCGCCGATTCAAAGGCCGAACCGGGGTGCAGGCTTCGCAGGCGCAACTCGCCTCGCAAACCCACCGGGCCAAGCACTTTGGCGAGGGCAACAAACTGCGGGGGAAGCGGGGCCTCCGGGGGAGCCCACTGAACCGGTGTGGGGGCCGAAGGCGCTGCGGCGCCCAGTCGGGAGAGCCGCCGGAGCTGGTAGGCAGAACCCGCCAGCCCCTGAGAAGGGGACTTAGGCGGCCTTGGCCTGGCTTGCAAAATCTTTGACGAGTTGGGTGACGCGATCGCTGAGCTGGGCGCCGTTGCCACGCCAGTGCTCAATGCGCTCCATGCTCAATTGAAGGCGGGGGTCGTTGCCCTTTGCGATGGGATTAAAAAAACCCACGCGCTCAATAAAACGGCCATCGCGACGGCAGCGTGAATCCGCAGCCACCACGTGGTAAAAAGGGCGCTTGTGTGAACCGCCCCTTGCAAGTCGAATGACTACCATTGCTTTGTCCTTTGAACGTACACCACCGAACGCGGTGAAACCTGGAAGTCTACCAGCCCTCCAACCGATTGAAAAGATCGGGCGGCGGCTTTGAAGCGACGCAGGCTTCTGAGTGGCATGGCAGGTGCCATGGCGACCCTCGGCACGACTGGGCTTGCGGGCATTGGCGCCCTGCTGCCAGTCTCATCTCCGCAGGCCAAAAAGAAGTCTCCGCCCCCCCAGGCGCTGCCCGAATGGCTCCCCAGCCCCATCGTGCTGCCGTTTTTAGAGGAGCTCTCGGGTCGAGAGAAGATTCCGATGGCCTGGCTGCTGGGTCAGTTGGGACGGGCCGAGCGACAAGACCGGGCCATTGCCCTGGCCAACCCACCGCCCGGCGACGGACTCGGGCCCGCTCGATCCGTGCAACGCGTCATTCAGCGCAGCCTCGATGCCCAATTGGTTGCCAACGGCAACGCCTACCTCCGAATGCACCGAGATGCCTTCCTGAAAGCGCAGGAGGAATACGGCGTTCCAGCCCGTGTGATTGCTGGAATCCTTGGCATCGAAACCCGCTACGGCCGCATCATGGGCAGTTTTCCAACGGTCGACACACTCGCAAGCCTGGGGTTTGCCAATGAGCGTCGGGCTGAGTTCTTCCGCAAAGAGTTGGCTGCGCTGCTCGTGCTGGGCCGAGAGTCCGGCATAAAGCTCAACGACCTCAAAGGCTCCTTCGCGGGTGCGCTGGGCATTCCTCAATTCATGCCAAGCAGTTGGCGCAACTATGGCGTCGATTTCGATGGCAACAAGCGAATCGATCTCATCAACAGCCCAAGCGATTCAATCGGCTCGGTGGGGCATTTCTTGGCGCGCCATGGTTGGCGTCGCGATCTACCGAGCCACCTGCCCACGGCCATGACTTCAAATCCCCAAGACCGCCCCCCACAACTTCAGCGAGTCATGGTCGATGGCTTGGAGGCCAAGCACACAGTGGGCGATTTGGTGCAGGCGCAAGTCCTCGACCCGGAGGTGAGTCTGCCCAGGGCAATGCAAGCGAGCCTCATTGCCCTGCCCGACCCCGACCTGGGTGAACTCTACTGGGTGGCCACGCCCAACTTCTTTGCCATCACCCATTACAACCGAAGTTACTTCTATGCGGTTTCGGTGCTCTCCCTGGCCCAAGCGGTAAGCTTTCGCGGCTAGGCGGGTCGGTTCGAGTCTGCGACTCCATCGATTGAGGAGACCGGCGCCAACAGGCCTGCCGCGGCCTCATGGTTAAAGCGGCCCTCCAACCAAGCCGCTCGAACATCGGCGATCGACCAGCAATCCACCGCCATGACCTCATTGTCCTCGGGCCGGGGCTGCCAATCACTCGGTGCATCCCACTCATAGACCCAGACGCGCTCGATATGAAGCAAATCCTCGACCATTCGTGCCACCCGCACCAACCCCCAGAGGCGCAGGGACTCGGGGGCAAACCCATGAATGCCCGCCTCCTCTTGCGCTTCTCGCTGAATCGCCTGGTCGGGGGTCTCATTCGAAGGGAGTCCGCCGGCCACACAGCTGTCCCAGAGCCCCGGATCGATCGCCTTCTGAAGAGAGCGGCGTGCCACCCAATAGCGGCCACTGGGTGCTCTTGCATTGAGTTGGACGGATTGGGCCAGCAACCCCAAAGGCCGAAAGAGGCTCCGCTCAAGGGCCACCGGTCGGCCATGGTCTCCGAAGATGACTTGGCCCGAGGCACCGATCAGTCGCTGGCGCTCATCTCTCCACCCCGTGAGTCCAGCCGCCGATGCGCCCTTGCGAATCCGCTGCTCGAGGGACTCGAGTCCCGATTCATCGAGATCCAATTGGCCTTGAAAAAAAGGCAAGAGCTTGGGAGTCGCCCAGCCAACGGGTTCGCCCCTGAATGACCATGGCTGCAGACCCGCCGCAATGAGTTGCTGCGAATCGATTTCGCTTCTTAAGGGGGTGGGCGAAGGACACTCACCCTCGAGACAGGCTGGGCCTATGATCATGGCTATGTTGAACCAATGTTTGACAGTGCAGAGGATCTTCGCACGGACTCTCTACGCACTCAGTCTTGCAGCAATGCTCGGGCCCGTGGCCTCGACTTGGGCCGAGTCGACATCGGCCTCGAGAGAACTGACTGAGCCGCTTGTCTTTATCAAGGCCTTCGATGGCGATTCAATGGTCCTAAGAAACAGCCGGGGCAAGACCGTTCAGGTGCGACTGGTCGGTATCGATGCGCCTGAGAAGAATCAAGCCCACGGGCAGGCCGCCAGGGAGCGGTTGGAGTCGTTGTTGAATGCCGAGCCGATTGAGGCGAAAGCCGTTAAACGAGATGGCCACGGCCGATGGATTGCGCAGTTGAGTGTGGGTGGGCGAGACATCGGCCACACCATGCTTGTCGAGGGCCACGCCTGGTACTTTCGTCGGTATCGGGCCGACCTCACGGTCTCGGCAAGGGCTCGCTATGAGGAGGCCGAAGCCGTCGCACGCGAAGAACGCAGGGGGTTGTGGGCCAGCGACGAGGAGCCCATTCCCCCTTGGCGCTACCGCGAGAAGCGCCGCTGACGAATGACCTCGTAGCAGGCCACCGCACAACTCGCTGATACATTCAGACTCTCGACACTGCCAAGCATCGGAAGGGCCGCGAGTGAGTCGCAATGCTCGCGTGTCATTCGACGAAGGCCTGCGCCCTCGGCACCAAGAACCAAGACCGTTGGGCCCCGCAAGTCGGCCTCGAATAGGCTCGCCTCACCCGTCTCATCCAAACCAATGACCCAATAGCCTGCCTGCTGAAGACTCTCAAGGGCGCGAGAGAGATTGGTGACACGCAAATACGGCACCTGCTCGGCACCGCCTGCTGAGACACGCGTGGCCACCTCGTTGAGTGGTGCCGACCGATCCTTGGGAGCAATCACACCCTGCACACCCGTGGCATCGGCTGTTCGCAGAATCGCACCCAGGTTGTGTGGGTCGGTCACGCCATCGAGTGCGAGCAAGAGGCCCGCATGGGTGGTCTCGCTGGACTGGAGTGCTTCAAGGAGTTGTTCAAGGTCATCGAAGCCCTGTCGCACCTCTGCCACCGCCACCACGCCCTGGTGGCGTTCACCGTGAGAGAGGCCATCGAGCTTGTCGGCCGAACACATCTGGACGGAGATCCGTGCCGCGTCCAATTCCACGCGCAGGGCCTTCATTCGACCGTCCTTGCGATTGGCGTCCATCCAGACGGTCTTGATCGTTTCGGGGGCCGATCGCAGGCGCGCCCGAATGGCATGAAAGCCCAGCAATCGATCGTCGGACACGCTCAACCCCTGCGCGACTTACGCGATGCCGAGCGCTTGCCGGGTGCGATGCGACCGGGGGCTTGTTTGCTCTTTCCAGCCTTCGCCACCGATTTCTTGTTGCGTCCCGCCACGGAAGCAGGCCGGTCCGAGGACTTGCGCCCCCGCGGCGGCATGGTGTCGTAGAACAAGCCATCGTCTCCAAAGGCCGCAAAGCCCACCTCTTCGGAATCGACCACCGTCTTGTCTTTCTTGACCGCCCTAATCATTGAGGGCACCAATCGAAATTCGATTCGCCGCGCCTCCAGGTCCACCCGCGAGACTTGCACAATCAGGGGGTCGTAGAGACGGAAGCGACGGCCGGTGCGTTCTCCACGAAGCTCATGAATGGTCTCGTTGAACTGGAAGTACTCGCCACCGAGTTCCGAGACGTGAATCAGGCCTTCCACAAACAAACTATCGAGCGTGACAAAAAGACCAAACGAGGTCACGCCTGTGACGGTTCCCGGCAACTGTTCCCCCACACGGTCCTTCATGAACTGGCACTTCAACCAGGCCTCCACGTCGCGAGACGCCTCGTCAGCGCGCCGCTCTGCCGCCGAGCAATGGTCACCAATAATTCGCCACCGCTCGGTGGCATCCGATCGCTTCGATGGCTCATCGGAGCGCTGCCCATACTTGGGCACGTAGTTGGCGCCACTGAGAGCGGCCTTGATCACGCGATGCACGAGCAAGTCGGGATAGCGGCGGATGGGTGAGGTGAAATGGGCATAGGCCGAATAGGCCAAGCCGAAGTGGCCTGAATTGTCTGGGGTGTAGATGGCCTGCTGCATTGAGCGCAGCAGCAGGGTCTGGAGGAGGCGCGCATCGGGCCGAAGCTTGATTTCGCGGGAGAGTCGCGCGTAGTCAGAGGGTTGGGGTGCATCGCCTCCCGCCAGCCGAAGGCCCTGGGTCTTGAGGAACTCGCGCAGCGATCGAAGCCGCTCGGGTGTCGGCCCCTCGTGAACCCGAAAGAGTCCCGTGCGCTTTTGTCGCTCAAGAAAATCCGCGGCCGAGGTGTTGGCCGCAAGCATGCACTCCTCAATGAGCCGATGGGCATCGTTGCGCATTCTCGGCATGATTTGCTGAATGCGACCATGGTCATCGGTCTTCATGTAAGTCTCAACGGTCTCGAGTTCAATGGCCCCGCGCGATTGACGTTGGGCCGCAAAGACCTTGTAGACCTCATAGAGTGTCTCGAGCGGACGAAGCCGGGGCCCGAGGACACGGGCCTCGGGGCCTGTGGGGTCGGCCAATGCAGCCCAGGCCTGGTCGTAGGTAAGTCGAGCCGCAGAGAGAATGACTGCATCGTAGAACTGATAGGCCCGCACCATACCTGTCTCTGACACCACCATGTCGCAGACGAGTGCCAATCGCTCAACGCCCGGGTTGAGCGAGCAGAGACCGTTCGAGAGGGCCTCGGGCAACATGGGAATGACGCGACGGGGGAAATAAACCGAGGTCGCTCGCTCAAAGGCATCTCGGTCCAAAGCGTCATCGGGCTTCACATAGTGGCTGACATCGGCAATGGCCACAATTAGTCGCCAGCCCTTCTTCGGAATGACCTCCGCATAGACGGCATCATCGAAGTCCCTTGCGTCCTCGCCATCGATGGTCATCAGAGGCAGATCGCGCAGGTCGATGCGGTCCTTCACATCAGCAGTTCGAACCGCCTTGGGCAGTCGCTCGGCCAGTCGCTCGGCCGCGCTCGAAAAACGATGCGGCACATCAAACTTGCGAACCGCAATCTCCACCTCCATGCCCGGGTCGTCGATCGAGCCCAATCGCTCGACCACACGGCCCACTGGCGGCGTGTAGCGGGTGGGGGGTTCAATGATCTCCACCATCACCACCTGGCCGGGCTCGGCCCCACCGGTGTCGGATGCGCCGATCAAGACATCGTGTTTAATGCGCTGGTCTTCCGGGGCCACCAACAGAATGCCGCGCTCCTGGACCAGGCGCCCCACAATATTGCGGGTGTCGTGCTCGACCACCTCTTGAATGGTTGCCTCGGGACGGCCTCTGCGATCGGTGCCGATCACCTGCGCCCGAACGCGATCGCCATGCATGGCCTTGAGCATCTCGCGGGGGGAGACAAAGACATCGTCCCCGCCGGTGTCAGGGCGAATAAAACCAAAGCCATCCCTGTGGCCGATTAGGCGGCCTGTAAAACTCGGTGAGTCGTTGCCACCCTCCTCTGTGGGACGGCCCTTTTTGCTATTGGTGGCAGTGGCGCGTTGTTTTGACAAATTTAACTTTCGGGCTACAGTGTGCGACTCGATCGCGGGTGGGCTCTTCGCCGACCCAGCGCTCAAGCCCAGATGGCGGAATTGGTAGACGCACTAGGTTCAGGTCCTAGCGGTGGCAACACTGTGGAGGTTCGAGTCCTCTTCTGGGCACCACTCCTCATTTGTTTGTTGCCCTCGAATTGAAAGCAGGGCGAAACATTCTTAGCGCCCTGCGGCTCCAAAGGGATGCTCCATCAGAATAGTCTCATCTCGCTCGGGCCCCGTCGAGATCATTGCAATGGGCGCACCGGTGACCTCCGAGAGTCGAGTCAGGTAGTTGCGGGCCTCTTGGGGCAAGCCGCTCCACTCACGAACACCGGCTGTTGAAGCGGACCAACCCGGCCAGTCCTCGTAGATCGGACGACATGCCTCGACCGCATCGGCCCCAAACGGCAAAACATGCGTTGGGCCATCGGGCGTCTCATAGCCGGTGCAGAGACGAATGGTCTTGAGGCCATCGAGCACATCGAGTTTGGTGATGCAGAGGCCAGAGACACCATTGATCTGAATGCTTCGACGCAGCGCAGCCGCATCGAACCAGCCACAACGCCTCGGCCGCCCGGTGACCGATCCAAACTCATTGCCCTTCTCGGCCAAATGCCGTCCCACCTCGTCTTGCAACTCGGTGGGGAATGGGCCCGAACCCACACGCGTGGCGTAGGCCTTGGTGAGTCCCAGCACATAGTCAACCTGACCGGGGCCAATGCCTGCGCCCGCCCCCACAGCACCCGCCACGCAGTTGCTGCTGGTCACGTAGGGATAGGTGCCGTGATCGATGTCGAGCAGCGAGCCCTGAGCGCCCTCGAATAGCAGCGCATGCCCCTGGCGCATAGCCACGTCCAATTCATTGGGAACATCGGCCGCCATTCGCAATAGGCGAGGCGCCATTCGCATGAGCTCGGCATGGGTCTGACTGGGATCAACCGCCTCGGCCTTCAGGAATCCTGTGAGCACGTGGTTGTGTAGTGCATAGGTCTCGCGGAGTGTCTCCATGAGACGCTGGGGATTCTTTAGATCGATGAGGCGCACAGCGCGACGCGCCACCTTGTCCTCGTAGGCGGGGCCAATGCCGCGGCCAGTGGTGCCAATCTTGGCATCGCCCTTGGCGGCCTCGCGGGCCCGATCGAGTGCCACATGCACAGGAAGAATCAGCGGGCAGGCCCAACTAATGAGCAAGCGCTCTTCCACCGACAGCCCACTGGCCTGGAGTTCATCAATCTCACCCAGCAGGGCTTCGGGAGACAAGACCACCCCGTTGCCAATGAAGCAACGAACCTTGGGATGCAGAATGCCCGAGGGGATTAATCGAAGAACCGTCTTGCGTCCATTGACCACTAGGGTGTGGCCCGCATTGTGGCCGCCTTGAAAGCGCACCACCCCATGAACTTGCTCGGTGAGCCAGTCGACAATCTTTCCCTTGCCCTCGTCGCCCCACTGGGTGCCCACAATCGCAACATTGCGACCAGCACGGCTGGCTGCCCCATTCATCGGCTTCGTCATCACTGCATCCTTCTCTAAACTGAATTCAAGACTTCTCGGTCAGGACCCAGCCCGACCCAGAGGGCTTCAGGCGAGGGCCTGTCCATTGCGACAATTCACCCTCTGGCAAACAAACCACTCGGCGGCCCTGCCCACGCAGGCTCGCAATGGCCTCTCGAAGCGGCACCTCGTCTCGCCATGGTGCGGCCACGATCGACGCGGTCTTGTTTGAATCGGCATCGGCAGAGTCCACCAAGGATGCCAGTGCACGAAGCTCGAGACTGAATCCAGTCGCCGCCCTTGCACGACCAAAGGCCTCGCCCACGCCGTCATAACGGCCCCCTCGGACAATGGCATCGGGCCATGCCTTCGAACTGATCGAAAACATAATCCCATTGTGATAGCGCCAGCCGGCCAAATCGGCGAGGTCGACCGTCAAGGCACATCGAGGATGCTGAACAAAAAGTGCCGAAGAGGCCACCCGCTCGAGTCGATCGAGCGCCTCTTTGATCTGCGCAATCGGTGGCAGAACAGACCGCGCCCGATCGATCACATTATTGGGACCCGTTGCCGGACCATAGAGGCCCAGCAGGGCCTCGCAAGCCGAGCGGGTCGAGGCCTTCAGCCCCATGGCCGCGTCCATCAACCGGGGCCGGTCTTTGAGCGCGAGGGCTGCCAACACCGCCTCCTCGACCTCGGCAAGTCCTGGGTCGGCCTGCATCAGAGCAAGAAAAATTCCGCGGTCGGTGAGATCCAGATGCACCTCTTGCAATCCAGCAGCATCGAGACAGGCCAGGGCCAACTCCTGAATCTCTAAATCGGCCTCCAGGCCCGCATGGCCATATAACTCGCAGCCCAGTTGGAGTGGTTCTCGAGAGGAGAGCAGACCGGCGGCCTGCGAATGCACCACAGAGGCGGCATAAGAGAGCCGCACCACGCCATCGCGGCCGAGTTGATGGGCATCGATGCGGGCCACCTGGGGAGTCATGTCCGCTCGAATTCCAAGCAGGCGTCCCGTGACTGGGTCGGACATCTTGAAGCTTCGGCGATCCAAGTCCTCCGAGCCCGTGACTCGAAGAGACTCTGCGTACTCGACAAGCGGAGGAATGACTTGGTCGTATCCATAGCCACCGAATAGATCAAGCAGCCGCCTGCGCAGCCGCTCGAGGCGAGCGGCCTCCACTGGGAGGACATCCGAGAATTGATCGGGAAGGTGCCAAGCGTTCATACGCCCGATTATCCCTGAGCAAGCCCAAGCCCGCTCAGGGCAGTGTGACCAAGCGGCTAGCGCTTGCTATTGGGTGCGCGGAAGTAGCGGAAGAACTCGGACTGCGGGTCCGCCACAATCACGTCGCTGGGCTTGTTGAAGGTTTCTCGGTAGGCCTGCAGGCTGCGATAGAAGCTCGCAAACTCAGGGTTCTGACCAAAGGCCGAGGCATAGGAGGCGGCCGCCTTTGCATCTGCATCTCCCTTGATCACCTGGGCTCGGCGATAGGCCTGGGCAAGAATGCCCTCTCGCTGCCGATCGGCGTTGGCGCGAATCTTCTCGGCCTCTGCACCACCCTGTGATCGACGCTCACTGGCAATCGCCTTGCGTTCGGACTCCATACGACGAAAGACCGAATCGCGAATTTCCTCCGCGAAGTCCACCCGACGCAATCGGACATCCACGATCTGCACACCAATCTGTTTGGCGTCCTCCGAGATTCGGGCCAGGATTCCCTCCATGACCTTTTCGCGCTCGCCAGAAATCACCTCGTTGACGGTTCGCATGGCAATTTCGTTGTTGAGACCATCGCGAAGGGCTCGGGCAATGCGGTCTTCGGCACTGGAAATGCGGCCAGCCACGCTGGTGTAGAAGATCTTCGGATCCGCAATGCGCCACTTCACATAGGTATCGACCACCACGTTCTTCTTTTCGCTGGTGATGAAGCGATCGGCATCGGGCGAATCAATGGTGAGGGTGCGCTTCTCTAAGAACACCACGTTTTGAAAGGGCGGGGGAAGTTTGAAGTGCAGGCCCGGGTCGGCGATGACGCGCTTGATTTCACCCAAAGCAAACACCAGGGCGTACTGACGCTGATCGACGACAAAAATACAGGCGTTGATCACAAAGCCCAAGGCAAGAACGACCGAGGCAATGCCAAATAAGCGGTTCATTATCGGGCCTCCCTCAGACGGTCACGCAGACTCGGGGCCGCAGCAGGACGGGCCGGTTCGGGCGCCGCGGCGGGTACAGAGGGGCTTGCAGGTGCTGCGGCATTGCCTTGGCCCGAGGCTGCAGCGGCCGAGGCCGCGCTCTGCCGTGCTGCATCGGAGGTCTGCTGCAGCAGTTTATCGAGGGGCAGATACAGCAGGTTGCTATTGGACTTGGAGTCCACCATGACCTTGCTCACATTGGTGAAGACCTCTTGCATGGTCTCGAGGTACATCCGCTCTCGAGTCACTCCGGGGGCCTTGTTGTACTCGGCCACCACCCGACGGAAGCGCTCGGAGTCACCCAGCGCCTGAGCCACGATGCGCTCCCGATAACCCTCTGCTTCTTCGACCAGACGCTCGGCCGAACCGCGCGCCCTGGGAATGACATCGTTGGCATAGGCCTGGCCCTCGTTCTTGAGCCGCTCGGCATCCTGCGCCGCCTTAATGGCATCGCTGAAAGCCGCCTGAACCTCTTCAGGTGGTTGAACATTTTGAATCGTGACATTCACGATGGTGATTCCAGACTCATATCGATCGGCGATTCGCTGCGTAATGTTGAGGGCCTCGCGGCCAATGGCCTCTTTGTTCTCATAGAGAACGGAATCACTGAGACTGCGGCCCACCACTTCACGCATGGCGGTCTCGGCCGCCTGCTGAACGATGTCATCGGGGCGCACGTTGTTAAACAGATAGGCCTCGGGCTGCCCAACCCGGTATTGCACCGCGAACTGAATGTCGATCATGTTCTCGTCTTTGGTGAGCATGAGCGAGTCTCTGCTCTGTCCGGCCCGCTCACCACGGTAGCCCACTGTGGCCTGCCGCAGCTGGGCCACATTCACGAGTTCGTGGGCCTCAATTGGATACGGTGCCCGCCACTTGAATCCAGCCCCGGTGCTATAGGCGTATTGGCCAAAACGCAGAACGAGGCTGGTCTGGCCTTCTTGAACAATATAGAAGCCACTGGCGAGCCAAATGAGGAGAAAGCCGCCGAGGACCATGCCCACCAATCCGCCAGAGAACTGGATGGGAGGAAGGCCACTGCCACCACCCGATCCGCCCCCGTTGCCGCGGCCACCATTGTTTCCACCCCATGGATTGCGCGGGCCGTTGCCGCCACCGCCCTTGCGACCACCGAAGAGTCCGCTCAGGCGTCGGTTGAAGTCTCTCCAGACCTCATCGAGGTCGGGGGGTTGGTTGCCGCCACCACTGGGGCGACGGTTGTCGTTGTTATTCGAGGGCTCTTGGCCCCCTTGAGACTCGGGCCTGGACTCATTGCCACCATCGCCCTTGGAATCGCTCGAATCGGATCCCTTGCCCCAACGGGGGTCACCCAGAGAAAAAATCTCTGTCAGGCGATCGAATCGGAAACCGCGGAGGCCGTGCCCCAATCGTTGAATAATCTGCATAGTCTGCTTAATCGATGAAAGTGGCTTCTGCGCTGACATTCACTGCATGATCAGATTCCGGCCAGCCGTGTGAGACCACGCCCTGCCGAACTCCCGCGAGGCCTATTCCTCGCACAGCACTCAACCACACGCGGCAGATCCTACCATGCGGGTCTCGCTCGACCCGTGGGGGCATTCCCGCCAGATCGATCTTGTTGAAGACCTCGATGCGCGGGACCTCGGCCGCCCCAACTTCCTGAAGGACGTCCTCGACAGCGGCCATCCGAGAGGACCGCTCGGGGTCCGAGGCGTCCACAACATGCAGGAGCAAATCGGCATCGGCCGCCTCTTGGAGCGTGGATTGGAAGGCCTCGACCAGGGTGTGGGGCAAGGCCTTGATGAACCCCACCGTGTCCGAGAGAACCATGAAACGATCGGGGGGCTCCAGGAATACACGCCGACTGGTGGTGTCCAAGGTGGCAAAGAGTTGATTGGCCGCGAATACGCCTGCATGGGTGAGCGCGTTGAATAGCGTGGACTTTCCTGCGTTGGTGTAGCCCACCAGCGAGACATTCAAGGTGCCGGCCTTCTCGCGGGCCCGGCGCCGATTGATTCGCTGCTTCTCCATGGTGGCCAGGCGGGCCTTGAGTTGGCGCACCCGTTGGCCGATGAGTCGGCGGTCGGTCTCGAGCTGTGTCTCACCCGGTCCGCGAAGTCCGATACCGCCCTTCTGCCGCTCGAGGTGCGTCCAGCCCCGGACCAACCGCGCAGAGAGGTAATCGAGCTGGGCGAGTTCAACCTGGAGCTTGCCCTCGTGGCTGCGGGCCCGAAGGGCAAAGATATCGAGGATCAGGGCCACGCGGTCGATGACCCGCTGACCGATCAGACGGGAGAGATTTCGCTGCTGGGCCGCACTGAGTTCATGGTCGAAGACAACCAGTTCGATGCCCATTGAGAGACAGGCAAGCCGAATCTCGTCGGCCTTTCCTGCTCCCACAAACAAGGCGGGGTCTGGGCGGTCGCGACGGCCCGTGACGCAATGAAGAACCTCTGCACCGGCGGATTGGGCAAGGGAGGCAATCTCCTCGAAATCGGGCGGGCCCGCTCGGCCAATCTCGAGCGCAACAATGAGAGTGCGGGGGGCGCGAGAGAACTCGGAGGACGCACCTTGCGCGGACGCCGAGAAACTGGCGAGGTCGCTCAGCTCTCGACCTCGGGGGTGAAGTTCACCACGCGCGAAGGAACGATGGTGGAGATGGCATGTTTGTAGACCATCTGAGTGACCGTGTTCTTGAGAAGAACCACGTATTGATCAAAGGATTCGATGTGGCCCTGAAGCTTGATTCCATTGACGAGGTAAACCGACACCGAGACATGCTCTTTGCGCAGGGCATTGAGGAAGGGGTCTTGAAGTGCCTGACCTACGTTCTTAGACATCACCATGCTCCGATTTAGTTATGGGTTATGAGACGGGAGACACCAACATGATTGAGACCAAACTATAGCCCAATGATTCCCCGGAATCCCCGGACGATGGCCTTGAATCAGTCCGACACAGCGTAGGGATTTGTTGTCTTCTTCCATTCAATTCGCAGCGGTGTGCCCTCCAGATCGAACCGTTGCCGAATCTGAGATTCAAGGTAGCGCTTGTAGACGTCGGTCACTGCATCCAGCGAGTTTCCATGGACCACCACAATGGGCGGATTCTGTCCCCCCTGGTGGGCATAACGTAGTTTTGGACGAATGGATCCGCGCCGAGGGGGCTGTTGGCGCTCGACGGCCTCTCGCAGGGCCCGCGTGAGTTTCGGCGTTGAGAGCTTGCGCGTTGCTGCCGCATAGGAGTCGAGGACCGAGCGCATCAAGGCATCGACCCCATGTCCGCGCTGGGCCGATAAATAATGAAAGCGGGCCCAGGCAATAAACGGCAGCTTGCGGGTGACTTGGCGCTTGACCTCATCGCGCACCACAGAGTCCAGGCCGTCCCACTTGTTGACGCCCACGACAAGCGCACGTCCCGACTCGGCCACAAAGCCTGCAATGTGGGCGTCTTGATCAGAAATGTCTTGTTGGGCATCGAGCAGAAGAATCACCACGTGGGCGGCCTCCACCGCCTGCAGTGTCTTGATCACCGAGAACTTCTCAATCGCCTCGAAGACCTTTCCCTTGCGGCGCAGCCCCGCTGTATCCACCAATCGGTATCGATGGCCATCGCGTTCAAAGCCAATCTCGATCGCATCGCGCGTAGTGCCTGGCATATCAAATGCAATCACCCGCTCTTCACCCAGAAGGGTGTTGACCAGGGTCGACTTCCCCACATTGGGCCGCCCGACAATTGCCACACGAAGTCCCTTGGCAGGCAGTCGTCGGCCGGGCGTGGACTCGTCAACCAACATCTCTTCCTCGTCTTCGGAGTCGGCCTCCTCATCTTTGTTCACTGGCAGTCGCGCGAAGACCTGGTCCATTAATGAATGGACCCCATCGCCGTGGGCTGCGGAGAGGGCGAACGGCTCACCCAGGCCCAGCTCATAGAACTCGCCGGTTCGGCCCTCGGCCGTGAGGCCCTCGAGCTTATTGACCGCCAATACAACTGGTCGACCGGAGCGCCGGAGTTGCTCGGCAATCTGAAGGTCTTGGGGCGACACGCCAGAGCGGCCGTCCACAAGTAAGACCACTGCGTCGGATTCGGCCACTGCCTGAAGACTCTGCCGCGCCATCTGATGAAAAATGCCGTCCTTGGCAATCGGCTCTAGACCACCGGTGTCAATTACCCAATAGGGACCCGGGCCCACGCGGCCCTCGCCATAGTGACGGTCTCGGGTGAGGCCAGGATAGTCTGCCACCAGCGCATCGCGTGAACGGGTGAGGCGATTGAACAGGGTGGACTTGCCCACGTTGGGGCGGCCCACCAGGGCAATCACCGGCTTGGCAGACATCGCGCCGCTTAAGGGCGAAGCAGGTAGAGCCGGCCCGACTCCGTCTGCACCACCAGGCCCTGCTTGGTGACCCGCATGGGGCCAGAGGGCTTGGCGTCCAATCGCATCCGAGCAATGAACTGGCCGCTCTCGCGAGACAGGCCATGCAGATAGCCCTCGCCATCGGCCACCCAAATGGCTCGGTCAAAACTCACCGGTGCAGAGAGTCGCCGAAGAAAGAGCCCTTCTTGGGTCCACAAGGATTCGCCCTGCGAGCGCTCAAACGCAGTAATGCGATCGCTGCTGTCGACTCCCACCACCAGTCGCTGATCAATCGCCAGCGGAAGGGCTCCGGCAAAACGTTTCTGCCAAATCGGGCGGCCGTTTTCCACCGCATGGCAGGCCACCTGGGTCTGATAGGCCGACACGCAGACGGTGTCGGCAAAAATGGAAGGGGCCCCCAGTAAGTCGGCAATCCGCTCGACTTCGTTGCTTCCCCGAGGGACTGCTGCCTGCGTCTCCCAGCGAAGCGCGCCATTGGCGCCACTCAGCCAGGCGAGACGGCCGCCGGGGAGACCCACCAGCAAGTCGGCAACACCCAGGCCCTCGCCCGAGGCCTCCTCATTGGTGGAGGCAATTCCGCGCATGCCCGACTGCCCATGGAGGACAAGGCTGGGAAGGGTTCGCTGAAAGACCCACCGTCGCTCACCCGACACCAAAGACCAGGCCACCACTCGGTTGTCGGCAAGTCGCACCACCGCATGGCCACCCGATAGAACCGGGGCCTCGAGTGGAAGGCCACCCAACGGCACCCGCCAACGAAGTTCGCCTTTGGAGTCGATGAGGGCCAAATCACCCGCTTGGGTTACGACGGCAAAACTGCCCTCGCCCGCACCGCCGCCCGAGGCAACGCCCGCTTGAATCGGGGCCTTGAGATCCACGGTCCATTTCGACGCGCCAGTGGAGAGATCGAAAGCACGCACGACCCCCGCACGCTCGGCAATGACCACCAGGCCATCTGAGACGCCGGGGGAGAACCATCCCTGGCCAGATGAGGCGGGGGATGTCCGCCCAGCGCTCGATTGCCAAACGACTTTGAGAGACAACTCAGACTTAAAGTCATTGAGCCTGGCGGGCTTAGGCTTGCTCGGGCCCGAGCATCCGGACAAGACCAAGCCACCCACGAGCGCGATCGCCATCAGGCCCAGGCGACCCCGCACTTGGGATCCGACGATGGTGAGTGGACTCATGGCTTTGCCCCTGATTTGGATTGAGAAGAGACGGCGGGCGCATCGGGCGGAGACGACTTGAAGGCATCGAGCGTCGACAACTTTCGACCGAGCAACTCTTCGCTGCGACCACCGCCCTGTGGGCCTGCAGCAGCGTATGCCTTCTTCGCAGACTCCCACGCGGTGCGCGCCTCATCGAAGCGGTTCAGAAGCAACAAGACATCACCGCGGCGATCGAACACGGCCGCCTCGAAGGACGCAGGGGGCTTGCCATCGAGCTGCTTGAGGGCGGCATCGAGGCGATCGAGATCGATGAGCACCGCGGCATGACGGAGTCGAGCAATCCATGCAATCGAGGGGTCGGAATGGTTCGAGGCCTTTTCGAGAAAGCCCGCGGCCTTCTCCAAGTCGCCGGTCACTGAAAAAACCTTTGCCAATCGGAGCGCCGCCAACGCGGCCTGAGTGGTCCCAGAAAAATCTTTAATCAGCAATTCACCATTGGCGGTAGCCACATCGAGCCTCTGCTGTTCCAGCGCAGCCTCGAGTCGACCGAGGTAGAGGCTGGCCTTCTGCGCATTACTGGAATCCCAGAGACGATAGCCCTGATAGGCAGTCCACCCACCGGCAATCGCAATAAAGAGCGGAAGTATCCATCGGCGGTTGTCCCGCCAGAAGCCCTTGATCGCATCGAACTGCTCTTGCTGCTCTAAATCTTCACGCACTTCACGGTCCTCTTCTTAATTCCTCTTCATCTAGCAATGCCTGCATCCACTCCACCGCGCCGGCCAAGGGCAATGTGATCTGGGCAGACTGATTGGTCTGCGGGGTCAGCGGCTTTTCACCATTCTCCCCCGCCCGAAGCACTTTCACGGTGACTTGATTGGAGGCGAGTTCTGACTCGCCCATCAGCACGGCGAATCGAGCGCCACTCGCATCGGCACGCTTCATCTGAGACTTCAAACTGCCGCCACCTGCATGCATTTGAACAGACAATCCAACATTGCGGAGTTGTTCGGCACAAGCGAGCGCATCCGAATCGGAGCCCTCGACCCAGTGGACCAGATAAACATCGGGGCCCGCACTGGCACCCAGCCGACCCACGGCCTCGAGCAGCGCCAGCAGTCGCTCAACTCCCATGGCCATTCCGCAGGCAGGTGAGGGCTTTCCACCCATCTGCTCAATAAGACCATCGTAACGTCCGCCACCACAGACGGTGCCCTGTGCACCAAGTTTATCGGTCACCCACTCGAACACGGTGAGGTTGTAATAGTCGAGTCCTCGAACCAAACGCGGATTGAGTTGATAAGGAACACCTGCGGCCTGCAAGGCGCCCAAGACCCGCTCCTGATGCGCAAGCGATTGGGGCCCGAGAAAATCGGGGAGTCGAGGGGCACCCTCGATGAGACCGGCCATCGCCGGATTCTTAGAGTCCAGAATTCGCAAGGGGTTCGAGTGCAAGCGGCGTTGGGCTTCGGCATCCAAGTCGCCCGCATGCTTCTCGAAATAGGCAATGAGTGCCTGGCGATGGGCCAGCCGCTCCTCGGTCTGCCCCAGTGAGTTGATCTCGAGCCCTGGCCGATCGGCCAGCTCAATCCCCAGGCGCTCCCAGAGCCGCCAGACCATCAAGAGTTGCTCGGCATCGACCTCGGGTTCGGGCTGGCCCAGGGCCTCGACACCGAACTGATAGAACTGTCGGTAGCGCCCCTTCTGCGGCCGCTCGTGTCGGAACATGGGGCCGAAATACCAGAGTCGTCGCGGCCCCTCGTAGAGCATGCTGTGCTCGATACTTGCGCGCACCACCGCCGCCGTGTTCTCTGGCCGCATGGTGAGTTGCTCACCATTGAGCGCATCGGTGAAGGTGTACATCTCCTTCTCCACGATGTCGGTGACTTCGCCAATGCCACGAACGAAGAGGGCCGTGGACTCCAATATGGGGGTCCGAATCTGGCCATAGCCGTAGTCACGAAAGAGATTGGACACAAGGGACTCCAACCACTCCCACCGGGCCATCTCTTCCGGCAGCAGGTCATTCATTCCCTTGACCCCGAGAATCTTCTCGGGGCGCTTGTTATCACCCATGTTGCCGGTCACCCACTCCGTATCGCCGCGCAACGTAATCGGCAATGAGTCCCTGAAACTCCTCGGCAATCCGCTCGCCTTTCAGAGTGGGACCACGCTCGCCATCAATGTAAACAGGCGCGACGGGCTGCTCGCCCGTGCCGGGCAGGCTGATTCCAATATTGGCGTGCTTGCTCTCACCAGGCCCGTTGACCACGCAGCCCATCACTGCCACGTTCATGGATTCCACACCGGGGTATTGATTGCGCCATATCGGCATCTGGTCGCGCAGATAGTCTTGCACCTTGCTTGCAAGTTCTTGGAAGAAGGTGGAGGTGGTTCGACCACAGCCCGGGCATGCCACCACCAGTGGCGTGAATGCCCGGAGGCCCAAGACCTGCAGCATCTCTTGGGCCACGACCACCTCGCGGCGTCGATCACCGCCCGGCTCGGGGGTGAGAGAGACACGAATCGTGTCACCGATTCCCTCTTGCAGGAGAACCGCCATGGCCGCTGTTGAAGAGACCACACCCTTGGTGCCCATTCCGGCCTCGGTCAGCCCCAGATGCAGGGGAAAGTCGCAGCGCCTTGAGAGTTCTCGATAGACGGAAACAAGGTCTTGCACGGCCGAGACCTTCGCCGAGAGGGTGATGCGATTGCGTCCGAGGCCCCAGGCCACGGCCTGCTCGGCACTCTGAACGGCAGAGGTCACCAAGGCCTCTCGCATCACCGCCTGCGCATCCCAGGGCGTTGCACGCGCCGCATTCTCATCCATGAGTCTTGCCAAGAGTTCCTGGTCGAGACTCCCCCAGTTCACACCAATACGAACCGGCCGCTCGTAACGCATGGCCGCCTCGACCATGGCGCCAAATTGTGTGTCGCGCTTGGCGCCACGACCCACATTGCCAGGGTTGATTCGATACTTCGAGAGTGCCTCGGCACAGGCGGGCACCTCGGCCAAGAGCTTGTGTCCATTGAAATGAAAATCCCCCACCAGCGGCACTGGGCAATTCATCTTGTCGAGTTGCTCTCGAATGGCCGGCACGGCCTGGGCCGCCTCGATGGTGTTGACCGTGATTCGAACCATCTCCGAGCCGGCAAAGGCTAGGTCGCGCACCTGGATGGCGGTGCCAATTGCATCGGCGGTGTCGGTATTGGTCATCGACTGAACGACAACGGGAGAACCGCCACCGATCACCACCTCGGTGCCCGCCCATTTCACGTGAACAGCCTGCTTTGGTTGTCGGCTCGAGGGCCCACAGGGAAACGGAATGCAAGCGCCAGGCTCGCCGGTCGGCAACGATTTCTGCGCATCGCCTTGAGATGCCATCGGCTCAGGCCCTTTCATGAATTTCAATGCGTTGGCTGCGACGGGTGCGGTCTTGGACCTGGCCCGCCAATTGACCGCAGGCGGCATCGATATCGTCGCCTCGGGTTCGTCGAATCGTCACCACATGGCCCGCCTTCGAGAGAATGTCGGCAAAGGTTTTGATGCTGGTCGAAGTCGATCGCTCATAGCCCGAGCCCGGAAATGGATTGAACGGAATGAGGTTGAACTTGCAGGAGACCGACTCGCGCTGCACCAAGTCAATGAGCATCCAGGCCATTTCGGGAGTGTCGTTCACGCCGCGAAGCATCACGTACTCAAAGGTGATGAAGTCGCGCGGCGCATGGGCCAGGTAGCGCCGGCAGGCCGCCATCAATTCAGAGAGCGGGTATTTCTGATTGAGCGGCACGAGTTGCGATCGCAGATCATCGGTCGGTGCATGCAGCGAGACGGCCAAGGCCACGGGACAGGCCTCGGAGAGCCGATCCATCATGGGTACGACACCCGAGGAGGAGACAGTGACGCGACGCCGCGATAAGCCGTAGGCATGGTCATTGAGCATGAGTTCGAGCGCGGGGAGCAGTTGATCGAAGTTGAGCAGCGGCTCGCCCATGCCCATGAGCACGACATTGGTCACCGGAACAGGCAGTGCGCGGTTGGCCATGTGCAACTGACCAATGATCTCGGAGGTGCGCAGGTTTCTAGCGAACCCCTGGCGACCCGTGGAGCAGAAACGACAGTCCACAGCGCATCCTGCCTGCGAAGAGATGCACAACGTGCCGCGGTCGTCTTCTGGGATAAAGACCGTCTCGATTGCATTGCCCTGGCCGGCATCGAGCAGCCACTTGCGGGTGCCATCGGAGGAGAGGTTGTCGCGCAAAACCGGCATGCCCTCGATCACGGCATCGGTGGCCAAGCCCGATCGGAAGGACTTGGCGAGGTCGGTCATGGACTCGAAATCGGTGGCCTGGCGTTGGTGCAACCACTGCAGCAACTGCCGGGCCCTGAATGGCTTTTCACCGCGCGACACCACCCAGGCCTCGAGGGCCTGAGGGCCGAAATCAAGAAGGTTGACTGGCGCGGCGGTGTCGATGGTGATCCGCCATTAGCCGCGACTATGAATAGCCAGGCCGGGGAAGAAGAAGGCAATTTCCTGTCGGGCTGTGTCGGGGCCATCGGAACCGTGGACCGCGTTGGCATCAATGCTGTCGGCGAAATCCGCGCGAATCGTGCCGGCCTCGGCCTTCTTGGGATCCGTGGCGCCCATGAGGTCGCGATTGAGACTGATGGCCGAGGGACCCTCGAGGACCTGGACCATGACCGGGCCAGAAACCATAAAATCGACAAGGTCTTTAAAGAAAGGGCGGTCTCTGTGAACGCCGTAAAAAGCCTCGGCCTCCTGGCGAGAGAGGTGCATCATTTGAGCCGCGATGATCCGCAGTCCAGCCTTCTCAAACCGTGAATAGATCTTGCCAATAACGTTCTTGGCCACTGCATCGGGCTTGATGATGGAGAGTGTGCGCTCAACTGACATAGAAAACTTTCTTGAAAAAGGTTGAATTTTTGGGCTTTCGCCGCATCTAAGAGGAGTCAGGAAAGATGCATTTTTCTCGGGTTTTAGAGCGGTTCTCAAAGGGGTATCGAATCAGCCCCGCCCTCAAACCCTTGATTTGTCATCCAAACCTGTAATTATATGCGTTGAACTTGTCCTTTTAGGAGACCAAACACAATGATTCCTCAGCCATACGACATTCGATCCTCGGGTGGGTTGCAGTCCTCCACCCAGAATCGCGTCCTTCGCAACACCTACTTCCTGCTCGCGGCCACCATGGTGCCCACAGTTCTGGGGGCTTGGGTGGGCATGTCTGTTGGATTCTCACTTTTCGCCGACAGCCCGCTCATCAGCATGCTGCTCTTCTTGGGCATCGCCTTCGCCTTCTTCTGGGGCATCGAGCGCACCAAGCACTCGGTCACCGGCGTCTACCTGCTCCTGGGCTTCACCTTCTTCATGGGCCTAATGCTCTCGCGCCTGGTTGGTTTTGCGCTTGGAATGGGCAACGGTGCGCAACTCATCGGCGTGGCCGCAGGCGGAACCGGCATCATCTTTTTCGGCATGGCTTCGCTCTCCTCGGTGGTCAAGAAAGACCTCAGCAACATGAGCAAGTTTTTGTTCATCGGGGTGCTCCTGCTCATCGCGGCCTCGGTTGCCAACATCTGGCTGCAGATGCCCGCGCTCATGCTCACCATCTCGCTGCTCGCTGTGGTGATTTTCTCGGTCTTCTTGCTCGTTGACCTGCAGCGCATCGTCAACGGTGGGGAAACCAATTACGTCAGCGCTACGCTGTCGGTCTACCTCAGCATCTACAACATCTTCAGCAACCTGCTGGTCATCCTGATGTCCCTCTTTGGCAGCAGCAAAGAGTAAGGAAAGCACCGGCTAACCGAAACGCCCCGATTCCAGTCGGGGCGTTTTCTTTTTGATCTACTCCGCATCAGACCAAGAGGCGATCAAAGACCGCAATCGACTCCACATGGGCGGTCTGAGGAAACATATTCACCATGCCCGCCCCGCTCAGTTGCCACCTGCCCTGGTGCACCAGAATCGCGGCATCGCGCGCCAGAGTCGCTGGGTTGCAAGAAACCATCACCATTCGAATCGGCCCTTGGCCTGCCTGCGATTGGCTCGCAAGCGCCTCACAGAGTGCCTGCGCCCCCTCTCGGGGTGGATCAATCAAAGCCCTCTGAAAGATACCCAGCCCAGCGAGTCGGGCGGCATCCATCTCGAATAAGTTCTCCGTCTTGTAGGACACCCGTTCGTTCATTGAGAGCGCGCTCGCATTGCGCATGGCCTGCTCCACCAGTGTTGCGCTCCCCTCAATCCCCACCACCTCCCCGGCCCGCTGTGCAATGGCCAGACTGAAATTTCCAAGGCCACAGAAGAAATCAATCACGCGATCGCCGGCCTCGATCTCGAGTAGACCAATGGCCCGCCGAACCAACGCCCGATTGATCTGAAAATTCACCTGGGTGAAGTCCACTGGCGAGAAGGGCATCCGCAGCCCAAAATCGGACAACTCGTAGCTCAACGGCTTGTCGTCTTGAGCCCGCATGGGCGCTGCGGTGGCAGGACCTCCCGGCTGCAACCAGATACAAACGCCCTGGGCATCGGCAAAATTTGCAAGGCGCTGCCGATCCACTTCGGAGAGTGGCTCCAAATGCCGCACCACCCAAACCATCGCGGAATCGCCATCGCCCGCAGCGAGTTCAACCTGAGGAATAGCGCGAGCGGCATCCAACCCGGCCATGCAGTCGCGAAGTGCCGGCAACAACAAGGACGCCTTGCTCTGCAAGACGGGACAGTGGCGCAGCGGTGTCACATAGGAACTGGCACGTTCGCGAAAGCCAAGAATGAGGCCCCCTTTCTTGTCGACCCACCGAACCGAGAGACGGGCACGCGATCGGTAGGCAAATGACGGTCCACGAATGGGGACGAGGACCTCCTGGGGCCGCAGCTGCCCGATATGCCAGAGCGCATCCTCGAGCACGCGCTGCTTGATTGCCACCTGCGCATCTGACCCGGCATGCTGCATGGAACAGCCACCGCAAACGCCATAGTGGGCGCAGGGCGGTTCGACCCGGTCCGACGAGCGGCGATGCCAGCGAATCGCTCGTGACTTGATATAACTTGGCCGCTCTCGGGTCACCTCCACATCGACCCGCTCGCCAGCAAGGGCTCCCGCAACGAACACCACCTTGCCCTCGAAGTGAGCAACCCCCTGCGCCTCGAGATCGACTGACTCAATCTCCAGTGGGCCAATCTCCCGCATGGCCTTGGGGGCCCCGATGGTGCGCCGACCCATATGCGCTAGGCCTCGGTGGACCAGGCCTCAAGAAATTTGGCCCAGTGGGCCCCAGCCAGCGGCAACTGCTTCTGGCCCACCCAAGCACTGATTGTTGTTCGAACCAATTGAATTTCGTCGGCGTAGGCCTGCGCAGAGAGAGCCCCTCGAATTTTCTGAAAGCGCAAATAGAGCAAGTAAGTGTTGACGACATCGGTCTCGCAATAGGCCCGCACTGAATCACCGCGGCCCTCAAGGAAGGCATTCCAAACCTGGGCCCCGTCCTCTCCGAGTTTTCCGGGAAAGCCACAGAGTTGTGCCATCGCATCCAAGGGTGGGCTCGCCCCTCGCGAATAGGCCGCCAAGACATCCATCAGATCGAGGTGCCGCGAGTGGTACCGCCCCAGGTAATTGTTGAACTTGAAGTCACGGTCGTTCTCGCCCTGATCCCAATACTGCGCCCCCACCACACCGTGGATCATCGCCCGCTGATGAAGCACGGGCGCATCAAAACCACTTCCATTCCAACTCACCAACTGCGGGGTGTAGCGGTCGATCGTGGCGAAGAATTGCCGAATGCGTTGGGCCTCATCTGCATCGGAGGCAGACTGGCCATCGCCCAGACATTTGACCTTGAAGCCCTCGTCATCGCGAAAGGCACAGCCAATTACCCAGATGCGCTGCAGGTGGTGCGGAAGAAAATCGGACTGGCCATTGGCCTGACGCGCTGCTCGCAACTCCGCCACGGCCTGGCCATCGTCGGCATGAGACGAATATCCCAAGCGACGAATGCCCGCCGAATCGGGGATCGTCTCGAGATCAAAAACAAGAATGGGGGTCAACGCGAGGGCAACACCGTCATGGGATCGATCGGCTTGCCACCGCGCCTGACTTCGAAGTGAAGCATCGGTCGATCTGCATCGGTCATCCCGAGTTCCGCAATCTTCTGGCCACGCTTCACCGTCTGACCCTCCTTCACCATGATGCTTCGATTGTGGGCATAGGCCGTGATGAAGTCCTCGGGGTGTTTGACGATGACCAGGTTGCCGTAGCCACGCAGGCCATTGCCACTGTAGACCACACGCCCCTGCTCGGCCGCATAGATGGCCTCGCCCTGCGCGCCCGCCAGTGCAATGCCCTTGCTACCACCCTCGGTGAAATTGGTGATCACCTGGCCGTTGGCAGGCCAGCCCCAATTCAAACTGCCCGCGGCCGCTGCGCTGCTGGACTCTGCCGGGGACGAGCCGGAGGGGGGGGGTGTGGTACCGGGTGGCGGTGCCGCAGAAGCCACCGGAGCCGGGGTCGACGAGGGAGATGTGGCCTGGCCCTCGATGGGCCGAATCTGAATGCCACTGCTCGGTGAAATGGGCTGCGTCTGAGTCAGATTGGATTGGGCGCTGGCCACGGGTCCTGGTGCGTTCGGGTCTTTCACACGCAGGAGTTGCCCCACATCAATGAGATTGGGGTTCTCAATTTTGTTCCACGCCGCCAACTCCCGCCAATCCACGCCATGCTCAAGTGAGATGCCAATGAGGGTATCGCCGCGTTTGACTCGATAAAAACCAGCCGGTGCTGGCGGCAACTCAGAGAGAAGCCTGCCATCGGCCGTGCGCTGATCGGCAGACTTCGATGACTGAACCTTGCGCTTCTCAATGGGGGCGGGACCCTGCATTTGGGCACAGCCCACAACAACGAAAAGAAGCCCCAACGCCACGGCGCGCAATACCGGGGCACCCGCTGAAGAATGCCTCGAGACCTGCTTCGCCGACCCGTGGGAAAGATTAATCAACGCTGAACCCCTTTAACAATCGGCACAAACTGCACCAAATCAAAGTCCTCTCGCTCAAACTCGGAGGCCTGGGGCTCGGTGTCACCGCGCCGCACGGCAACCAATCGCTGCTCAGGCCATCCAACCGGTGCCACCAGCACACCACCATAACGCAATTGTCTCAACAAACCCTGGGGAATGTCGGTGAGGCCTGCGGCCAGAATGATCCAGTCGAAGGGCCCGTTGAGGGCAGCCCACTCCAGGCCATCGGCCAGAACCAGATGGAGATTGGGCCTTGCCAAGTCGGCAAGGTTCCGCCGAGCCAGGGTGTGCAGCCCCTCGATCCGCTCCACGCTCACGGTGGTCGGGAATAGATGAGACATCACCGCGGCCTGATAGCCGCAGCCCGTTCCAATCTCCAACGCCAAGCCACCCGCGAGAGAGGACCCCAGACGCAGCGCCAGGCTCAGAGATCGCGCAACGATATAGGGCTGTGAGAGAGTCTGCTGAAAGCCGATCGGCAACGCAGTGTCCTCATAGGCCCGACTCGCGAGGGCATCGTCTACAAAGACATGCCGCGGCACCTTCGCGATCGCATCCAAAACGCTGGCATCCGATATTCCTTGTTCGGTGAGACGACCAAGCATTCGCTGTCGCATGGCATCACTGGCCAGGCCCGGGTTCTTACTGTTGTCGACCAAAGCCCGCTCAAGATCGGGGCGTCTCTTCACGGTGGCCGCCGAGTCCGCCTTCAAAACAGATCGACCCCAGCGCGGCTGCAGACGGCTCAGGGGATCGTCCGGACCGGCGGTGTCCTTGCCCGGGTTGGACCGCCTGTTTAGGGGAGGGACTCGAGCCAAGCCGCCACCTCATCGCTCGCTGCCGAATCGCCAAGGTCCACGCGCAGTGGTGTGATCGACACCTCTTGATTCTGAAGAGCGTGGAAGTCGGTGCCCGGGCCCGCCTCCTTGATGGCGCCAGGCGCTCCCACCCAGAACATGGGCTCGCCACGGGGTGACTCCACGCGCACAACGGGCTGGGCCACATGCCGGCGGCCCAGACGAGTCATTCGATAGCCCTTCAAGGCCTCGAGGGGCACATTGGGAATATTCACATTCAAAAGGCGGGGCGATGCGAAGGGCCGTTGAATCAACCCAGCCACCACGCGTTGTGCCACATACACCGCCGTATCGAGTTGACCAAAGCCGCGGTCTGCCAACGAAAAGGCCACCGATGGAATTCCGAGCAAGAAGCCCTCCATGGCTGCGGCCACCGTGCCCGAGTAGAGGGTGTCCTCGGCCACGTTCTGGCCATTGTTGATGCCCGAGACAACGAGGTCGGGCCGATGCTGGAGAAACCCCGTTACCGCAACGTGCACGCAGTCGGTGGGCGTTCCGTTGACATAGTGAAAGCCAGAGGAGGACTCGCGCACATAGAGTGGGCGATCGAGCGTCAGCGAGTTGCTCGCGCCACTGCGATCGGCCTCGGGTGCAACCACGGTAACCTCACCGAAGCCACGCATGGCCTCTGCCAGGGCGGCAATTCCGGGGGAGAAGTAACCATCGTCGTTGGAAACCAGAATTCGAAAAGGCACTAAGTCTTTTCCTCTTCCGGCCAATCCCGAATGTAGGCCTTGAGCATTCGGTTCTCGAAACTCTGGGCCTCCAAAACCGCGCGGGCCACATCATGGAAAGAGACCACGCCCAGAAAGGTCTGGCCACTCACCACAGGCAGATAGCGCTCACCACAATCATTCATGACTTTTCGGAGTTCATCGACCGTCATCTCGGGGTTCACGATCGTGGGCTGGGCATTCATTACTTCTTTGACCTTGATTTGAGCCATGGTGGGGGTGGGGCCTGCCAGGTTCTCTTTGAGGCGCTTGGCCATCACTCGATTCACCTCGCGAAAGGTCAGCATCCCCACAAGCTTCCCCTCGGACATCACCACCAAGGAACCAATGTCTTCTTCATCGAGAGTGATTACAGCATCCGACAGAAGACTCTCCGGCCCCACGGTGAAGAGAATGTTCCCCTTCACACGAAGAATTTCTTCAACCTTCATGGCGCTCCCTCCCCCGCTGGTCTGTCCAGGTTTTCTCTAGCTTGCATGCTAGCACCGCGGGCTTGCAATGGGATCTCCGCGGCAAGCACCGCGCCAAAAAGAAAGAGCCACCAGGTGAGGTAGGTCCAGATGAGCAGCAACGGAAAGGCAGCAAGGGTGCCGTAGATCTGCCGATAGGTCGGCACAGACACCAGCACCCCACCAAAGAATTGGGCCGCCAACTCGGTCAGCAAGGCCGCAACGCCCGCGCCGATTAGGGCGGCACGCCGATCCACATACACCATGGGCAAGATGGTGTAGCAGAGCGTGTAGGCCAGCCAGGTGAGCAAGAGATTCATCCAGTCCCACCACGCCAGACCCAGCAGGGTTCCGAAACTCTTGGGCGAGCCCACAAGCCACGAGAGCCCCATGGCACCGGCCCCCACGGCCAGCGGGCCCAGAAGAAGGGCCACCCAGTAAATCAGCAGTCGCTGATAAAAAGACCGAGAACGATCGGGTCGCCAAATGAGATTCAGGGTCTTGTCGAGCGTGAACATCATCACAGTGGCCGTGATGCCCAAGAAGACCAGACCCACCAGCGAGAGCCCTGCGGCCTTGCGAACAAACTGATCCAGGTAGCGAGACAACTGGCTGCCCACGCCATCGGGCAAGAAATGGGCAACGATGAGGGCCTGCAGATTCTTGCGAATCGACTCAAAGTCAGAAAAGCTGGTCGACACCGCCAAGGCCACCGTGAGCAGAGGCACCATGGCCAAGAGCCAGGCAAAACTCAGGCTTGCAGCCGCCTGACCCATACGAATCTGGGCCATCCGCTGCCAGAGCCTTTGCAGAAAGAGGCCTACTAGACGAAGGGTGGGCGGCGGGTCTGGGCGAGGCATCGTGGCTATGATAACGAGCATGACCTCAACGCCTATTCTTGTTCTCTATTACAGCCGCCATGGCGCCACCCATGCACTCGCTCGCGCCTGCTCCGAGGGCATCGAGTCGGTCGCTGGCTGCCAAGCCGTGCTTCGGACGGTGCCCGCAGTCTCCACCACCATCGAGGCCACCGAGCCATCCGTTCCGCAGGAAGGCCCCCCCTATGTGGAATACGAAGACCTTCGCCGCTGCGCAGGCCTGATGATTGGGTCTCCCACGCGGTTCGGCAACATGGCCGCCGCGATGAAATACTTTCTCGACGGCACGATTTCCAATTGGATGGCCGGCGACCTCATCGGAAAACCTGCCGGCGTCTTCACCAGCACATCGAGCATGCACGGGGGCCAAGAGAGCACCTTGCTGAGCATGATGATTCCCCTCCTGCACCACGGCATGACCATTGTCGGCCTGCCCTATTCAGAGAAAGACCTCAGCGGCACAACCACTGGCGGCACCCCCTATGGGGCAAGCCACTGGGCCGGCCCCGATGGCAAGCGCCCCATCTCGGATGAAGAGCACCGCCTCGCTGTGGCCCACGGCAAGCGGCTCGCTGAGATCGCCAAGGCATTGCAAAAGCGTTGAAGCAAATTCCCGCTCCCTGGGGCCGAGTCAACGCGGTGGCCTTGCTGCTCATGGTCGCCTACGGCGTGCTCTGGGAGACCTGGTGGAATCCGGTTCGAGAGGGATCGATGCTCTGGCTCAAGGTCATTCCACTGGCTCTGCTTATTCCGGGGCTCTGGCAGTCGAAGATGCGCCATCTCCAATGGCTCTCCCTGCTCATCTGGATCTACTTCGGCGAGGCCCTGGTTCGAATTGCCAGTCCTCAGGCCAGCGAGGCCTGGCTCTCTGCCGGCTGGTTGCTGCTCTCACTCATTAGTGCGGTATCGATCTGGCGAGGTGCCCGGGCATACCGCCGCCAGATGGCCATTGGTGACTCGCCCTGAGACGATAGGCGCCGCCACTCTCGAGCACCCGCTTGGCCATGAAACAGGCCATGCCAGTGCCGCGCCATTGCAGTCGCAGGCACTCCCGCATTGAGCCCCGACTGAAAGTAGTCCTCTAGGATGGGAATCAATTGCTCGCGATCCTCCGGTGCGCTGCGAGAGAGAGGCGTCTGCCGGAAGAGTTCGGCATCCAGTTGCGCCAGCAACCAGGGCTGGTGGTAGGCGGCCCGGCCAATCATCACGCCATCGACCGCAGGGCCGGCCGGGTCCTCACCGAAAAAACCAGAGGCCTTCTCCACAGAGTCAATCCCGCCATTGGCAACAAACACAGCCTCGGGGAAATCGGCCTTCAATTCTCGAACGGCAGACCAACGCAGTGGTGGAATCTCTCGATTCTCCTTGGGCGAGAGGCCTTTCAATAGGGCGCCTCGGGCATGAACAATGAAGACACGGCAGCCCACATCAAAGAGACGGCCAACAAATTCAGAGACAAATCCATAGTCATTGCACTCATCCACACCGATTCGGTGCTTCACAGTGACCGGCCGATCCACGGCATCTTGCATGGCCTTGATGCAGTCGGCCACCAGAGTGGGCTCTCGCATGAGGCAAGCACCAAAGGCACCCCGCTGCACGCGCTCGCTCGGACAGCCACAGTTCAGGTTGATCTCGTCGTAGCCCCAATCGGCCCCAATTCGTGCAGCGCGGGCCAGTTCCTCGGGTTCACTGCCACCAATCTGAAGCGCCACCGGATGCTCGCACTCGTTGAAGCCCAAGAGTCGCTGGCGGTCGCCATGCACAATGGCCCCAGTGGTGATCATCTCGGTGTAGAGCATGGCGTGGGGAGCGAGTTGCCGATGAAAGAAGCGGCAGTGGCGGTCCGTCCAATCCATCATGGGGGCCACGCAGAGGCGATGCGAGGTGCTGCTGAAGTTGTCGGGAGTGGCTGTCATTCACGCAGTTTAGAATGTTTGGTGCAGGCGCCTGAAGCCCGCGCCTCCGTAGCTCAGTGGATAGAGCATCTCCCTCCTAAGGAGAGGGTCGCACGTTCGATTCGTGCCGGAGGCGCCAAAAAAAGAGGCGAGAAAGGTTTCCCAATCTCGCCCAATCACTTGCTGGCCGGCATGGCCAGCATCCCCCACTTCAAGTGATAACCGAACCTTACCGCGCCTGATTGAATACACTCATCAGTCATTACCCTGAGAAACTTTTTATGTCCTCCGTACTCAACGCCGCAAGCTATCGGTTTTGTCCAATCGTTGACCCACGCAAAACCCGCGAAGACCTCCTGACTGCAATCGAGCAGTGGCCGGCACTCAGAGGCACGGTTCTGGTGACGCCCGAAGGCCTCAACGCCTTCCTGGCTGGGCCTGAGCAGGAGGTCCGATCATGCATCGATTGGCTGCGTTGCCTACCCGGCTTTGAGAATCCAGAAGTGAAATGGAGTTGGTCTGACCATGTCCCGTTCAAACGCATGCGGGTCAAACTCAAGAACGAAATCATCCGCATGAACAACCCGGTCATTCGCCCCTTCGAGGGTCGCGCACCTGCTGCCGCGGCGGCAACGGTGGCCAATTGGCTCGCCCAAGGACACGACGATCAAGGCCGCCCCGTGGTCATGCTCGACACGCGAAACGCATTTGAAGTCGACCTGGGTCGCTTTGAGAACGCCATCTATTGGCGCATTGAAAAATTCACCCAGTTTCCGCAAGCCCTGCAAGACCATCTCGACGAATTGGAAGGCAAGACGGTTGTAAGTTACTGCACAGGCGGCATTCGCTGCGAGAAGGCCGCACTCTTTATGCAATCACTCGGACTCGAGCATGTCTACCAACTCGAGGGCGGCATTCTCAAATACTTTGAAGAAGTCGGTGGCGACCACTGGCGTGGCGACTGCTTCGTCTTTGATGAACGCGTGGGCCTCGACCCCACGCTTTCGGCCCTCTCAGAGCGAGAGGCCCAAGTGTCGGCTCCGCCCGAGCCAGCACAGAGTCGCTAGCCGGGGAAGATTCCCGTCGACAAGTAGCGATCGCCACGATCGCAGACGATGAACACCACGGTGGCATTCTCAAGCCCGGCCGCAATTCGCATGGCGATCAAACAGGCGCCTGCGGCCGAGGGGCCGCAAAAGAGCCCCTCCTCCAACGCAAGGCGGCGGGTCATCTCTTCGGCATCGGCCTGGGTGACCTCTTCGATTTGATCAATGTATGCCTTCTGACGAATCGGTGGCACATAAGCAGGAGACCACTTTCGAATGCCTGCAATCCATGAGCCATCGGCCGGTTGTGCCCCGATGATTCGTATCGATGGGTTTCTCTCCTTGAGATAACGAGAGACACCGGTGATGGTCCCGGTGGTTCCCATGGCGGAGACAAAATGCGTCACCCCACCAGCGGTGTCTCGCCAGATCTCCGGGCCGGTGGTCTCGTAGTGGGCAATCCAGTTGTCGTCATTGGAGAATTGATTGAGCACCCGGCCCTCGCCCCGCGATTGCATGGCATCGGCCAGATCACGCGCGCCCTCCATGCCCTCTTGCTGCGTTACAAGAATAAGTTCGGCCCCATAGGCCTTCATTGCCTGACGGCGTTCAATCGATAGGTTGTCGGGCATGATCAGCACCATTCGGTAGCCACGAATGGCAGCGGCCATGGCCAATGCAATTCCTGTATTGCCACTGGTGGCCTCAATCAGAGTGTCGCCGGGCTTGATCTCACCACGCGCCTCGGCGCGCGAGATCATCGAGATCGCTGGCCGATCTTTCACCGAGCCGGCGGGGTTGTCGCCCTCGAGTTTTCCCAGCAGGCGGTTGCCGCGTTTGAGTCCAGCCAAACCCAAGACCCGGTCGAGCGCAACCAGGGGCGTCTGCCCAATCACCGATTCCATTGCACCGTATTCTTTTTTCATCTGATTGCTTCCCGCATCAATTAGGCAACCGCGGAAATCGGCCTGCGAGCAGGCTCAATCTTTCTGCAGCCGGGCAACTCCACCGAATGCACCACATCAACCAAGCAGTCAACCGCTGCACGACGAGAAAAACTCTTTCTCCAGACCAGGCTCACGCGCCGATTGGGCACTGGGTCGTCGAAGGGAATCATGGCCAGCAGCGGGTCCGGTGTGGCTGACATCACCGCCATTTTGGGCAACACCGTGATGCCCAATCCAGAGGCCACCATGTGCCGTATGGTCTCGAGCGAGCTGCCCTCGAAGGTGCGCTGGATGCCGGCTGCATTCTGTGCAAACCGAGCCGACTCGGGGCAGACCTCCAAGACATGGTCTCGAAAGCAGTGGCCTGAGCCGAGCAAGAGCATGGTCTCCTGTTTGAGATCGGCCGACGGCACCGCACCCTGGCCTTCCAAGGGATGCCCCTTGGGAACGGCCACCATAAAGTCTTCGTCGTAGAGTGGCATGACTTCCATGCCCGAGCCGTCGAATGGCTCCGCAAGAATCACCACATCAATCTCACCATTGCGAAGCTGCTCGAGGAGTTTCTGGGTGAAGTTTTCCGAGAGGATCAATGGCATCTGTGGATGCCGACGGATCAGTGTCTTCATTACCCGCGGCAAGAGATAGGGGCTAATGGTGTAAATCACACCAAGCCGGAGTGGTCCAAGCAATGGGTCTCGGCCCTGCGCGGCGAGTTGACTCAATCGACTCACCTCATCGAGAACCCTTTGTGCCTGCGCCACCAGTTGCTCGCCAATTGGGGTGAGGCTCACCTCGGCACCGCCGCGCTCAAAAATCTGGGCCTCGAGTTCAGACTCGAGTTTCTTGATGCTCACCGACAAGGTGGGCTGGCTCACAAAGCAGGCCTCGGCCGCACGCCCGAAATGCCGCTCACGGGCCACAGCAACGATGTATCGCAATTCGGTCAGTGTCATGGTCGGATCAGAAGAATCTACACACTCGCAAGAAAACGGTCTCGGCCGTAGGCCCAACGATTGAGCAGGGCCTCAACCTGCTCGGGACTGACATTGGCCCCAGAGCGCAAATCACCCGAGGCATTGAGGTGGCGCTCGGCCCAGTCCACTGCATATTCAATGAGCCGTTGATCCCGCGAGAGGTCGCTGAATCGAAGGCTCGGCTCGCCGGATTGTCGCACGCCCAATAGCTCCCCGGGCCCACGCATGGCCAAATCGCGTCGCGCCAACTCAAAGCCATCGTCGGTCTCATAGAGTGCCCGAAGGCGCTCGCGAGCGGTCTCCGAGAGGGGCTCCTCGAACATCAGAATGCAACTGCTCTGGCCCTGGCCACGGCCCACCCGGCCGCGCAACTGATGCAACTGGGCCAGACCGAAACGCTCGGCCTGCTCAATCACCATGAGTCTGGCAGCAGGCACATCCACACCCACCTCGATAACCGTTGTCGCCAGAAGCAATCGCGCCTCACCTGCGACAAAACGTGCCATCGCCTGCGCCTTCTCGGCCGCTGGCATTCGTCCATGCAAGACCTGGAGCTTCTCACCCAGGGTCGGCCGCAGCCATGCCTCGGTCTCACTCAATGCGGCGTAGGCTCGCTCCGCATCCTCCTTCTCGTCGATGATGGGGCAGACCCAATAGGCCTGCCCTTCACTCTCAAGAAAATGCACCAGCCGCTCCAAGACTTCGTCTCTGCGAGTGCGAGAGACAAGCCGCGTCTGAATCGGCTTGCGTCCTGGGGGTCGCTCATCAATGACAGAGACATCCAAGTCAGCCAGATACGTCATGGCGAGACTTCTTGGAATGGGTGTGGCTGACATGCCAACGATATGCGCCACATGGCCCGCCGACTGCTGCTCTCGAAGCGCAATGCGTTGGGCCACCCCAAAGCGGTGCTGTTCATCAACAATTGCCAGGCCAAGATTCTTGAAGACCACGTCTTTCTGAATGAGTGCGTGGGTTCCCACCACCAGGCGGCAGGCGCCCGAGGCCACCGACTCGTGTCGACGACGGCGCTCGGCCACGCCAAGCCCCCCCTTGAGAAACACCACCTCCACACCCAGTGAAGACATCCAGTCGCTGAACTTGCTGTGGAGTTGCGCGGCAAGAATTTCAGTGGGGGCCATCACCGCCACCTGACAGCCCGAGCCCAGGGCATGGGCCGCAGCCAGCGCAGCAATCACGGTCTTGCCACTCCCCACATCGCCCTGAATCAGTCGATGCGCAGGCCGCTCCTGGGTGAGATCAGTGCGCAACTCCTGCCAAGATCTTTTCTGGGCTGCAGTGAGTGCAAAGGGAAGCAATTTGATTAGTTGGTCTGCGAGTCCCTCTGCATCATTAAGTGCGGGGGCACGGTCTTTGGCACGGCTTCTTCTTGCCCGACGCAATGCAATCTGCTGGGCGAGCAACTCATCGACTCGAATCCGATTCCACTCCGGGCCCTGCGCATCAATCGACTGCCGAACGCCACCGACCAAGGCCGGCGCCCGATGCAGGTACTCAATTGCTTCGGGCAGTCGCTTCAAACCCAAGGCCGCAAGAGACAATTCAGGCAGCCATTCCTCTGGAAGATGTTTCTCGAGGGCCAGACCCACCTGCCGACGAATCGTGGCCTGCGCCAGCCCTTGGGTGGTGGGATAGACCGGGAGCATAGGCTGAGTGGCCAGTGCCTCGGGGCTGAGCCACCCCGACCGCACCCTTGGATGCACAAACTCCGGACCCGCCAGGCTCAGGCGAGCCTCTCCAATCACTCGAATCTCCCGGCCCTCGGTGAAGTCGTCGGCCATCGATTGCTTAAAGTAGAAGTAGCGCAGGCTGGCCCGACCTGTCTCGTCTTCCACCTCAACGAGCAGGGTCCGCCGGGGCCGAAAGACCACCTTGGCCGATCGCACCCTCACCTGGAGTTGAACAGACTGGCCCGACGCTACCCTGGCAATGGGCCAGACCGCAGACTCATCCTCGTAGCGCAGTGGAAAATGCAGCAGCAGATCAATCGGCCGCTCGAGGCCAAGTTTTCGAAGGCCCTCAGGCCAGCCAGAAGCCGGCACCTCGATCGAACCTAGGTCGTGCCGACCACCATGGTGGCCTCTGCCTCAACGGCTGCCGCGCGCGGCAGGCTCGCCACACCCACCGCTGCCCGGGCGGGATACGGCTCTGAGAAATACTGGGCCATTACTTCATTCACCTTCGCGAAATGCGAGAGATCGGTGAGGTAGAGATTGAGTTTGACCACGTCGGCCAGAGAACCACCGCTGGCCTTGGCCACGGCGGCCAGATTGCGAAAGACCTGGTGGATCTGCTGCTCGACCCCCTCGGGCGAGGCATCGCCGACCAGGGCCATGGTCTTGGGGTCTAAGGGAATCTGGCCCGAGAGCCAGACGGTGTCGCCTACCCGAATCGCCTGCGAATAGGTGCCAATGGCTGCGGGGGCATCGGGGGTGGATATGACTTGGCGTGCCGGCATCTTTGATTCCGTATATAAATGCGTGAATTAACCGGATGATAGCCGCCTGCGCCGATGCCTTGGCACCAAGGCGAGGCCGGCCACCACAAAAACGGGAGTCCAAGCCAATGATTTACGAGTGTTCAACCAACCCCAAGTACAACGAGTACATGGACTTCGCCGAGATTCGTCGAAACGGGGCCATCGTGAAGGTGGAGGAGATTCAAGACTTCCTCGCCAATCAGAAGACCCCTTCGGGCAAGGCCTATCGATCGATGCGCATCATTGCCGAGTACAACGTCGAGGAGAACCTTCGCAGAACCATTCAGAAGATTGCCTGCTCCGAGCCCATGGGCGGCGGAGAGGTTGTGGCCTTCGATGAGCGAGACAGTGAATGGTCAGTGATCGCGCCGGGGTCGGGAACAGACGACAAGCTCAAAATCCTGGAGAAGGCCAAGCTAATGGGCTTCTAGGCCTCTGGGGGCCTCCGTCAACGAAGACTGGCTAAACTTCATGGATGTCACGCGCATCCACCAAATGGCTACTGGCCCTCGCTGGCTTTTTGTTATCTGCCGGACTCTGGGCCAGCGAAATTGTCGGCAAGGTCATTGCCGTCTCCGACGGCGACACCATTACGGTGCTCGCGCCAGGCAACAAGCCAACGAAAATCAGACTGGCCGGCATTGATGCTCCAGAGAGCAAGCAGCCATTTGGTCAGAAGAGTCGCCAGCACCTCGCGGATTTGGTGTTCGGCAAAGAAGTGCGCATTCAGGTGGTCAACAAAGATCGCTATGGAAGGATCGTTGGAGTGGTCTACCTCCCGCAGACCATGCCCAATGGGGAAATCCTGATCGACGTCGACCTCGCGCAGATTGAATCCGGCCATGCCTGGGCCTACCGTGACTACCTCCGCAGCCTGCCCACCGGCAAAGCAAATAGTTACCTAGCCGCGGAGAAAAGTGCCAAAACGAATAAGCAGGGGCTATGGGTAGAGAAGGCGCCCGACCCTCCCTGGGAGTGGCGCAAAGAACAGCGGGAACTGCGTAGAAGTCAGCGGGAGTGAATCTTTATTGCTGGGGAGACACCAGTTTTACGCTGGGAAAGTAAGACCGATATCTTCGAGTATCGCGGGTGAGGATTGGCCAGCCAAGCACCGCCGCCTGAGCCCCAATAAAGAAATCTCCGAGCACGCTCTGCTTTAAGCCTCCACCTCTTCGATACTGCACAAAGGCCTTGCCCGCGAGAAAGAGAGCGGGCTTCGGAATCTCAACGACAGGCAAGCCCATGGCGTCGAGCGTCTGATCCAGAGACTCAACGGTTGAGAAAGTTAGAGACAACTCCGAATAAATGGTCGGGTTGATGACGAGGCGATGCACCCTCGACTGAGCGTGCAGTTGCGCAATCGACCAGTCCGACCAGTCGGGATCATTGCCGACGACATCGACCAGCACATTGGTGTCAACCAGCATCATGCGTCGGTCGCGCTCTCATCTCTGAGCAGGGCCATGAGATCGTGCGTTCGCCACTTCACATCCGCTTTGCCACGAGCCGCTTCGAAACGATTGGGCTTGCGCGCGGCTGACACCCCGGACTTTTGAATGACGACCTGACCCGCATCATTCACCGCGAACTCAAGCTGGGCCCCTGGCTTGAGGCCGAGCGAGTCACGAATCTGCTTGGGAATGGTCACCTGCCCTTTGAGCGTGAGCGTTGTCGACATGAGAGACTCCCCAAAAAGTATTACTAATTTACTGATAGTAATACCTGGGGGCATGCAAGGCAAGAGTGGTGCCGGTGAAAGGAATCGAACCCTCGACCTTCGCATTACGAATGCGCTGCTCTACCATCTGAGCTACACCGGCACGTATCGCAAGAGTTTAATCGATTGACCCGGGCAAAAAAAATTTCGACCTCAGGGGTCCGCGCGTCGGCCCCGCCCAATCGAGCGAAACGCTAAGCCGTTAGTCCTTTGGGCAGTGGGAATCGAACCGTTTCCTCCACCCCAGGAATTTTTCTTACCGAACTCGCACCCATGGCCTTCACGGCCGTGACCAGGCCCTGCACCAGGGCCTCGGGGGCCGAGGCGCCGGCGGTAATTCCAATGCGACTCTTGCCAGCAATCCATTCGGGCTGAAGCTCTTCTGCGCCATTCAGCAGATAGGCGGGCACGCCATGTCGCTCGGCCACCTCGCGCAGCCTATTCGTGTTGGAGCTGGTCTTGCTGCCCACCACCAAGACAACATCGACCTGAGGTGACATCACCTTCACCGCATCCTGTCGATTCTGGGTGGCATAACAGATGTCGCTGATCTTGGGGCCTCGGATCAATGGGAAACGGCTCTGCAGCGACTTCACAATCGACTTCGTGTCATCCATGGAGAGCGTAGTCTGCGTGACATAGGCCAGCTTATCGGGCGTCTTCACTTCAACGCGTGCCGCCTGTGCCTCGTCCTCGACCAGATAGATACCGGCGTCGAGCTGGCCCATGGTGCCCTCCACCTCGGGATGCCCTGCATGGCCGATCATGATGATCTCCATGCCCTCAGCCGCGAGCTTTTTTACTTCCACATGAACTTTGGTCACCAAAGGGCAGGTGGCATCGAAGACCTCGAGTTCTCGAGCCACGGCATGGTCTCTAACCTTTCGAGAGACACCGTGGGCACTCATAATCACTCGCGCACCCACTGGGACTTCATCCAAGTCCTCCACAAAAACAGCACCCTTCTCCCGCAGGTCTCGAACAACATGGTCGTTGTGGACGATCTCGTGCCGAACATAAATGGGCGCTCCAAATCGCTCGAGCGCTCGCTCGACAATCTCAATGGCACGGTCCACCCCCGCGCAGAAGCCCCGTGGCTCCGCGAGAAGAATCTCCACTTCATTCATTGCAGCCATGGCTAGAGCACCCCAATAATCTGAACCTCGAACCGAACGGCCTGCCCAGCAAGAGGATGGTTGAAATCGAATAGAGCAGAGTCGCCCTGCCACTCCTTGAAGATGCCCGCGAAACGCCCGCCATCGGGCGTGGGGAACTCCAGTAGATCACCTGGCTCAAGGGGGTCGTCGGGACTGGCGTGCTCAATCAACAGACTGCGGGCGACCGACTGAATCAATTCGGGGTTGCGTGGGCCGAAAGCATCGCCAGTGGCCAAATCGTAGCTCCGACGTTCACCCTCTCTGAGCGCGATCAGGCAGCGCTCCAGGCCCGGGGCAAATTGCCCACTGCCCACCTCAACCGTTGCAGGACGGTCCTCGAACGTGTTGAGCAGTAACCGCTCCTGTCCATCCTGAATACCTGTCACCTTGTAGTGGAGGGTCACAAACGACCCCATCCGAATGGTCCCAGTGACATTGCCCTGTCCATCTGATGAATGGATTGTTGAAGCCTTGCTTTCCATAGTTGCGCATTCTCTACTCTGAAGCCGCACTATGCCAATTGTTTCCGACCAAGTCCGCGGATATTCCAACCAGACCGAATTGCCCCGTGAACGACTCCTTCAACGGGGTGGGCAGAGCCTCACCGACAGCGAGATTCTCTCCATCCTCATTGGCACCGGAAGCCGCCGGGCCTCCTGCCACCAAATCGCCTCAACCCTGCTGCACCGTCTCGGCAGCCTTGCAGCCGTGCTGGCGGCCAAACCGCAGGACATCGAGGGCATTCCTGGCATTGGCCCGGGGAAACTTTCTCGGATCAAGGCATGCGGCGAGGCACTGCGTCGGGTCAATCGCATCGAGTCGAGCAATCAGTCCCTTCAATCGCCCCTGGAGATCAGCGCCTGGTTGCTTAGCCACCTGGCTTGGCGACCCAACGAGGTCTTCGGCGCCGCCTTCCTCGATGGCCAGCGGCGGCTGCTTCAAATCGAGGAGTTGTTCCACGGCGGCCTGGGCCAGACCAGCGTCTACCCACGGGAGTTGGTGCGACGGGCCCTGCAGCTCAATGCAGCCTCGCTCATCCTCTTTCACAACCACCCATCGGGGGTGGCCCAGCCCAGCCTCGCAGACATTCGGCTGACCCAGAATCTGCGAAGCATGTTGGCTCCCTTGGAGATTCAAATATGGGAGCACCTACTTGTAGCGGGCCCCAACGTTGTGGGGATTGGGGCGCCTTGACGCAACCCTTTGAATTTCCTAAACTAGCGGATTACGCCAATTGCATGACGGAGAGTTTTTTATGGCTCGGGTGTGCCAAGTAACGGGCAAAAAGCCCATGGTAGGGAACAACGTTTCCCACGCCAACAACAAGACAAAGCGCCGTTTTCTGCCCAACCTGCACTACCGCCGGTTTTGGGTTGAGAGCGAGAAGCGCTGGGTTCGCCTGCGGGTCTCAAATGCCGCCGTGCGCACCATCACCAAAAATGGCATTGAATCGGTTCTGGCCGACCTTCGTGCCCGCGGCGAGATCTAGGGAGAACTCTCATGGCCAAGGGCGGACGCGAAAAAATCAAGCTGGAGTCCACAGCAGGAACCGGGCACTTCTACACCACCACCAAGAACAAGAAGACCATGCCAGAGAAAATGGAGATCAAGAAGTTCGATCCCAAGGCACGGGCGCACGTGATGTACAAGGAAGCCAAGATTAAATAAGTTTCAAAGCTTCAACACCCAAGAAGCAGAGAAAGACCCCCGGCCACAAGCCGGGGGTTTTGTTTTTTGTGGCCCTCACTTGCCAAGAGTTGATTGGCGCAAGGTGGAGTCTGTGAGGCGGGACGCACTCGCCTGAAGAGGAAAGCCCGGCTGATCTGGATGCAGTAGCGCATTGCAATACCAGGCTCGATACCCAAACGGCGCGTTCTCAAAGCGTGAATCGTTTGGCCCACCCAATACGCTCCGAGCCATTCCTCCCGAGCATCCAGCAAAAACAGCAACAGTCTTGGCAAGCACACTGTCAATGACTGGAAACTTCAAGGGCACAGCCATTGAGACTGTGATCTTTAATGTCGCTGCATCCAAGTAGGTCTGCCTGGACGAAACGCCTCGAACCAGGCCATCCCGCCCAATCTCGCTGCCCGAGCGCGGAATGATACGAGTCCAGTCTGTCTGGTTGGGCGGGCGTATCGCTCGCTCTGCACCGCCCCAATCGTCAAACCCAACTGCTGTCGGCGAAACCACATCCCAACGCAGGCGACCAGACAGACGTTCAGACGAATAGGCCTGCTGCGCCATCAAGAAGAGTCGGGGGGCTTCCGACGCTCGAAACGAATCATTCACGGACGAACTGGCCAGCAGAAATGGCGCAAGACCGCGTGCGAGCCCCTCGTCAATCGAACGCGCAGTGCCTGCACTGTTTGAGGCCTGCCGTGCTGCCTCATTGGCCGCATGCTCAAGAGTCAATCTTGCTTGCGCAAGCACCGTCAACTGCGCAACGAGCATGCCCA